>Ga0075520_1000985_pt1 | contig 13304 bp, 11 predicted proteins | sample NGEPerB_FD_75100 | JGI IMG/M metagenome (GOLD analysis project Ga0075520, IMG submission 75100) | Arctic peat soil microbial communities from the Barrow Environmental Observatory site, Barrow, Alaska, USA - NGEE PermafrostAB12-B | ecosystem: Environmental > Terrestrial > Soil > Wetlands > Peat ... | reverse complement strand
GGTGTGCCTGGCGCCATGGCTCCTGCTGCACCTGCCGTTGTACCTCACGCCCGGGCCGCCGCCGGCAATCATGCCGCCGCGGGTAGCAGAGGGGCTCGCTCTCTTTTCGCGGCAGTTGTCGGGCTACGGCGTGGCGCAGCTTCCATACACCCTGCTCGCTACCGCCGTGCTGTTCGCCGCATTTTTCTTCGTCATCGCTTCGCGGCGGGGCTGGGTGCCGCATCCGTCGCCGCTCGCGGCTATCTGCGCGGCCGGCTTCGCGACTGGCCTGACCTACTTTGTCGTTCTGGTGGTCGGCAGTCCGCTGCTGTTCGGGCGCGTCGCGTCGTCCCGATACGTTTGCCCGGTCTTTATCGGCGCCCTCCCAGCAATGATGCGGCTGGTCGAATCCCGCGATCCGAAACGCCCGTTGATGATCTGGCTCGGACTGGCGGGATTCGCGGTGGCGGTCGGAGTCCTGTTCTGGCCGTCGACGGTCGAACGGCCGCGCCAATGGTGGCGGGACCGGACGCCGCTGGCGTTTTTCGCCCTGGCGGAGCCGGCGGCACGACATGACTACATCGCGTATAATCGTCATGTGCTCGACGGGTACGCCCGCGCGAATCTGGAGTTGATTCAAGGATTCGTCCCCGCTGGGGAACCGCTGGGCGCGTGGGTGAGCACGCCCTTTCTCTTGGATTTCCGCCGCAATCCGGTGCTGCACGCCGATCCTGCCGGGCTCAGCATGCGCTGGGCGCGCTGGCCGACTGGCGTCCGCTATTTTCTGCTCGAATATCGGGGCTCCGCCATCCGCTCGGATGCGGACTACCGGGAGATGTGGGACTCTCCCGGACGGGCTGAACAGTTGGTCGCGGTGCGCTCGCTCGCCTTCCTGGACGAACTGCACCGACAGGCCGCGTCGGCAAAGATTGTTTACAATGACGGAGCTTACCTGTTGATGCGGACGGAGGCGCCGTAATACGGAAACCACCAAGCGCCCCTCCTGCCTTGCACCGACCCGTTCTCAATAGTTCCCACTCGACCCCATCGGCCTTCACTGCCGGTGGTACCAGCCGGCCGCGATCCTCCCCCTGCGTCCGCTCCAATAACCATTTGTTGCAGCGCGCGCCCTGCGCCTCTATCGGTCGAAGTCTCTCCGAAATTCACCCATGCACCTCCCCCTGTGTGTTGACCGCCGCCTAGCCGGCCTGACCCTCGCCGCCGCCTTCATCGGCTTCTATCACCCTGCCCTCGGTGCCCAGGATAAGCCGGCGGGCCCTTCCGCCGCAGTCCCGACTGCCGCCGCCGACGCCCAGTCCCGGGCGGTCGAGAACGCCGTGGTGAAGGTCTTCGCGACTGCGCGCCCTCCCGACCTGCTCAAGCCCTGGACCAAGCTATCGCCGCAGGAGGTTTCCGGCAGCGGCGTGGTGATCGACGGCAAACGCATCCTCACGAACGCCCATGTCGTTCTGTATGCCAGCCAGATCCAGATCCAGGCCAACCAGGCCGGCGACAAGCTCTCGGCCACCGTCGAGTCGGTTGCCCCCGGCATCGATCTGGCCGTGCTCAAGCTCGAGGACGAATCGTTCTTTGACTCCCATGCCCCGCTGCCGCGCGCCAGCGTGCTGCCTCAAGTGAAGGACTCCGTGATGGTGTACGGTTTCCCGACCGGCGGCACCGACCTTTCGATCACGAAGGGGATCGTTTCCCGGATCGACTTCGCGGGCTATTACTATGGCACCGGCGGGCTGCGGATCCAGATCGACGCCGCCATCAACCCCGGCAACAGCGGGGGTCCGGCCGTGGTGGGCGACAAGATGATCGGGCTCGCCTTCAGCCGGCTCGGCGGCGGCGCCGAAAACATCGGGTACATCGTGCCCTGCGAGGAGATCGCGCTGTTCCTCAAGGACGTCGCCGACGGCCACTACGACGGCAAACCCGCCATCTATGACGAATTCCAGACTCTGGAGAATCCCGCGCTCCGCGCGTTCCTCAAACTCGACAAGGCGGTCCAGGGCCTGGTCTTGCACGAGCCTTTCAACGAGGCGCCGACCTATCCGCTCAAGCGCTGGGACGTCATCACCAAGATCGGCGATACCCAGGTGGATGACCAGGGCAAGATCCAGGTTGGCGACGATCTGCGGCTGCAATTCACCTATCTTGTCCAGACGCTCACGCGCGATGGGAAAGTCCCGCTGACCGTCGTGCGCGAGAGCAAGGCGGTGAAGATCGATGTGCCGGTGTCCGCGGTGCGGCCGCGCCTGCTTCCGTTCCTGTCGGGCAGCTATCCGGTCTATTTCATTTTCGGGCCGATCGTCTTCTCCGCCGCCACGGACGACTTTGTTGCCCGGCTTACCAGCGGCCAGTCGGGCGGGATGATGGCGGGCGTCCTCAGCTTCATCGGCAGTCCGCTCATCACCCGGCGCAGCGAAAAGCCCGCCTTCGATGGAGAGGAACTGGTGCTCGTCCCGGCGCCGTTCCTTCCGCACAACCTGGTGAAGGGCTACGAAAACCCGACCGGCCGGGTCGTCAAGTCGGTCAACGGCGTCGCGATCAAGAACCTTCGCCATCTGGTCGAAATCCTGCGGGATTCGAACGATCAATTCGTCAAGATCGAGTTCGCCGGCCATAATGCGGAGACTCTGATTTTGCCGCGAGCGGAGACGATTGCCGCGACGGAAGAGATTCTGACCGACAACGGCATCCGCAGCCAGGGATCGCCGGACCTTCTGGCCGTCTGGAACCGCAAGCCGGCGCCCTGACTGCCGGGTCGGACGTCGTACTCGATCCGCTGCCGAGCCAGAGGAACCATCTCCGGAAAGTGAGCGCCTCCTTCCCTCCGGCGAAATCCGCGCTGCCCGCGTTCTCGCTCCCCGACCAGCGCGTGTGGCGCGTCCCGAGTATCACGTGGTTTCCCGCAACTAGGGCACGGAAGGCCGCGGAAGCACCGGTTTTGTCTGGAGCAAAACTGTCGCCGGCGCCAGCCCGGCGGAGCGGGCGGTGAGCCTGAGGGTGCCGCTTTCCCGGGCGGCCTGAACGATGATCTGGGCGAGCCCGTTGAAAACGCTGCGCCGCCACTCAACCGGCGGCAGAGGCTCCGGCATCCGCAACGACACCCCCTTGTTTACGCCCGCAGCCGGTCCGTAGTTGGCGACGGTCACGGCGATCGTATTCTCCCCGGGATGCAGGAACGTTTTGACATCGTAGCTCGATGCCGCGCGCGGGTCGCCCGCTGACCCGATCTGCTGGCCGTTCACGAACACTTTGCCATCGCCTTCGATTTTCCCGAAGTAGAGTTCCACGGCTGGCGCGGCCAGATCCTGCGCCGACACGGTGAACCGCGCGCGGAACACGCCCTGCTCGTGCAAACCGAGCGGGCCGCTCTCTGCCGTCACGTCTGCCTTGTCCCAACCCGAGTCATCCAGGGACACACCCGTTTCTCTCAGGTTCTTGGCATAGGCATCAGCGAGCTTCTTCCACCGCCATCCGTCGACCGACACGGTGTGCAGGGGCGCCGTCGCCACAAACACGTCAGGCTCATGATAGCTGGGATCGCCGTTGCCGACCCCTATGATCCGGCCCGGGCCTTCAAGTTCGAAACTGACCGCGTTGTCCGCCACCGGCACGACGCGCCCCTGAGCATCCGCGACCGCGACCGTGATGACGGAAACGTCCTCGCCGTTCGCGTCGATCGTCGCCCGGTCCGGCGCGAGCTGCACCGCCGCCGGCGCGCCCGTCGTTTCGACCTTCGTCTCGGCCACCAGCTGTCCGGCCTTGAAGCCTTTCGCCGAGAGCGTGCCCGGCGCGTACGGCACCTTCCACTTCAGCGAGGAGACGCGCTTCATGGTTTGCCGTCCGAAACTTCGGCCGTTGAGAAACACCTCCACCTCGTCGCAGTTGCTCAAGGCGCGCACGTCGATCTCCTGGCCTTCCTTGCCGGACCAGTTCCAGTGCGGCAGTAGGTGCAGCACAGGCTTCGCGGTCCACCACGATTGGTAATACCAGAAGTTGTCCTTGGGGAAACCGCAGGTGTCGAGAATGCCGAAATGCGAGTTGATGCACGGCCAGCCGTAGGGCGTCGGCTCGCCGCGGTAGTCGAAGCCGGTCCAGACGAAGCCACCGGAAAGCCACGGCCGTGGGTCGAAAAAGCCCACCCACTCCTCGGCGGTGTTCGACCAGCTCTGCCCGTGGTCATCGTAGGCGGAAACATAGCCGCGTTCCTTGTCGTCCACATAGATTCCACGCGTGCCGACGGTACTGCCCTGCTCGCTGCCGACATTCGGTTGCTGCGGATGGGCCGCGTGGTAGGCGTCCATGTTGTCCTTCCCGATATGGTAGCTCCAGCCGCGCACCTCGATGACGGCGTTGATGCCCGCAAATTCGTTACCGACCGGGGCATTGTAGGTCACGGGCCGCGTCGGATCGAGCCGCTTGACGAGCGCCTGCATCGTCGCCGCGACCCGCCCGCCGGCCGGCGTGCCTTCCACGTCGAATTCCTCATTCGCCAGCGACCAGATTGCCACGCTGGCGTGGTTGCGGTCGCGCCGGATCTGTTCTTCCAACCATTGCAGATGCAGGGGGTCGCTTCCGAGCAGCCGATTCTCATCCATGACCAGCATGCCGAGGCGGTCGCACGCTTCCAGGAGCTCCGGCGTCGGGGCGTTGTGCGCGGAGCGATAGGCATTGGCGCCCATCTCCTTCAGCCGGGCGATCCGGAAATATTGGAGCCGGTCCGGCAGCGCAAGACCCACACCCGCGTGGTCCTGGTGATTGCAGGTGCCCTTGAGCCGGTACGGTTTGCCGTTCAGCAGGAAGCCCCGGTTGGCGTCAAACGCCACGGTGCGGACGCCAAACTCGGTCTCGACCCGGTCGACGGTCCGGCCGCCTGTCGCAACGGTGGTGACCAGCCGGTAAAGTTTCGGCGTCTCCGGCGACCAGAGCTCCGGCGCCTCGAGTCGCGTCGTTTGCTTCACCTCGCCGATGGCCGCGGCCGCAACCGACGCGCTTTGCGAAGCGGTGGCAAGCACCCGGCCGTCGGGCCCGGCGATCTCCCAGGTCACCAGGGCGTCGGCCGGCGTCTTTTGCGCGTTGGCCAGCCGCGCCTCCAGCAGGATTTCGGCGGCACCTTCCGGCACGTTGTCTGGGAAGCGGCTGGCCACGAACACCCCGTCGGGCGCGAGCGCCAGCGGCGCCGTCTTCACCAGCCAGACATGGCGGTAGATTCCGGCGCCCTCATAGAACCAGCCCTCGGTCTGGGTGGCGTCCACCCGCACCGCGACGACATTTTTCCCGCCGCAGTTGGCAACGTCGGTGATGTCGTAGCGGAAGCTGCTGTAACCGCTCTCGTGGTGTCCGACGAACCATCCATTGACGAAGACCGTGCAATCCCGAAACACGCCATCGAACTCGAGCCAGAGCCGTCGGCCGAAATCCGCCGCCGGCAGCTCGAACCTCCGCCTGTACCAGGCGACGCTGCTCTGCGGAAAGGCCTCGCCCATGGGCTTAAAGCCGTGCCCGGCATCGGCCCCCGAGTCGAACGGCAGCTCGACGGCCCAGTCGTGCGGCAGGTCGACCTGCCGCCAGCTGCCATCTCCAAACAACGCACTGGCGGGCCCGAAGCCCGAGCCCGCCTTGGCGAGGTTCTGGCCGCTTCCCCAATCATTGCCGAGGTGGAATTTCCAGACGGAGTCCATCAGGAGCCGTTCGCGCTGATTGGAATCGGCGGCCAGGACGGCATTGACAATGAGACCCATGGCCAGGGCCGCGCCTAATCGGATACGGGAGGAATAGGAAGTTTTCATGGTGCAAACTTGGCCACCGGTCGGGGACAGGCAGGTTCTTTAACTTAGCAGGCGACATCGCGCCCCCGGCAGACCCCGGGGGTCCCGGGCGGGCTCAGTGTTTGGCCAGCGCGAGCGCGGGCACGATCCGCGCGCCGGCGGCAAATTCCTGACCATGCGCCGCGGTGCCCTCCGACCGACCAACAGGCCGAGATCCTGCAGCTTGCGGCCAAGTTCATCGTCTTTCGCGATTCCATCGAGGTCACCGTGCAAGCCCAGGACGCGCAGAACGGCTATGTAGGCCCCGAGGCTGCTCCCCGCCTCGCCTTTCTCGATCCTTGCCAAAGTCACGCGGGTAATCCCTGAACGCACGGCCACCATTTCTGCCGAGTAGCGCCGGCGCAAGCGGGCCAGGCGCAAGCGCTCACCCAAAGCAGTAAGCTGGCGAGCGACCGCTGGGAACAGGATCGGCGTAGCCCTCGGCATAATGTATAATATCTTATCCGTTATAGGCTAAGTCTGTCTACTCTATTATACATCCAGAGGTCCTTACAGAGTCACGCGACTGCTTCCGTCCGCCGCCTTCCCTTCAGGTCTTCTTCGCGGCCGTGGTCAGCGCAAGCCACCGGGCCATTTGGGACTTCACCGCGGCCGCGAACAATTCGAATGACAAGTCGGGCGTTGGATGTCGGCGGCGCTGCCGATAGCTGACGCATCGCCAAGGTGGTCTAGAATCGCTTCTCGTATTCTCCTGACACCCGCAAGAGCAGGGCAGCATAGTTGTTCCGCGTATCCGTGAAATTCTCCCAGGCGAAGCTGTACGGCACCACGTTGGTGGCGACGAATGGCAGTAACAACATCTCGTCAAAATGAGCCTTAGCTTCGGCCACAACGCGTTCCATCGCCGCCGCAGCCTCCTGAATAGGGTGCCTGTATTTCTTGCCGTCGGTCGCAAACCGGCGTCGGCCTTCCATGCCCACGTAACGCGCAGCATGGTTAACGCCAACAAAGGCGACACAGATCGGGTTGCCTCCAGCGCGCCTAAACTGCTCCACTTGCCTCTTGAGATCACCGATTACTCGGTCGATCTGTTTGTTCATCGCCTTCGCAAGTATCTTGGTCTCAGCCCCAATCTCCACTTGCGCGATCGGCCCGCGGGCAACCTGGAATCCTTCCTCACAAACGGCCACGACACTGGGCAATATTTCACCAAACGCCCCGTCACCGCGACGCGCTCGAACCCCCTGCACTCGTGTATCTTGATTCAGCACGCGGCTCTTGGCAGAGACCCGTCCGCTGAATTTATCTGATCGATTCAGAGCAAACAGATCTTCGTACAGATGAGCGGCGACGTAGTTTCCGAGCGTCTGATTACGGTGGCGGTATGCTTGCCCCTCGAACAGGCTCTCGAAAGCTACAAGCAGTTTCTCGTGGGTTAGGTACGAATAGAGGCTCACGGCAAGAGTACCGGCTGGGTGCGACCTTCGACGAGGACTGTCGTAGCCGCTTCGGTACAGCGCTCGCGCGCCATGTCGATATAGTCGGGGTCGATGTCAAGACCAAGACTGCTGCGCCCTGCACGCATAGCTGCGATGCAAGTAGACCCTGTTCCGGCAAACGGGTCCAGAATAGTGTCGCCTGCGAACGAAAACATCCGGATCAGCCTCTCCGCCAGTTCAACCGGGAACGGAGCGGGATGCCCACGGCGCGTGGACTCACCTCGAATGTCCGTCCACGCCGAACGCGTCCACAACTTCATTTCGTCTGGGGTCAACATCGACAGCGCACGTTGCAGCATCGTCGCGGATCTGTACTCCCCTCCTTTTCGCAAGAAGAGAATCGTTTCAAAATCGTTCTTAACGACCGCGCCCGGTTGGTATGGTTTCCCGTAAAATCCCGCGCCGTTTCCCTCTGCCTCGGTTACGCCATTCGCGATCTTGAACCAAAAAATGGGCGTTAAGCTGTCCAACCCGAGTTTCCTGCTCCGAACCTGAATATCGGAATGAAGCGGCATTACCATATGTCGCCCGGCCTTTTTGCGGGAAATACAGACGTCTCCCACGACACAGCAAATCCGTCCACCTGGGGCGAGCACACGCCGGCATTCCGCCCACACTTGATCAAGTTGTTTTAGGAACTGCTCGTAGTCCTCGACGTCACCCAGCTGACCCTCGATCTGGTTGTAATCCTTCAGCGTCCAATACGGTGGAGACGTCACGACCAGATGCACCGACTCATCGGGGATCGGCCCCAAGTTTCGCGCATCCCCTACTCGAAGCACATGCGTTGTCTGGGAATAGGGTACCGGCCACGGATTCTTCCGCCAATAATGGTTTGCCCGCAGGAGCTTGTCCAATGCGCCGGGGGCATTGTCCTTCGCGGGAAGAGGCGGAATCTCGCTTGGAATAGCGCGAGGAGCGTAGGCCAAGGAGGCTTGAATCTGTAGGTTTTTCACGGTTCGCCTCGTGGTTGGTAGACTCAATCCGTCACTGACATGTGCGCAACGATTTTCGTATCTGCTTGTCGCGCTTTGCCAGCATCAAATCTACACCTCGGACCTCCGGGCTCTCCCAACTCAGCGAATACGGTCCTCAAGATACGAATCCGGCCACTCGCGACGGATGACGATTTTCGCGCCGACACGCGCGTGCTTCACCCGGCGGGCCGCGACCAGGTCGCTCAGCTTGCGAGTTGAACAGGCCAAATACGCCGCCGATTCCATCAGCGTCATCACGACGGGCGGTGCGGTGCGGATCACAGCGGCCCTGTCAGGATCGAGACGGTATCTGCTCTCGGACCGTTGCTGGTTGGTTGCGGAATACGGCATCACTTCGGGCATGAATGCATCTTCGCGTTTCCCGCTGCCCACCGGCAACTGTGTCTCCCCTCCGAAATCGCGGTAATCGCGCTACCGGAACCGCGGTACTGCCACTAACGCACACTCCGCGCTCACGACCAGAACGCCTAGAAGCCCCCGACGCGGTATCCGGTGTCATCGACAGTGCCCCGCCTTGCGCAGGCTGATTGCGCTCAAAGCGCTGACTTCGCCTTTGGGAATACAAGATGGCCTCCGCACCTCACAACTGCGCAGAGGTGTCACGGCATCGCGGGGAAAGGCGGGTGCGGCAGCGAACGGCAGAAAGCTGCAACGGCCCTCGCCGCCCTTTCTCCTTTCTCGCTGCCCGCTGGGCAACCGGTGGCCCCGGCTATTCGCACCTCTTCCTCTGCGGGGCTTTTCTTTGGTTCTTCTCGCGCCCGTGACTTCGAAAAGCCTGGTCGGTTTTCCCAACACTTGCGCACTTGTTCTTGTGATAGACGCAAGGCCCTAAGGACTTCGGACTTTCGTAAGTCACTCATGCATCAGACGGGGAATCCGGCGCGTTTCCAGGCAGCTCGCCATCGTTTCGAGAAGGCGCAAGGGGTAAGGTGTCTCAGGCAAAAAGAACACCTCGGGCGTTTCAAAAACGGGGCGGCAAGTGCGTACGTCGGCAGCCGGATTGACCGCGTTTTTTACGCTGGTCGGCGAACCCAACGCAAGCGATGGGGTTTGTGTCTCAAAGAAGAACAGGTGCGCAGGTCGCAAAAACTGGGCAAGTTTGGCCGAAGCCAAAGAGGTCAAAATAGCACGCTTGACGATTCTCTTTTACCCCGGGTTGAGACCGCAGCCGGTGCGGATTATCCTGAGGAGCTGCGTCGGTATCGACGGCAACACCATATGACGACTCGGGCAAGGTAGTCGTGCTTTGCCGGCTGCGCGGAGAATCTACGATCCTCTTTCACTGCGTCCCGGAGGAGAGCTTTCGCCAGTCCGTCAGTGACCTTCGGTCTGGTCTCAGCATGCGCGCGATTGCCGAAGAGTCCGCTGATCGGAACCGGCAGCACCTTCAACAGAAACCCATTCCTTACCTCCTTCGAGCGGAAGCCTATCGCGACCTCCTTCATCTTCCCTACGTTAAAGATCAGGTAACCTACGAGCAGCTTTCCCGGGGGTTGAGGAAGGTCCCTTCGAAAAATCCGAAGGATCTTTCTCAGTGAGTAGATCGCAAGTCGGCTGTAGGAACTCCCCTCCCCTGAAAGCAAACTCGGTCGAATCTTGTCCTTCTGAATATCGGTAAACAGGACGCCCTTGACAATGTCTTCGACGTCAGCGCATTCCGCCAAAGCAGACATGTCTTACACGGCGACCCCGTCGTTAAGGGCAGCCGATATCGTATCGATCGAAGATTTGAGGCCTGCAGTGCCTTCAACGTCGCCAGGACTTACAAGGAAATCGAGATCGTCCGAGTGGAACCTAACGAATAGCTCCGTATCGCCAGAACCTTCCCACAACATCTCGATCTCTCCCTTTGCATTCAAATAAACCATAGGCTGGCTGAACTTCGCCAACGTCGCCGCCATCTTTTTGAGAAATGCCTCCATATTGGTGAGCGAGCGAGCAGATAACGATTTCCCTTCGCCAAAACTCCACCCCGGTCGCAGTCGTTTGAATTCCTGGATGCGCTGGTACGACTGGAAACCGAGCAATTCGATCACGGGCTGGTCCAGCTGATAGTTTGCCGAGTCTGCGTCAAAGAATCTTTGATATATTGCTATACCTGGTTCGGAAACCAGCAAAGCCCCCTCGAAGCTCGGCGCGAACGACAAATCGTGTTCAAAGCGGCACACGTAAGGAGAAATGATCTGCACTCCGAGTTCTTCCGCCTTTTGGCCAAATCTTTCAGCAGAGCCAAAGGTCTGCGAGCTCAGGGCCGCTGCCGCGTACGTAGGATAAGCAAGTATCTTGTTCATGGCTCAATACTCCGGTCTAAGAGTCGCCACAAAATCCGTTTTCAGAAGTGCAAAGAAGAGCGTCTTTTCAGCTCCATGCATTTTATCGACCAATACAGGATATTCGCGGGCCAAGTCCTTAGTGGGAGTAACCAGCAATGTGTCGATGTCGATGACCGATCCGGCCGACGGCTTCATGACGCCATTCTGGAATTGATTGTATACAGCCGTGTTCGTAATGATCAGAATTTGTTGAAATCCGCCCATATCCAGAACGGTCCGCACCATTGTTTCGGAGGAATTGAAGGGCTGGTCAGCAACTAAAAAACGTGCATTAAGCTTCCCGTAGATATCGAAGGAGAAGAAATTGGTATATCGAATCGAAGCGCGGAGGACCGTCTTGGCCACGTCCATTCGAAAGAACCTCGCGATCACTGCTTTGACCGTCGAACCGAAATCCTCCCATCCAGGGTATTCTCCTTGTCTCAGAATCGAAAATACCTTTGGGCCAATTTGGATAACGTAGTTCGGTGCCTGAAGCTGGTAGTAGGGCTGAAACTCAAATTGAGCGTCTTTATCGCGGATCACAGCTGGAATCTCTGTGACCGGAAGGCGTGACAACTGCGGATAATCCGCCTGAAAGCCCGGGTAGATCGCGCCGAAAACGGCGTCAGACGGCAGGGGGCTTTCGAACCGCACTTCGGCGACCACCATGTTTATCGGGCAAGGCGTGATCTTGCGCGGAATTCGGAGGCCGGGTGGCGCAACAAATGGCATCGGTTGAAATAGGATCTTCGGATCTGAACGGTTAGTCAAACGTCGAGAATTGCTGACGTACGGTAATTGGTAGGCACTAGCAAGACCTGGATGAATCTGAAAAGGTTGCTAAGAAATCGCGAAGAGCGGCAGACTTTGCCCACTGAATAAGCTGTAGAGGCTTCCGGAGCCGGAGGCAAGACCCAGAAGTCTGTTCCCCGGATGCAGGAAACTGAAAACTGCGGAGAATGCAGCACGATCACTCCAGCGGGTTAGCCGTCTTCTGCAACCGCCCAGATCGCGCTTGAAAAGCCTTCGGAAGATCAGAGACCGCTATCGCCGAACTGCGCCGTTCAGAGGCGCTCTAGTAGAGCTGAAAAGGGTCGTCTCGGCAGCGGGCGGCACATGATGGCAACGGCGCCGGCGCTGCTCTCCTCGCTCCCGCCGTCGCGGGGTTCAGGCGAAGCTCACGATCTTCGCCGCGGTTGCCGGCGGGTGGATGGCGAAATAGTCTTCGGCCTGCGCCTTCGTCGCCAGAGCGCGGTAATGGTCGAAAAGCACCTGGTCGCTGGTCTTGTGCCCCAACAGGCGCGAGGTCTCCAGCGGGTTGCCGTGCAGGGCGTAATGGTACGAGCCGAACGAATGACGCATGGCGTTGTTCTCCCAAGTCGAATGCCACACGCCTTTCTCATTTTTCATTCCGAATCCAGCGAGGCATTGCAGTTGCCGGAACCGCTTTTGGTGGTCGTTGGCATGGTCGTTCCGCGTCACCTGTCCGGTGCGGTGGGGAACGAGCGAGAGCCAGAGCATGGCGTTGGCTGCCAGTGCGGTAAACCGCCAGCCACTGTTGCGTCGCCCGTCATCGGGCATGGCGATGCCGAAATGCTTTCGACGCCTACGAGCTTCGAACGGTCTTCGGCCACCGGTATGTAAGCATGCGGATTCCCGCGAGGACGGATAAGGCAAGGTAAAACCATCCGCTTGGGGATCCACCACCGCCGCCCGAGGAGGTTCCGCCGCCCGAGTTCCCGCCACCGGACGGAGGGGGCGTTGACGGGTTGTTCACCGTCACGGTCACCGGATTGCTGGTCACTGAGCCGAGGGAGTTTGACACCGTGACGTAGTACTGTGCGGAGTCACCAGTCAGCGCGCCTGAGACCGAGTAAGCGGAGCTGCTGGCTCCCGTAGTGGGCACCATTTCGCCGGTTTGCGACTGCTTGAACCACTGATAAGTCAGCGTTCCGGAGCCCGATGCAGTCACGGACAGGCTGAAACCGCTGCCAGAGGTCACGGTCACGCCTTGCGGCTGCTGCGAAATGACGGGAGAACCCGCTGGGCTGTTGTACCCCGCCATGGCGGGGGACGCCTCGGTCAGGGTTCTGGCATTATACGCCGCCGAGGGCTGATCGGCCGCGACACCCGTGGCGTAGCCGTGATAGTTCACGTTGGGATTGCTGAAATTGGGGATGGTGGGCTGAGTGTAGGACATGATTGTGCCGGTTGAGATCGCCGGGAATCTCAGGTCCGTCGCGTCGCTGAACACATAGCCGTAGTTGTAGCTCCCGTCGCCGGCCTTGCCGCCCGTGCCTTGGAAGATGCAGGTGGCGCGGTCGTGCTGGCAGCCGAAGTTGTGCCCCATTTCGTGAATCGCGGCGAAATAGGATGGAACCGTCGGACCCTGCTTCGGCAGGCCATTCTCATAAACAACATTGCCACTGGCGTCCGTGACGAATCCGTTATCGGGAAACATGATGACGCTCCTGTGGCCCGGGCACTCCCCAAGGCCCCCGTAGTCGCTGCGGTCGCCGGTTAAAAACACCAGCTGGTCGGCCCCGTATTGCGTCATTGCCTGCGTGGCGAAGGCCGAGATAGTTCCTGAGGTCATTTGATTGAAGTCATCCATGATTTTGGTCGTGACCTGATACGCGGGGGCGGCCACCACGCCGAGGTATCGCCAGGCAAAGTTGGTGACCTGAGAGTTTTGCAGCACGGCGTTGCCCGCGGCGATAAAGTTGGAGCAAT
>Ga0075520_1000984_pt1 | contig 13316 bp, 13 predicted proteins | sample NGEPerB_FD_75100 | JGI IMG/M metagenome (GOLD analysis project Ga0075520, IMG submission 75100) | Arctic peat soil microbial communities from the Barrow Environmental Observatory site, Barrow, Alaska, USA - NGEE PermafrostAB12-B | ecosystem: Environmental > Terrestrial > Soil > Wetlands > Peat ... | reverse complement strand
CCCCGCAAGTGACTCACATCAGGGGCGAACGAACCTCGCGGTGAGCGTGCCACGCCCATCGTAGGCGGCGATGCGCATTGGACTCCATGTCATGCCAAACCGAAGGCGGTCGACGACAAGGTCCGCGGTCATGCTGACGGCGCGCTCCGTGAAGTCCTGGACGTTGGCGGTGAACTCGATCGGCTCAAGGTGCCCAGCTGCCTCAAGAGTCCCCTTGCAGGCCAGTGCACCACCGTCGAGAGGTTCGGCTCCCGCAGGTCCCGACATTTGGAATGACCAGTCCCCGAACGTGGTTCCAACAGGTGATCAACACCGACGCCACGGCAGGGTCTACCTGCGCGGGTAACAACCCAGAACTCAGAAGCGGTGACCTCACCGTGAGGCGACCGTCACCCGCAAGGCCAACCTTGCCGGCCACCTTAACCTGCGACCGACCGGGTAGCAGCGACCAGAAAAGGACTCCCTATGAGCATTGACCAGTTCACCGTGACCACGGACACCGGCGAGATCCAAAGCCTGCAACAGTTCGCCGGCCAGGTCTTGCTCATCGTCAACGTCGCCAGCAAGTGCGGCTTGACCCCGCAGTACGAAGCACTGGAATCGCTGTATCGCAGCGGCAAGGACCGCGGGCTGGAAGTCCTAGCCTTTCCGTGCAACCAGTTCGGCGGCCAGGAACCCGGTACCGACGAAGAGATCCGAGACTTCTGCTCCACCCAGTACGACGTCACATTCCCGGTCTTCAGCAAGATCGACGTCAACGGGCCTTTGGCAGATTCCTTATTTGTCTATCTGCGCACCCAGGCACCGGGCGACTTCGGTCCGGCGAGCGGCCCACTTTATAGCCACGTGAAGGCTTCTCGGCCAGAGACACTGGGCACGGACGAAGTGAAGTGGAACTTCACCAAGTTCCTCATCGGCAGGGACGGCGAGGTGGTTCGCCGCTACGAGCCCACGGTCACGCCCGAGGAGATTCAGCCCGACATCGAGGCGCTGCTCGGCTGACTCACACCTGCAACAGCTGCCCGCACCGGGCCCAACTGACGTCCATCACCCCAAGCCAGTCCCCACCCTCGTCGCCGGGGACGCCACCAGATGCACGCCGGGCAGGACTACCGTTTGCTCGCCCGGCACGGGCCAATGGCCCTGCCCGGCTCTCTGGCCCACGATCTGTCGAGGAGCCCAGCGACTCGGTTTGGCTGGACCGAGGTGGCATTGCGCCGACTTGGCCTGCTGAACCCCAACTGGCCAGCTGGCGCAGGAACCCAGGCACCCTTGGGCGGTTGCGGCTCAAGAGGAACCACTACGAGGAACGACGCGGTCACCACGACAGCGACCCCAACCGGCTCCTGTCCTCGCTTGACGATGTCCTTGCCGAGAGGGGCTAGGACGAGACCCGCCAGCCGGAAGGAAACAATCCCGAACGGGATTCCGATGATCGTGCAGCACAAGAGCACGCTGCTAATGACGTGTCCGATCGCAATCCAAAGCCCTGCAAGGACGAACCACAAGATATTGCCGATCGTGCTGGCGGCGCCTGCTCCTGGCCGACTGACAACGGAGCGCCCAAACGGCCAGATCACGTAGGTGGCCAGTCTCCACGAAGCTATGCCGAACGGAGCAGTTACCACCAGGAGCGTCATGATCACAGCCGCGAAGGCGTAACTGATCGACAGCCACAGGCCAGCGACGCAGAACCAGAGGTTGTTGCCAATGGTCTTCACAACCGACAGCATCGCACTCGCGTTGTGGACGCAGCGCCATGTGGCGAAGGCGAGATCGAATATCGGCGAGGTGCGGGCCGTGGAGTGGCTTGACGGTGGGGACTTCTGACTGGGCGCGAACTTCTGTACTACCCGCGTTCCGGCAGCGGAGTTTCGGTTACAAGGTCCCTTCAGGAGGCGCGGGAACTTATTGCCGGCCGGGATCGCGCTCCCGGGCCGCGCGCACGGAGCCTCGAAAAGAGCATCTGCTTGTCCGCTCATCGGCCGGTCATATTCGTAGACCGTTCCGACTTCCTGAGGCAAGGATGACCGGACGCGTCGGAGCCAAGCCTTGATGGTCCGAACGCCGATCCGCTTGCGACACTTCGGGGCAGGTCGTCCGGGCGCCGAATCGGCACGTAGCTCGTTCAGCTGACGGCACCGGGTGCAGATCGGGGTCCAGATCGCGGCGGCAGGCCTCCCGCGGCCACTATCCGGTAATGGACGCGGTCCCTGGCGGTCTCAGCGCGCTGTGTCCCTTGACTGTCGAAGACCATGGCGCGCTGCAAAGCCGCGGCCCGAAGTTCTTCTGGGATCTCCACCGGCCGCCGATGCTGCCCGCATTGAGACCGGCCTGAGCAGCCTCCTCGACGATTCCGCCAACCAGGATGGCCAACTCTGGGATGCATGGAAAACCAGCACCCCATGGTTGGCCATCATCACAGCGGGAGCGCCCGGGGTGATCGACGCCCGGATGTTGGCCACGGCCTCGGCGGAACCGCGCGGCCCATAACCAGCCACCGGCACCCCAGTCGGCAAGCCGAACATCGCCAGAGCCTCGACCCAGCACCCGGTCGCACGATGAGCCACCGCATAGGCCGTGGCGTACGGCGAGTGCGTGTGGAGCACACAGCCCACATCGGGATGATCCTCCTACAAGCCCGTGTGCATGGCGACCACTGCGCCCTGAATGGGCGGCAGTTCACCTTCGAGCAGCGATCCGTCCAGCCGCACCCGAACGACGCCGGACGGAGCATTGTTCCGCAGCGACGGACCACCGGTGAAGTACATCTCGCCCGCTCCAGGGACGCGAAGACTCACGTTTCCGTGCCCGTTCGCGCAAATTGCGCCACTAGCCACGACCCGCTGGGCCATCAACCACTTGGTCAACCAAGTCCTTGTCCATGGCAACCCCAGTGCTGCCACTGCGGGCAACACAGTTCACCAAGGATGCCCTGAGCGCTGAACGCTCACAAGAAGGTGGCACAACCTCTCGGGTTGCAGCGGTAGGGCACGGAACTATGGCCGCTGTCGACCCCCCACGGCACGCCGCACAACACGTCGAAATCGCTGAGCCAGTCCCGTCATCATCACCGTGACGCTTTCCTGGGGACTAGGGCTTCGTCATCAGCTCAACAGCAGACGCCTTCGGCGATGAAGTCCACACCCAAGACCTGGAACAGCGCCGCCATCACGGCATCGTTGTGTGCGCCGAACCAGCCCTTCGCCCAGTCGAGCTGCGTCGTCGCGCGTTCGCCGCCGAAGAGGTAGAGGACGACGGGGCCGAAGATCGTGCGGCTGTCGACGACCACGAAGATGATCAGCCAGACAACGGCGTTGGTCGCCGAGGTCCCGATCACCGCCAGTGCGGACCCGGCGCCGACCGCAGGAGGAGGTTCTTGGGGTTCACGCCTGCCAGCAGCAGGCCGAACCCGAGCACCTTTCCTGGTGCGAACGCATCGAATGGTCGTGTCGCGCATCTCCTAACCCACTGGCCCACGCGCCAGTGGGTTAGGAGATGCGCGACACCGACATCTCGAAGCCGCGCGCTTGTAGGCGGGCAACGAGGTGGTCGCCCATCGCGATAGCCGGCGTGAGCACACCACCGGCCGAGGACAGCCTGTCGAGCCCAAGACACAGCGCACTCTCGCCCAGCATCACCGCGGTGCCGGCATAGCCGGGGTCGCCGTGGGCTGCCACGGTGGCGACGTAGCGCGCCCCCGTCGAAGTACGGGTGTGCACTTCGATGCGGAAGTGGCCGCCGCGTTGCACTTTCTCGGATGGCCCGCTACCTGGCTTGGGCAGCACCTTGTCGAGCAACGAACGGGTCAGAGGAAACGCCATCCCGACAGCAAGGCCACCGAGGCCAGCGGCGACCGCACCCGCCAGGACCGGCGCGACCGGACTGCGGCCGACGCCCATCACCTCCCGGTAGCGGAAGCCCGGGCCATACGCGTGATCCTGGAGCGCGTTACTCCGACGGACGATGCGGGTGTTGAAGGGCGCCATCACGAACGGCGCAACCCACCTGCCCAGTAGCGGGTCGCGTTTGGGGAGCCGTCCATCGTCCTGCGGTCCGAGATCGGGCTCCGCCGCCCGGTCGGGGCTGAGAGCGTAGGGATCGGTGAGGATGCGGCCCAGCGCAGGATCGTCCTTGACGATGTCGACCTGCGTGCGCATTGAGTCGATGGTGCCGCCGCTCACACCGCCCCGCATCGAGTCGAGCAGCAACACCGTCTCCTCCAGGGTGCCCTCCCCGTCGGCGACCACCCGCTCGCGTAGTAGCAGTACCCCGAGGTCGGACGGCACGGAATCGAAGCCAGCCGCGTGCACGATGCGCGCACCTGTCTCTCGCGCCCGCTCGTGCGCGGCGGCGGCGCTGTCTCGAACGAACAGCACCTCACCAGTGAGGTCAGCGTAGGAAGTGCCGGCCTCTGCGCAGGCCCGCACCAACGGCAGGCCATGCTTGGCGAACGGCCCGACCGTCGTGGCGACGACCGTTGTCGAGGCGGCGAGCTCGGCCAGGGAACCGGCGTCCGCGGCATCGGTGACGAGCACCGGCCAGTCGACGCCAATTTCGTCGCGCAACGCCAGGAGCTTGTCCTTTGAACGCCCCGACAAGGCAACCCGCGTCTCGCCCGCGTGCGCCGCAAGGTAGCGGGCCGTGAGGCGGCCGACAAATCCGGTTGCACCGTGCAAGACGACGTCGTAGCCGCGCAAGGTCATGGCGCGATTCTAGGCGGACCAGGTTAGAGATCGGGAAGCTCAACTACTGCGCCGCGTCCTTGGGCTCGTCCCGTTCCGACGGCGCAGCTTCGCCGGGTGAACGTGGGCAGCCTCGCCGTGTTGAGACGCGGCTCAGCCAGGACGTGATGATCCCAGGTCATCAACGCCCATCCCTGGCCGTGGCGCCTATGACGCATTCGGACCCAGCGGCTGTGTGCTGCTCACCCGGCCAGCCACAAGAACTGCGGGTGCCCCCTGTCATATGAGGGACGCCGACTGACGCGTCGAACGGCTTGAGTCGGACGCCTACGACAGGAGTCCTGACTGTGCCATTTGTCGATCGCCATGTGACACGAGCAGGCCAACCCGGCCCGTCGCCTGGAGAATTTCGATCTGGCCGCACTGCGGCCGGTCTGCTCTCGTGGCACCCGCTTGACGGCGCGTCAGGGTTGCTCGTGACATGCTCTGTCGATGCGAACGGGAAGTATCCGCACACGAGATTACGGCGGCCCTGGCGTGGGCTGGCTGATGGCTGGCTACACCGGGCTGGCTGGCTTTCTCGTCCTGGAAAGCGCCGTTCGCCAGCGGGGCAGTGCCTCCAGCCTTGAGGGCTTCACCGACGATCAAGGCACGACACGTCTGATCCTCGGTGCCTATGCGGTTGCCGCCATAGTGCCACCGATACTCCGACCCCTTCGGCTGTGGAGATTGCCGCGGGCGGCGGGTCCGCTGGGCCTCGCGATCGAGGCGACGGGGCTCGGCGTACGGCTCTGGTCGATGCGAACGCTGGATGGGTCCTACTCCCGAACGCTGGGGACGACAGCAGAGCAGCATGTCATCAACGACGGTCCGTACCGTCTGATCCGTCATCCCGGGTATCTGGGATCGATTCTGACCTGGGCCGGATGCACCGTCGCCTCAGGTAGTTTGCTCACCCTCTCTGCGGTCACCGGTCTGCTCGCCGGAGCGTATCGGCGGCGTATCGCCGTCGAGGAGAAGCTCCTCGTCCGGGACCTTCCCGGCTACCTCGACTACCGCAGGAGCACCAAGAAGCTCATTCCACTCCTGTGGTGACACCGCTGCTCGGGCCGGTTCGTTCCTACGTCGTTGACGTCCGGTGCCCGACTGATATGTACATGTGACCGCCGTTAAAGAACGGTCTGCGGGTGCGCGTTGGCAGAGGTCCTCAGCTCGGGCTGGCGCTAAGCGGATCCTCGTTGGGGGATCGTCTATCCGATGATCACTTTTGGCGGAAGGGTAGCGACAACCTTGTGGATCGTGCCCTGACGAACGCCCACGGCGAGTCGCCGCAGTAGTCATCGGTCACCGGCTCGGCTGCGATTAACGTGTCGGGCTCTTCAGCGTGCCCCCTGATGTAGAGGGCACGGCCGCCGGTTTGCTCGCGCACCGGCCCGCCACGACGCACTGGGGCTCGCTGGACAAGCTCGCCGAACTTGACCCAACTATCGAGGTCCGCACCGACGAGCGGTTCGTTGACGATGCAGATGTGGTCACGTCGGCCGGCATCTCTGCGGGAATCGACATGGCGCTGCACCTGATATCCCGCCTCGCCGGTGTCGACCGAGCCCGCGAGGTAGGTCGAGGGATCCAGTACGACCCCTCACGGCCGATCTGAGCCTGCCACCTGCTCTCGACAAGACGTCACCACCTTGGCGTGATCCACGGTCGACCCAGCCGTCCCGCACACCGCTCCTCAACGGTGGGCCCGCCATGACTCTCGCCCGCTGGCTGGGACGACCGAACGCCTCGAGGTCGTGCCGCCTGCCGAGCATCGCCGCAGGCACCCGCACAACCATTGAGTGAGGTACTCGCTGTCACCCCGACCGTGGCCCGAGCCCTCGACCAGACACAACTCGAGCGGCTTCTGGATCCGTGTGTCCACATCGCCTTGAGGGGCGGACATCGCCGTCAAACCAGTGCATGCCCCTGCCACAGGATCAACGGCCCGCGTTGTCCCGGGTGGGCTCTGCTACAAGTCGAGCGCGATGCTGAATGACGTCCCCCTGTTGGGCAGGATAACGCGCCCACCCGCAACGGGCACCCGCATCCCATCCACCTCGAGCGTGTCAGGCGCCGCGCCGTGGACGACGAGGTGGAACTCCTCGCGAGTGAAGCCCTGGTAACCCTCGCCCGTGACCTCGCCTCGCACTGTCAGCCGGTCCCCGGTCCTGGTCACCTCCAACGTGGTCCGGTAGCGCGAGCCATCCAGCGAGGCGAATGTCAGGCCGTCGTCCTCCTGGAGCAGGGATGTGTGGGTGCCGTCGACGCCAGGTACGAACAGGTGGAGCTCGACCACGGACGGGTGGTATCCCGCGGTCGAGGGCGGCGCATCGGGCCACATCGGAATGACGGATCCGCCGCGGGCGAAGACTGGGATGGTCTGCATGGGGGTCGGGACCACACGGAAGGTTCCGCCCCCAACTACCTCTCCGGAGTGCCAGTCATACCAGGTGCCCATGGGCAGGTAGACCTGACGGGCTGTGCAGCCGGGCTCGAACACCGGGGCCACGAGCAGGTCTGGCCCGAAGAGGAACTCGTCGTCGATGTCGCGCACCGTCGGGTCGTACTGGTGGTCGAAGACCAGCGGACGCTGGACGGGCGCGCCAGTCTCGGCGGCACGTAGGAAGGTCGCGTAGAGGTACGGCATCAGCCGGTAACGCAGCCGGATGGCGTCGCGGACCCACCGCTCGACGACAGCGCCCCACGTCCACGCGTACTGGTCGACAGTGCCGATCTCGGAGTGGTTGCGGCAAAACGGGGTGAGGACGCCGTACTGCATCCAGCGCAGGTAGAGCTCCGCGTTGGAGTTCCCTTGGAAACCGCCAATGTCCGCGCCGACGAAGGCCTGTCCGCTGATGCCGAGTCCGCTGGCCATGGGCATGCTCAGCCACAGGTGATCCCATCGGGACTGGTTGTCGCCCAGCCAGTTCGCGGCATACCGCTGGATGCCGGCGGAGCCCGCCCGCGACAGGACGAAAGTACGTCTGCCCGGCATCGCTGCGAGCAGTCCTGCCGTGGTCCCCATCGCCATGAGCAGCGCGTACTGGTTGTGATAGCGCTCGTGCGAGTGTTGCCCGCCACCGAAGCGCATCCGGTCCGAGGAGATCGCCCCGGTGGCTGGCTCGTTCATGTCGTTCCAGATGCCGGCGAGTCCGGAGCGGACGTGCGCGGCATTGAGCTCGCCCCACCAGTCACGGGCGGTCTGGGTCACGAAGTCCGGGAAGGCGGTGCTGCCGGGCCAGACCTGGCCGATATAGGTGTCGCCACCCTCGGTCTTGCACAGCACGTCCCGCTCGCGGGCCTGGTCGAACACCCAGTACCCGGACTCCTGTTTGACGCCAGGGTCGACGATGGTGATGACCTTGAACCCCTGCTCGGAGAGTCGCCTCAGCATCCCGTTGGCGTCAGGAAAGGCCTGCTCGTCCCAGGTGAAGACGCGATACCCGTCCATGTGCTCGATGTCCAACCACAAGCCATCGCAAGGGATCTCACGACTGCGTTGCTGCGCCGCGACCTTCTCGACGGCGTCCTGTGTGTAGCGAAACCAGCGGCACTGGTGATAACCGAGGGCCCACAAAGGTGGGGGTGCGATGCGTCCGGTGAGCCACGTGTATGCCGCCAGGATCGCGGGCATGTCCGGTCCCGCGAAGACGTACTCCGTGTACTGGCCGCCGTCGAACTGGATCCGGTACTGCGACGGGCCGGTGAAGTCGTAGTGCCCGCGGTAGCCGTTGTCGATAAACGACGCGGCCATTTGCCCGGTGGGGTAGTTCTGGTGGTAGAAGAACGGGATCGACACGTAGTACGGGTCGAACTCGATGCTGGTGCGGTCCGAGCGCGGATCCGACTCCGTTCTCCCGGCGGTAAACTCACGGGTCGCGTGCGGGTCGAGAACGTCAACGTTCCACAGCGTGAAGTCCCGACCCCGCCGATTCTGGCGCCCCGTCTTCTCGCCGAGACCGTAGATCGCGTCCTCTGGCGTGCACCGCCGATGCAGGGTGAACGCGTCGTTAAGGGTCGCGTAGCCCAAGAAGTGACCGTCGTCGTCCGCGGTCTCGATCACCACTGAGCCGTCGCTGCGATGCACGTCGAGCCGGAACGGGTCCAGCCAGAGCGAGACGACCAGGTCCGAGGTGCGCAACCGCACCACGCCGTCGGCACGCTCGACTGTGAACTCCACGTCCTCGCCCAGCGGATCGACGCACACGGCAAAAGTCGGCGACTCGTCAAAGGTCCCCCCGCGGCTGATCTTGACGCGAACGATGTCCGCCCGGACGACGTCGACGCGCAGCAGTTCCCCGTGGATCTGCGCCGCCAGCCCGCGGTCGGTGGCCTCGACGGCGCTGGCACGTTCGAACCGCAGGAAGTGCTCGACGCTCATCAGGTTGCTCCCTTCGAGGTCCGTTGGCGGACCGTTGCGGTGAACATCGCCGACCCTACTGAGGTCAGCGCCCATGGTCGAGGGTCCCGACAAGGAGCCGGTAGTTCACCGCGGACACCAGAGGTCCACTTATCGGATCCGGTTGTTTCTTGTCGACCGTCCACCGTCCAGCGTCCACCGTCCCAAAGCGCAACGTTGACCGACGCCTCGAATCCCTCGAGTTGGCAGTGTCGACCAAGTACTCGCGGTGCCGCTCGGGGATCCTGCTACGGAGCCTGGATGTAACCTCGAACCCAGCCGTGCGGACCACCTTTGCAAGCTGCCACCTTCATCCTCGCGTCGCTAGGGTCCACGTGAGATCCTCGGTCCCAGCGGGGATGGCACCCTCCCCTGCACCCGATCCAAGTGCCACTGCAGCGCTGCGCCTTACCTTCGTGCCTTCGGGCAAGCCGCGCCCGGACCACGGGCAGGTCCACCCAGGCCGGCGCAGCCTAGAGCAGGACGCCGAGCGCTCACCGCGACGCTCCCGCTCGATCTGGGTGTCGATGAGCCCGCCGAGAACGATCCGGACGGTGCCGGCATTGAGGTAGTCGCCGGCCATCGGTCAAAGGATCGGCCGACTTGATCGCGGTGTTGCGCCGGTCGACGGCCCCGCGCGCTGGTCTGTCCGACGTGATCACGACACTCGTGAAGAGGTCCACCCCGGGCGGGACTGGCCTTGACCAGCCGTCGGGCCAGGGGCGTTTGCGCAGCCATGAAATAGGAGTTCTGGTGCCGTCCAGTTGCGCCCTAAACTCGCGGGTACGCCGAAGGAGCACCCCAACTGTGGGCAGTTCGTCCACAGTGTCGAGATTGCACTGTGGCATGTCCGACTTCTATAGCGTTAGGGCGCCCATAACCGCTAGACGCATACGGAGGATCCCCGTGACTACGCATGCCACGCCTGCCACACCTCAGCCCGAGCCCGGCTGGTATCCCGACCCGTCCAACCCGAGCCAGCTGCGGTACTGGGACGGCTCCGCCTGGACCGCGCAACCTGCCCAGCCGCAGTACCCGGTTGCCCCGGCGTACCCGGCGCAGCAGGACTCACAGCCTGCACAGGGCACGATGTCGTTACCGGACGCGGTGAGGACGTGTCTGAACAAGTAGGTCGACTTCTCAGGTCGCGCTCGGCGTTCGGAGTACTGGTGGTTCGCGCTGTCCATCTTCATCGTGTACCTCGTCGCGAGTTTCCTTGGCCGGGCTGTCAGCGCTGGTGTCCTACTCGCGGATCTGGTGGCCCTGGGCCTGTTTCTGCTGTCGCTTGCGGCGGCCGTTCGGCGACTCCACGACACGAATCGCAGCGGATGGTTCTACCTGATCTCGCTCATCCCGCTGGTCGGCATCATCATCCTGATTGCGTTCATGTGCCAGGACTCCGTCAGAGGCCCGAATCGGTACGGGCCCTCACCTGATCCTCACCAAGGACCAGGATGGTGCCGTCGAGGCGACGGAACTTTCCGATGTGGGCGAGCTCGGAGCGCTAGAGGCCATCGAGGCCCAGCTGGCGGAGCTGCTGGCCGAGGAGGACGTGGAGCACCTCGCCGCTGCCATGGATCCCGGAAGCACCGCCGGAGTGCTCATCTGGGAGAACCTGTGGGCTGCGCCATTCGCATCAGCAGCACGGCGTTCGGGTGGCCAACTGATCGCCAACGGACGGATCCCTATCCAGGCGATCATCGCCTCCATCGAGGCCGATGAAGCACTTGCGACCGAAGGAGCCTGAAGATGCCACTGAGACGAGCGCGCGTAGGAAGAGTTGGAGTCATCGGCCATCCAGTCGCGAAAACCGCGGTAGTGGCGAAGGCCGTCACCCCTGGCCCCTCGCCCGTGGCGAAAACCGCTGTGGTGGCCGCAGCCGTCACGCCCGGGCGCCGTCGCCGGCGAATCTAAGGTCGTGGTTCCTGAGCACGCATGGGCAGACCGACCAGCACTCTCGACGCTTCGGACGAGGCGGACGCGGGCACCTGGTCTGCCCGGAACCGAAGTTGCGGGCCGGCGTCGATGGGGGCCGCTTCGTCACTGAGGCCACAAGGGCTGGGCGGCTCCTTCCAGCCAAGCGAATTCGCATTCGGCTCCGTGTCGATCGCGTTCCCTTGCCGCGGACAGCCAAAGGGCTCTGCGGGTCGCCAGTTTGCGAACAGCTCGTACATATAGGCATCAGCTGTCACGCTGCGGTTCACGGTTATGAGCCGAGGCCGAGCTCTTCCACCGTTGGGCATGCACGCCGGGCCGGCTGGAACGGGGCTAAGGAGACTGAAGATTGTCGATCTTCTAGAGGTCAGTCAGGTCGCGCACTGCCGCGATCACCAACTGGCCGGCCGCGGTGTCGCTGTGGGACAAGGCGATGTCCACCGGGAAACGGGTGCCATCCCGACGCTGTCCGCTCAGGATCAGATCGGTTCCCATAGGCCGCTGTATCGGGGCCGCGTTGTAGTCATCCCGGTGCCCGCTGTGGACCTGTCGGAAGGACTCGGGCACCAGCATCTCTATGGGCACACCGACCAGACCCCCGCGGTCGTAACCGAACATGGACTCCATGCGGCGATTGACAAACCTGATCACGCCCTCCGGATCCACCCCCACCATCCCATCAGGCATTGCCTCTAGCAGGCTTTCGAACTCCGTCGTCTGCAAACGGATCTGAACCCCTTCCGAAGTGTGTCTAGAACCCGGACAGTGGCAAGCGAACCGACACCCGAACAGCGCGTAAAGACGGACCGTGGACCTGTGATCTCTAACTGCCCACGAAGAGCCTCAACAGGAGCCGTGAGCGTCGCTTCCGACAGCCTCGGCTCCGCGTCCTTGCTTCATGAGCGCCCGGCAGATTCGACTTGAGCGGTAGGTGCCCGCCCGGGCGGACCGCCTGGCCAGGGATGGTCGAGCCGTTTCCTGAACCGACTTGAGTCGCTACCGGCCAGTACCGCTTTGGGCGCAGCGGACTTGGTGTGGTCACCTTCGCGGGCCGTCCGCCCTGGACTTCACCTTCGCGTCAACCGCAGAAATCTGAAATGGGCGACGTTATTGAGGAGATCAGGGCCGAATCTGGCCTGCCTGCGCGGTCGCCCAAGAGACCCACCCATGCCAAGCGTCTGGGTTGAGCAGGCCCACACCGAACAGCGCGACGCATACCGCAATCACGAGCGCTGGCGTTTTCCGACTAGGGTTCTTCCCTTTGGGCGACCCCTTCGCGTTGACAGGCCGGATCTGGCGACATGACATCCACCGGCGGGGCCACCCTTGCGGGACCGTCGAAGACCTGGAACTGGTCGGTCCAGCCTTCGGCGTCTTTGTACCGCAGCTGCCCGCTGCCGATGTAGAACCACCCAGGCTCGCCAGCACGCATCTTGAGTCTCCTGTGGTCGGTACCCCTCAGGATCAACGGTAGAAGGGGACACGGCGTGGTGTGCGGTAAATGGGAAAAGCCGACCCGACACGAACCACCTGGATACGAACGTGAATCCTTGCCTACGGGAGTCTAGGAAACACGCCTTGGGAACAAGGGCGCCGGCTGGGGGCAATGAACCCTCCCGATCTCGTCGGCTGAAATCGACCCACCCTCGACAACAGCAGGTCGAGGGGCCGAGGCTCATCATCGCGGCATGAGCAGCACCAGAACGACGAACGCGTGGCGCCTTCGGACGGGCGCACCCGGGGCGCTAGCGATCGACGTCTGGGACGTCGAGGACGCTCTCCAGTTCGCCGACGGTGGGTCATCAGGTACAGCCAAGCGCGCCGAGATACTGCCCTCTGGGGCTCGAGCACGACATCGGGTTCGAGGCCTGCCCTCAATTCCGCAGTAAGGTCCGCGCGTCAACCCTTCAGCCTGTGCCCTGAGGCAGAACAGGCCGTGCAGCACCTCGACCATGGCCTCGCCAGTGCGGTGCCCCTGACGCGGTTTGACTTTGTCCGCCCACTACCGCACTTCGTGGGCGGAGCCGAAGATGACCCTTCAGGGCCTCACCTGAGCCAGAGCACTCACATGAGGTAGATGCTCAGCCAGGCCCTTCACGGGCAAGCGAGTCGTCTCCACCCGGTCTCGCGGAGATGGAGTCTGCGGTTCGGTAGCTGCTGGCGCCCGCGCAAAATGGCAGCTCGGCCAGGCCGTGGCCGTCGGTGAATATGGGTGAACCCTGGGTGGCGGTGACGCGCTCAGAGCGGATTCGTCT
>Ga0075520_1000983_pt1 | contig 13324 bp, 10 predicted proteins | sample NGEPerB_FD_75100 | JGI IMG/M metagenome (GOLD analysis project Ga0075520, IMG submission 75100) | Arctic peat soil microbial communities from the Barrow Environmental Observatory site, Barrow, Alaska, USA - NGEE PermafrostAB12-B | ecosystem: Environmental > Terrestrial > Soil > Wetlands > Peat ... | reverse complement strand
GTTCGAGATGATGCCGAAATACGATTCGCAGCCGAGATAATTGATCCACGGCAGCGGCGTGTCGGGCCGGGTGATGATGTATTCGCGATTTAGGTCGTCAAAATGTCCGTAACGCATAATTCAATATTCCAAACTTTTTTCCTTTCGGCGACATAAAACGAACCGCATCCAACCGGGGCGGCGACACGATGGAGCATGGCCTGATGGTGCCGGCGCGAAGAAGTTATTTTGAGCCGGCCCTTATTGCGGCTTTAACAATGGCTCAAGAACCCTGGCAAAAATTTCGGCCTGGCGCATGAAGCCAAGGTCGTTCGGATGCGAGCCGTCCGTGCTGCCTTCGCCGTCATCGCCAAAAAGATGTTCGCCGGGAATGTAATAAAGATTTTTCACGCCGTCCTTTTGCAGCCGGTCGAAGGCGGCTTTCAAGGCCGCGCGGTCTTTCAGGTGATACCATTCCATCTGGCCCTGGGTGAGAAAGGCACCCTGCAAAGTGCGGTCTTCCACGAGCACAATCGGCACGCCGGGATGGGCCGCGCGAAGTTTCTTCACGAGCGGTTCGGTGCGCGCCGTGATCTCGTCGGCCACCGTGTTGGGGAGGCAATCAATCACATAAACGGATGGATCCAGTTCCGCGAGGAGGTCGGCCATTTCCGGTTCCATTTTGCCGTTGCCAGAAAAACCGAGATTGATGACGGGCCAGTTGAATTTGCGCTGGAGAATCGCGCTGTGAACCATGCCGGGGCGCGACGCGGCCAGCCCCTGCAAAATGGAAGTGCCGTAAAAAACAATCGGCTTGCGTTCGCCCGCGCCCCACGCCGGGGCTTTTTCAATGACACAGTTGGTGGGAATGCCGAGTTCGACAAATTTTGTCCCGTTGTAAAGCGGCAGATACAAAAGGTATTCACGTTTGCCGGGAATCAAATCCTTGATGAGCGTCACGTCGTTGGTCTGCGATTTGGGAATCCCGACGGCCAGCCAGCGCCAGCCGTTTTCCATTTTCACATACAGATCCAGGCCGCTGACAGCAATGGCGGTGGCATTGGGCTGGTATAGCCAGGAATCAGTCACCGCCCAGCGCGCCCGGATCTCGGTGGCATCCGTGACGAAGCGCACGCACAGGCCGGCGGAATTGCGGCTTAAATCCCAGACGGGCTTGCGCACGACGCCTTCGGCCTTGGCGGGCAGGCGGTCGTAAAAAGCTTTGGTGTCGTTCCAGCCTCGGCCTTCCACGTCGAACGACCGGATGTCGGTCCAAAGAATTTTTTCCGGTGCGGCATTTGACATTGTCTGGGCGGTGGTGAAGGGTGTGGCATCCACCAACAGCAGCGTCAGCAGGGCGATGACGCGGGCGGAACCGTGGCTGGAAATTGTGTGGTGCATTTTTTTTTGGCTGCTGGTTGCGTGCAAAATGCCAGAAATCGTCCGGTCCGGCTTGTCCTGACTTTATGGGACAATACAGCGGACGACTTATGGCTTAAATTAGGCAGAATTCAACCGGCAATTTTACGGCAACCACGGCATTGCCATTTGCAAACATGAAATCTTTTTCCGGCCACCAACGGGCAGTGTTTCGATCAAGCACGTTTGTTTGTCTCGCGCTTGGCGGCGGCGTTTTGCTTTTTGCCGGTTGCCACAAAAAATCCGAACCGGCCAACCTCGCGCTTGTCCAGACGGCGCCTGCGGACGCCACGCCCGTGCAGGCGGCACCTTCGGCTGTCAGTCTCGCCGCGCCAGCCGCCGCTGCGCCAGCGGTTGAAGTGCCGGCACCTGACTTGAGTGCGCTGACACAGGCGTTGCACATATACACCTTTCAACACAAACGCATGCCAAAGACATTTGCCGAGCTGGTCGCGGCCGGATATGTGAAAAACCTGCCGCCGCTGCCTCCGGGCAAAAAATTTGAAATCAGTCCCACGGCTTCTCAAATCATCATGGTCAACCAATAATCAAGCAAAATGCCAGGCATGAACACGAATCGCGAAATTCCGCAGCGGGCCTGCTTTCGGCAGGCGTTCACCTTGATTGAACTGTTGGTCGTCATTGCGATCATCGCCATTCTGGCGGCCATGTTGCTGCCAGCCTTGGCCGGCGCAAAAGCCCGGGCACAGAGAATACAATGCACGTCGCAAATGAGACAACTGGGACTCGGCTTCAACTTGTTTGTCAACGACCACGAAGACAAGTTCCCGCCTGCGGTAGTCACGGATGGGGCGGATCAGTTGCCGTGGGATTGTCTGATTAACCACTATATCGGCGGCAATCTTTCCGACAGTGATTCAACTTCGGGTCTTACGCCACCGGCCTTGGTTCCAAAAATCCTGAAATGTCCCGCTGACCATGTTCCGGGCATTGCTTATCGCCCCGTTCAGGCGGACAATGATGCCGACCGAAGAACTTATGCCATGAACGGCGCCGACTTTGTGACGCCTGCGACATTTCCGCCGAGATTTGGCCCGATGAGAGGCGTGGGTTTTTACCTGACCGTGACTGCCAAACCGGACTTGGACGTAACGGGATACAAATCCAGCATCGTGAAAGAATTCGCGCAGACAATTCTGCTGGCCGAACTGCCGAACGCCGGCAACATGGCTGGGAACGAATGGCCATGCATGGCCATGGGACCGGTCTTTGGCGCTGGCAACATTGGCGGGGGCGACGCGACTTTTTACCAGGTTTCTAAAGGGGCCGGATTAAAGGCGGGCGACAACGGAGCCGCCTATGCCATTCACGGCAAGAGATTTAATTATCTGTTTCACGATAATCATGTGGAAGCCCTCAAAATGGAGGAAACGATTGGAAAGGGAACGCTCACCAATCCACAAGGCATGTGGACGGTGACGCCGGGCGATTGATTGCCCCAATGAGCGCCTTATTTTATGTCCCCTGTTTTGGTGACGTGCAAAGAACCAAATGCAGGGTATTATATTTCAAGACACCCAAATCTTTCATGAACATGAAACGTCAACCGATTATGTTTCAACTCCTGCAAAAGTTGATCTTTGGCCGGCGTGTGTGTCCGTGAAACGGCGAAGACCTGCAACCAACCATCACAAATCCACCTGAAAACAATTAACGAGAAACCTCTCACCCCAAACCCCGTAAGATAATAAACTATGAAAACCATCAGTCAAAAATACTGGATCCGTTCAGGCATAGCCGGCTTGGTGCTGGCGGCCTCGTTGGGCACGGCGTCGGCCGCGACCCTGCCAATCACTTCGTTCGCCACCGCCGCCGATGTTTCGGCGTGGTATTTCGCAAACTGGAACGGCAGCACGGCTGCCATCGCGTGGTCCACCAATGATGCCGGTGCCAGCGCCTCTTCCGGCTCGATCAAGCTGTCAATTGATTATGACAATTTGACAAAGCAGGGCGGCGCCTTCAGGTTCACCCATTCGGCAAACATTGTGAGTCCGACGGCCTACACCGCCATTGAATATGACGTCAAGGTGGATCCGGCGTCGCCCCTGGATCGGAATGGACACGCCACTGATCTTAAGTTGGGATATTCCGATAATGGCTGGGGCGGCCACAATACAGACCTGAACATCAGCCTGGTCACCACCAATGGCGGCTGGCAGCATGTTGTCGTTCCGCTCTCTTCCATCGGCGGGGCAGGAGCGCAGCCCATTCAAGAGATTCTTTGTCAGGTGTATGACAACAATTACACCAACGCCCAGACAGCGGTCATCTACATTGACAACATCAAGTTCACCGTGGCCGATCCAACCTATCCGGATTTCCTGGCCTTGACGTTCGACGATCCCACCAATGTGGTGATTCTGGGCACCACCGGCTGGTATGGTGACGCCATCAACGCCTATGAATGGGTCACCAACGATGCTGCTGGACTTACGACCTCCGGCTCGCTGCATATCGTTGCGGATTTTACATCCGGCAACAATGCCTGCGTGGTGGCGATTCCTTTCGATCCGCTCTATCCGGGATTCTCCAGCGGAACGCCGGACACCAACATTGTGATCAACGCCCAGCATATGGCCGCAGTTGAAATGGACATCCTGTGGGACACCAACAATTCCACCGTCAGCATCACCAACTTCAATTCCGTGGGCGACATCAGTGGTTTCCCGTTGGGATTGCTGTATAACTCTCCCGGCGGCGGTCCCGGCGGACAGTCTGAAGCGTTTGGCACCGGCACCACATCGCTGCCCGATGCGGCCTCCAATGGCTGGGTGCATTTGAGATTCCCATTGAACCAGTCAACTGCCAATATTGACCAGTGCGTCGGTCTGTGGTTGAAGAAATGGCAGCCGAACGCCGCCTTCTCCGGCACCGTGGCCTTCTACATTGACAATGTGAAATTCATCGGCGGGGCCATCCCGCAGAGTGGTCCTCCGTTGACCCTTGGCAAGCCGGTTTACGGCCTGCAGGAAGTGCATACGGCCGGCGCCTATGACCGGGAAGGTGTCGTGACAGCAGGCAGCGGTTATTCCTTTGTTAACCAGCCCAATACGACTTACTCGATGAACATCGAGGCCATGCCGCCGGAGGCAGGTTTCTCGGCGCGGATCATCCTCGTGCCGCTTTCGATTCCGATGGGGGTTGATGGCACGATCGTCGATCCTGATTGGGCATATCCGAACATTTTGGTTGCGACAATCCAGCGCGCCGGCACTGGCTCTTCGATCGGGTTGGCGGCCAAAATCAATCAACCCAACGCCAACGGCAGCCTATATGACGCCACTTGTGTGCACCCGACCTTCAATACACCTTCGAAGATTGAAGGCAATTGGTCGGTTAAATTCACGGCCAACAACAACATCCTGGTGACAGCACCAGACGGGTCCTCCACGAATCTGGCTTTTCCGGGAGTTCTCTATACGAATGATTTGTCTTCTGTTGAGACGAACGGTTTGACCAGCGCCGACGTGGTGGCCAACTTCGACTTCGGTGCCGGCATGGTCGCCTATTTCCACAGTATCAATGGCAGCGTCACGGGAACACGGATGGTGCTGGCTGGTGCGAGCATCACCCTGGGTGCGACCACGCTGTTGTCCGACAACTTCGTGACGGACACAAACGTGGACACCACGATTTGGCTTTTGCCACCCACTGGAACATATCTGATTCCTCCAAGCATTAAATGGTTTTTGGACTGGCCTGTTACGTTCGGCGGTTTCAACGTCCAGACCAATTCTGACCTGAGGTTGAGCGGCGGCTGGCACACGAATGCAATTGTGCCGATTGTGCAGGGGGCTTCTTACCACGCGAACGTGGACGAAACCAACCTGCCTCCAAGCGGACCGGTGTTCTTCCGGCTGGTGAAGTAAGTTTGGATAACGCCATGGGTGCCGGACCGGACCGGTCCGGCACCCATAAATTCTGTAAAAACGCCCCGAAAAAAATGAAGACCGGCATTGTAAAATTGAAAAAAGTATTTCGGCCTGCAAACCATCGGCAGGGTGGTGGCGGGTTCACGTTGATAGAACTGCTGGTCGTGATTGCCATCATCGCCATTCTGGCGGCGATGCTTTTGCCCGCGCTGTCCAAGGCCAAGGCAAAAGCCCAGGGCATCTCTTGCCTGAGCAATGGCAAACAGATAACACTGGCTTGGATCATGTATGCCGGTGACGACAATGACCGGCTCCCGCCCAACGATGGGTATGGAGGTGGCGGAAGTGGTTATGCAGTTCCCCCAGTAAAACCAGGATTCAACTTTGCTTGGGTTGCCGGAATCATGAATGACAATTCGCTGACAAGTTGTCAGGCGACCAACCTGGCACTGCTGACCGATGAGACTCATACCGCTCTGGCCCGATACGCCAAGAGTCCCGGTATTTATCATTGTCCGGCGGATAATTCCATGGCCTTGACAACACCCACTGTCGGCCCGCGCGTGCGGAGTGTGTCCATGAATTCGATTATAGGCACGGTTTACAACCATCCTGATCCTGGGGCTGGATTTCCCTTCGGCGGTCACTTATGGAATAGTTTTTCCGATGGGACTGGCTGGAGCCAAACTGAGTCAAAATATTGGATGGTTTTTCCAAAACTTGGAGCTATTGCTAACCCATCATCCATTTGGGTTATTGTAGATGAAAACCCAATAAGCATAAATGATCCTGTTTTTGGCGTGAGTCTTGGGAGTGTGGCAGCGGGGACTGTTACTTATGACACCAAATTTATTGATATACCGGCCAGTTATCATAATGGGGCTTGCGGTTTTTCCTTCGCCGACGGTCATTCGGAAATCCACAGGTGGGTTGGATCTGCCGTAAAAAATGATGTCATTACGCCACTTTCGGCTGCTGCTGACTTACAAGATTTGCGATGGCTGCAAACGCGGACGAGCGTGCCGAAATGACCGGCGAAGAATAGGTTTTCTACAACCTCCTGCCGTCCAAGACGGCGGGAGGTTTTTTTTCGACCATGAAAATAATTGGCCATCCAGCCCGGCTCTTAATCATCGCCGCCGGCGCGACGGTTTTGTTCACAGTGTCCGCGGTGCCGGCGCAGACCAGTTTGCCGATTTACACCGACCACCTAGTCAACGGCTTTCAGGATTGGAGCTGGGCCGCGCACAACCTCACCAACGCCCCGCCTGCGCCGGTTCATTCCGGCAGCAATTCCATCAGTGTTTCCAATGCGACGGCCGGCGGCGGAATTTCATTTCATCAGAACGATTTCAACAGTTCGATTTATAGCAACCTGGCGTTCTGGGCAAACGGCGGTCCCGGCGGCGGACAAAGACTGCAAGTTTACGTCAGCCTCGGCGCCAGCGACCAGGCCGGTTTCAATTTGCCGGCGCCGCTGCCGGCCAATGTCTGGCAGCAGTTCATCATTCCGCTCACCGCGCTCAACGCCGCGAACCAGACCAATCTGGCGCGAATCACCATCAAATTGAACAGCGGTTCGGGCACCTATTATCTGGACGATATTCAATTGAATCCAATGCCCGCGCCATTGTTGTTGCATCTCGGCGTTGACGCCGGCCAGATTTTGCGGATGGCGGACGCGCGCTGGTTCGGCGTGAACACGGCCACTTGGGACGGACTGCTTGGCAACGCACAAACATTGCCATTGCTCAAGGAAATGGGCGGCCTGGCGCTGCGGTGGCCGGGCGGCTCCACTTCGGACACTTATCATTGGGCTTCGGATTCAGCGGGCAATGGCCGGTTCATGAATCTGGCCACGAACTTGAATGTGCAAACAAATTCCTTCATCACGGTCAACTACGGTTCAGGAACAAGCAACGAAGCGGCGGCGTGGGTGAAATCATTCAACCTCACCAATCATTGCAATTTCATCTACTGGGAAATTGGCAATGAAAATTACGGCACTTGGGAAACGGATAACAACAATCTTCCACATGATCCCTTCACCTACGCCAACTTCGCCAAAAATTACATCGCGCTGATGAAGGCGGCGGATCCGACCATTAAAATTGGCGTCGTAGCTGTGCCCGGCGAAAATACTTACGCCAACAACGCGACACATTTTGCCATCAACCCGCGCACGGGCACGACCAACTACGGCTGGACGCCCGTCCTGCTCAACACGCTGAAAACCATCGGGGTGACGCCGGATTTTTTGATCTATCATTTCTACCCGCAATGGACGGCGCCGCCCAGCAGCGGGGGCTGGCAGCCCAACTCGCCGGACAGTGACCCCTTGTTGCTGCAAGTCGCATCCAACTGGGCGCAGGACGCGGCAGACTTGCGCCAGCAGCTCACCGACTACCTCGGCGCTCCCGGCACCAACATCGAACTGGTCTGCACCGAGAACAACAGCGATTCCGGCGCGATGGGCCGGCAGTCCACCAGCATCGTCAACGGGCTTTATCTGGCCGACAGCGTGAGCCAGTTGATGAAGACCGAGTTCAATTCCTATGTCTGGTGGGATTGCCACAACGGCACGGACACCAGCGGCGATTTCGATCCGACACTTTACGGCTGGCGCACCTATGGCGATTACGGTTTGCTCAACCAGTCCAATGCCCGGCACCCGACTTTTTACGCGGAGAAACTCCTGCAGTCTTTTGTGCGCCCGGGCGACACGATCCTCAAGGCGTCAAGTGATTATCTTCTGCTTTCAGCCTACGCCGCGCGCAAGGCCGACGGCGCGCTTGCAATGCTGGTCATCAACAAGGCTCCCACGAACATTTTCAGCGCGCAAATTTCACTCGCCAATTTCGTCCCGTGGTCGTCCACCACCGTGCGTTCTTATGGGCTGCCGCAAGACGAAGCCACACGGACGAACGCGGCGGCTTCGGCGCAGGATATTTCGACCAACACCGCACCGTCCGCCACGATTTTTACCAATTCATTTCCACCTTATTCGCTGACACTGTTCACGTTTGCGCCCGTCGCGTCGCAACTGCAGGTGGTTTCTGGCTCGCAAACCCAATTGGTCTTTCAACTCCAAGGCCAGGCCGGCGTGCCTTATCAAATCCAGTCCTCCACCAATCTGATTGCGTGGACTTCCAACGCCACCGTCACGCTTTCTGGAATGACCGGAAATGTGACCAACAACCTTTCTACCGGCGCAAAATTCTGGCGGGCCGTGTGGCTGCCGTGAGCCGGGGGAACAGCGGCAATCAACAACGGCTCGCATCTTGACGTCCGTTCCAGGTGCGGTTCATACTTAACCACCATGAAACTTTCATTTTCACAGTTCACTCGCCCCGTTTTGCTGGCCGCCATTTTTGCCGCGTTAAATGCCGCCAGTCTGCCGGCCGCCGAATTTGAGCCGAAGCCGGCTGATGCGTATTTCGCGAAATTTGAGCCGAAGAAGGCGCCCGCCCCCGCCGGCCAGCTGCTGCAACCCGGCGACCGCCTTGCCATCATCGGCGATTCCATCACCGAACAGCGGATGTATTCGCGCATCATCGAAACCTATCTCACCGTCTGTGTGCCGGAACTCAAAATCACCGCACGCCAGTTCGGCTGGAGCGGTGAAACGGCGGAAGGTTTTTTGCACCGCATGACCAACGATTGCCTCCGCTTTCAGCCGACCGTCGCCACGCTTTTTTACGGTATGAACGACCATCGTTACGGCGCTTACACCGATACCATCGGCCAGTGGTATAGCAACAACTACACTGCCGTTGCATCTTCGTTGAAAGCTTCCGGGGCTCGAGTTGTGCTCGGCTCGCCCGGCTGCGTTGGCAAAGTCCCGCCTTGGGCGCCGGACACCAGCGTGCCGGTGGAGACATTGAATCTGAACCTCTGCCGGTTGCGAAACATAGACATTGATATTGCCGCGCAGGAAAAAATAAATTTTGCCGACGTATTTTGGCCGATGTTCACGGCCGGTTTCACCACGCATCAGAAATACGGCGCCGACTACGCCGTGTCCGGCAAAGATGGCGTGCATCCCGACTGGGCGGGACACGTCATCATGGCCTACGCTTTTCTGAAAGCGCTGGGACTCGACGGCGACCTCGGCACTTTCACGGTGGATCTTGGTTCCAACAAGGCTACCGCGAGTTCCGGTCACACGGTGGACAGCTTCACCAACAACACACTGACCGTCACCAGCAGCCGCTATCCCTTCTGTGCCACCGGGCCATTGGACAAGGATAATTCCATCCGCTCCGGCATGACGCTCGTGCCGTTCAACACGGAATTGAACCGGCTCAAATTGATCGTCAAAGGCGGCACAGCGGCGAACTGCGCCGTGACGTGGGGCGATGAGACTCACGATTATTCCGCCGCGCAACTCGCCGCCGGAGTGAATCTCGCGAAAGATTTCGCGGTGAATCCTTTCTCCGCCGCGTTCGCCAAAGTGGATGCCGCCGTCGCCGACAAACAAAAATACGAAACCCGGCAGATCAAGGAACTTTTCCATGGACCGGAAGGCAAAGCCGACGCCAACGCCACGGCAGCCGTGACCGAGAAAGCCCGCCAGCCGCTGGCCAATGCCATCGCTGCTGCTTTCGTGCCGGTGACCCACACGCTGCGGATTCAGCCGAAGTGAATCGAAGAGAACTTATTTGGCTGATGGGGCTGAACTAAAAGAATCGTGATCCAGCGTGAGGTTCTGAATTTTAGCCTGATCCAACGCTTCGCCGTAAATGCTGTTCTTCGGCCCGGCCCAGACCACCTGCGTGTTCCGCAACGTCAGCCCGTTTACTTCCCGCACAAAAATTCCCGCGATGGTGTTGGTGTAAATGCCAGCGAATTGTCCGCCTGATGAAGCAGACCCAATCGGCCGGTCATCATAAAATCCGCCGGGCACACCGGTGGTCTTGCCCACTTCGACGCGCACGTTGTCGAACACGATATCCTCCAGTGGTCGCGCCGCGCCGCCACGAAGATAAACGCCGTTCTCGCCCTTGCAAAGAATGTTGCTGAAACGAATCTGCCGGACGTGCCCGAGCTTCGTGTTTGAGTTGCGCGGCAAATGACTGACATGAATCGGCTCACCCGCGCCCCACCATTTGTTCGACTGCAACTGCGTTTCAATCGTGATGTTCGAGAACAGAATATTTTCAATGTCGCCCTCGTCCCGGCTCTGAATGCACAGCCCGCGATTGCTGCGGAAGATGACGCACGCGTCGAAAACCACATTGCGGATTCCCGGCGGCGCATACGCCTCGTCCAGCTTCAGCGCACAGCTCCGCGACGCGATGGTGCAGCCCGTCACGGTGATGTTTTCACTGCGACCATAGCTGGCGAAGTTCGGCGTGTTCTTGAGCACGATGCCGTCGTCCGCCGTGTCAATGTGGCAGTTCGCCACGCGCACGTTGCGGCAGTGGTCGAGATCAATGCCGTCGTTGTTCGCCACGTTCCAATCGTTGAGAATGCTGATGGAATCAATCACCACGTCTTCGCACCCGACCGGATGAACCGTCCAGCTTGGCGCGTTGCGGATCGTGATGTCGCGCACACGAACCTGTTTGCAGCCGATCAAAATGACCATCATCGGCCGCCCGGCGGCGAGCGTCTTGTCCGTCGCGCTCCGGCCAAACGGCCACCACACGCCGCAGAACGACTGCGGCCACCAGCCCGGTTTGTTCACGTCGCCGCCTGCCTGTTCGTCAGCAAGCTTTTGCCACACGGCATGGTCGTTGCCATCCAGCACGCCATCGCCGGAAATGGAAATGCCGTCCGCATCCTTCGCAAACAGCAACGCCCCTTCCTCGCCATAATCCTGCCAGCGTGGACTGCCTTTCAAAACCGCGCCGCGCGCCAGATGAAAATCAATTCCGCTCCGCAACGCGATCGCGCCCGTGAGGAATGTTTTTCCGCCGGGCAAAATGACCTGTCCGCCGCCGTTCGCCGCACAGGCATCCACCGCCTGTTGAATGGCGGCGGTGTCATCGTTCGTTCCGTCGCCTTTCGCACCGTAATCCAGCACATTGTAATTGCCTGACTGGTCGGTCGCGCGAGTCGCGAATGTCGCCAGCAGCAACATTCCGGCGAGAAGGTGGGTTTTCATTTTGCGCGTTCCGGCGCTGATGATCATCATTTAATGGACAGATTTTTCCTGATGAGTTCGCAACGCTGATCAACGCACAGCTTCGAGCGCCGTGCATCCGGCGGCGTGTTCTTGACATAATCTAAAAGTTTTTCCACGGTCGTCGTCGCGACGTGCGTCCGCGTGTCCGACGAACCGTAATAAATGAACACGTCGCCATTTTTGCGCGCCACCCAGCCGTTCGCGAACACCACGTTGGAAACATCGCCCACGCGCTCGTCATTTTCCGGCCCCATGAAATGACCGCCGGGCGCGCTGATTTGCTTGGAGGGATCTTTCAGGTCGCACAGAAACACATAAAGCACATAGCGCATTCCCGCCGCCGTGTTGCGGACGCCGTGCGCGAGATGCAGCCAGCCTTTTTCGGTTTTGATCGGCGCGGGGCCGAGGCCGTTTTTGCCTTCCTTGATCGAATGGTAAAAGCGCGGGTCAATAATGCTTTCCGTTTTCACCACGGCCTTGGTGATGTCGTCCACCAGTCCCCAGCCGATGCCGTCGCCCGAACCCGTCGCGGCGAAATCGCTCATCGGGCGCGTATAGAAAGCGTATTTGCCATCCACGAATTCAGGATGCAAAACGCAGTTGCGCTGGTGCAGCGCGGGCGTTTGCAAATCCGCCAGCCGCTCCCACTTCACCAAATCCTTCGTCCGGGCGACGCCGCAGCGCGCGATGGCCGCCGACAAGTCGTTTGGCTTGGAATCGTCATGCCGCTCGGCGCAGAACAGGCCGTAAATCCAGCCGTCCTCGTGCCGCACGAGCCGCATGTCATAAAGATTTGTTTCCGCCGCGTCGAGTTCCGGCATCCGCACCGGGTAATCCCAGAACTGAAAATTATCCACGCCGTTCCTGCTTTCCGCGACGGCGAAAAAAGATTTGCGATCCCAGCCTTCCACACGCGCCATGAGCACCACGCCGACGTTCCATTCCATCGCGCCGACGTTGAACACGCAGTTGATGCCCAGCCGCGTCATCAAATGCGGATTGCTGGCGTAATCGAAATCATAACGCCACGCCAGCGGTGTGTGCCTGGCGGTCAGCACCGGATTTTCGTAGCGGTCAAAAATGCCGTTGCCGTCCGGCTGCGGGCGGTTTTTGCGGCGAATGATCTGCGCGTGTGATTGCTGAAGCTGTTTCAATTTTTTGGCGAAAGCGGTCTTGTTCATGCGCAGTAAGTTGGCGGTAAAACTATTGTTTTGGAAGTTCAAAATGAAACGCCGGGATCGGGCGCTCCTCGCTGCCATCGGGCAACTGCCAGCGCACCGCGAGCTGCGTTGAACCTTTGGCCTGCTGCTGCTGGATTTCAAAATAATAGTGCTCACCACGCTTCAGCGTGACGGGCCGTGAGTCGGCTTCGGTGGTGTGCGGCCACTTGCGATACGGGGTGTTTGCGGTGACGTCGGCGATTTTAATTTTACTGGCCGGTGCCGCGTCCGAACCCAGCCAAAGCTCCGCCGTGCCGCCCGCCGCGACCCCAAACTTGTATTCGCCCGTCTGCGGCGGAATAATCTCGCCATAAATTCGCGCCGAAAAATTGGTCGCCAGACTGACCGGAGTTTCCAAAGCCTGACCGAGAATTTCCGACGCGTCCTGCGCCGCGGAAGAATCCGTTGGGCCGGTCCGGCTTTCGCGCAAAAGCCCGTGGCCGGGGCCGACGCGAAACGCCGGACTCGTCGCGGCCCGCAACCTGTCCGCCGTCGCCCGCAGCCTGCAACTGTCGCTGGCCGCGTCAATTGTCACGTCGGCAAACGTGGCGATGCCGTTCACCGTGGTCGCGGTCAGCGTGCCGGACAATTTCGCACTGCCGGATTTATTCAGCGCGAGCGTCACGGAATAATTTCCGTCACGAACGGTTCTTCCATTTTTATCCTGCACCGCCACCTTAACC
>Ga0075520_1000982_pt1 | contig 13330 bp, 8 predicted proteins | sample NGEPerB_FD_75100 | JGI IMG/M metagenome (GOLD analysis project Ga0075520, IMG submission 75100) | Arctic peat soil microbial communities from the Barrow Environmental Observatory site, Barrow, Alaska, USA - NGEE PermafrostAB12-B | ecosystem: Environmental > Terrestrial > Soil > Wetlands > Peat ... | reverse complement strand
TAATCGGCAGAGAAGGCAGGCCAGACTCGGTTTCCTCTCTCCCTCTGCTTATGAACGATGTTTCTATGAAAAACGACTGGCAGCATGAAACGTTTGGTGTCCACTATTGACGACCGATCTCAGAATGCACTGAAACTTGCAGGTCGAATTATCCAGCCTCAGGCGGAGGATATCGAAGATATCCGCGGCATCCCGCCAATCCACGACTTGTCGTGATTGGCAGGGACGTGGGAAGCCACCACCTCTTTGTCATTCCCCGGCTCGACCGGGGAATCCAGACCCCACTTCATCATGTCCGCTCAGAGATTATGGCACAATCCTGGTTTGTCATTGCGGGAAGCGCCTCGCGTTTTGTGGCAATCTCTATGATTTTGATTAGATACGATATTGCTTCGGTCATTACTCTCCCTCGCAAAGACATTACGACAGTCACGCGGGTCGGAATCCACATCCCCCTCCTGTCATTCCCCGGCTTGACCGGGGAATCCAGTATCGCTTTATCATTGTGGTGAGTCAAAGTCCCGAGCAAAGCGTGTGGGGTCACGATAGTGAACAGCCTGCCGGGAGTATAACCTAAAGATCACACGTGCAGGTGGCAATCTAAATATATTCTGGTTCTTGTTGGTTTTTCCGGGAGTAGAGAATATTTCTTGACAAAATATAAGACAGGCGTATTATGACGGCCAAAGCGGTGAGTTGCAAAGGTTGCTTGCTCCGCTATATAAATGTGCTAAAGGCCGGTTTTTGATTAGTCCGTTGCCTTTAGGCACGGGCTTTTTTTTGGGGTAAAATTTAAATTAAATGAATCTTAAATTAAACAATACAACAGAAAGGAAAAACAAATGAGCAAATTGAAGACACGCCACATTTACACCTCCGAATCAGTTTCAGAAGGACATCCCGATAAAGTATGCGATCAGATTTCCGACGCAATTCTGGACGCATGCCTGGAGCAGGATAAATATGCCCATGTTGGTTGCGAGACCGCTGTAGGGCCGAATCTCGTAGTCAATCTCGGAGAAATCACCTGCAGGAACTGGAATAAAATTAATCCGCAGCTAATCGCCCGTCAGGTCGTGAAGGATATCGGATACGATGATCCCTCCGAGGGATTCAGTTGGGACACTTTCAACTATGTTACCTCCATTCATGGTCAGTCGCCGGATATAAACCAAGGTGTCTGTCGTGAACGAGCTGAGGATCAGGGTGCTGGTGATCAGGGCATGATGTTTGGCTACGCATCCTACGCCACACCGCAAATGATGCCAGCTCCAATTTATTTTGCGCACATATTACTGGAGGAACTGACCAGACTGCGCAAGGAGAAAGCTATTGAATACCTCCGTCCGGATTCCAAGTCGCAGGTCAGCGTGTTACACGAGGATGGAAAAGCTGTTAAAATTACAACCGTCGTAATTTCTCATCAGACTCGCGACGTACCGTTAAAGCGAATCCGCAAGGATTTGATAGAGATTACGCATCAAGTCCTCGATAAAACGGGAATGTTGACCAACAAGACGGAATTTTTCATCAATCCGACAGGCAAGTTTGTTATTGGTGGCCCCTGCGGCGATTCCGGTGTTACCGGTCGTAAGATTATTGTGGATTCTTACGGCGGTGTCGGCTCGCATGGCGGCGGCGCTTTTTCCGGTAAAGATCCTTCCAAGGTAGATCGTTCCGCCGCTTATTACGCCCGTTACGCCGCCAAGAATATTGTCGCGGCAAGACTGGCCGACAAATGCGAGATTCAGATTGCCTACGCGATTGGTGTTGCCAAACCTCTCAGCATTAATGTCAGCACTTATGACACAGGGGTAATTCCGGAGAGTGAAATTGAAAAAATTATCACAGACGGCAAAATTTTCGATTTCCGTCCGGCCATGATGATTAAGGATCTGGGACTCACTACCCCCAAAGGATGGAGCTATCGCAAAAGCTGTAACTACGGACACTTTGGTCGCAAAGGCTTTCCCTGGGAAAAAACAGACCGGGTTGACGCCCTTCGTGAAGCCGCCGGGCTAAAGTAAAAAAGGAAACTATGTGTTTGTATCACTGAGCCCGTTGCCTTTTGGCGCGGGCTTTTTGATGAGGATTGTTTTACAACAAGTTACAAAAAAAGTATCGGAGTTGACACCTTAAGCGTCAGAGAGTATATAAGCGATACCCATGGTTAGTGCACAATTAACAAAAAAATTAATAATCTACTGGAAGCAGAAAAACTTATATTTCAAGATCTGACCATTCAGTTCCTTTGGTGCAGATCATAGCGAGGATGAATCAATGAGTGGCGTTTGTGTAGAGGGATTATCATGACAACGTCAGGTATTTACGAATCTTTAATTACAGAAATACTTCAAGTGCGTCTTGAACAGATTAAGTCTGAATTTTACATTGAGAGACAACCGCTTGATGCAAATGAAGCGGCTCTCTATATATCTAGATTCCTCGGGGTCGTTCTCAAGAGTGCTTTAGACTCCCTTCCAAATAGTGATGATCGTATTGCACGGCAGATCGAACTCTCCAACGCCCTTATCAGGTGGCTCTCCGATTATCTACGGAATGCAGAACTTTCGGAAAATATTATAGAGTCGCAGGGGCAAATTCTCACGGCACTTTTTACGACAACCAATCCAGTTGCCGCTGACCTCAAAGCGCACGTTGCAAAAATAACTCCGCTAACCGGACTTGCACAGAGTGAACTCTTTACCGGCAGTAATGTGAGTCTCTCATTGGAATCGGAACTTAAACGAGAAATTCTCTCCTGTGACGAAATATGCTGGTTAGTATCATTTATAAAATGGACAGGAATTCGAATCTTTGCTGAGGAGCTCAATGAGTTTACGTGAAGTGGTAGAAAACTGCGAGTAATTACTACTTCCTACAGGGAGCAACCGATCAGTCAGCGGTCGATTTTCTAGCGGCGCTTCCCAACACTGAAATAAAGCTAAGCTATAATACAACACAAGAACGTCTTCATGCAAAAGCCTATATCTTTTTGCGTAATACAGGTTATGACACCGGCTATATCGGTTCGTCAAACATCTCCCGTTCGGCTCTCACAAATGGTTTAGAGTGGAATCTCAAGGTGACGACTCAAGAGATTCCGAACATTATTAATAAGTTTAAATCAACTTTCGAAACATACTGGGCCTCACCGGAGTTTGAAAATTACCGCGAAGGCGATGAGGTTTCTCATGAACGACTCAAGAAATCGTTGAAACTAGCCCGTGGCGGTGATCGGAATGACGAGGATACTATTTTCTTCGATATCGAGCCACATATACATCAAAAGGAAATTCTCGAACGTCTCACCATCGAGCGCGAAGTTCACAATCGGTGGCGAAATCTTGTTGTAGCTGCAACTGGGACAGGCAAGACTATTATTTCGGCATTCGATTTTCGACGGTTTTTCATCAAGAATCCTCATGCGAAATTTCTTTTTGTGGCACATCGCGAGGAAATACTCAAACAGGCACGGCAAGCTTTTCGTGGAGTGTTGCGTAAATCTTCCTTTGGCGAGCTTTGGGTTGGAAGCTCAGAACCAGAACATTACAATCAACTTTTCGTCTCGGTGCAGACGTTAAACAACAAGATAGATTCGCTGTCCCTTTCTTCTGACTTTTACGACTTCATTATTATTGACGAAGTGCACCACATTGCGGCCGCAAGTTATCGGCCAATCATCAACCGGTTCTCGCCGAAAATTCTTCTCGGGCTTACTGCGACTCCTGAGCGCAATGATGGCGGAAATATACTTGAGGATTTCTGTGGCACTATCGCTGCGGAGTTAAGACTTCCCGATGCGATAAATCGGCGCTATCTTTGCCCCTTCCAATATTTCGGTGTCGATGACACTGTCGATCTTTCTCATGCAAAATGGGAAAAGGGTAGGTATTTGCCGTCAGAATTAACACGGATCTATCGGGCTGACGACCTGCGTGTGCGTCACATTTACCAAAATATGCAAGATATCATTGGAGACTTACGCACCATCAAGTGCCTGGCTTTCTGCGTTTCTCAGGAGCATGCGCAGTTCATGGCAGAGCAGTTTCTGCTACTTAATGTCAAGACGGCAGTGCTTACCAGTCAGAATAGTCAGGAACGGGCAATTCTTCGAGAGCAACTGACTCGTGGAGATATAAACATCCTATTTGTTGTTGACATATTTAATGAAGGTGTTGATATTCCGGACATTGACACAATTATTTTTCTCCGCCCCACGGAGAGCCTCACTATATTTCTACAGCAGTTGGGGCGCGGACTGCGTTTATCAGAAGGTAAAGAGTGTCTGACTGTTCTTGATTTTGTAGGAAATGCTCATGCTGAGTATGATTTCGCGTCCAAGTTTCGCGCCTTGGTAGGTAAGAGCCATGTCTCAACGATTGACGAAGTTGAACAAAACTTTCCCCACCTTCCGCTTGGGTGTTCAATCATTCTGCAAAAACAAGCGAAGGAAATTATTCTTCGAAGTATCAAAAATGCCATTGCGACACGGCGGCGTCTCGTCGGGTGGATTCGTGCTTATCCAGAACAGACAAATCTCCCGCTTACTCTCAAAAATTTTCTCTGTTTTAATACAGCGGTCACATTGGAAGATATTTACAAGAGCAAAATCGATGGAGGCGGTGGTTGGAATCGACTCTGTATTAAAGCGGGAATATTAGGGAGGCAGCTTGATCAGACTATTGAGCAAGCAATGTATAGGGCGATAGCCAATAGAATTCTTCAATGCACTTCCCGCTCATATCTTTTATTTCTTGTCAAACTGATTCGCAATGGCTTCACATGGGATGAATTGAATCCCATAGAAAATCAGATGGCGATGATGGCCTACTACGATTTTTGGCAAAAACCAGGGAAGGAATATAATTTTTCGTCACTTCAAGAGAGCATGCTTGCCCTTGGTCGGGATGCGGCACTTGTCGCGGAGTGTGAAGATGTTTTAGAGATCGTTTTGGATTCGCTAGATGTTGCGGAAGTTACTATGAATGTAGAAATACCAACCGCACTTGCTCTTCATGCACGGTATAGTAAAGATCAAATTCTTGCGGCTTTTGGAGAAAACAGTTTTGAAAAGAAGTCAAGCAGTCGAGAAGGGGTTGTCGAGATAAAATCGCTAAATTTAGAACTTCTCTTCGTCACACTTCAAAAGTCTGAAAAGAAATTTTCTCCAACCACTATGTATCACGATTACGCGATTAGCGAATATCTCTTTCATTGGCAATCGCAAAATGCCGCACGCCCTGATAAAGGCAAAGGGCTTTCTTACATCGAACACCAGAGCACAGGTAAGCTGATTATTCTTTTTGTAAGGGAGCGAAGTACGGATGAAAATGGCAAAAGGATGGGATTTGTCAATCTAGGCCCCGTCAAAATAGAATCATATAATGGAAGTCAACCGATGAACATAACTTGGCAACTTGCAGAGCCTCTTCCCGCCTACCTTTGGAACGATGCCGCTAAGCTTGCCATGGGGTGATTGGATGCTGAACTTCGTCTGGTGTATTCTAGTTACAAGTTACCACGTAATTCCAGAATTTTAGGGACACCATGCTAGTTATTTTCTTGGCAGGGAATTATGATGACTAAGAATGGTTGAAGGCCGAAGAAGCTTGACAATAACTAGGAATTAATTGAGCACCGTCATCTTATTTGGGCGGGTGATAGAATGATTACTTCAGAAACAGGTGATTACCCGCGTGAATGTCCTTTCCTTTGCAGTTCAGATAATTCTTTTCTCTGCTCGATATGCGAGACAAGGCAATCAGTTTGCCGTGAGTATCATCCGGGATCGTCGGAATTGTGTCCGCAATGGAGGATGAAAGGGAAGGGCGGGAAGTTATAGAGATTGCCACAGCGCCTGAGAGGCGCTTCGCAATGACAATTAACAGCGGTTGGAATTAATAATTTATGTTTTCTGGATTCTCGATCAGGTCGGGAATGACAGACAAAAATGGATTCTGTTGTAATTAAATTATTTCTCCGAATAGATCATATTCATCGGCGGAGGTTATTTTACATTTAACAATCATGCCGATTTGGGCTTTGGATTTTTTGATATAAGTTATGCCGTCAATTCCCAGCGCCTGCCTGCGGCACCTGCCCATGTAGGCGTAATCCTCTCGGTCGCTTAAATAAATTCAGATCCTAACATCTCTAAAGGCAGTGCAGAGATGTTTTTGCTAAGCTGATATTTTTTCTTTCCCGGATAGACAACCCATAATTTTGACAAAATCACTTGATCCTTTTTTCAATCAATAATTTGCAAAAAGACAACATAAAAAACTACCTTGAAAAATCAAACCTTCTGTATGATATTTCAAGGTAAAATAACCGCGGATGACAACAAAAAGGAGCAAGGAGCCAGGTGAGTCGAGAATGACAGAGTGGAACTGGATACCGGCCTGCGTAACCTGAAGGTCATCTGCGACCGGTATTACGAAGAATACTGGATTCCCGATCAGGTCGGGAATGACAGCCGGGGCGGTTCTAATTAATTATTTCTCCGAATAGATCATATTCATCGGCGGAGGTTATTTTGCATTTTACAATACTGCCGATTTGGGCTTTGGCTTTTTTAATATAAGTTATGCCGTCGATGATAAAGGTTAAAGAGCGGCACTGGATAGTCCGGCAGAACATCAAAAGGATGAACAATGAAAATTCGACTTGACATGTCGATTTTTCATGATACTATCATGCCATGCAAATACAAAGAGTCGCCGAAACTGAGCTATTAAACAAGCTTCTCAGGAATAACCCTGTTGTCGCTATTTTAGGGCCGAGGCAATGCGGTAAAACTACTCTTTCCCGTCAGCTTTCCTCTCAATGGTCTAAGAATGTTACTATCTTTGACCTTGAAAACCCCCGCGATGCTCAGCGACTTCATGAGCCTTTGCTGGCGTTGGAAAATATCGAGGGGCTGATTATAATTGACGAAATCCAAAGATATCCCGATCTTTTTCCCGTACTGCGTGTTCTTGCAGATCAAAATAAAAAGGCAAAATTTCTAATTCTGGGAAGCGCATCAAGAGATTTAATCAGACAATCCTCGGAATCTTTGGCCGGTCGTATCAGCTATGCAGAAATTGGCGGGTTCTCTCTCCAGTTATTAGGAGTGTCTAAGGCAGAAAAATTATGGATCAGAGGAACTTTTCCAAGATCTTTTTTGGCATCAAGCGAAGCGGCTTCCTATCAATGGCGTCAGGATTTTATTGCAACTTTTTTAGAACGGGATATCCCGCAGTTAGGAATTAATATACCTGCCAAATCATTAGGACGTTTTTGGAAAATGCTTGCGCATTACCATGGTCAAATATTCAATGCCTCGGAAATAGGTAAAAGCCTGAGTGTGTCTGACCACACCGCGCAAAGATATCTTGATTTACTTTCCGGAACTTTCATGGTTCGTCAATTGCGCCCATGGTATTATAATACAAAAAAAAGAATCATCAAAAGACCCAAGATTTATTTTCGCGACTCAGGTATATTGCATGCCTTATTTACCCTGGAGGGGAAGAAAGATATCCTTTTGCATCCTAAACTTGGTGCTTCATGGGAAGGCTTTGCATTAGAAGAGGCGATTAAAACAGCCCGCTTAAAAGAAGACGAAGCATTTTTCTGGGGGGTGCATGCCGCCGCTGAGATTGACATGGTGTTCCAAAAAAAGGGTGAGCTTTATGGTGTTGAGGTAAAATACACGCAAGCCCCAAATCTTACACAGTCTATGCGTTCCGCCTTGAAAGAGTTATCTCTGAAGCATCTATGGATTATTTATCCCGGCAAGGAGTCATATCCATTAGATCGCAATGTGACGGTTATTTCATTGGCAGATTTGGATAGGTTAAAGTTCTAATTAATTATTTCTCCGAACAGATCATATTCATCAGCGGCGGTTATTTTGCATTTTACAATACTGCCGGGTTGAGCTTTGGAATTTTTTATATAAGTTATGCCGTCGATTTCCAGCGCCTGCCTGCGGCATCTGCCCATGTAAGCGTAATCACCGCGATCGCTTTCCCCTTCGATGAGCACTTCCTGAGTTGAACCGATCAGGGTTTTATTAATCGCTTGAGAAATTGCCGCCTGCTCATTCATAATTGTTTCACGGCGGCGCTCCTTTTCCTTTTCGGATACATGCGATTTTAAATTCGCGGCGATTGTTCCTTCTTCACGCGAATAAGTAAAAACACCGAGATGGTCAAACTTTGTTTCGTTCACGAAATCAAGCAGTCTGTTAAATCTTGTCGGCGTCTCACCCGGAAATCCGACAATGAGCGATGTTCTCAGGGCGATGCCGGGAATAGTCCTACGGGCCTGAGCGATAACTTCTTTGATTTTAGCGCTGGTAACTTTGCGGTTCATCACTTTTAAAATATCATCGTCAATATGCTGGATAGGCAGATCAATGTAGCGGCAGATTTTTTCATTGGCGGCAATGGTCTCCAGTAAATCTGAGGTGATGCGCGCCGGATGGGCATAGAGCAGGCGAATCCATTTTACGCTTTTTATTTTTGCCATATCGTTTAACAGAGCGGACAACCGCGGGCGGCCTTTTAAATCCCTGCCGTAATTTGTGGTGTCCTGAGCGGTGATGATTATTTCTTTTATTCCTCTTTTGGCCAGTATTTCGGCCTCTTGAAGAATATCATCCGGTTTGCGACTGCGCGCCGCGCCGCGAATGGACGGGATGGCGCAGTAGGAACAGCGATTGGAACAGCCGTCGGAAATTTTTAAATACGTGCTTGCCGTTGTCGTTGATAAAATTCGCGGATGCTGATAATTCATTAAAAAATCCGGTTTGGTTATTATGGCGTCCCGTCTGAATTTTTCCTGACTTAATTTGTTTATGTGGCTGACTATGTTGCCGACTTCTCCTGTGCCTATAAACAAATCCACTTCCGGCATTTGAGCGAAAAGTTCCTTGCCGTATCGCTGGGCGAGACAGCCGGCGACAACAATCCGCAGTTGCGGATTGTTTTTCTTTTTTTCGTCGGCCAGCGTTAAAATTTCTTCGAGGGCTTCTTCCTTGGCGGGATTGATGAAAGCGCAGGTGTTAACGATAACAATGTCGGCGGAATCACTGCGGTCAACCAGTTGATGGCCTGATTGATTTAAGAGTCCTCCCATTACTTCCGAATCAATCAGATTCTTCGGACAGCCCAAACTGATGATATGCACTTTATTTTGATTTATTTTCTTCAACCGGGGAGCTTCCGAATCAGGACTTTTCTGGCTTTAGCGCCATCGGAGGGACCGACAATGCCTTCGGCTTCCATTTTTTCAATGATGCGCGCCGCGCGGTTATAACCGATTTTCATATAACGCTGGACAAGTGATATGGATGCCTGTCCCAATTCACCGATCAGAGCCACGGCTTCGTCATATTTTTCATCGAAATCATCATCGTTGTCATGCGTACTTTGCGCGGCGGCCAGCGCGAATTTTTCAATGGAGGAATCGTAAGCCGGCTGTGCCTGCATTTTAATGAAATCAACAATACGCGAAATTTCCTTGTCCGAAACGTAAGCTCCGTGGATACGGGAGAGCTTGGATGTGCCCGGCGGAATAAAAAGCATGTCTCCGGCGCCGAGCAGTTTTTCCGCGCCCTGCTGATCAATAATCGTGCGGGAATCAATTTTAGAAGATACCTGAAACGAAATGCGCGTGGGGAAATTAGCTTTAATCAAGCCGGTGATGACGTCCACCGATGGCCTCTGTGTGGCAATGATAAGATGAATTCCTGCCGCCCGCGCCATTTGCGCAAGACGCGTCAGAGATTCTTCCACGTCTCGCGGCGCAACCATCATTAAATCGGCCAGTTCGTCGATGATTACAATTATATAAGGAAGCTTTGTATGTTTTATTTCCTGTTCACCTTTGACTGTGCCGGGTATGTCGACTATGCTTTCGATTTCCAGATCGGAGTCAATATTCTTTTTGGGCAGAGCTAAAACAGTTTTGCTTTTCAGGCCTTTTAAAAGCAGTTCATTGTAAGCGTCGATGCTTTTTGCTTTTAAATCGTTGAGGATCCGGTAGCGCCTTTCCATTTCTTCCACTGCCCAGCGCAAAACCTGTGAAGCTTTTTTCGGATCAACGACTACAGGGTGCATTAAGTGCGGAATTCCTTCATAGGAAGACAGTTCCAGCCTCTTAGGATCGATCATGAGGAATTTAACATCATCCGGCTGGGCTTTAAAAAGAATACTGCAAATCATGGCGTTGAGCGCGACACTTTTACCGGAGCCGGTGGTGCCGGCGATGAGCAGATGGGGCATTTTTGTTAAATCGGCAACTACAGGCGTGCCTACAAAATTAACGCCTAAAGCAATCGGCAGCCGAAAAGATGATTCCAGAAAGGAATCGTTGTCGAGCACTTCTTTGAGAAAAACCTGCTCTCTTTTTAGATTGGGTATTTCAATGCCGATCACCGCTTTACCGGGAATCGGAGCAATGATGCGAATACTCGGCGCCATCAGTGCTAAAGCCAGATCATCAGAGAGATTGACTATTTTGTTGATTTTAACGCCTGCGGCCGGCTCCAGTTCATACATCGTTATTACCGGTCCGGGCATTACTTCCACCACTCGTGCCTCGACGCCGAAGTCAGACAATTTCTTTTCCAGAATGCGGGAGTTGGTGACCAGAGAATCCCGTTTCACGCGGACATCCTTGTGCTGAGATTCTTCCAGTAATGTAAAGGGAGGCAGTTGGAACTTTTCGTTGGCGTTAGGCTTAGTGAAATTAAAATTGGTTTGCTCAACTTTTTTGAGGTTTACTTTTTTTACAACCGGTGGAGTATCTTCGATTATCACCGGTTGCGGTTTTTTTTCTATTTTCACACTGTACAGAACATAATTTACAAAAGACAAGATACGGTTTTTGCAAAGAGTGAATAAAGCCGAAACAAATTGGGAGATTCTCTCTGTTAAAGACACAAGTGAAAATTCAACCATGAAGGTCAGCGCCACAACAAAAATCAGAATTAAAATAATGTAAGTTCCCGCGATATTAAAAGATATACGGAGAAATTCGACAATGACAACACCTAGTAAGCCGCCGGTGCCGTTCTTCAACGATTCTCCGTAAACGGTGAGGCTTCCGCTGATAATGATGGCCATCAGTCCGGCAAAGGAAAGAACAAAAAAGAAAAATCCCGTAACGCGTCTGACGTTAAGAGTAAACGCGGGTCGTAAAAAATATTGAAAACTGCAGGCCAGAAGAATGAACGGGAAAAGAAATGAGGAAACGCCCAAAAGACGAATTAAGGAATCGGCTGTATAAGATCCGGCTTTGCCGGTAAAATTATGCGTTACTTTGCCGCTAACAATGAAGTGCGTAAAAGAAGTATCCTTCGGTCGGTAGGAAACAAGGCACAAAAGCAAAAATAAGGCCAAGGATAGACAAACTACTCCTTTAATTTCCCGGGTTCTTTTATTATCATTTTGTTTCTCTGTTTTTTTCTCTTCCATATTGTTATTTGCGCACATTAAAATAATAAATTGTCAACTGCAAGGATTATTTCAGAAAAAAGACGATTTTACAAGTAAAGTAAACAATCCGGAAAGCCAGCAATAGTAAGCAAAGAATTTCAAGCACGTCGCTGCTGTCCGGTTCAGCTTGCGGAAAATACCGGCGGTTATCGTGGCGCCGGAGCGGTAATGCCCGGTAAAAATTTTGAACGATAACAAGATGAGAGGAACTGCTGATAGGATAAAGTTCGGTTAAGCCTTGAACAATTCCCCAAATTATAGCGGTAGAAAGGTTTAAATAGCCTCGCTTTTCAAATTTTTAATGTTTAAATTTTCCGGAACCTGCCAATCATCATAATTTTTAATTATTGTATTTCTAACCTTTTCAATCAGTTCATAACGCTTTTCAATATCAAAACTTTTTACGTCTATCGGTTCTCCGATAATCAGTTTTATTTGACCGGGTTTTATTCTCACTGATCTTTTGGGCATGATCCGGCCGCTGCCGATAATAGAGACAGGCACAATAGGCACGCCCGATTTGATGGCGAGATGAAATGCTCCCTGCTTGAAAGCTTTGATTTCTCCTTCACGGCTTCTTGTGCCTTCAGGAAAAGTCATAATTGATTTTCCGCTCCGGATGCGCAGCGCGGCTTCATCAATGCTTTGCAGGGCTTTCTCTCGATTATGCCGGTCAATTTCAATGTAGCCGGCGTTTTTCATCGCTGTGCCGAATACAGGGATACTAAATAATTCTTTTTTGGCAATCCAACGGAATTGCACAGGGATGTAGGCCAGGGCAATTAAAATATCAAAATCGCTTTGGTGGTTGGCTATGAAAATCTGTGGTTTTCCATACAGAAGATTTTCTTTGCCGATTACTTTCACCTTTATGTTGCAGATTAAAAGTAAAATTTTAGCCCAGAGATTGGCTACTTTATGAATTTTGTTGTCGGCGTCGGGGAAAATGGAAAAAACCACGGACCAGAAGGACATGAATGCTGTTATAATAACACCCAACGTAACTAATAGTGCTGAATGAATCATAAACGTCCTTTCATTCGATTTTGAATCCTTTCTTCCGGAACAACTTTAAACACGCATTTGCCACCTCACTACTAAAGAGTTTCGAGTATAAAAGAAGGAACGTTGAGTGTCAATAAGTATATTGATAAAATTATGTTTTCTATTCAATAGACATCAGCGATTCCCATCGTTCCCATTCTGTGGCGCAGGGAAGATTATTTTCCTTGAGGATATTAACAATTGTCTCTTCATTAAACCGTAAATAGGGATTTATTCGGCGTTCGTCGGCCATAGTTGAATAGACATGATCATGGTCATATGAGTTCAGGAAACGGTCGATATATTTGTTGCCCGGTTCCAGATGCCGGGCGAAGGAAAGTGAATCACGGATGTAATCGTGGCCTGCATAAATTATGGTATCATCAGGCAATACCATCAGGCGTTTGATGGATTGATAGAAACTCTTCTGGTCGCCGGAAAAACAGTTGCCCACCGTCGCGTTAAAAAGAGTATCGCCTGTTATCAGGTTTCTGCCTGCGGAAAAGCAGATCGAATCGCTCGTATGTCCTGGTGTTTGATAAACAACGACAGCTTCACCATCTATAAGGATCTCTTCTTTATCAGCAAGGAAGGAGGAGTTTAAGAACTTTGCCTTTGTTTTTCTCAGCAGTTGTTCATTACCCGGCGTGTGGTCGTAATGCGAATGTGTATTGGTGACAAATTCAAGCGACAGCTTATTAGTTTTCAGAAAAGACAGTATCTTTTCCCATGCCCCGCCGTCAATAGCCATCGCCTGTGTCTTTCCATGGATTATGTAGGCAAAATTGTCAGTT
>Ga0075520_1000981_pt1 | contig 13332 bp, 10 predicted proteins | sample NGEPerB_FD_75100 | JGI IMG/M metagenome (GOLD analysis project Ga0075520, IMG submission 75100) | Arctic peat soil microbial communities from the Barrow Environmental Observatory site, Barrow, Alaska, USA - NGEE PermafrostAB12-B | ecosystem: Environmental > Terrestrial > Soil > Wetlands > Peat ... | reverse complement strand
GGGCTATCGCCTGATCGACGATGTTCGTCAATTAGGAAGCCTGCTGGTGCTCACGGGCGGAGATCCTCTCGAGCGGCCTGACTTGATCGACCTTGTGACTTACGCTCGAAAGCTGCACGTGCCGGTAGCGGTGACTCCGAGCACAACACCCACGCTGAAGCGCGAGACTGTAGGCCGCTTGCGCGATCTCGGCATCACGGCTCTCGGCGTAAGTCTCGATGGCCCTTCGCCGGAGATTCACGATACTTTCCGTGGAATTGACGGCACATTCGTACACTCGCAGGCGGCCCTCGGTTGGGCACGGGAATTCGGAGTTCCCGTCCAGATTAACACGACGGTAACTCAATACACTCGTCCGCATTTAGATGCACTCTACGAGGTGCTCTGCAAAAATAGCCCGCCGGTGCGGCGTTGGAGCCTGTTTCTGCTAATTCCCACGGGTCGCGGCCAAAGCCTCATCGCTCTCAATGCCCCGGAGGTTGATGCCCTGTTCGAGTGGGCCTATGCTATCTCAGAAAAGGCCCCTTTTCACATCAGTACCGTCGAGGCACCCCATTACCGGCGTTACTGGCTCGAACGCAAACGCGCTGAAGGCGTGACCGAGGCCGAGTTGGCGCGGCTTGGACCTCGAATGGGGTTTGGAATTCGTGACGGCAGCGGGGTGATTTTCGTGGCCCGCAACGGCGACGTTTACCCCGCCGGTTTTCTGCCCTATCCCAAATTAGGAAACGTCCGAAGCACGCCCCTTTACAAGTTGTATCGTGAATCTCCCGAGCTCATCGCGCTGCGGAACATGGACGCCCTCGAAGGACGCTGCGGACGTTGTCAATATCGCTGGCTCTGCGGCGGGTCGCGCGCGCGCGCCTGGGCTGCAAGCGGGAGTCTCCACGCGGAGGATCCAGCGTGCAGTCACCAACCCTCTGAAACCGTAGAGCCCATTTGGCCCGGCTTTCCGGTAGCCCTGCCCAAACATGACGCGGCTCGGGGTCATGGACATCCTGTGGGGCTAGCGGATAACCGGTAGTGGAGCGTAGAAAGTCGCCATAGGTCGCGCTGATTGCATTTTTTTCTTGCGCGTCACTGGGACATTGGGCACGCAGGCTAAGTGCAATACCCAAGCATTCGCGACTTTCTCGGCAATAAGATTTCCCCAGGGACACAGGTAACGGCGCGCGGCTGGGTTCGGACGCGACGGGATTCCAAGGCTGGTTTTTCGTTCATTCAGCTCACAGATGGGTCCTGCCAGGGAACGTTGCAGTTGGTCGTCCCCGGAGCACTCTCAAACTACGCCAGTGAAATTTTGCGCCTTGGTCCCGGCTGTTCTGTCAATGCCAAGGGGCAACTTGTAAAGTCGCAAGGCAAGGGTCAATCGCTGGAAATCGCCGTTGAAGAATTGCAGGTTCTCGGCTGGGTGGAAGATCCGGAATGTTATCCAATTCAACCCAAAGCGCACAGTTTCGAGTTTTTACGTGAAGTCGCCCATTTGCGTCCTCGCACGCAGACCTTCGGTGCAGTCACACGGGTACGGGATTGTTTGAGCGCTAGCATCCATCGCTTCTTTCGTAGCGAGGGCTTTTTGTGGATCCACACGCCAATTATTACAGCAAGTGACTGCGAAGGTGCCGGGGAAATGTTTCGAGTGTCAACCCTGGATATCAGCAACCTGCCGCGGACTGCCCAGGGCCAAGTGGACTTCTCTCAAGATTTCTTCGGCAAGGAGACGTATCTGACGGTTTCGGGGCAATTGGAGCTCGAGACTTACTGTTGCGCGATGTCGCGAGTATATACATTTGGGCCGACGTTTCGCGCCGAGAATTCGAATACTAGTCGCCACCTGGCAGAATTTTGGATGGTCGAGCCGGAACTGGCCTTTGCGTCCCTTGCGGAGGACGCGGATTTGGCGGAGAGCTTTCTCAAAACAATCTTTTCCGATGTGCTATCTGACTGCGAAGACGAGCTCCGATATTTTCAAGCTCACGTCGATGCTGAGTGCATAAGTAAGCTAGAACACTTCGTGACTGCAAGCTTCGAACGCTTAGAATATACTGAGGCAATCCTACGCCTAGAAGTAGCAGTTGCAGCGGGCCACTCCTTTGAGTACCCGGTTAGCTGGGGAATGGACTTGCAGTCAGAGCACGAGCGCTACTTGACCGAAGTAATTATTAAGCGCCCCGTGGTGCTCATGAACTATCCTAAGGAAATCAAAGCATTTTATATGCGCCTGAATGACGACGGACGCACCGTTGCGGCGATGGACGTGCTCGCTCCAGGCGTTGGGGAAATAATTGGCGGAGCCCAGCGGGAGGAACGGCTCAATGTGCTCGACCAACGCATGTCCGACCTAAATTTGGACAAGCAGCGCTATAATTGGTACCGTGATTTGCGCCGTTACGGCACCGTTCCACACGCGGGGTTTGGCTTGGGACTGGAAAGAACCCTTTCATATATTACAGGGCTCAGCAACGTGCGGGATGTAATCGCTTTTCCGCGCACGCCACGCAGTGCCGAATTCTGAGGGGGACCTAGAACTTCCTCGACGCCCGTAAAGCGTCCGACTCCGCCGCTCGCGTCAAAAATTGTTGAAAGGCCGCTTTGTGTACGTTCGTGGGAGCAGACTTATATGGGTAGACCGTGTGCTTGCCCTGGGACATTAGACACGTGATAGCTTCATCAAAGGCGTGAACCGCAGGCGAGAGGTCACCCGATTTGGTGCTTTGATTGGCAATGTTAGTCACTACAACTTGCAGTTGCTGACACCAACCCGTTGTAGCGGGGAGCTTGATGGGCGGCGGCTCATGGCAGCAATTGCGCTGAATTATACCGGTCGCCAGGAGTTCGTACCATCCGAGCTGCCAAGTTCTTACCGTCGAACCAGCCGTTACGACTAGCTCACCGGAACTGGCGGGACGAACAGACGGCTGATTTGCGACAGCAGTACCACCATCAACTGCACCAGCCTCGCCAGTGTCTGCGGAAAGCAAAGCGGCCAGCAGATTAAGTCGCTGAGTAACGTCCATCAAGTTTTCGTTCTTGCACACAAACTCCAAGTCAGGGTCAGTGCTGAAGGCATCTCGCGGAAAATAGGAGCGCACGCAGGCGTCCCGCTGCTTGAGGGGATTGACGTGTTCGCGAGCTGGCGGTGATTTCGTGGGGGGCGGTATATCGCTTCTTGAGATGAATTTTGCAGCGCTTCGTAGGGGGCCGGGTGCATTGCCAATCAATGACATAACTGAAGCGCCAGCGGCCGCGCCAACCAACGCCACAAGAATTGCAAGAATGCCCCAACGCGGCCTGGAGCGCAGCCGTAGTGAAAATGTGTCGGAGGAAATACGGCGACGCGCGGTACCCATATTGGACAGAGACTGCGTACCGCCTCCAATTGACGATATCCTGGGGATATCGGAGGGTCCAATTGATGAACGGCCTTCGCTCGAAATACTAATGGGCCGTGGGTCTGGGTTGACAGTCACGGGCGGCGCGTGAGTTACGGATCGGGCATCTTCAACGGCGGCTAATGAAGATTCATAGCTACTGGGAAGGTTTGTTTCATTGAACACAAGCTCATCCCAAGCAGCCAGTTTGGCTGTCCTTGTCGGCACAAGTCGATCGAGCACAGTGGGTGCGCTGGATTGGACAGACATCGGACTGCGACGCTCCCAGCGGTCCAGCGCATCAATGACGTCGTCAATGCTGGCCGGTCTGCGGCGCCGCTGCGGAACCAGCCCGCGCATTGCGATAACTTCAAGCTCACGCAAGAAGGGCCCGGATATCGACAAAAACCGCTTGGGATTTCCTTCATGAATATTTTTCAATAACGCCGCAGGCGAATCACCATGGTACGGCCGACTGCCGGTAATCAAGGTGTATAGAAGAACACCGAGTGCCCACAGGTCGTCGCTCGGCGACGGCCCCTCACCTGTCAATCGTTCGGGGCTAGCAAAGACACCCAGCTGCGGCAGCAGAAGTTGCGAAACAACTGGGGACATCGAGCGACCGCGGACCGTTGCCAAAATACTGAAGGGCGAAACCGCTCCGTGAGCTGCGCCCCGTGCGTGCAGAGAGCGCAAGGCTTCGGCGATACGAAGGACCCAGGCGACAGCGCGATCGACACCCAGTCGTTCGCCGCGAATCAGCTCCTGAAGGCTTAACCCTCTGAGCGCCTCGGCCACAATCGCCTGTGTTCCCACGGCGATGTGCGGGGTTAAGGGAAACGCTTGGCTGTCGGGACCGTCAATTACGTCTATTACGGGTGCCAGATGGCGGTGAGTGGCACCTCGGGCAGCAGCAAGCCATCGAGACTGCGGTGGAGCCGCCAGACGAACCACGACTGACCGGCCTGCCGTTGTATCGATGCCAAAGTAACACGAAGGCGAGAGACCACCCGGTACCGGGGTGACGATCTCGTAACGTGAAGCAAGCAATCGTCGCTCTCGCATAGTTCAGACAGGGCAAGGCATCCGCAGGCCCCGTAGCATTACGTTACCAGAGGCCACAGCGATTCGAATTCCCATTCTCCGTCTTTTCCACGCGGATGTTTTGCGAACCTAAGCCAAGCTGCCCGTTGGCCGGACCGGCCCTTTACAGCTCACCCGGATGTGATCACATGCTAGGTTGGAATATTTCCGTTGCGCTTGGGCCACGTGAGATCGCGGCGGTGCACTACACTGGACAACAACCGCGTAAGCCTGCGCCTCGTATCGGCCGGATCGATCACAGAGTCAATGAAGCCTCGCTCTGCGGCTTGCCGCGGCGATAGGAAAAGCTCCTCGTATTCTCGAGTGCGCTTCTGTGCTTCGGCTTGCGGCTCTTCAGCAGCACTTATCTCTCTCTTGTAGAGGATTTCTACCGCACCTTTGGCACCCATTACGGCAATTTCCGCCGAAGGCCAAGCGAGCACGATGTCGCCGCCAACGTGTTTCGAACTCATCACAATGTAAGCCCCGCCATAAGACTTTCGCAAGATGACCGATAACTTAGGTACGCTTGACTCGCAATAGGCATACAGGAGTTTTGCACCATGGACAATAACACCCCCGTGTTCCTGGTCTTGCCCGGGCAAAAACCCCGGCACATCAACGAAGGATATCAAAGGGATTCGAAAGGCATTGCACGTCCTAATGAATCGGGCCGCTTTGCGCGAGGCATCAATGTCAAGAACCCCAGCTAAGACCGCCGGTTGATTGGCAATGACGCCGACACTTTTGCCCGCCAGTCGAGCCAACCCCACCACTATATTTCCGGCGAATTTCTCCTGGACTTCCAGAAACGAATCTTTGTCGAGAACCGAATTCACGACAATTCGAACATCATAGGGCTGCTGAGGGTCACTCGGAATCGCGGTTCGCAAGTCCTCGCACAATCGATCCGAAGGATCAGTGCATAGACTATCTGGTGGCAATTCTTGGCAATTCTCGGGAAGGTAGCCGAGCAGTCGGCGCGTGCGCTCGATGGCTTCAACGTCGTTCTTGGCCGTAAAATGGGCAAGCCCCGTTTTGGATGCGTGTACGCTGGCCCCGCCTAACGCTTCGACACTTACGTCCTCGAACGTAACAGTCTTTACGACCTTAGGTCCGGTTAAGAACATGTAGCTACGACCTTCAGCCATAATGACAAAGTCGGTCAACGCGGGACTGTAAACGGCACCGCCAGCGGCAGGGCCAAGTATGATCGACACCTGTGGAATTACGCCGGAACAACGTACATTGCGGTAAAATATGTCGCCGTAACCCGCAAGGGAATTGACGCCTTCTTGAATGCGGGCGCCGCCAGAATCGCACATTCCGACCACGGGCGAACCGTTGCGCGCGGCCATGTCCATGACCTTGCAAATCTTCGCCGCGTGTACCTCACCGAGAGAGCCACCCAGTACCGAACGATCTTGTGAGTATGCATAGACCGTTCGAGAAGCCACCGTGCCCACTCCAGTAATTACTCCGTCACCGGGGAGTCGCTTTTTGGCCATCCCAAAGGCCTCCGTCCTGTGGAGGACCGCTGCGTCGAATTCCTCGAAGGAGCCTGCGTCAAATAACAATTCAAGCCGAGCCCTGGCGAGGTTCTTGCTGGCCGCCCCTGTTAGTGCAGCCTCTTTCTCCTTTATCGCTCTGGTCATGGCACTGTCACCTTCGGTGTAATTGTGGCCAGAAGATCTCCGGTGCGAACGACTTGACCTGCGCTAACGTCATAGTGAATAACGCCGGCCACGGGGGCGACAATTGTATTTTGCATCTTCATTGCTTCGAGCAAAACAATGGGCGTTCTGGGAGTAACCAACGTCCCCTCTGCAACACTGAGCGCCACCACATGGCCCGCTATGGGCGCCTCGATTCGCCCGGAATGCTCAGGGGGTGGAGGTGGTGGCTGCTTGGCTACAACCTCCCGCCATTCGCGAGATTCAGCCAATTCGATGCGGACTCGGTGGCGTTCGCCATCTGCCGTTTCGGCGATAAGTTCGCCGTCTTCATAGCGCAAATTCAATGGAGCGCGGGCACCAAGACTCGAAGATACGGTAAGGCCTTGCGGGCCTGTGGACACTTCTACGTCTGCTTCTACGCCGTCAATGGTTACGTTCGTTGTATCGTCAGGATCGATGTGGACGCTAAAGTGCGTTCCATCATCAAACTCCACGATGTAATGGAGCGGGGGAGAAGCCATTCGGGTGAGCGCGTTTTAGCGGAACCACCGAACGGGACAAGGCTCTTAACGCAAGGGAAGTCGTTTGCGCGAGGGCTGCTCGACGAGCCCACGGTGTACGGCCAACGCAATTGCTGCGGCGAGTCTTGATGCGGGGAGTGTCTGGGGCATTTCACCAAAAAAGCCTGAACGCCTCACTGGGTCAGTCTCATTGCGCATATTGGTGGGAAGAGGGGCTTGCCTGGGAAACGTTGCTACGACACTTCGCATGAACTTTAGACCTCATTGTCGTGCGGCCGATGCCGCACGGGTGCAGTCGGCGCTAAGCAAAAATTAGTCCAGATTCATGTGCTTTTGACCAACCGATCGGCTTAGAGAAAACAACGGATAAAACCCGCGACTATCGACCATTTGTTCGAGTTTGCTTTCCCAGCGCCGCGGCGCCTGCGTTGCTGACTACGCACCGCGCAGGGCGGCTGCCGCAACGGAGCCTACACAGTAAGCGGCCACCCTACGCGGACGAACTCTCGAAAAATTTGCGTTCTGATGGTTCCTGAACGCCAAAATTTGCCGGGACTTGAAGGGGAAATGCTTCTTCCAAATAAGCGTCAACATCCAACAACCGCTGGGTACGCCACAAGACGCGTCCGAGAACGGCGACTTGCCCTGGATTGAGCCCGCTTAGCCAGCGCAACCAATGTCCCGCGTGCCGCGCCCCCAACACATTTCGCCGCCAGCATTCTACGAAGTGTTCAAAGAACCTGCGACGACCCAATTTGGGCTCATACAGCACGTGGTGCATGTCCCATTTGGACCAATCTCGTTCCAGTATGCGACCTTGCAATTCTGTGAACAGAGGTGTGCCCGGAAGCGGTGTTAGAACCGTATAGCCGAGCCGAGTTAATTTCAGCCGATCAACCATAGCCCATAGCTTTTCGAAGTCGCCTTCGTCCCAGTCAGGGTCCACCACGAAATTGCCGGTAACGCCGTACCCATAGTGGCGCGCTACGCGGACCCCTTCTTCGATGGCGTCCGAGGTCATGTCTTTGTTGAGTGAGGACAATTGAGCGTCAGTAGGGGCTTCGAATCCGCAAAACAAGTCGATATTTTCGGCCAGAGGTCGCCATTGCTCGAGGAGGCTCGGATTCTTCGCGATAGTGTCCAGTCGCGTTTGCACTAATATCCAGGATTTTCGAATATCCCGAGCTTTTAGCGTTCTGGCCAGCTCGGCGCTGTGCGATGTAGGAGAAAAGAAGAGGTCGTCAACGATGAAGAGGTTGGCTCCAGTACGCTCAAAGTCCGCGACAACCGTCGAATATTCCCGAAGTCGGTGTTGCCGATCGTGGCGAAGTGCCGTTGAACAAAAGCTACAGCGATACGGACAACCGCGCGCCGTTTCCACCGCCCAAATTGGCTGCTTGTGAACACAAATGTAGTGATGGCGAAATTCGTCCACCAAGTGCCGCGCAGGCAACGGTACCGTCTTGAGCTCATCGGCCATACTTTCCCAGGGAGACAAGCGAAAGCGACTTTGACCACGACCTTCACCGATGCGAGTCCAAAAACCCGGCCGATCCTCGACATTTTTTGTGTCCTGTAAGGACGATACAAACCTGGGAAATGCAATTTCTCCGTCAACGATGCACAGTGCGTCCACGTCTGGTTCGAAAAACGGATCGGGAAAGAGGGCAACAACGTGTCCCCCCATTACGACCAAAGTCCTCGGGTAGGCTTGTTTCACTAGAGTGGCAGCCACCAACGCCGTGGGTATGTCCACCGTGTGCATACAGCTGATGCCAACGACGTCAGGCCTAAACTCGGGCACGAGCCTTTGCAGTGGAATCGCAAAACGTTCATCAACAATCTTAACCTCATGACCGGCTGCCTCGAGTGCCGCCGCCACGTACTCGAGGCCCAAGGGTTCAACTCTGAAAAACGGGCCCAAACCGAACCGCTCGTTCGGAGATCTGGGTCTAACGAGAAGTATCCGTTTCTTTGATAGAGCCACGGGTAACAGAGGCCTTACCGCTTGAAGGCGCCTCGGCCAGCAATTTTTTTGCAGAATCTCGGCCTCCGGCGGCTACAAAGCGCTTTGACCTGTCTCGAAGAGCGGGCAAAGTAGCGCGTCATGAGCCTGGTCCGCCTGCTAGATTGCGTAAACCCCAGCTTTGCCAGCGACGTAAACGCGCTCCGACTACTCTTGCGGGGTGGTGGACTCACTGCGCGTTCGGAGCCACATAATTTGGACGTACCTGCCATTGTGCGCGACATCATCGCCCAGGTTGGGGAGCGTGGTGACGCTGCGGTTTCCGAGCTTACCGAGAAATATGATCGGGTGCGAATAACAGCGGATTCCCTGCGAGTTCCCGAGGAAACCCTGAGGCAAGCGCACGCAAATTGTGACCCCGACTTCTTGGCTCTGATGCGCCGGGCAATTACGAATATCAGGGAGTACCAGGAACACATCTTGGTGCGGGCCCCCGAGCCCATGCTGAAAAATGGCCGAGTATTGGGGGTACGCTACACTCCAATTGACCGGGTGGCGGTGTACGTTCCGGGCGGGCGCGCCCTTTACCCATCCACAGCGCTGATGACAGTCGTGCCTGCGCAAGTGGCCAATGTCCGCGAAATTGTGATGGTGAGCCCGCCGACGGGGGGCGACATTAATCCCCTTGCCCTGGCAATTGCCGCCGAGTTAGGTGTGCGCGAAGTTTATCGCATGGGGGGAGCGGTGGCGATTGCAGCGCTTGCCCTTGGCACGCCGCGAATACGAGCCGTCGACAAGATTGTCGGTCCGGGTAATTCGTTTGTTGCCGAAGCCAAGCGACAGTTATTTGGACGGGTTGGCATCGATTCAATTGCGGGCCCAAGTGAAGTCTTCATCGTGGCCGACGATTCGGCAAATGCTGATTGGGTGGCGGCCGATATGCTCGCCCAGGCCGAACATGACCCTGGCTCGGCAATTCTGGCAACGCCGTCGGCAGCACTCGCAACCTCGGTGTGCGAACAGCTGGAAATTCAAGTTGCTCAGTTGGAGCGCCGGGAAGCCATAGCCGCCGCCTTAAGTCGCTATAGTGCCGTGTTGGTAACGTCCGATTTGGACGAGGCATGTACTCTCGCCAATCTGTTTGCCCCTGAGCACTTGCAGATTCAGACGCGCGACGATGGGCTTTGCTTGAGTCGGATTCGACATGCGGGGGCCCTGTTTATAGGAGCGCACACGCCAGTACCGGTCGGCGATTACTTTGCGGGCCCTTCACATGTGTTGCCGACCGGAGCTACGGCAAGGTTCTTTAGTGCTTTGTCGGCGAACGACTTTCTAAAGTCGTCCAGTCTCCTGCAATACGACGCACCGGCACTGGCCGAGGATGCCTCCGCTATCATTGACTTTGCCAGTCGAGAAGGCCTGACGGCCCACGCGTCGGCGGTCCGCAGGCGACAAGGCCCAAGCTAAATCAACCGCAGTCCCCATTCCAAGATCGCGGTATTCACTCAATATCTTGCCGATTTGCTTGCCAGGGAGCATACCACGAGCGCCATGAGCGAGCGATCCGCCATTCCCAGCACTGAGACCGCGGCCACAAATTTCGTCCGCGACATTGTCGAAGAAGACGTGCAGCGCGGCAAAGCCCAAGGCCGAGTCGCTACTCGGTTTCCTCCCGAGCCAAACGGGTACTTGCATATCGGGCACGCTAAGAGCATTTGTTTGAACTTCGGTTTAGCTCAGAAATACGGGGGCACTTGCAATTTGCGCCTCGATGACACCAATCCTTTAGCGGAAAGCGAAGAATACGTTCGTTCAATTATTGAAGACGCGCACTGGCTAGGCTTTGACTGGGCTGATAGGCTCTACTTTGCGTCAGACTATTTCGAGCAAATCTACACTTGGGCGGAGCAACTCGTTCGCGAGGGCAAAGCATACGTCGACGACCGAGGGCTTGAGGAGATTCGGACCTCTCGCGGTAATTTCTATGCGGTGGGCCAAGAAAGCCCCTACCGAAGCCGAAGCATCGCTGAGAATTTGGACCTTCTGAAAAGAATGCGTGCCGGCGAGTTTGGCGATGGTGAGCGCGTATTGCGGGCCAAAATCGACATGAGTTCCGCCAATCAGAACATGCGAGATCCGGTAATGTACCGCATTCGCCACACCAGCCACCACCGAACCGGCGACACCTGGTGCCTCTACCCCATGTACGATTGGGCCCACGGTCTCTGCGACGCCATCGAGGGAATTACACATTCTGTGTGTACGCTGGAGTTCGAAGATCATCGACCTCTTTATGATTGGTTCTTGGTGGAGCTTGGGATTGTCGGCGATGCGAAGCCGCAACAGATCGAGTTTGCAAGACTTAATTTGACATACACTGTTCTCAGCAAGCGTCGACTACAACAATTGGTTGAGGAGAAAATTGTGTCGGGCTGGGACGACCCACGCATGCCGACCTTGGCAGGGTTGCGCCGTCGAGGCTTCACTCCGAGTTCAATTCGCAAGTTCTGCGAGCACATTGGGGTATCCAAGCGCGAAGGAACCGTGGACGTGCAATTACTGGAGTTCATTCAAAGGGAGGACTTAAATCAAAGCTGTCATCGCACGCTGGGTGTCCTACGGCCGCTAAAGCTCACCCTCGAAAACTGGCCAATCGATCGCGTGGAGTACGTCAAAGTGCAGAACCATCCGGAATATCCGGAACAAGGGACCCGCCTTGTGCCTTTCTGCGGCACTCTCTACGTTGAGGAGGATGACTTTCGTGAGGCCGCGCCGCCCAAGTGGTTCCGGTTAACTCCAGGTCAGGAAGTGCGATTGCGCGGGGCCTGCTTGGTCACGTGTAAGGAAGCTATCAAGGACGCTTCTGGTAAAGTCGTGGAGCTACGTTGTAGCTATGACCCTAGTTCCTGGGGCGGACAGGCGCCTGACGGTCGCCGCGTCAAAGGGACATTACATTGGGTCTCCGCACAGCATGCCATTGATGCAGAGGTTAGACTTTACGATCGTCTATTCAGCCTTGAGAGTCCAATGGGAGGTCCCGAAGGGGCTGACTGGCGAACATCGATCAATGAGAATTCGCTGGAAATTTGTCCAAGGTCGAAAGTCGAACCTTCACTAAGGAATTCTCCCATCGGTGACCGATTTCAAATGGAGCGACTCGGCTATTTTTGCGTCGACAGGGATAGCACGAATGAGCGATTGGTTCTGAACCGTACACTTACATTGAAGGACACTTGGGCAAAGCTCGAGAAGAAGCTCGGTGCCGCATGAGTGGCGACGACGCGCAGTGCCGCCACTTGTTATCGGCGCGTGCGCTGTCTCGCCTGTTCGATAATTTCACGCGTGGATGATGTTCCAATGCGCGTGGCGCCCGCGTCGAGATACTGCTCCAACTTCTCGAGAGACCGAATTCCACCCGACGCCTTGACTTGACACACGGGGGCGCATTCCCTAACCATGAGTTCCACATCGTGAATACTGGCCCCCGTTGAACTTTGCGGGTCGATTCCGGAAGCGTACCCGGTTGAAGTCTTGACGTAAGCAACTGTTAACTCTTTGGCAATTCTACAGAGTTGGACTTTGGTTTTATCGTCGAGATAAGCATTCTCGAATATCACCTTCAAAGTTGCCCGGTACTTCCGAGCGACGTCATGCATGGCAGCCATTTCCATTTGTACTTGCCCGGTGTCACCGGCAAGCGCCCGAGACACATTGACAACGAAATCAACTTCAGTGGCCCCGTCGATAAGGGCCCTTTCCGCCTCGTGCACCTTGACTTCCGTTACTGAATTGCCGTGCGGGAAGGCTATGACTGAACACACGGTTGTCGACGTATCTCGCAGCCTTGCAACGGCTCGCTTTACATCACAAGGCTTCACGCAAACAGCCCAAACATTAAGCGAACTTGCTAGTTCCAAACCGGCTTCAAAGTCATACGGCTGCAACGCAGGATGGAGCAGTGCGTGGTCGATAACTCGCGCAATCTGATTGGCGACTCGCATACAATTACGCCCATGAATCAAGGAACGAAATTGAGTCTAAGGAATGAGCTGTTCGCCTGACTCTTCATCGATTATGACTATGGCGTCCGTAGGGCAGACGCGAGCCCCCCGTAAGATAGTCTCAGGATCGTCGGTGACCGTTGTCTTCACGCAGGCAACTCCGTCCGTTGAAAGTTCAAAGGTACCCGGGGCCTCGTCACAACAGGCACCATCTCCTATACAGTCTTCGACCAACACCCTAATCTTCAATTTCTGTGGCGACATTTGCCGTCTCTTTCTCGATAACACTGCCGTTGGCCCAACACGCTGCTAGTCAACTTGACTTGGCACCTCTGGCATCGGGCAATGGTCCTCCAACGTCAAGATCCAAAGAGCCATTCCATGGGATCCAGGCCACAGTGCGACGCACAAAACCTCTTCTGGGGCTGCAATTTATGTGAGTAACTGTAGCCTGTTGGTCGTTCATAACCATTCAATCTCATCACTACCGTTCAGTCACGAATACCAGGGCCTCGCCCGGTCGCAATTCATAATGAAAGGGCTCACTCACATGATCTAGCGGATTTTCGGGGGACACGCAGGTGAGCGGGGCCTGAGACTGCATGAGTTGCCGCAGCGTATTGACGTAAAAGATCTGGCGTTGTTGCACATCCGTATTATGTGCAACAACGCCAGATCTTTTACGTCAATACGCTGCGGCAACTCATGCAGTCT
>Ga0075520_1000980_pt1 | contig 13347 bp, 10 predicted proteins | sample NGEPerB_FD_75100 | JGI IMG/M metagenome (GOLD analysis project Ga0075520, IMG submission 75100) | Arctic peat soil microbial communities from the Barrow Environmental Observatory site, Barrow, Alaska, USA - NGEE PermafrostAB12-B | ecosystem: Environmental > Terrestrial > Soil > Wetlands > Peat ... | reverse complement strand
CCTGCTGGTGGAGCGCCGCCAGTCGGTGTGGCTGCACCGCCTGTACCTGGAGCGCCGCCAGTTCTAGCGCCGCCCACACTTGGAGCGCCGCCTGTTCTAGCACCTCCCGCACCAGGCGCGCCGCCAGTTCGAGCACCGGCACCGCCCGTGGGTTTGGCACCGCCCGTGGTAACCGTTGCCGCGCCACCGGTCGTGGCACCTAAGGTGTCTACATTATTGTTGTCGCCGCCGCTGCAAGCCGCAACGACAATGCCAGTTACAACACTGAGGCCCAGAAAAGAATATGCGGATCGAATTGCGCGCGCCATTTGATTCTCCTCAAGTATGCGAAAACACCCAGGTGAACTCGCGGCAACTTAGCCGCCGGGGGCTCACGACCAAAAAACGGTACCGCTGAACCAGTGGGGCACCACCGAGGGGTAGGTTACTCTTGGGGTCCGGCGCATGTCAGGTAAAACGACACCATCTGGGTTCATTTTTGTACGTGACACTCTAAAAGTTCAGCCGAACTAGACAGACAGGCTCCTTGCGGAACTCGATTGCCGGAGTTGGGGGCGACAGCGGGGTGCATCACGACGAGGCAAACAACACCCATCAAATGCGACTAAATCGCAACTACGGCTAGGCGTCCGAATATTGCGGTTGATGTGGCCCCGCATAATCGGGCCAGTATTCCAATCGCAAAATCAGTGCAACCGAGAATGGCTTTCACGCCGCCATCGTCGACCGACATTTCAAATGCGTCGTGCTGACTCACGACGCTTGGCAAGAGTCTGGCTCTAAAGGCCTTGAACTTGGGTGGGCGAATAACGATCGAGCAAAGTACCATCCCCAATTGCTCCATGAGCGTTTAAGCCCCAACAGTATACTTTGCCGCTAGTGAGAGCGCAGGAATGACCGCCACCGGCCGACACGATAGTAACATTCTGCAACGCAGAAACGGTGGACGGACTTGGACGTTGGACTGTTGCGCCAGTTCCCAATTGGCCGCCGTCATTCAAGCCCCAACAGCTGACCGTACCATCACCAAGAAGTGCGCATGTATGCTGAAAGCCCGATGAAACGGCCTTAACGTTTGTGAGACCCGGAACCGTTACCGGAGTCGAGCTACTTGCATTCGCGCCAGTCGCACCCGTGCCAAGTTCACCGTTCCAACCATAGCCCCAACATTGTAGAGTCGCGTCGTCCAATAACGCGCATACGTGATCTCCTCCTGCGGAAACCGATACTGCGGTGGTAATTCCGGATAGTGGAACCGGTCGGGCGCAAGTCGTAGTCGTGCCATTGCCAACTTCTCCGTAGACATTGTTGCCCCAACATTGTATTCCACCACCTGCGGTAGTCATACAGGTATTCGCAATGTCACCGGACAATGCCGACGAAAAACCCTCCGTGGATACTGAGAGGACGGAATAACCAGTTGCTATATTGACTGGCAGATTACTATAAGTCGTGCCGTCACCAACCTCACCAGCACCCCAACAATAAGCCTGCCTGTTTTGGACTGTCGTGCAAGTCATGTATAGACCTGTAGAAATTGAGACTACGTTTGATAATTGAACTTTCGAGGGCGAACTGCTGCCATTGTCTGTTCCGTCACCCACGGGATTCCCACCCCAGCAATAGGCGTCCCCTCCTTGAACAACTGCGCATGTGCCGCGTTGTCCAGCTGAAATTGCGGTTGCGCTCGTTATACTCGGCACTAGTAATGGCGATGCACTTTCCGTAGTCGTACCATTCCCCAGCTGTCCTGATTCATTGGCTCCCCAGCATTTAATTGTTCCATTGCTGAGAAGGGCACAGGTGTGCTGCAATCCAGCTTTAATATCGGTGACCGTTACTGGCGCACTCGTAGTCCCACCAGTTGCCGGCATTCCACCTGTGCTCGCCGCACCGCCCGTCGCTTTGGAGCCGCCCGCTGAGGGCGCACCGCCAGTGCCCGCGAGGCCACCCGTAGCAGTAGCCGCACCGCCGGTGCTCGCGAGGCCGCCGGTTGCCGTCGCGCCGCCTGTGGACTGATTACCAGCTGCCGAAGTGGCTCCGCCTGTCGTGGCTACGCCGCCGGTGCTCGACAGGCCGCCTGCCGCTGATGCGCCACCCGTCGATGTTCTGCCGCCTGCACTCGATGTGCCGCCGGCGGATGAGGTTGCTCCTCCGTTGGTGGACCCTGCCGATGTGCTCGAGCCCCCTACGCTTTTGGAGCCACCCGTGGAGGTGGCGCCGCCGATGCTTGCCTTGCCCCCCGTTGTGTCACCAGCATCGCCAGCGCCGGCGTCCTTGCCGTTATTCTGCACGAGGGTGGCAGAATACGAGGCGCAACCCGCCGTCAGGGTTAAAGCCAATAATAGTGCATTTGTGGAAGCATAGCGTTGAGGTACCAAAGGACCCTCCCTGTTGTTGTGCCAATTAGCAAATGATTGATGGGGTTGCAATTGACGCTACTGGGCCGGTAATTCACCAAGAAATCCGACCCGTCAGAATCAACATGGGAACTGCGTCGGACAGTGGCGGCGCCAGTTGCGTAAATTTTCGTCAAATCGACTGAGCTAAGTCAAGTCCGGACAATTGCTGACATAGGGGCGCGCAGGGAGCCGGCTAGACTCGACCCTGGGTTGCCGGCTCCCTGCGCAAATTGAAGTTGCAATTGCGTTTGCGAAATTCTAGGGCGCCGGGTGAGGGCTCGCGTTTTATGACCTTAGCACGTCGTATGACACTACCGCGTATTTGCGAGCCTTCCCGGCGCCCTTGCTATACCCATGTGTTTTTCTCCTTCACAATATCTACGTCGGGCGGCGGCGGTGCCAGTTGCGTAAAAAGTGACAAAATGCCAAAGCCCCGCCGATTTCTCGACGGGGCATTGTGCAGCACGCTGGTTCAACTTCAAATATTCAAGCCAGCGCTATCGGATTGGATTATGGCCAAGTTACTACGTCGACATACGCGGTTCCAGTGAATGCGGCGGTTGTCGATGTATTGCTGAACTGTAATCCTAGTTGCTGAATTCCTAAGAAGCCGATTGCGGGAATTGCATACGTGATCGTGGTCCAAGCAGCATCCGTCGTTGTCGCATACGCTGCGGAGTTCCACACCCAGTTGTTTTCCTGCGAGAAAGGCCGGACTTTAAAGCCGGCTGCTGTCGCTCCTGTTGGCATATATACGTGGAATGTGACGGTCTGCCCACAATATACCTGAGGATCATCAATTGAGACCTGTCTTGAGGTGGTCGTCGTTGCAGTGCTCACGGGAAGGCCCGTAAAAGTTAACTTTAGCGACCCCGTTCCTGTTGTCCCGAAGTGTTGATCCGTCGACTGAACCTCCACAGTGTCCGCGGTTGCGGGATTGCCGCCGACGGCCCAGGAATCGACAGAAGCCGCGGTTTCCCAATCAAATGATCCGGGCGTTGCGGTCGATGGCGCGGTGCAGCTTCCGCTAATGGGACAGGCCGATACCGCATCAATGAAAACGTCACCGCCGGCGAAAGTGCCGCCACCGCTCACGCCGAATTGCACGCCGAGGCGATGCATACCCAGGGGAAGTATGGTTGCGGGAACAGTGTATTTCAATGTTGTCCAGGCACCGGGTGTCACCGTGATTGCCGCGTTGCCCGCGTCGTCCCAATTCCACGGATTGTTCTGCGAGAAGGCCTTGAACTTAAGACCAGTTGCGGTGGAGGGCACCCACACGTTGAACGTAATAACCGATCCAGGCCACAGATTCGCCGTGGCCAACGGCGTGACGTAGGCACTACGTTCGACATGTGTAACGCCCGCATCGGCGTTGGCGTTGCTCGTCAACTGGGGGAGCGTCACTTTGAGTGATTGGGCGCCGGTGCTCTTTTGAGTCGTCGATACGGCCAGCGTGACGTCAGTGTCTCCTGTGGACCATCCCTGGAGATCTGCGGTCGTACCCAACACACCTTCGAAATCGTAGAGCGTGCTGCACGCTGGGGTGGTGCTGGTGCTTCCACCAACGCCAGTTGAGCCACCGACCGCTGCGGTGCTGCCACCAACTGCCGCTGTGCTGCCGCCAACAGCTGCGGTGCTGCCACCGACGCCGGTATGGCCGCCAACAGCTGCGGTGCTGCCGCCGACGCCCGTTGAGCCGCCAACACCTGCGGTGCTGCCGCCGACGCCCGTTGAGCCGCCAACACCTGCGGTGCTGCCGCCGACGCCCGTTGAGCCGCCAACACCTGCGGTGTTGCCGCCGACGCCTGCGCCGCCTGTAGCAGCGCCGCCAACGCTCGCGCCGCCGGCTCCGGTGTGGCCGCCGGTTGCGGCTGTGGTGTTGCCGCCGACGCCGGTCTTGCCGCCTACGCTTGTCGATGCGCTGGTCGCGCCGCCCGTGGTAGTGGTAGTTGTACCAGGGGTGTTGTTGCTGCTGCAAGCTGCTGACCAAATTCCGGCCAATATCGCAACACCCAAAATCCGTGAGCCACTATTATTAATATAGGAAAGTTTCATTGCTAATCTCCTCTGAATCTACCTTGCTCGGTGCAACATCAACACATGTCGTCCGCTGCCAACTTCGCGAGCCGCCCAGTTAAAACACCTGTCACGATCCCGCCGACAGGGGAAGGTGCCTGAAGGAGCCGGCTTCGCGCAAGTGAATACTTCTGAACGGCTTTTTGCCCTTCGGTAGCCCGCGTGCCCTGCCCGCCGTTACAGCAAGAATGGACGACCCCAGGCTATGAGACGCAGTCCAAAACCGAGCCAAAACCGTGGACGATTTGGTTGCACTTGAAAATATCGTGCGTCAACTTTTCTCCCTGGGCGGAAATGCCCCGTCCTTGTCGCTCCGCGATCCCGGGTCGGCAAAATCTGCGTCTTGCCGTTCAACAGCGCCGGCGCCATTGGATACGATGCCCCGCCGTGGTGTCGGTAGGCTATTTTTTGTGCGGCACGGGCAAGGCCCTTCCAGTTGCCTACAAGAGACTCCTGAGCGTGGTCCCCATGTCTGCTGGAGTCGCAGCCACTTTCACTCCAGCCGCTTCCAATGCAGCAATCTTTTCCTTTGCTGTGCCCGTGCCGCCGGAAATGATGGCGCCCGCGTGGCCCATACGTTTGCCGGGCGGGGCCATAGTGCCGGCTATGAACCCGGCTACGGGCTTTCGAACATTTTGGCGAATGAAATCCGCGGCGCGTTCCTCAGCGGTGCCCCCAATTTCACCGATCAGCAAGATCGCGTCTGTATCAGGATCGCGATTGAACAAGTCGAGCACTTGCACGAAGTCAAGCCCACTAACCGGATCGCCGCCGATCCCTATACAGGTCGACTGACCCATCCCCAATTCAGTGAGTTGTCCTACGGCTTCATACGTCAAAGTGCCTGAGCGTGACACGACCCCGTAGCGACCCGGCAGGTGAATGTGCCCGGGCATGATTCCAACCTTGCACTGCCCCGGCGTGATGATCCCCGGGCAATTGGGGCCAATCAGTCGCGTTGGGCTGCCTTGCAGTGCGCCCTTCACTCGGATCATATCGAGCACGGGGATGCCTTCCGTGATGCAAACGACCAGGCTGCAACCCGCATCCGCAGCTTCAAGAATGGCGTCCGCCGCTCCCGCCGCAGGCACGAAGATAACTGACGTGTCTGCCCCCGTTGTGCGCACTGCATCAAGAACGGTGTCAAACAGCGGCACATGAATACTGTTGCCATCGGGACCGGGCGCGTCAAACACCGTGCCGCCGCGATTAGGCGTCACCCCCGCAACAATCTGTGTCCCGTACGCAATGCACTGCTTGGCGTGAAAGCTACCCGCCGCGCCGGTAATTCCTTGCACGACCACGCGCGAGTTCTTGTCTACTAAGATGGACATTGCAATTCTCCAATTTCCTTGTTTCTTGTCTTACGCGGCATGCTGGACGGCCTTGACGATTTTGCGTGCGCCGTCGCCCATGGTATCCGCGGGTTCAATTTGAAGGCCGCTCTTGCGAAGCAGCTCTCTGCCCTGTTCTACGTTGGTGCCAGCCAACCGCACAACCAGCGGCACCGTCAAGCTTAGCTGTCGAGTTGCTTGGATAATTCCTTCGGCAATTACGTCGCAGCGCATGATGCCTCCAAAGATATTCACGAAAATACCCTTAACCTGACGGCTCGAAAGAATCATATTGAACGCCTTCGTGACGGACTCGGCGCTGGCCCCGCCTCCAACATCCAGAAAATTCGCCGGATTGCCCCCATAGTGCTTGATAATATCCATGGTTGCCATGGCAAGCCCGGCCCCGTTGACCAAACAGCCAATATTGCCGTCTAGTGCCACATAGGAAAGGCCGGCGCGCTTAGCCTCTAACTCAACCGCATCCTCTTCATTAGGATCGACGAGCTCGCTCCAGTCGGCGTGGCGTATCGACGCGTTGTCGTCGAAAACCAGTTTTGCATCAAGCGCTACCACTTGCCCCTGATCCGTAATTACCAAGGGGTTTATCTCGCACATCGAGCAATCTTCTTTTTCGAACAGGGAGCTGAGCCGCTGTAATGTGTCGGCAAATTGTTGCACGGTAAGCTTGGGTGCGGGGCTCTTGTCGCCGACATGCAGGCCGAAGGCCAGCTTTCTTGCCTGATACGGTCTGAGGCTCCCTGCTGGGTCAATCGCTTCACGTAAGATTTTCTCCGGACTGTGCTTTGCGACTTCTTCGATTTCAACCCCGCCTTCGGAGGACGCCATAACGACTATGCGCCCGCTGCTCCGGTCGACGACCAGCCCTACGTACAATTCCCGCGCAATGGCCAAACCTTGTTCGACATAAAGGCGGCGCACAGTTCGCCCTTCAGGACCCGTTTGGTGCGTCACAAGTTTGGACCCGAGCAGGGACTTGGCTACGGCCAGGACTGCACTGGGGCCGCCCTTGACGACTTTCACTCCGCCGCCCTTACCACGGCCTCCGGCGTGGATTTGGGATTTGACCACAACAATTGGGTTGCCGGTTTCCTTGATGAGTTGTTCTGCAGCGGACTGAGCTGCCTCTGCTGAGAGGCAGGCGATCCCCCGGGGGACAGCAATGCCGTAGCGCGAAAAAATCTGTTTTCCCTGGTATTCGTGGATTTTCATGCAGAAAGTCTCCTGGAGGACTGGTCGGTCGCGCTTGAAGTCTGGGACTAGTACCTCGATTCCATTGAATCAAGGTACTAGAAATTCGCGAAGCGAATTTGGGTTGGGCGAAGCTAGTCGGCTTGTGCCTTCACGATGTCGATGACCTTTTGGACGCTCGCCGCACTCTTGGCGAGCATGTCCCGTTCGCTATCAGCCAATTCAATCTCTATGATTCGCTCGACCCCATCGGCACCAATAACGACAGGCACCCCCATGTATAAGTCCTTGTAGCCGTACTCGCCGTCCAAGTAAGCCGCACAGGGCAAGAGGCGTTTCTGGTTGAGCAAGTAAGCTTCGGCCATCGCAACGGCGCTTGCGGCGGGTGCATAGTAAGCGCTGGTGCCCATCAGTTTGACGATTTCTCCACCGCCACCACGAGTACGCTCGACGATTGCGGTCAGTTTCTCGCTTGCCAGCAATTGTCCAACGGGCACACCATTGACGGTCGTGCAGGACAACACGGGTACCATGTCGTCGCCATGGCCACCTAACACCATCGCTCTCAGATCTTTGACGCTAACCTGAAGTTCACGAGCCAGGAACAGGGCGAGTCTCGAACTATCAAGGACTCCGGCCATGCCCACGACCTTTTCGCGATTGGCACCGGTGCGGCGCTTGAATTCATAGACCATGGCGTCAAGCGGGTTGCTGACAACAATAGCAAATGCATAGGGGCAATATTGCTTCGCGCGATCGGCTACATCGCGGATAATCGGCAAATTGCTCATAACTAAATCATCCCGCGACTGCCCCGGCTTTCGCGGAATGCCCGCTGTGATAATCAGCACATCGGCTCCCGACACGTCTTCCCAATTGGAAGTGCCAATGACACTTATGTCTGAGCCATTTTGCGCTGTGGCCTGCTGCAAATCCAAGGCTTTGCCCTTGGCAAAATTCTCTTTTGCGGCAATGTCGTACAAGACCACATCGCCCAGTTGCTTCAATACGAGCAAATTGGCAAGCTCGCCCCCGATATTGCCGGCCCCAATCAGTGCAATCTTCTTTCTTCCCATTGTTCTTCCTCTTAGCCCTAATCTAGTTACCCATGTGGTCTACAACTGCTCGCCCAAACTCTGAACATTTGACTTCACGCGCCCCTTCCATGAGCCGTGCAAAATCATAAGTGACGGTCCCGGCACCAATTGCGCCGTTCATTCCGGCGATGACTCGGTCGGCCGCTTCCGGCCAGCCCAGGTGCCTTAGCATCATTTCACCCGACAATATGACGCTACCCGGATTGACCTTGTCAAGGTCTGCATATTTCGGCGCCGTGCCGTGCGTCGCCTCGAAAATGGCGTGCCCCGTGTCGTAATTGATATTGCCGCCCGGCGCGATGCCGATACCGCCAACTTGAGCCGCTAAGGCGTCGGATAAGTAGTCGCCGTTGAGGTTGAGTGTTGCAATAACATCAAATTCGCGCGGCCGGGTTAACACCTGCTGCAATGTAATGTCGGCGATTGAATCCTTGACCATTAGCTTACTCTTGTACTTTCCGTTGCCGTGCGTGGGAATCAAGTCTAACCCCTGCTGCACCTCTGCTTCGAAGCCTAGTTGTGAATCCCTCGGTGCGACGTTGTAGCCGGGCTCAATCAGTTTTGCGTGCTCGGCCAAACTGAGGCTCGGCTTCGATTCGGCATTGCCCAAGATCCAACTCTCACGCTCGGTGACAATCTCCGCTCGGAATTCACGTTTCGCGAGGGCATAGCCCCAGTCGCGAAATGCGCCTTCCGTGTACTTCATGATGTTGCCCTTGTGTACGATATTCACGCTCTTTTTGCCGTTGACAAGTGCGTAGCGGAGCGCGGCTCGCACCAAGCGTTCGGTGCCCTCGCGTGACACAGGCTTGATGCCAATACCGCACGATTCCGGGAAGCGAATTTTGGTAACGCCCATTTCATTGCGCAAAAAATCGATGATTTTTCGAGCTTCCGGCGTGTCCGCGGCCCATTCGACCCCAGCGTAGATGTCTTCGGTGTTCTCGCGAAAAATTACCATATTCACGTCGCCGGGGCGCTTGACCGGGCTCGGGACACGGTCGAACCAACGTACGGGCCTGAGACATACGTACAAATCCAACATTTGTCTTAGGGCAACGTTAAGCGATCGAATGCCTTTGCCGACGGGTGTCGTGAGCGGCCCCTTGATACCCACTAGATACTTGCGATACGCAGCCACGGTTTCGTCGGGAAGCCAATTGTCGAACTTTCGCTTGGCCTTTTCGCCGGCGTAAACTTCAAGCCAAGCAATCTTTTTGCGTCCGCCATAGGCGCGTAGTACGGCGGCATCGAGCACGCCCTGTGCGGCACGCCAAATATCGGGCCCGGTCCCGTCTCCCTCAATGAAAGGAAGGATGGGTTCGTCAGGGACTTCAAGACGACCTTGGGCCGACGTGCGAATTGCTTCTCCGCGACTCGGGGTTGCGCTGGGTGATGCCGACATTGCGTTGTATTCTTCTCCGGTTTCTGAAGATCTGACTCAGGTGGTCGGACCCCCGCCTCGCCCGTAGATCATCGCTTCGCCCACCGCAACGGCGCATTTTGACACCGCAGCGAAACTCACGAAATGTGCCTCAATTCGGCCCCGGCGGATCTCCGTGGACGCTAAGGAATCGGGGGCTAACACCCGCGCATTGGTCACCTACGGGGTAGGCTTAGCTGGGTTTTGGGACGAGTCACCCTTGGCCAAAATGTCAAGGGGGTTGGGCATTAGACCACTGACGAATAGCAATGCCAAATGGCGCAGGTGGTTGGCGTAGTAACCGCCTCCCCAAAGCCGTACCAGTTCCTTCCAGAGTAACTTGCGAAAATTGTCGTCCTGGGAAAAAAGCGCACTGGCTGCCACAGGCCCAAGAAACGCCGCACTGTGTACGGTGCTGAATTTTTTGCCGCGAACGGTGTAACCGTCTCCGATCGACAGCGGGCCTTGCTGGGCGAAATAGCCATTGATCTGCGCTAGAATCTTCTGAGCGCGGGGCTCACAAAACCAGGCCGCGTCGCGCGCTAGCCGCAGCGGCACCCGGGTTGCATCATACTTGTAGTCATAGCTTTGGCCTTTGGCTGGACCGGCGCCAGCGCTCATCCAATCCGGCGCCAGGCCGGTGCCGTCATTGTGCTTGGATATACTGTCGAACATTCGGTACGTCTTTTCGACGACTTCATTCCACTTGGTGTTTCCCGTGACTTTCGCGAATATTCGATAGTAGGCTGGGTCGAGATAGGAGGGGTTCATTACGAGCGAGCCGCCCCAGACGCTACCCGGCTTGAGGACGTAAGTTCCCGGCTCTACTTCAGCGTTCCAGATTCCGTCGATGATATGACGAGCCAGGATGCCATATTCACCGCCCCAAAGTCGCTCCGCGACGAGCAATGCCAGCGCGATGTCTTCATCAGCATCAGTGGCCCCGCCGTTGCCGCGCACACGTCCGTCGGAGGCAATCTTCCAGTGCATCAACCCGTTTCCGTCCATGTAACGTCTGGCGTAGCCGATCAGCTTGTCGAATATAGCTCGATCCCCGTGATAAGCGGCAATCAGCATTCCATACGCTATGCCTTCGGAAACAGTGTCGTCCTGATCTTCGGGGCGGCGTATGCGAAGCTGGCCATTGGCGCCTTCACCGGTCACGTAGATACGACGCCAAGAGACATAAGCTTGGTCGAGAGCCGTGAGGGCAGAGGCGCGATCTGGAGCAAGCAGAGCCCCGCAGGCGTATGGCTTTGCCTGCGCGATCGGAACGTGCGGCGACTGCGGGACGGCGATCGGCGGTAACTTCTGCCGCGGTACGCATTGCACAGCCGCCACCACAGTGGCGCACGCAGCCAAGACGCCGACGAAAAAACGGACTGTGGACATGACCGAGACCTTGTCCGAAGCTTACATTCGAAGCCAGCTCCCGGTTGCTGACTTCAGTACTTATTTTCCCAAAGGCGTCACAATCGCCCCATTGTTCCAGTTGCGAACCAACCGAGCAGGGACTTGCGCGTGCTGTCACAACAAAATAGACAAACGCAAGTTTCGGGCATGCTTACCGGCAGCAATCCGCCGGATGCCATGAGCCCTTGGTCATGAACTGATCGCAACTCCTGCGACCCGCTGCAGTTAAGTCCGATCTGTCGAAAATCAAGAGGGTCTGTCATAGGGGTGACGATTGCGTGCCAAATACTCGGTTACCATTTACTTTTATCCCAGGCGGGAACAAATCAGGGGCGGGTGCGTTTGAGACAGGAAAGAAAAGGCACGCAGCAATGGCCAATATGAAATTGAACCAAGGAACATTGTTCATGGCGCTGGAGGCCGGCGCATCAATCCCTCAATCTTTGAATGAACTGCGGCGGACCGCGGTCAACGTCCAGGCGGTCGTTCAAACACCGGGGGAGGCGGCGGAGGTATTTGCTGAAAGAGTCCTCGAACGCTGGCAACATTTGCTCAAAACTGTGGCTCCTCCCCATCGATTCGTCCTCGGCACCAATGCCTGTACGGATCCCATAGCCACCCAGATCCGGCAGCGACTAGCTCGTGGTGCGCTTGGGGAGCCGACATCACTAGGAGCCCACGAACTCATTCTCTGCGGGGGAAACGCGACCAATACTGAGGATCAGGGCCGGCTCCTAACCCTGGCCGGCGCATTGGTTGAAGGACATGCGGCGTCGAGGCGGTCGGTCCGCGTGCTTTTCAGTAATCACGAATCACCCCTCCTCAACCGGCCTCAAACACGACAAGGCGAATTGCCCAGGCGCTACTTGGCCTAGCGCCCGGCTGTGCCCAGGTTGATATCTCTACTGACATCGCAAAGGCCTTGTAACTACCGACATTCCTTGGGCGGTTCTTGTAAGCCTCTGTGCTCAATGGGCCGCCCAACTGTCGAGCCGCAGCAATGGCCTATTGGCAAACTCGCCTAATCCGCGGGAAGATCACGCTCCAACCGGCGTAAACGGCGTTGTAATTCCCGGACTAGGCCTGGGATTGTGCATCAGGAGTGTGGCGATGGCTCGATTAAACTTTGTCAGTTTGGTGACCGCTCTTTCATTGTTCTCATTAGTGCCCACGGCTAAGGCGGCCAGCATTTCAGATTGCGGGAACATCAACGTCGAGGCGAGTGCTCAATGCAAAGTTGACACGGGCCTTGCGTGCGAGGCCGAGTGTACACCGGTCTCGTGCAGTGCCGAACTATACGCCTCTTGCAAAGGGAATTGCACCGCCACGCTGCCAACTTGCCAGGCCGATTGTAACGCTACGTGTTCGGGCAAGTGTTCCGCAAACGCGAATCTGAATTGTTCGGCGGACTGCAATTTGAATTGCGGCGCGAAATGCACCGGAAGTTGCCAAACCCAGTGTCAGACGAACAACACGGGCGCCAACTGTCAGGCTGAATGCGAAGGCACGTGCAAGGCGACTTGCCAAGGTGAGTGCAACACGAGTTGCACGGCCAACGCCAACGTTGACTGCCAGGGTAAGTGTACCGCATCGTGTACAGGCAGCTGCAACGGTCAGGCCCGACTCGACTGCCAGGTAGCCTGCGCGCCGCCCACCGCTTATGTAGATTGCACCGGCGGTTGCAAGTTAGACTGCCAAAAAACCGGTGAAGGCGGACTATTCTGCGATGGCCAATATATCGACCATGGTGGAAATCTGCAGAGCTGTCTGGACGCACTCAAGGCTCAACTCAACATTACTGCCACCGCAAGTTGCTCGGGCAATAGTTGTCAAGCGCAGGCATCCGCCAGCTGCGCTCTATCTCGATTAGGGGAAAAGAAGGGCATGACTGGCGGTCTGATGATTATCGCTGCTGCTGGGCTGGTAGCAGGTGTGCGTCGCCGTCGGCGTGTCTAGGCTGCTGCGAGACCGGCCTTCTGAGCCGCCGTTGTCTCTTGCCCACACTGACGCCCAAGCGTAAGCAAAAATGGCGCCAAATACTGCATTGGTTACGGGAGCTTCAGGTTTTCTTGGCATTGAATTAGTGCGCCAACTGCGCCAAGCTGGCGTCGCCGTTGTCGCGGCCGTAGGCCCCGCACAGAATGAGCTTGAATCCCGACGCATTGCAGATCTCGAGCGGCAACAGGTGCGCATCATCCCTTGCGACCTTCGTCGAGAAAACCCCCTAGAACAAGCTCCCGATGATTGGGATACGCTGTTCCACCTGGCCGCGTACGTTCGAACTGAGGTGGACAGCGCGGACGTTCACGTCAACGACGAGGGCACTGCTCGATTGCTGCGGCAGATTTCCGTGACAAACAAGCGGGTCTTGTACACAAGTACAATTG
>Ga0075520_1000979_pt1 | contig 13364 bp, 13 predicted proteins | sample NGEPerB_FD_75100 | JGI IMG/M metagenome (GOLD analysis project Ga0075520, IMG submission 75100) | Arctic peat soil microbial communities from the Barrow Environmental Observatory site, Barrow, Alaska, USA - NGEE PermafrostAB12-B | ecosystem: Environmental > Terrestrial > Soil > Wetlands > Peat ... | reverse complement strand
TCGGCTGGATTGACCTTGTTATAAATATCTATTCATTAGAACTAATTATTGAGCAACCTGATGTATAATCTCTGTAATATAAGATTGGTATTTTATTCCCAATTTCTTTGCTTTGCCCTTAATTTTTTCAATATCTTCGCTATTTACTCTAATGGTCATTGTTGTGTCTTTTTTTCTTGATTTGAGGGCGTTTTCTATATTTTCCAATTCTTTTCCCTTTACCGGCTTGAAATCACCGCTCAGCAAAGCATCTTCGATTTCTTTTTCTTCTTTTGTTAATATGAGTTTTTTCATTTTTCACCTCTTTTACTTTTAAACATTTTTGTATATTTGCGACTAGGAAACATTGTTTTCAAAAAAATATATTTATCTTCAACAACGCAAGGTATAACCCAGACATATTTCTTGTATTCATATAATAAACCATTTGATTATTTCTCGTACTATGTTTTTCAGCTCCTAAGAATGTTGAATCTAAAATTTCTTCAAATGAAACGCCTCTTTCTTCCTTGAGAATCTTATTTTTTGCTTCGTCCCATCTAATTTTTTTCATGGCTCAATAATATCACAAAAATAATGTATTTACAAATGTATTTACAATATATTTTATAACGAAAAAACCAGCCGGAGCAAGGCGCGAGCCTTGCGATCGGCTGTATTGCCTTGTTAAGGCTTTTCTATTTTTTTAACCTTGCCTTCAGCACAGCTTTGTAAGGCAGATACTCGCCTTCTGTTGGCTCATACCATTGTATTTTTTTAGTTAAACGATCTACTCTGAAGCGGTCTACTATTGGTGATGTGTTTGGATCACCCGCACATTGCCCACCATGTTTTTCATGTATTCCAAAAGCGAAATACTCCTCTGTTTTCTCCTCTGTAAAAAAAAGGAGGCATGATAAGTTTGGTGCCCAACTGTCATAGAGTTTATCTTTTTGAATTTGTGTTGCTAAGATATCTAGCGCTTGCTTTTCAGTAAGTTGCTTTCCCGCAAGGACATTCGAATATGGGAATATTATTAGAATGGAAAAAAATACGATGAGGAACAACCATCTTACTTTCATTATATCTTTCCTTTCTTCTTGCCTTAACATAGAGCAACCGGCGCTGCGCGGCTTTATCGCGCAGCGTCCAGCGACCAAAGGGAGCGAGGTTGAGCGCCGGGTTAGCCATGTTCAACTTGACGGCGCATCAAGACGGACACCGAAAAAAATGCCGACAATTCGAAGAAATACCTCTGCTGCATCATCAAATGCAACGTGCTCTGCAAATGGGATATTCAAAAAGCGACTGTTTTTTGCGACCTCGCGAAGTTTTACCATACTATCCAGCGTAGTTAGCGGATCATTGTCACCGCGAAACAATCAGCATCTCATTCTTGACCTGACTCATCAAAGCTCCGGGATGTCCGTCTGCGCTCAAATCAGTCCACATGGAGACAACAGCTTTAGCAAAACGGTCGAAGTCAGGTGCCGGGTTGAGGTGCATATAGCTCTTATGACTTGAAGGGAATGTTTTTTTCCATATCTCACCGGTCATCCCGGAAAGCATTCCCCGCACTGGGTCGTTTTGGCTCATTTCCCACCTTGACCCAATAGTGACAATCTTACGAAGTCTTGTATCCTGCCTAGCGGAATAACGATAGGCGACAATACCTCCATCACTAAATCCCAATATGCTGAATTCCTGGAGCTTCAACGTATCAATCACTTGCGCAAGATCATCTGTTAGCAACTTATAGGAAAGCCCCGCAGTACCAAGACTCGATCTTCCATGCCCACGACTATCAACGCCAATCAGCCTGAATTGGCTGCTCAAGATGGGGGAGATTTTGTTAAAGTCTTCAATGCTGCCAAAGCCACCATGCAGCATGAGTAATACAGGCAATTCAGGGTTCCCTTTTTCTTCAATGTAGATTTTTGCGTCGCCACACGAGATGAGGTAGCCGCTTGTGTGATCAAAAGTATTTCCGATAGTCATTCGATTTGACTCCTCTTGCGCGATGGTCGTGCATCCCACAAACGGCATGAAAACATCACCATAAGTAAAAATAAAAGCGTTTTTTTCATGCATACTTTCGGGTTCTGAGTATGGCTAACAATGTTTATACAGACTGTATAAATCGGCTACAGGCCGTCAAAAGGACTTTTAACTCCGTGACCACCTTTGCTTAAAACGTGAGTATAAATCATAGTTGTACTGACATCCTTATGACCCAAAAGTTCCTGAATTGTTCGTGAGATTCAAATTTAATGAGGCTCCAATATGACAAGAATAGCGCAGTCATATTGGCAAGCCGAATTATCCCGCACAGCGGAGGGTATGAACCACGAAGCTTGCTTTGGGGTTATACCCGTGATCACTACAAAACCTCATTTGTGATATTTCCTTACCACCGCCGTAATCACTCCGGCAATTCGTAATTCTTCCTGCGGAACAATCGGTGGATACTTCGGGTTGGCCGCTTCCAAAATTACTTTTTTCCCTTTCTTTCGAAAATACTTCATTGTCCAGTTGCCATCTACTTCCGCCAGAATTATATCCCCGTTTTTTGGTTCCCGGCCTCGCTCCACAATAACCAGATCTTTTTCCTTTATTCCTTCATCAATCATGGAATCACCGGTAACAGAAAGAACAAATGATGATTCCGGATGATTAATGAGATATTCATCAAAGGATATTGTATCCCTAAGTTCTTCTTCCGCGGGCGAAGGAAAGCCAGCAGCTACACTGCCCACGATGGGAAGGTTGAAAGATAAACGCGCGGGCTTCAGAAAACCTTTCGCATCTTTTTCTAATGCGCCTTTATCCAGCAGTTTCTTTATCCAGTACTCGGCGGCGCTTTTAGCTTTGACGCCTAAAAGAGGAAGCATTTCCGAATAGGTGGGCATTCTTCTGCGTTCCCGAAAAAACGAGGCAAACTTTTGCTCAACAGCGTAGATGTTTATTCTTTTCTTCATGGAAATTTATATATAGGACGAATGTCCTATTGTCAAGATAAATTAATGAAACTCAAATATTACAAACGAAGTGCAGTAATATTTGTAAGTTGAATTATCCTGCGAAGCAGAGGGTAGAAACCCCAACACTTGCTTTTGGGTCTCTACCCGTGATTAATTTACTTAAAAATCCCGTAATTCTTAAGCGGTTTGCCGGGAAATCTGATATAATTCTAACAAACTGGATTTACCCTAAAGGGCACACGACCCAGTAGAGCTGGGTAATGACAAAGAAGAAGTTGTAATCTCAGGATAAAGATATGTGTGGAAGATTCGTACTGATAAGCGATTTGAAGAATATCCAAAAGAATTTCAACATTAAGGATATATCATGCGAGTACCGGCCGAGTTGGAATATAGTGCCCAACCAATTAATACCTGCTGTAATTAATCACAACGGAATTAATCAATTAGTCTGTTTCCGGTGGGGGCTCATTCCGTCATGGTCGAAAGACCCTTCGATTGCCAACAAGCTTATTAATGCCCGCGCCGAAACATTGGATGAGAAACCAAGTTTCAGAGATGCTTTTAAAAAAAGGCGCTGCTTGATCATTGCTGATGGATTTTACGAGTGGAAGAGGGAAGGCAAAAGTAAAATGCCGCTGTATTTTTATCTAAAATCAGGCCGGCCTTTCGGGTTCGCGGGCCTTTATGAAACATGGATATCTCCGGACAAAAAGGAAATCAATACCTGCGTAATCATTACTACCGATGCCAACAAACTGATTGCGTCTGTTCATAATCGCATGCCGGTTATCTTATCCCATGATCAGGAGAAAATCTGGCTGGACAGCGATATGGTTGATGTCGCGGGTCTGCTGTCTATACTAAAACCATTCCCTGCTGAAGAGATGGATTACAAGCACGGAATAGAACCGCATAGTTCTTAATGAAGAAGAAGTAGAGGAAATTGCGGATATATAAACAAAACCCAGATATGTCCCGGCCGCCATGGTCCATTGGGTTGCATAGGCTAAGTCGCTTGTCACTTTGTTTGGCCGGCCTCCAGAATTCTTCCCCCGAGATCATTAACCAATCGGGTGAATGGTTCCTGCGCATACAGAAGCTTGCCGGCTACCTTGCGCAATTTGTCCACCTGCTCTTCGGGCAGGGTGAGGGCTGTGGGAATATCCTGAAAGTACTCTCTTTCCTCCTTATCGGGAAGGGAGTCAAAAGTGACATGAATGATATAGATTTCTATTTGCTTTTTTCCGGTCGTCTCGTCTTCATATGTCCATTCCTCGGCGTAGCGGCGCAGTAGATCGATCGTCTCGAAATTGTACCTGTTGATCATGATGGTTGAAGATGCGCCAAGAATTGCTCCAATGCCCGGGACCTCGTCAATAAGCCTCCATCTTTTCTTTTCCTGTGTCTGCGCATCGACAATGATGAATACCAGCCGGTGACCACTTGTAAGCCTTTCATTTTTCATGATCTCCCGGATACCACCCTGGGCCGCGATGCTCTCCATGATGCCCCGTATGCCCAGGTTATCCGACACGCCGCCGTCAATAAGATGGATGTACGGCTTTGTCTCCGGCTCAAGATATGTTTTTGTCATAAGGGCTTTATAATATACGCGACTTGTGGGATCGGGTTTCGCAAGGGCTCTGGTCATCCATTCGGGATCTTTGTGCTCACATTGCCCGGCGTAGTTCTTGAGAGTAATTGGGCTCAGTGCTCCCGGAAAAGCCGCCGAGGCTGCGACAGCGCGGGCCAGTGGGAATTTTTCGAAATCCGAGCAGATGAGGGCGAACTGGCTGGGAACGAAAGGAAAGACGATGCCGTCACTGGAGTCGGTTGCAAGAATGTTGACGGCGGGACCTTTACCGTTGGCCAGGTCTCCGAGAGTAGCGCCGTGAAAAATTATGTTGTCATAGTATTCTTGTGCCATATCACTTCTTCCGAAGCGGGGAGACCATAACCTTACCCAGTTCACAGGATTAATCAGTCCAAGGATGAAAACGTTTTCGAGATCTTGCAGTAGTACCTTCTCCCTGAACTCCTTGAATGTGTCCCTGCCGTGCAATCCGTAATAGGCTGCAGTAAAACTTCCACCGGAAACTCCGGTGATCAAATCCACTTCATCGAGAAGCATATGTCTGGCCGGTTCCTTCTGTGAGTTTGAGATGCCTTTTGGCGCGGGAATTTCAACCTGGTCAAGGGCCTCAAGGACACCGTAGGACAGGGACGCTGCCCGGATACCGCCGCCGGAAAAGGCAAGGATGAGGAACAACTTGTCGGATTTGGTCGGCGACACCAGTTTGCTCTGGAACGGGTTGTCCCTGACTTTCATTTCCAACTTGGAATTCAGGGCATACTGAGCAGTGCACGATATGACCATCAAAAACCCTGTGACGGCGATGAGAATCTTAAATGATTGCAGAAAAAAATTTGATTTCATATTCTTTTCTATAAGGAGTATACATTTTTTAAGGCAGCGAAAAAAAGACCGGCGCTGCCGCGATTCTCCTGACCGTCATATTTCTCGCCCTTCAAATAAAGGGCTTCCACCTTAACATTGTTTAACTTCTGAACCGGTATCTTCAGAGGATTTTGATCCAGCACAACAAAATCAGCCAATTTGCCATCCGTCAGAGTTCCGCGCTTGTTTTCATCAAAGGAAAGCCTGGCGCATGTCGAGGTATGCATGCGTAAGGCATCGAGCACCGGGACCGATTCCTGAGGATTAGGATGATTACAGGCCGCGTAAATTGACGCGATGGGATCAGGCAACGTGCATGGAGCATCAGAGCCACTGGCGATTACCAACCCGGCCGCAAGCATACTCTTTAAAGGAATCAGGTTTTTAATACGATCACCTAAAATATGTTGCAGATATTCCATCGGTTCCTGCTGCCAATGTAGAAATGGTGTTTGCAGGGCAACGCAGAGCCCCAGTTTTGCCGCCTTTTCGATTGTTTCATGATTCATCAGATCAGCGTGAATCATTATATGTCTGTGGTCTTCACGGGGGAAATCATTCAATGCCAATTCAAAAGCTGTCAGGGCCTGTTCGATTGTCGCATCGCCAATAACATGCATGGCTACCTGCAAGCCACTGCGGTTTGCCGCTTTGACAAAATCATTTACCTGCTGCCGCGAATAAAAGAGTGTGCCAGAACTTCCGGGATTATTTGAATAGGGTTGTTTCAGGGCGGCATCTTCGGAACCGAAGCAGCCATCCAGAGCAGTGGCAAAGCAACCTCCAATGCAGGGCAGTTTGCGGCGCAGTACTTTTTTGATATTCATCGTCTGGAAAAAAACCTGAAACTTTTGCGGCAGCCCCCGGTTGGCAAATCTTACTATATCTACATCTAAATCCAGTGGAAAGCCGACCCCTTCCGCTGTATGCACCAGCGAAATCCCTTTGCGGGCAAGATAATCGCTGCCGGCGATCATATTATTGAAAAGAGCCGGCAGAGATACAGATTGCGAGATGCTGTTGACAGCTATGTAAAACGCATTAAGATAAAACCAGCCTGTTGCCGCGTCAAATCCCGGGTCGGCAAGAATAGCCGCAGGGAGTTTGTTGATCATAGCGGTATTGCCCACGGAAGCATGGCCGTCATATTTTACAATCATGAGTGGATGGTTGGTGATCTTATCCAGATCACCTCTTTCGGGTAGTCTTTTTTCTGCTACGGTGTGAGCGGAACAACCAAAACCGAGAATCATTTTTTCTTTTTTGCCTAGAGCAATGTATTTGCGAATCAGATCATCAAGCTCAGCAAAATCATGCACATCTCTGCAATCGAGGCCGGAGTTGAAAAAGGCAAAGGAGGAAAAGTGCATGTGAGTATCGGCAAAGGCCGGAACCACACAGCGGTTTTTTAAGTCTACCGGTTCAACCCGGGAATAAACCTCCGACAATTGATCGCCGGTAAAAATTATTTTCCCGTCTTTTTCCACAAGGTATTTGAAAGTACGATTTTCATCTTCACAGGAAATAAAATCGGCATTTTTAAATACGCGCATGTTTACCCCCTTATTTGATTGTGAAACTCCAATTCCGAAAGCGAATAACCTAAATACCTTGAAGGGCACTATGGGGTCACTATAGGCGCAGCGGAATTGGTAAGTTGAACAATCCCGCAAAGCGGAGGGTTTAATACCCCAAAGCTTGCTGCGGAATCTGTTTCCAAAACTTGCTTTGGGGTTCATACCCGTGATTCCGGCAAATTTTATGAAAGTATAAGCCCAATGTTTCTGTATGTCAAAAAAAATAATTGGCACATTTTAAGCTATGTTTGTGATGATATTGGGAAAGGTAAATCTAGGAAACATCCGAACTGGATTACCCAGTCGAGCTGGGTAATGACAAAGACGAAGGCATTCGGATGTATTAGATCAATATTATAACGCTTCCACCCGGCAGGGAACATATCGATGTATGGGCGTACCGAACTGGTCCCGGTGCGTGTTTTTGGTCAGGCGGTTCACGTTGGCTCCGTATTTCCTGCCATTATAAACAAGGCCGAAACCGTGCGGAATAACCACATGACCGATGTGTGCCGTCTCTGTCACTTCCAACTCAATCTCTTCGGAACCAGCCTCTGTAATCACCCGAACCTGCTGGCCATCGATTAACTTCAGAGATGCGGCATCGTTTGGATGCATTGTCAATGTGCAGACACGCTTGCCTTCGTTCCAAGCCGGATCGCGCATCAGGGTGTTGGCGTTTGTGGACATATGCCGTCCCGCCATAAGAATCAGCGGGAATTTGGAGCCCATGATCAACGCTGCTTCCTCATTTGTCGCGTCCAGGGCTTTCAGTTCGTCGAGGAGTTCCGGAATGTGAAGATTAATTTTTTTGTCCTCGGTTTTGATTTCGGCAAAGTTATTTTCCGGATCGATTTTTCCCACCCAGATGCCTTCGGGGTGGTCGATAATCTGTTGAAAGATTTCCTCACCAAGCGTTGGTCCCGGTTTGAAGCCCGTTCGCGCGGCATTTTCCTGGAAGGATTTGGGTGCGACCTGCAACATACCCCAGAGGGCTGCAAGATGGACGGAACCCATGGCCTTGCCCAGCGTTTTTCCCAAAATAAAAGGCATGGCCTTTAGAGCTTTGGGTTCCGTCATCGCGTATTCCATTAGGGCATTGGCAAAGGCGGCATGACTTTCGTAGGCTGCCTTGTAAAGACTTTCGGGAATCGGCGGGATAAGTCCCAGCTTGTCGGCGATCCGCAGGTGAATTTCGCCCAGTTCCAGCTGTTCTCCGTCCGGTTCAATGATGGGACGCCGCATTTGAAAGTGAATGCCCGGATAGGTCATAGGAAAGAAAGTGCTGTCCCACGATTCATAGCCGGTCCGGGAAGGCAAAACATAATGAGACAGGGCGGCCGTTTCGGTCATGGCCAACTCCGCCGTGACCAGCAGATCGAGGCTGCGGAAAGCGTTTTCATACTCGGTTGTGTCCGCGTAGGAGCGCAGTGGATTGGCATTTGTAACGATAACGGATCTCAACCGTTCTGGATGATTGGACAGAATTTCTTCCGGCATGACGTTGGGCGGGAAAGAGCCGCAAACTGGAAACGAGTTTGTGGCCACGGTTCGCCAGATTTTGGGGTTTCGTTCATCCGTGTGTGGACCCATGGGCATCATGTGTCCGTTAATGACGTTGCCGCCTTCGGCGCAAAGCCTTCCGCAGATGGCCTGGAGAATGACGATTAAGTAAGAGTTCAGGCCGCTGTGACGGCCCATAAAAATGCCCAGATCATAGCGCAGGGATGACTTGCGAGTGGCGTAAAGACGGCTGACTTCCCGCACCTGATCAAAATCAAGCCCGCAGGTTTTAATGGCGGCGCGGACATCAAAATCCTGGAAGAGGGATTTTACCTGTTCGAATCCGGAGGTATGATTTTCCAGATAGGCCTTATTCTCCCAGCCTTCTTTCAGAATGATAGAAATCATCGCCTTGAGAAGCAGGGCATCCGTGCCGGGACGGATAGGCAGGTGGATGTCCGCAATTTTGGCTGTTTCCGAAAGACGGGGATCGACGACGATGAGCATCTTGTCCGGATCTTTGGCCAGTCGCTGGAGTTGCCGGGGCGCCTGAGGAATCTGATGGCTCTGCATTCCGTTCCATCCCAGAACGAGCAGGACATCCGTGTTGCTCACATCGGGCTGGTCATGCAGGTACTGACGACCATGGGTACGTCCGCATACCCAGAAGGCGCCCGCAAATTCCTGCGCCAAAGCGCTGTACTGGTACTGGGAGCCCAAGCCCCGCATCAGGCGAAGGCCGAAGGCCGCTTCGAGATGGCAACCCTGCCCGCCGCCTCCCATGTAAGCAAAAGAGCGCGGGCCATACTGGCCGACAATGCTTTTGAGTTTGGAAGCTATCTCATCTATGGCCTGGTCCCAGGAGATACGCTCAAAACTTTCACCCAGGCGCTTCAGAGGATATTTGAGTCGGTCGGCGTTATGCTGATGATAAGCGATGTTCATGCCCTTACGGCAGAAATAGCCCTCGCTTTTGACATTGGACTTATCCGGCTTCACTTTGACAATGCGGTTGTTTTCCACTTCCACTTCCAAACCGCAGTTCTGCGCGCACAAAACACAACCTGTTTTATGAATCGTTCTCATCGTTGCTCCTTTTCTCCGGTAGTCTGGCCGGATGTTTAATGTGCGTCTTTATGAGCGCGGGGAGTTAAGACGCAGTTTTTTTATGATGTTGTGAAGATCACGCTTCTGGTTATCGGTTAAAACTTGGAGAAACTCGGTATTGGCTTCGGCGATCACCCGAGTTGCCTCACCGCTCATCACTTTGCCTTTTTGGCTCAGATAAATGTGGATGGATCGCCGGTCGTCAGGATTACCCTTGCGTTCGATAAATCCCGCGGCTTCCAGACGATCTAGAATGCCCGTGAGGGTTGCACTGTCGAGTTCCGCTCTTTTGCCCAGTTCGCTGGATGTGATCTGATCTTCCATATCGAGAAACCCCAGAATCATAGCCTGGACGGAGGTAAGGTTGAGTGCAGAAACCTTATGAGAGAGAAAGCGGCTGCTCAGTTGATAGGTCTTAGCGAATTGAAAGAAAATACAATCTGTTTCGTCCATGCTATTATCCTCGTATGCAATTTGCTTGTATGCAAGTATAAATAGGAAAAAGTAGTTTGTCAATATTTTTTATAGGAAACAAAGCCCGCAGCATCGAAAAATATCATTCGGTTATTGTGAGACTCAAATTTCAAAAACGAAGTGAATTGAAATTTGTAAGTCGAACAATCCCGCACAGCGGAGGATACAATACCCCGCAGCTTGCTGCGGAATTGTTTCCAAAGCTTGCTTTGGGGTTCATACCCGTGATTGAAGGACTCTTTTGGGGAAATGACTGCCTTCAGCAGGAATTCGGAATTAAAATGCTAATGCCGCAGCTTCCGCCTTGCAGTTAATGGCTGGTTTGAGCCCTTCGGCCCGCACAGCGGCCAGCTCTTTTTGGGCGGCTTCAAGTTGAGCGCGGAAAACCGAATCAGTGTGCAGTTTTGCGACAACGGCCGCTGCGATAATGCGGCCCGCCGTTACATCGCTTTGCCAGTGAACGCCGCAAATCACCCGGCTCTGTCCGTAAGCATAACCGCGGGAAAGAATAGCGTCGGCGCGCTCCGGCGCTATTTCCGACAGAATCAATGCCCATGTCCAGCCGATGGACGTATGGGCGGACGGATAGGAACCTTCTTTGGCCAGTTCTGCTTCCCGGTCAGGTATGCAAGTGGTCGTCTTATTCACAATAAAGGGACGGACTCGCTTATAGTTTTTTTTGGCCGCGTAAGTAGCCCAGCCAGCGTCGGACAGTGTGCGGCGCATCAACATATAGAGATTCGGCATGACTTTCTCGGTGATCGGAGCATCAAGCGCGCAGGAGAAAGCCTCCGGCGCTTCGGGAAAATGGAGATTGGCGTCCTTGGTGGCCTGAGCCCAGCGCGGTGTATTGATCAACGGCCTGGTTTCGCGAAACGCCTCCTGATCGGCGGCAAAAGCGGCTGATTCTTTATCCGGTGGGGCCGGCAGCAGGGTAAGGCTGTTGGGAGCTTCGGTCAGCGGCAGATACCCCTGAAGGATTCCCGGGAGAACTTCCGGAACCGTCGTCGGAATGTATGAGGGTGTTATACAAGCACAGCCGGCCACAAACATCAGGCAGGCCATAACCAAAGGCGTTAAAAAATGTTGAAGAATTTTATGAGTTTTCATTTTTGCGCTATCCTTTTTTGCCGTTGATGGTTAAAAAAGTTTGATGCTTTTAATATCCCGCTTGTTTTTGAACGCCTTATAAACGATATCAGCGCAGGAAATATCCTGGATAGCCAGTCCGGTCGCATCGAAAAGAGTTATCTCTTTGGCGGATGTTCTCCCTCGCTTCTTTCCATCCACGATGTCTCCCAACAGCGCATGCACATCCCTTTTCGTCATCTGCTTTCGACTTACGGGCACATTAATCTCACCACTGTGGGATGCCTGTATCCAGTCATCAACCACTACTTTGGCCTGCTTTAATATCTCCGGATTGATCTCCTGTTTGCCCGGTGCATCTGCGCCGATAGCATTGATGTGGGTTCCGGGAGAAACACAGTTCACCAGAGGAACACGGGATGGCGTTGTGGTAATGACAATATCGGAATTCATCGTAACAGCATCCATGCGGGGAGACACATGGGTTTCCAATTTATAGGTCGTATGCGCCCACTGTCTGAAGTCCCGCACGCAATCCTTATCTTTTGGAAACTGCCATATTTTGATCTTCCGGATATTGCGAACCTCCAGCAGGCACGACAATTGAGCCCGCGCCTGAGCGCCGCAACCGACGAATCCCGCGACTTGCGAATCTTCCCGGCTGAGATATTTTGCCGCTATTGTCCCGGCTGCGCCGGTTCGGAGGCAAGTCAAGTAGGTGCCGTCCATGATTGCCAGCGGAAAACCTGTTTGCGGATCATTCAGAATAATGACAGCCATGACACTAGGCATTTGGCCTGCTGCATTTTGCGGATGAACATTAACACATTTGATCCCGGCGATGTCAAAGCCTTCACCGGAAATATATGCCGGCATGGAGCGCAGATCGCCCTTGGGGAAATACAAATAGCTTTTGGGCGGCATCTGAGTACATCCTAAGCTGTATGCCCGGAAAGCCTTTTCGACCGTTTCATTAGCCACCGTGGGCGTTAGTATTTTTTCAACATCATGCCTTGTAAGAATCAGTGTTTTCATAGGCGATCATAACCCTATTTATTCATTTTATATAATGGACAACAATCTGCAACTATTAATATCATGTGGAAGGGATAAAGTGCAAGACGGGAATAAGGCCGTGTGGTTTTTCGCAAGGAAGAAACAGATTTATTGTTGAAACACTAAATTGCCCTGTCCAGTTTTGGGGAGAGGTATAGTTTATGGTCAAGCAATCGATGATTGACATCCAGTGACGAATCCTTTATGCGTATACAAGATAATCTCCATTAAGTCGTAGCGTTTTCTGTGGATTGAGTTTCGCCGACGGTACGCCGGCAATGTAAATATTACCGGGAGGTAGAAGATGATCAAGCTGGCCGTAGTTACTCGTGATGAAAAGTATTTGCAGCAACTTACAAATCGCCTACACAGGGAGAAAGATATCAGCCTACTCATCACCATCACCATCAAAAATCTCGAGAGCGAGGTGGAACGGGCCCTTGCATTCCTGAAGCAAATGATTGAGCAGCGGCCGGATATGCTCCTCTTGGATCAAGTCATTTTGCGAGAAGTGGCGGCCCTGGATTTGGAAAGAACCCTCGGCTATAGGAATAAATTGCCTACTATGAAGACCATAATCGTCGGCGAACGCTACAACGAGGATAACGTTCTGGCGATGATGCAGGGGGGTGCGCGGGGGTTTTTCCGAACCGCAAAGGATGACGAAGACCTTGTTAAATGCATTCGCATGGTGGCCCGGGGAAGGATCTGGATCGAAGCTGTGCTGACCACACATTTTTTGGAAGAATTCATCAAAGAATCCATGAAGAAAAGAGATCTTCTTAAATCTCTCACCCACCTGAGTTCGGCAAAACTGGACATACTTTCTCCGCGGGAGATGGAGATTCTGGCGCTGATCAGTAAAAGCATGACCAATGAAGAGATAGCCGATAAGCTTTGCTTAAGCGCCAAGACCGTCAAGATCCATATGCGCAACATCTTCGCGAAGGCCGGGATACGGAATCGGGTCGAGGCCGCGCTTCTGTATACGCGTCATACCCTAATATTGCATTAGTTGTTTTCTATTCCTTCTCTTTCTTCAGAGTGCGGCGTTGATGTTTGTAGGGCGTGATTTGTGTTTATTACGAATTGAAGTCTTGCATATTCATCAAAGTTGAGGCTTAATACCTAAAAACG
>Ga0075520_1000978_pt1 | contig 13369 bp, 11 predicted proteins | sample NGEPerB_FD_75100 | JGI IMG/M metagenome (GOLD analysis project Ga0075520, IMG submission 75100) | Arctic peat soil microbial communities from the Barrow Environmental Observatory site, Barrow, Alaska, USA - NGEE PermafrostAB12-B | ecosystem: Environmental > Terrestrial > Soil > Wetlands > Peat ... | reverse complement strand
TGTGATTGGCTGCCAGTCGGAAAACAATATTGCGACAGTGGGTCCAGAACAAGTCGAGCGCGGCCGCGAAATGCACTGGATCCGCATTGATAGCTACTACGAGGGCGCTGAGAGCAACCCCAAGGTAGTTCACCAGCCGATGCTCTGCCAACATTGCGACAGTGCGCCTTGCGAAAACGTGTGTCCGGTAAACGCCACCAATCACAGCCCAGAGGGCCTCAATCAGATGGTGTATAACCGCTGTGTCGGCACGCGCTATTGTGCCAACAATTGCCCGTACAAAGTACGGCGCTACAACTTCTTCGACTACACCTCTGAGATGACGGAGCCAGCTTTGCTGGTTTTCAACCCAGAAGTGACGGTGCGGCCCCGCGGTGTGATGGAAAAGTGCACGTTCTGCGTGCAGCGCATTCAGGACGGGAAGATGCGAGCCAAGGTTGAGAAAAGAAACGTGCGCGACGGGGACATAGTCCCGGCGTGCGCGGCCGCTTGCCCCAGCGACGCCATCGTCTTTGGCGATTTGAAGAACCCTCAGAACCGCGTGTCCGAACTATCCCGCAGTCAGCGCGGCTACAAAGTGCTGGAAGAAGTGGGGACGCGGCCTGCCATCACTTACTTGGCCGCCTTGACGAACCCGGCCACAGCTGGAGGCTCTCATGAGTAGTTCGGCACTGGTGGGCGTCCTGCCGGAGAACCTACGGCCAGTACCGCTGACGGTAGGCGTTGTCACCCCGGGCAGTTTGGATGACCAGGTGCTGGCATTCCCCGCGAAAAGGCCGCCCAGGGCTTGGTTTATCGCGATTGGCATTACCTCGACGTTCTTGCTCACCGGCGTAGCCTTGCTCTGCTACACAATATACAAAGGGATTGGTGTTTGGGGCAATACGAGCCCAGTATTTTGGGCCTTTGATATCATAAACTTCGTTTTTTGGGTCGGTATTGGCCACGCGGGGACATTGATTAGCGCCATATTGTTCATGTTCCGAATGCGCTGGCGTAACGCCATCGCGCGTTTCGCAGAGGCGATGACCATTTTTGCGGTTATTTGCGCGGGGATATTCCCGCTGCTCCACACGGGTCGCCCCTGGTTGGACTTTTGGCTATTTCCCTACCCAAATCAACGCGCACTGTGGCCCAACTTCCGCTCGCCTCTGCTCTGGGATGTCTTCGCCATCAGCACTTACTTTAGCGTCTCATTGATGTTTTGGTACCTCGGTTTGGTTCCGGATATTGCGTCGATGCGCGATCGCACCAAATCTAAGTGGAAAAAGGCGATCTATACAGTGCTTTCGGCGGGCTGGCTCGGGGCGGCATCGCACTGGCGTCACTATGAAAAAGCGTATCTGCTACTGGCGGGTCTTGCGACAGGTCTCGTGCTGAGCGTACACAGTGTGGTTAGCTTTGACTTCGCAACGTCAGTCGTACCCGGCTGGCACATGACCATCTTTCCGCCGTACTTCGTGGCGGGCGCCATCTTTGCCGGGTTTGCCATGGTGGTAATTGTGCTGGTAATCGTGCGCGAGACCATGCAGTTGAAGAACCTCATTACTGATTTTCATTTGGAGGTCATGAACAAGGTAATTCTAGCGATGAGCTGCATCATGGGTTACTCGTACTTTATGGAAGGCGCGACGGCCTGGTACAGTCAGAACGAGTACCTGCTGCACGCATTCAAAAACATTATATCCGGCACGTACGGCTGGGCCGGGTGGCTCACGATTAGCTGCAATATTCTGATCCCGCAGCTTTTTTGGTTCAAGAAATGCCGCACCAGCTATTTCTGGATGATTCTCGTTTCAATTGCCGTGACTATTGGCATGTGGTTTGAGCGCTTTGTCATCATCGTTATAAGTTTGCACCAGGATTACTTGCCGTCATCTTGGAGAATCTATCGACCGACATTGGTAGACTTCGGAATATTGTTCGGGTCCTTCGGTCTGTTCTTCACGCTGGTGCTGCTCTTTGCGCGTGTGTTGCCAGTCATTGCCACGACAGAGGTAAAAGGAATCTTGCCGGGTGCACAGCCGAAGCATGGAGGTCACCATGAGTGAGAGGCCAAGCATCGTGATCGGCCTGTTTGACAGTGCCGATGCGCTCATGACGGCCATCGACGGTGTCAAACCGAAGCAGCTTGGCAAGCTCGAAGCTTATACGCCGTATGCAATTCACGGTATCGACGAAGCGCTTGGGCTGCGTCGATCACCGGTTGGGGCAATGGTGATGGTCATGGGCCTGCTCGGGGCGTTGACCGCTTTTGGTTTCCAATATTGGATGAGTGCTGTCGATTACCCGATTGTGACCGGTGGCAAAGCCCCTTGGTCATGGGAAGCCTTCGTTCCCATCATGTTCGAAGTTACCGTGCTTTTTGCCACGTTCACGGCGGGGCTCGGGATGCTCTTTTTGCTCAATAAGCTGCCCTTTTTCGGTCATCCAATCCTTGCTTCTAAAGCCATTGCAGGAATAACACGGGATCGTTTCGCACTGGCCGTGGAGGCCGGTACCAAGGATGCCAAGCATTTCAACGCTCAGGCCGCCGAGGCCGCGCTCATCGCAGCGGGCGCTTCGAACGTCGAACTCTTAACGGTTCCACAACAAGCACCCGTATTTGATAGTGCATTTCTGCTGCGCGCACTCGGAGGAATTAGCGCAGCCTGCTTGGTGTCCGGTTTCATAATGTACTGGACTATCAAGCTGTTCCCGGTGCTGCCACCGATGTCGCACATGCTGGACCAACCCAAGCTGGGTCCGCAGCGATCCAGCCGGTTTTTCAAAGACGGCCACGGCATGCAAATGCCCGTATTGGGGACGGTTGCCCGGGGTAACATGCCGCTTGGAGCAGCAACGCAGGACGAAGCGGCGGCATTGCTCAATCCGCTGCCTCGCACCGAGCAAGTTCTGTCGGTCGGAAAGCAAAAATTCACGGAGCGCTGCGCGGTTTGCCATGGATCACTCGCAAACGGGATAGGCAGCCTAACGGCTGCGTACGGTGCAAAACCAGCCAATTTACAGTCTCAGCAGTTTCGGGACTATAGCGACGGGAAGATCTATTGGGTCATAGTAAACGGGAAAAACGCAATGCCGAGCCATGCGGCTGATCTGAGTGTCGACCAGCGTTGGTCCGTGGTGCACTATGTGCGAGCGCTTCAACGCGCGCAGAACGCCAAAGATGAAGACGTCAACATACCCTGATGATCAAGCGCCATGACTGACTCAACCTCAAAATCCCCGAGTTTGCTAATTGCTGCGACAGCGCTTGGAGGTCTCGGCGTCTTTTTTTCCTACGTTAAGGCTGGCCCAGAAAGGTTCTGGGCTAATTGGATCTTCTGGTTCGTTTTCCTGTTCACGGTGGCGATTGGTAGCCTTTTCATTGTGGCGCTACAGCACCTGGTGTCGGCACGCTGGAGCGTGCCGATTCGGCGTGTGCCCGAACGATTGGCAACCCTTCTATTGCCCGTGACTCCCATCGCGCTGATTGGTCTTGCATCCGTACCCGTGCTCTTTCCTGGGGCCCGACCGGAAGCGCTTCACAACAAGCTCCTGGCGGGCAAGGCCTTGTGGTTAAGTCTCCCCTTCTTTTCTGCGCGCACAGTGCTCGTGCTGTGCTTGAGCCTGTTCGCACTTTTCAAATTAGTGCGCGGCTCATTTCGTCAAGACAAGACTAAAGACCCCAATTTCAGCGTAAGAGCTCGGCGATTTTCCCCCCTGTTCATGATCCTTTTTGCCTTCATTGTCACATTTGTCGCATTCGATTGGATCGCGGGTCTCGTGCCGGAGTGGTACAGCGACATCTTCGGCGTTTACCTGTTTGCCGGTGGATTTTTGGCGGCGCTCTCGGCAACGACCTTGGCAATTATTTACCTCAAGGGTAAAAAACGGCTAAGCGAGGTGCGTCGCGATCACCTCTATAGTCTGGGCACGTTCATCTTCGCATTCACGGTATTCTGGTCGTATATCGCTTTCGCCCAGTACATGCTGATGTGGTACGCAAACCTGCCCGACGAGGTCAACTGGTACCATGTTCGACTGCACGGGGGGTGGCACGTAATTACGGTAACCCTTGCGGTCATGCATTTTCTAATTCCGTTTTTTGCGCTTTCGACCCGGGACGCCAAGAGTAATCCGAGGCGTCTATTGCGGGTCGCCCTAGTTATGTTGGGGGCCCATCTGCTCGACCTCTATTGGCTCATCTTCCCCGTACTTGGCATGGGCCCGATCTTTTCGTGGCCGGAGTTGAGTTTCGCCCTCCTGTTCCTGGGTGGCGGATTGCTCTGGGTGCGACAAGCCCTCAGTTGGGGCGAGGACATGCCCATCGGTGACCCGTTCTTGCGCGAGGGTTTGGAGTTTCGCCTGTGATTGACCAGTACGTTTCCCCCGCCGAGTTCAAGCGCCTAATGTCGGCCCTTCTCGCCGTGTTTGGTTTTATTGCTATCGCTATGTTCTTCGCCTTCTTGATTGTGCCCGGAATGCGCTACCAGGCTCATACGTCGGACGAGATCACAGTAATGGCGGTGCAAGGTGAGAGCGGGTGGCTCGACCAAACGGACTACCTTGCTTCCCGAAAACAAGTAATTCCACCGATCGATCCGAAGACGGTCATGACGCCGAACCCGGAATTGCTAACCCGGGGAAAGGCAATATTCACGCAGACTTGTGCGACCTGCCACGGCTTAGCTGGTCAGGGTGACGGCGCTGGCGGCAAGGGTCTGACTCCACCACCGCGCAATTTCACAGCCAATGCCGGCTGGAAAAATGGGACTCGAATTGAGGAAATTTTCAAAACACTCGAGGAAGGCGTCAAAGGCAGCGGCATGACGTCCTACAATTACTTGAGCAAAAAAGACCGCATGGCCCTGATTCACTACGTCCAAAGCCTCGGAGCCTTCGACCACGGACAGAGCGATCCTAAGGCGCGCTTAGCCTTGGAGACCCTCTTTGCAAGTGTGGGCGAGGTAATCCCCAATCGCATCCCTGTGCGTGAGGCGATTGAAAAACTGGTCCATGAGTTCGTACCCCCTAAAGCGCTGAATCAATGTGAAATGTCTGCTTCATTCAGAGGGGCCGTTGTCGACTCGAATCGAGCTGCGCAAACAGTGACGCAGATCAATTCTAACGGCACCAGCGATGCGGCCTTCGCAAGGGATATTGCCCTCGGCGCTCCCAATAATGGCTTTGCCGTTCAAGTGCAGGCCTATTCCACGGCCCGCTGGAATCAACTTCGGCTCTGTCTCTCGCCTCATTGAAGACTATGGAAAATTTCGCCCGCCGTCTATTGTCTCTCCTCGCTGTCCTGGTGACGGTGGGTGTGTCCACTTTGGCCTGGAGCAAAACTCCGGCCGAAGTTCAACCGCCAGGCGCCGACCCGGGTCTAATCAAGCCCGGAGAGGTTGGCATGGATGAAAAGCTTGGCCAATTTGTGCCGCTCGATATTGTTCTTCACGATGAAGAAGGCAAAGCTATTACACTGCGGTCACTCGTCGATCGTCCTACCATATTGACGCTCAACTATTTCCGTTGCGCCGGAATTTGTTCCCCACAGTTGAATGGTTTGGCGGAAGCCATCAATCGCACCCATGCCGAGTTGGGAAAGAGTTTCAGGGTGCTAACCGTAAGTTTCGACGAGCGTGACACGCCGGAGATCGCAGCGCGAAAACGCACGAACTACCTGCAGGAAATCACTCGCCCAATTGCTCCAACTGATTGGCGATTCCTGACCGGCGATGCAGTCACAACTAAGCGCTTGGCTGACGCCGTTGGCTTCAAGTTCAAGAAAGTGGGTGCCGATTTCGCCCACCCGGGCGCAATCATGTTCCTCAGCCCGCAAGGCAAAGTGACCCGGTATATGTATGGCATCACTTACCTGCCTGCCGATCTAGAAATGGCGGTTCAGGAGGCGGCTAGAGGTGAGGTGCAGCCCACGATTAATAAGTGGCTAAAATTCTGCTTTAGTTATGATCCAACGGGTCGAAAATATGCCCTAAATGTTACACGCGTAGCCGGTACATTCATTATCGGCGCAGCAATGGCATTTGCCGTGGTACTAATTGTGAAAGGCCAGCGAGTGAAGTCAAAATCCAAGAGGGAAGCATGAGCACCCAGCACTCGGCGGCGCAGCCCAACTACCTTGAGTATGAGGGCAAGCACAATGGCCTGGCGGGGTGGCTGCTGTCGACGGATCACAAGCGAGTCGCGCTGCTCTACCTTACGTCCATGGTGACGTTCTTCTTTGCAGGTGTCGCCGCTGGCTTCGTGATGCGACTGGTCCAGTTAACGCCATTTCATAAGCTGATCACCGCACAAACGTATAACGCCCTGTTTACGTTTCACGGCGTGGTCATGATATTTTTATTCGTAATACCCGGTCTGGCCGCGGTATTTGGTAATTTTGTACTGCCCATCATCATTGGCGCCAAAGATGTTGCATTCCCGCGCCTAAATCTCGCTTCTTGGTACTTCTTTATCAGCGGGGCACTCATCGCTGTTACTGCCCTGTTTACCGGCAATGGTCCCCCCGACACCGGCTGGAGTTTCTACGCGCCGTTTAGCATCAAGACGGGCACCAATGTCACTTTAGGCGTATTTGCCGCATTCATTTTGGGGTTTTCGTCGATGCTTACGGGCATCAATTTTATTACCACCATCCACCGGCTGCGCGCCCCGGGGATGACGTTCTTCAAAATGCCTCTGTTCGCCTGGTCCATATACGCCACTTCGTGGATTCAAGTACTTGCGACGCCGGTCTTGGCTATCACTTTACTGTTGGTCATCTTGGAACGAGTCTTTGGGATTGGCATCTTTGATCCAGCCAAAGGCGGGGACCCGGTCTTGTATCAACACATGTTTTGGATATATTCGCACCCTGCTGTCTACATCATGATTCTGCCCGCTATGGGCGCAATTTCAGAAATCCTTCCGACCTTCGCCCAACGTACAATATTTGGTTACAAGGCCATTGCCTTATCCAGCATTGCCATCGCCGCTGCCGGTAGCCTGGTATGGGCCCACCACATGTTCACGAGTGGGATGAGCGATTTTGCAAATGTCGTCTTTGCGCTGCTGACCATGGTCGTTGCGGTGCCGAGTGCCATCAAAGTATTCAACTGGGTAGCCACGCTTTACAAGGGGTCAATCAACTTCCAGCCGCCCCTCCTGTACGCGCTTTCCTTCATTTTCCTGTTTTCGATCGGGGGCATGACGGGTGTATGGCAGGGCGCCCTAGCTGTCGACGTTCACCTTCATGACACATACTTTATTGTGGGTCATTTTCATTATGTCATGTTCGGTGGCACGGGGTTCGGTTTCTTTGCTGCGCTTCTATACTGGTTCCCCAAAATGTTTGGGCGCATGTTTTCGAACAAAGCAATATATGTTGCCTGGTTTCCGCTATTCATTGGCTTCAACCTGTTGTATTTCACCATGTTGGTGCTGGGGATGCAGGGCATGCCTCGCCGCTATTACGCGCACCTGCCCCAGTACCATTTGGGCCATGTAATTGCGACCGTTGGCAGTTGGGTGCTCATATCGGGCCTTCTCATTTTCTTTGGTTCACTCCTGCACTCAGTATTTCGAGGCAAAAAAGCAGGTAGCAACCCCTGGCACGGCGTGACCCTCGAGTGGACGGTGCCGAGCCCGCCTCCGGTTGAAAACTTCGATGAGATTCCAACCGTGACGACCGGGCCGTATCACTTCGCGAAAGAGAGTGGGCAATGAATGCGGAGTCCCATGCAGTTCACCGAGATGATTTCGGGGCCAAGCTTGGTATGTGGCTGTTTCTCGTGACCGAGATCAACCTATTTGGGGGGCTTTTTATTGCGTATTCCTATATGCGCCACAAGTACCCGGCAGAATTCCACGAAGCCGGCGCTGAGCTCAACGCAACCCTTGGCGTGACCAATACCATCGTACTCTTGACGAGCAGTCTGACCGTTGTGCTGAGCATTATGGCTATTCAGCAGGGCAAAAGAGCTTTGTCCCAGCGATTTCTTACTTCGACGATCCTTCTTGGCGCGACCTTTTTGGTGATCAAAGCATTCGAGTGGAGCGCGAAATTCCACCACGGCCTTTATCCGAGCTCAGCGCATTTGGCGACCCTGCCGCACGGCGAGCAGATATTCTTTGGCCTCTATTTCACGATGACCGGGCTTCATGGCGTCCACGTGCTGGTGGGGATTTGTGTACTTGGCGTAATGGCCCGCATGATTGGTAGCGGCAAAATTAGCCAGGATCGTAACGTTACCTTAGAAAATGGCGGACTTTACTGGCATCTCGTTGACGTAATTTGGATATTCCTCCTCCCACTGTTCTATCTGGCGGCCTAGAGGTTATGAGCATGAGCGAACATTCCTCACAACCCACGGATCAGGCAACTTTACACCCAAGTTACACCACTGTCGTTGTGGTTTGGATCGCGCTGGTAATTCTCACCGGCTGTCTGGTGCTGCTGAGCCACTTCGGACTTCGGGCAGCGGTGTGGGGCCTTCTGACTATCACACCTCTAAAGGCAGGGCTGGTCTTCTATTTCTTCATGCACTTGAGATATGAAGACCCATTGCTTAAAGGAGTGATCATAGTGGCTTTGGTCACGCTCCTTATTTTTCTAGCGTTGCTCTTCTCAGACGTGGCTTTCGCCTGAGGAAATCCCATGAATACTCTGCCTCAAGCATCCGCATTTGCCAGCCAAGTAGACCGGATTGTCGTGTACTTGTTTGCCGTGTCGCTGTTTTTCTTAGTCTTCATTACGGCGCTAATGATCGTCTTCGTAGTTCGCTATCGTCGCAAGCGCCACCCCGTTGCCGAGCAAATTGAGGGGCATACGCTGCTGGAAATCACGTGGACGGTGGTGCCGCTCCTGTTGTTCTTGGCAATCTTCTATTTTGGCTGGACCAGTTACGACTACTCCCGTCGCGCGCCCCGTGACGCGATGGTCGTCAAGGTTACGGGCCGACAGTGGACCTGGTCTTTTAAGTATCCCAATGGCAAGCAAACCGACAAGCTTTACGCGGTGCTCGATCGGCCCATAAAGCTTGAAATCAATAGCGCAGATATTCTGCATGGCTTCTATATTCCATCGTTTCGGCTCAAGGCTGACGCCGTGCCTGGCCGGACGAACACGCTCTGGTTTCAACCCTCGCGTGTAGGCTCCTATGACATTCAGTGCACGGTCATCTGTGGAGTCAATCACAGTGCTATGTTGAGCACGGTCGAGGTTGTTCGGGAGAAGGACTTCAAAGCCTGGTATTTTGGGCCCGATGGTACGCCGGAACCCAAAATCGTTGCGGCGCTTGCCGCACCTTCGGAGCCGGGCGAGCCTGCTGCACTTGCCCTGATGCGACCCAGGGGGTGCCTGGGTTGCCATTCGATTGACGGGAGGCCCATGGTGGGCCCGACGCTTAAAGGCGTGTACGGAAAGCAAGAAGAGGTTGTAACGGACGGTGCCGTTCACCTAGTAATTATGGATGATGACCATCTGCGATTGGCGATTTTGGAGCCATCACGGGAAGTAGTGCGAGGCTACCCCGCGCAGATGCCAGCGGTGCCGATGGGTCCCGAGGAACTCAATAGTGTAATCGCGTATCTGAAAGATTTGAAATAGCGTTGGAGCTACAATGACTGCAGCGGCGCTTCGAATCAGCACGGAATCTTGGCTCAGCACCTGGCTGGAACTGACGAAATTTCGCATATCCGCTGTTTCCACGTTGACCGCCGCAACGGGGTTTATCGCTTACAGCCGAAATTTCAGCATCGGGCTAGTGACTGCGACCGGCGGTACGCTACTTATGGCCATGGCCTCGTCCGCCTTGAATGAAGTGCAAGAGAGCGAGCTCGACGCGATGATGGAGCGGACCCGCCATCGCCCCATCCCGGGCGGGCTAGTGACGGCTCGCGCCGCATTAATCGGCGCTCTGATTATGGGGGCCCTCGGCTGTCTGCTCTTGTATGTCACACGCGGCACGGCACCGGCGCTACTCGGCCTGTTGGCAATGACCTGGTACAATGGCATTTACACGCCGCTAAAACGCATGACAGCCTTTGCAGTTGTGCCAGGTTCGGTCATCGGTGCCTTACCGCCAGCGATAGGTTGGACCGCAGCTGGCGGACGCATTGACAGCCCGGCCCTATTGTCCCTCTGTTTCGTCTTCTTTGTCTGGCAAGTCCCACATTTCTGGTTGCTCGCATTGCGGCACCAGAACGACTACGCAAAGGCGGGCCTCCCCACACTCTCCCGCCACTTTTCCGCAAGCCAGATATTCAGGCTAATCTTTACCTGGACGTCAGCAAGCGTAGCCGCCTCGGCGTTACTCATGGTGTTTCAAACGATCACAGGCGTCGTTGGCGCCGTCGCCGTTATTGCAGCAGGAGTATGGCTAGTATGGCGCTACGCGTGGATGTTACGAGCCAACACAATGGGCGCCAGGGTCTTCCAGGCATTCATGGACATCAACCGCTACGCACTAGTAGTCATGGCCGCAGTGGTATTCGATGCGCTTTTTGGATTGTGACGAAGAAGCTACCAGCTAACTGCCGCGTCTAGTCCTTTGGTCGTGCCGGTGACAAAGGGGACTACCACCCATTTCTGGGCGGTGTTGTTCTCGGGTTCTTCGCGAAACGCCAAGCCCACGCTTCGCCCGAGCGCGACCCCGAGAAGCCCACCAGATAGTATGTCGGATGCCCAGTGGTGATCACCGAGCCACATCCCAGCGGCCACACCGGCGGCCGCGCCATAAGCAACGTAACCTAGCCAGGAGCGGCCGTATTCGACTGTGGAAAGCGCTGTGGCCGCGGCAAACATGACTGCTGTGTGACCACTGGGCCAAGCGTAACCCTGCGTAACGGAGAACCAGTGGAAACTGCGCGCGGACTCGGGATGATTTAGGTAATCTGGCGCGTGAGGATCAAGACCACCACTCGGCCACGTGCGCCCCGTTACCCATTTGAGGCCCGTGGCTACAGCAAACGTCACGCCCATTGCCTGCAGCATGGCTGAAGTTGGACGCGCCGTTTCGCATTGATTCGTAGATACGGCTACGATGTCGACACCCGCCAGTACCAAAGGCAGAACAAAGGGCGTGTAAACGCTCACCGGTTCAGCATTGGGGCGGCCATGCAAATCGCGTTGTGACACCAGGCGCAATTGGTAATCGGCGCCTGTGGGTGCCATTACCAAAGGTGCAGCGATTGCGCCGGCCACCAGGGACAAGGGTAGGGGAGAAGCCGTGCGCTGTGCCGTGCTCGGCAACCGGGACCAAGGCGCCATGCTCTCGCAAGCTTGAGATTGTATCGTTGCGGCCTCGAGAAACGCGAAAACTGCGAATGTAAGGCGCCCTGGCGAAATCTTCATATTTCCCCACGGGCGCATTTGCTAATTGGCAAGCATCGATGACTAAATCCGCCTTGGGACACCGGACATTGGGGTTACCACGAACGATGACCGATTCCGTGCCGATCAATACAAACAGACGAATTAAGCCCTATTTTGGAGTTGGGTGCGTTGAAGCCTGAGCCAAAAGGCCCTACTTGCAGAACTTGGCCGGTACCGGTGCCAGAGTCTGTGCAAACGGGTCGGGGTTGGGAAGTCCGCCAAGCAGGCTAGTGAACCTTGCCTTGATGCCGGTAGTTTCGGATTAGGGGGGCAGCCCTGGCGACGGGCGCCATACTCATTCTCACTGCACTCAAGGCAAATCCAGCAGGGGTGGGCTTTTTACCGTCCGTTGACCCAAACAGCAGGGAGTTCCCGGGGCTGAGAGCTTCACCGGAACCACGTTGCATACAACCTGGTTCGCGTCCCGTCATATTGCCGCCAGACTGCCAAGGCATTGCCCGAGGCGTCCATCGCGATACGTGGACTGTCAGCGTTGTAGCCGGCAAGGCTAATTTGGGTTATCGCGCTATATATCCCGCCCGAATATCGGAACGTCCACACGCTACCCAAGGTACCATTGGACTCTGCCCACACAACGATGAAATTTCCACTCGCGTCAATTGCAACCTTGGGATACGTCGCCGAAAATGCGCTATATGTATAGTTGCCGGACCCGCCAGTCGTAGGGCCAGCACTACCAAACGTTGGCCAGTAGAACTGTCCCGCGGGCAAAATGTTCACGGATACCCCGCCGACGTCGTAGGTTGAATCTGCGGTTGCCCAGGCCGCCACTGCAGTTCCTCCCGCGTTCATCGCAAGATCTGGGGGATTTACCGCGTAAGGGGTATTATCGTCGATGCGATTCGCTATTGTGCCCCAACCGCTGGTGGGATTCCAGTAATTGAACCAAATTAGGAAATTGGTATCCGTAGTGCTGCGCCGCATCCACGCCGCCATGACATTTCCATTTCGATCAGCACGAATCGTCGGGCTCATGGAAACACCGGTTGTGTATGCTTCGATGGCGCCAGCTGTGGAGAAGTTCTGCCCCGGCAGAGCGGAGCCGGCGTATATTAGGGGAGTAGCACTCTCATACGCGACTACGGCAGTTCCACTGGAGTTTACAGCCACCATTCCACCGCCGCCTGTTGCGTCAAACTGTTGTGGTGTGCTCCAAGTGCCAGCGGCAGCGCTAAAGTGACTGCCCCAGCTGCTCTGTCCCGAGCTGTTGGCTTCCCGCCAGATACAATACGAATTGCCATCAGACCCTACCGCCAGGCTGTAGACATCCGCGCTTACCGTGTTGTTCGTCTGCACCGCCGTTGGGCTATTGCTCCAGCCAGCACCGGCAGTAAACCGGTTGGACCAGACTGTGTTAGTGGGCATATACCCAGCTGGCGCTTGACCCCAAACCACTTGGAAATTGCCCGAAGCGTCCACACCCATCGAAGGTGCATTCGCATTTTGGGCGCTGCCGCTGTTCACCGGAACCTGTCCCCCCCAACTGCTGGACGCCGCCACGTAGCGACTGGACCACATCGTGTAATAGGTACCGTCACTTCGGGTCCACGCAATTAAAGCATTTCCCGAGGGATCGATGGCCAGATCGAAAGCGCCGACACCTGCTGCTGCCGTGCTCTCGATGTATTGTCCGGTACCCCAAGCTCCGTCGCGGACAGTGAATGACCAAGTATATGGCGCATTTGCCAATCCATTTCCGGCCAGATCCTTAATGACCCCCGTAAGATTTACCGTGTAGCTTGCGTTGAGCAATAGCGAGCTATTGGGAGTAAAGGTAGCCGCAGATCCTGCGCAGGCAAATGTCCCTGGCACAGCAGTTGATGTACTGGAGCCCCCGGTAACGGCGAAGGTCGCTGCTGTGATCGTGGCGCAATTGATTGCTTCTGAAAAGGTTGCCTGCACCGCGGTGTTTGGAGCAACACTCGACCCCGTCGCTGGGCTATTGGCCGTCACGGTCGGAGGTGTCGTGTCTGGCGGGGCACCTCCTGTGCC
>Ga0075520_1000977_pt1 | contig 13378 bp, 5 predicted proteins | sample NGEPerB_FD_75100 | JGI IMG/M metagenome (GOLD analysis project Ga0075520, IMG submission 75100) | Arctic peat soil microbial communities from the Barrow Environmental Observatory site, Barrow, Alaska, USA - NGEE PermafrostAB12-B | ecosystem: Environmental > Terrestrial > Soil > Wetlands > Peat ... | reverse complement strand
TGTTTTGTTGAGTAGGGAATTTTGCTGCAAGCCGCTGCAATTGCTTACGTCTTGGCGCTCGAAGTTGACCCACGCGGCCGGTCTCAACGAAATTCCCTGTTCTTTTCCCTGTTAGCAGGGAATCTGGGCGTGGAGACAGGTTCGACTGCGACTGCGTCCGCCACCACGCAGTCCACCTAGTATGTGGCTACGACGTCGGAGTTTGACCCTTTTCGGACGTCGCCGGTACTACCTGGCGCGAGCAATATTGCCAGTGAACTCCCGCTCGGCCGCGGCAATGTCAGCGAGAGTTGGCAATCCTGCCTCGTTGCCGAGGTGTTGGATTTTGTAAGCGGAAGCGCCGCGCCCGAACCGGAAATGCTCCTCCCAGCTTTTTGAGGCATCGGCGAGGTAGGAATAGACGTAAGCGCCGTGGAAGACATCGCCAGCGCCACTGGTATCGAGAATACGATCCGGCGGCACGGCAAGAGCTGGAAGCGTTCGAACTGTACCCGCCTCGTCGTACCAGAGCATCCCACGCTCGCCGAGCGTTATGCCGCCAATTTTGCAGCCCCGACTCTTGAGATAGTCGAGCATATTTTCCGGCTCGAGCTTCATCTGCTCGCAAAGACGCTCGGCTACGATCGCGATATCGATAAAGGCAAGGAGCTCATGCGTGTTTGATCGCAGTCCGCCGCCGTCCAGCGAGGTGAGTATCCCTGCTTTCCGGGCGACTTTGGCATGATAGATCGCCGCATCCGGCTGGTGGCCATCCATATGAAGTGCACGACAGCCGGACAAGTTCAGTTGCGGGAATGGGTCGAGAAAATCGTCATCACGACAACGGACGATGGCCCGCTTGCCATCGTGCGGCATGACGAATGACAGCGACGACGTTCTAACTTTCCGCGGATGGATCGCAATTCCATACTTTGCAGCCATATCTATGAACATGCGACCGAGCCAATCGTCGGCGATTGTCGCGAGAAGTTCGGGCACGAGCCCCAATTTTGCGCAGCAGAATGCGGCCGTGACCGCGTTGCCGCCGAACGAGATAGCGTAGGCCGATGCGACCGACTTCTCGTCTCCGGTCGGAATCCGATCGGTTAAAAAAGTCACGTCGATATAGGTCTGCCCGATGAAGAGTGCTTGCATAATGTCAGGGCATTGCGCGGCTAAGCGGTCTTATTGAGGGCAACAAGCTCATGTCTGAGACTTTCAAGAACCGAATAGACCCCAGGCGGAAACAATCCGTCATAGCGTGCTTCAAGCTGTGCGATCTCAGACCGCAGTTGGTCGGCGCGAATCTCGTTGTCGGTCAAAGCTTTCACAGCCGTGTTCTCTAGCACCCAGTTGCAAGCCCCTCGCAAGCGACCCTGCCGAAACGCCGAGAAAGTGCCTGAGGAGAGCGCTGATTGTCACTTAAACACCCAATCCCATTATGTGTTCACAGTGATTATGCCTATATGGGAACATATAGGCTTCAAAGACAGGCATGTCTGTACCCTCGCGATATCAGCGATTTCCGAGGCCGTGAGGTATAATTGAACCGGCTGTTCTCAAGATTCCTCCCAAGGATGTCATCGGCTCCACTGTGGGCCGACGAGGAGGCAATCCGCGAAGAGCTTTTCAGCGTCGAGCGCCTTGAGCAGCATGCCGAGAGCTTGGCCGCGGCGCAGTCCGTCAGTTCGCGGCCGGAGAGAGGGCGGCCGCTTGCAAAACGTGTCCGCGACAACGATGAGGCCCTGCTTGACGCCTATCGTGTCATTGCAGCCGCAATTGCGGATAAGCGACCAATTACCCCCGCGGCCGAATGGCTGATCGACAATTTTCATCTCGCGGAAGATCAGATTCGTGAGATCCGTACCGATCTTCCGCCAAGTTATTACCGTCAGCTTCCAAAACTGGCGGAAGGCCCGTTCAAGAGATATCCGCGGATTTTCGAAATAGCCTGGGCCTTCGTTGCGCACACGGACAGCCGTTTTGAAGCGGAAATGCTTCGACGGTTCGTGTTGGCCTACCAGCGGGTTCAGCCGCTGACGATCGGCGAGCTATGGGCACTCGCAATTACAATTCGTGTCGTGCTGGTGGAGAATCTGCGGCGTTTGGCCGATCTCATCGTGGACAGCCAGGCATCGCGTGATGCCGCCGACGCGTTGGCCGATCGGCTGCTCGGTGCAGGAATCAGTTCGCCTGAGGCAGCCGCCGCGGATCTGCGTGAGTTTACACAATTATCGCTCACGAGATCTTTTGCGGTTCAGCTCGTCCAGCGATTGCGCGATGAAGATCCGGCGACCACGCCGGCGCTTCTGTGGCTGGACCAGCGCCTAAATTCGCAGGGTACAAATGCCGATGAAATCGTGCGCGAAGAACACCGGCGGCAGGGCGCCGCCAACGTCACCGTCCGCAATATCGTCACCAGCATGCGGCTCATATCCGAACTTGACTGGGCGGATTTCTTCGAAAGCATCAGTCTGGTCGACGAGGAACTGCGGGCAGGCAGTGACTTCGCCGATATGGATTTTCCGACGCGCGATCGGTATCGCGGCGCTATCGAAGAGCTTGCGCGCGGGTCGCCGCACTCGGAAATCGATGTCGGCCGAAAGGCCATCCTCATTGCAAAACGCGTCGAAGCCAGCCGGCAAACCGGAACGGCTGCGTTAGATCCTCGCCGGCGCGAGCCCGGCTATTATTTGATTGGCCAAGGACGCCGGGCGTTCGAAGCGGAGCTTGGGTTTCGCGCTCCGATAAAGGATTGGCTAGAACGCTCGAATGCGGCGGTGGGAATCTCAGGTTATCTGGTGACCGTCGCGGTCGCTGCCGGGATACTTCTCGCGCTGTCATTGTTCGTCGTCAGAGTGGCCGGCGTCGATGGATGGGTTTTCCTGCCGCTGGCGTTGCTGGGACTCTTTATTTCCATTGATGCCGCAATCACGCTGGTGAACCGCGTCGTCACTCAGCGATTCGGCCCTGCCGTGCTGCCAGGACTCGAGCTGCGCGATGGTGTTCCGGGTGAGTTCCGCACGCTCGTTGTCGTGCCGACGCTCCTCACGAGCACCGCAGCCATCGACGAACTCGTCGAGCGGCTGGAAATCCATTATCTCGCGAGCCAGGACGGCGACATCCGATTTGCACTGCTTTCGGACTGGACCGACTCATTAACCGAGAGCGCGGTAGACGACGAGGAGCTTTTGGGCGCAGCGATCGAGGGAATCGCACGCCTCAATGACCGATACGGATTGGCAGCGGGCGAGCCTCGTTTTCTCTTGCTGCATCGCCGGCGGCTTTGGAACGAGAGCCAGGGCAAATGGATCGGATGGGAACGCAAGCGCGGAAAGCTGCATGAGCTGAACCGGCTGCTACGCGGAGCCACCGACACTACGTTCCTGGCGGTGGGCGGCCGGCAGCCGCTTGTGCCCTTGGGCGTCCGTTACATCATCACATTAGACACGGACACACGGCTTCCTATCGGAGCCGCAAAGCGCCTGATCGGGAAAATGGCGCACCCGCTCAATCGCCCGAAGTTCGATCTCGTGCGACGCCGTGTGGTCGAGGGATATGGCGTGCTGCAGCCGCGGGTGACGCCATCGCTTCCTACGGCGCGGGATGGCTCGGTTTTCCAGCGCGTGTTCTCAAGTCCGACCGGCATCGACCCATACGCGGCGGCCGTTTCCGACGTCTATCAGGACCTGTTTGAGGAGGGCTCATACAGCGGCAAAGGCATTTACGACGTCGATGCCTTCGAGGCCGCTCTTGCAGGCCGTATCCCGGATAGCACGGTTCTCAGTCACGACCTGCTGGAGGGCATTTTTGCGCGCGCGGGGTTGGTCTCCGACGTCGAGGTCTTTGAAGATTTTCCGTCGCGTTACGACGTTGCCGCGTCCCGACAGCACCGATGGGCCCGCGGCGACTGGCAGTTGCTGCCTTGGATCATCGGTAGCGGTCCGGCGACCGGCGGTGGCCTCGGCTGGATGGACATTCCACCCCTTGGCCGCTGGAAACTCGCAGATAACCTTCGCCGCACTTTGTCGGCCCCAGCCAGTTTCCTCGCTTTGTTGACCGGATCGGTCCTGCTGCCCCCGGCTGCTGCTTTGCTTTGGTACGACTTCGTTTTTCTTCCTTTCCTGTTGACTGCATTTCTACCTTTGGTCACCCACGTAATTTCGCGCCGCTCCGGGATCACGGCCGATAGCTACTTCCGCGCATTTCGTCAGGATCTCAGAGTCGCCTTGTTGCAGTTCGGCCTGCAAGTGGCGCTGCTCGCGCACCAAGCCTGGCTGATGGTCGACGCCATCATTCGGACGTTGTCGAGACTGTATCGGCGCCGGCAATTGCTGGAATGGATGACCGCGGCGGCGGCCGGGTCCGATCGGGAACTCGAACTTGCCGGCTTCTACCGGCGGATGGCCGGCGCCGTCGTGTTGGCGGCATGCGCGGCCATTGTCGTTGCTTACGCCGGTCATGGGGCTTGGTTGATTGCCGCGCCGTTGGTCGGCGCCTGGATGCTGTCACCAGCAGTTGCATGGTGGGTGAGCCAGGCGCCACGTCCCGACCAGAGTTCGCTCTCGGACGCGGAGTCGGAAAGCCTGCGCCTCACGGCGCGGCGTACCTGGCACTTCTTTGAAACGTTCGTGACGGCGGAAGATCATATGCTTCCGCCGGACAATTTTCAGGAGGATCCCCGGCCGGTGCTGGCGCACCGCACCTCTCCGACAAATCTAGGGCTTTACCTTCTCTCGGTCCTTGCCGCGCGAGACTTCGGCTGGCTCGGCATCACCGCGGCCGTTGACCGATTGGAAGAAACTTTCCGGACCATGAGTCAATTGGAGCGATTTCGCGGACATTTATTCAACTGGTACGACACGCGTGATCTGCATCCGCTCGAGCCCAAATACATATCGTCGGTCGACAGCGGAAATCTTGCTGGACATCTCATTGTGCTCCGCAGTGCCTGCCGGGAGATGGTTGCGGCGCCGGTGATTGGCGCGGTACCGCTCGCCGGCATCGCGGACGCTGTGAAACTCGCCCGAGGCGCCCTGGATGTTCTGAACAACGATCGCCGGATATCGAAGACTGCGGGCAAACCTCTTCAAGCCGCACTCGATTCACTTCTCGTATCCTTGCAATCGCCTGCGCAATCGCCGGCTGATTTTGCTGTGCGGCTTTCGGACCTGACACGACAGGCCGAGGGGCTTCCTGAGCTTGCCCGAACGCTGGTCGAGGGCGCGGATAATGACATTGCCGGCATGGCCGATGTAGTGACCTGGAGCGAGGCCGTTGTTTCTTCTGTCCAGTGCCATCAGCGCGATGTTGATGGTTTGCTTGCTTGGATTCATCTCACAGCTGGCGAGGCTGTACCCGGCGCGCTGACGTTGGTTGAACTTCCGGATCACTGTCAGACATTGCTTGATAAGCTGGTTCAACAAAAGTCCGATCTCGCATCAGTCGGCACAGATGTTGCCGCCGTCAAAATTGACAGCGACATTGCGGCGCTGAAACAGTCGGCGGCAGCCGCTCAAGCTCTCATGCGGCGCATTGAAAGCCTCGACGAGAGCGCTGCAAAAATGTTTGACGAGATGCAATTTGGATTCCTATTGGATCCTGAAAGGCAGTTGCTTTCCATCGGTTATCAGCCTGCCGAGGGGGCGCTGGATCCCAGCTGTTACGATCTGCTTGCATCAGAGGCCCGCCTGGCGAGTTTCATCGCAATCGCCAAAGGCGACATCGCGCCGAAACATTGGTTCAAATTGGGTCGCTCGCTGACCCCGATTGACCGCGGCTCGGCTCTGATTTCATGGTCGGGGTCGATGTTCGAGTACTTGATGCCGGAACTGGTGATGCGCGAGCCCGAAGGCAGCCTGCTGCATCAGACTGGCCGGCTGATCGTGAGTCGTCAGATCGAGTACGGCACTCAGCTCGGCGTTCCGTGGGGGATTTCCGAGTCCGCGTACAACTTCCGGGACCTCGAACTCACCTACCAATATTCAAATTTTGGTGTCCCCGGACTCGGCCTCAAACGAGGGCTCAGCGAGAACATCGTCGTCGCGCCCTATGCGACCGCGCTTGCATCTATGGTCGAGCCGGCCGCCGCGGTGCGAAATTTTACTCGGCTGGCCGAAGCGGGCGGGTGTGGCCGCTACGGATGGTATGAGGCTCTGGACTACACGCCGGGACGTATCCCGGAGGGCAAAAGTGTTGCCGTCGTGCGCGCTTATATGGCGCACCACCAGGGGATGAGCCTGGTCGCTATCGCGAACACGCTTCGCGGCGGGACAATGCGGTCGCGCTTTCATGCCAATCCGATCGTCCAGGCGACGGAACTGTTGTTGCAGGAAAGGCCGCCACGCGATGTCACCGTTAAATGGGTGCGCGCCGAAGAAGTGAGTCAGGCGACGCAGGTCCGCGAACTCGTGCCCCCGATGTTGCGCCGGTTCCGCTCGCCGCACGATCGCATTCCGCGCAGCCACCTTCTGTCGAACGGCCACTACGCCATCATGATCACCGCCGCCGGATCGGGGTTCAGCCGCTGGCGGAATCTTGCCGTGTCGCGTTGGCGCGAAGATGTTACCTGCGATCCTTGGGGGTCGTATGTCTATTTGCGAGATGTCGAAAACGGCTATGTGTGGTCCGCGGGTTATCAGCCGAGTGGTACCAGGCCGGACAATTATGACGTGGCGTTTTCGGAGGATCGCGTCGAAATCGCGCGACGCGATGGAACGCTAACGACAACGCTCGATGTCGTCGTATCGCCAGAGGAGGACGGGGAGGTCAGACGTGTGTCGGTCTCAAATCTTGGGGCGCGCACGCGCGAGATCGAGTTGACGTCCTATTCTGAGGTCGTCTTGACGCCGCCGGGCGATGATGCAGCGCAACCGGTATTTTCGAAGCTCTTTGTGCAAACCGAGTTCGTGCCCGAACTCGGCGCGCTGCTGGCAACCCGCCGGAGGCGGGCCCCGGATGAGCCAGAGGTCTGGGCCGCCCATCTGGCCGTATTGGAAGGTGAGGTCACCGACGAACTGCAATACGAGACCGACCGCGCGCGCTTCCTTGGACGTGGCAACAGCGTACGCTCGCCGATTTCCATCAGCAACGGCCGGCCGCTTTCAAACACAGTCGGTACGGTACTCGATCCGATCTTCAGCATTCGCCGGCGCGTTCGCATCCCGCCGGGCGCGACCATTCGCGTCTCGTTTTGGACCCTGTTAGCTCGTTCGCGCGACGAAGTGATCGGCCTGGCCGACAAGCACCACGATGTTGCGGCGTTCGAACGTGCCGCCACGTTGGCCTGGACCCAGGCTCAGGTTCAGCTCCATCATCTTGGGATAACGCCGGACGAAGCACACCTCTTTCAGCGTCTTGCCAATCGCGTCCTATATTCAGACCCGACACTGCGGCCGTCGCCTGAAATCCTCAAACGCAACAATCTCGGACCCTCGGCGCTTTGGGCGCACGGCATCTCCGGCGACCTGCCGATTGTGCTGTGCCGGATCGATGAGGCCGAACACCTAGAGACCGTACGCCAATTGATCCGCGCCCATTCCTACTGGCGGAGCAAGGAGCTCCTGGTTGACCTGGTGATCGTCAACGAAAGAAGCACCTCGTATGTCCAGGATCTGCAAACCGCCCTGGAGTCGGTCGTCCGCGCAAACGTGGCGCGAATGCCTGAGCGCCGAAAAGGGGCGGTGTTCTTGCTGCGCGCCGACCTACTGTCGGCCGAGGTGCGAAACCTGCTGCAGACGGTCGCGCGCGTGGTGATCGTGAGTCGGCGTGGCGGTCTTGCCGAGCAAGTTAAACGCCTGCAAGAAATCGCGCCGGCCGCTGAGCCGCCGCAGCTGAAGCCGCGAATTGCGGGCCCGCCCGAGTTCGTCGCGCCGCCGCCGCTTGAGTTTTTCAACGGAATTGGCGGGTTCGACCGGGATGGACGAGAATACGTCACCATCCTCGACGGGGATCAGACGACGCCCGCACCTTGGATCAATGTCATCGCCAATCCCTCGTTCGGCTTCCAGGTCTCCGCTGAGGGCAGCGGTTACACATGGTCAATCAATAGCCGCGAGAACCAGCTCACACCCCGGTCGAATGACCCCGTCAGCGATAGTCCGCGTGAAATATTTTATGTGCGCGACCAGGATAGCGGAGATATCTGGACGCCGACCGCTCTTCCTATCCGTAACGACGCCTCCCGATACATTGCTAGACATGGCCAAGGATACAGCCGTTTCGAGCATGTTTCGTATGGCATTGCGCTCGATCTCCTGCAGTTCGTGCCGCCCGACGATCCCGTCAAGATTTCCAGACTGAAGATCAAAAACCTCTCGGGCCGCCGGCGGCGATTATCGATAACGGCCTACGTGGAGTGGGTGCTGGGTCTTTCGCGCGCCGCCTGCGCACCCCATGTCGTCACCGAGATCGATCCCGCCACCGGTGCGTTGCTGGCGCGAAACCCATGGCGCATGGAGTTCGGGTCGCGTGTGGCCTTTGCCGATTTGGCCGGCCAGCAAACGTCGTGGTCCGGCGATCGCACGGAGTTCATAGGCCGCAACGGCAATTTCGTTTTGCCGGCCGCGCTTGCCAGTCGCAAGCCGCTGTCCAACCGGGTCGGAGCCGGTCTCGATCCATGCGGTGTCCTGCAAACCGCGATCGAGATTCCGGCAAATGGTGAAACCGAAATTACATTTTTGCTGGGCGAGGCGACCACGGCAGCGGAAGCCGGGTCGCTGGTCGAGCGCTATCGTACGGCCAATCTCGATGAGGTATTGCGCGACGTAGCCAGGTACTGGGATCAGACGCTGGGCGCGGTCCAGGTGCGCACCCCCGATCGCGCGATGGACATTCTGTTAAACCGCTGGCTTCTGTATCAAACGATCGTCTGCCGATTATGGGCGCGCGCGGGCTTTTACCAGGCCAGCGGCGCCTATGGCTTCCGCGATCAGCTGCAAGATGGGATGGCGCTCTGCTTGTCGAAGCCGAAGCTGACGCGCGATCATCTGTTGCGCGCAGCCGCACGGCAGTTTGCCGAGGGCGACGTTCAGCACTGGTGGTTGCCGTCCTCGGGCAAGGGCATTCGTACGCGCGTTTCTGACGACCTGCTCTGGTTGCCTTACGCCGCCGCACAATATGTAACGGTGACGGGTGATGTGGCTGTCCTCGACGAGCAGATCGCGTTTCTCGAGGGCATGACTCTCGCGCCCAATGAGCAGGATGCGTTTTTTCAGCCCATGCCCTCGGACGAGAGAGCCACTCTTTTCGAACACTGCGCGCGCGGTCTCGATCGCAGTCTTGCGCTCGGACCGCACGGTCTGCCGCTGATCGGTGGAGGCGACTGGAACGACGGAATGAACCGGGTCGGCGCCGGCGGCCAGGGCGAAAGCATATGGCTGGGTTGGTTTCTTTACGCCACCATTGGAGATTTCGTTGCGTTCGCCGAGCAACGCGGTCAACACGATCGCGCCGCATCCTGGCGGCAGCACGCGGCGGCGCTGCGCGAGGCCCTTGAGCGAGACGGTTGGGATGGCGGCTGGTATCGCCGCGGCTATTTTGACGATGGAACGCCGCTCGGGTCGGTATCGAGCAGCGAATGCAGCATCGACTCCATCGCTCAATCCTGGGGCGTGATCTCCGGCGCGGCGGACCCGGCACGCGCCGCGCGCGCCATGGCGGCAGTCGACGACAACCTCATCTTGCGTGATGATAAACTGGCGCTGCTGTTCACGCCGCCGTTCGATAAAACCCATCTGGAACCCGGCTATATCAAGGGCTATCCGCCGGGCATCCGCGAGAATGGCGGGCAATATACCCATGCTGCACTCTGGTCGGTTCAAGCCTTCGCCAAGCTTGGCGATGGCGACAAGGCAGCCGAGTTGCTATCGCTGCTCAATCCGATCAACCACGCCCTCACTTGGGCTGCGGCTCAGCGCTACAAAGTGGAACCGTATGCGGTGTGTGCGGATGTGTACTCCGTTCCCCCGCACGTGGGGCGGGGCGGCTGGACCTGGTACACGGGATCGGCCGGCTGGATGTATCGGGCAGGTCTAGAGTCGATGTTAGGGTTCACCGTGGAGGGCGCCACGTTGCGGCTCGACCCTTGCGTGCCGCGCGCGTGGCGAGATTTCGAAATCGTATTTCGGCACCGCACGAGCCGATATGAGGTGTCCGTGGAAAATCATGCCGGGGTTAGCCGCGGCGTTGCCCGGCTGGAACTGGATGGCCACGCGCTCCCGCCCGGCTCGACCCAGATCACGCTGGTGGACGATGGCGCCACCCACCGGGTCCGGGTGACACTCGGATAATCGACCTGCAACGCCAATCGGGCGCGGAAAACGTGATCGTTTGGCTAGGCGGCCTTGGGGTCCGGCAGATGGCGCAAGGTGTGGCTATGGCTCACGGTACACGACTGCTCGCGGCCGCACTTTGCGCAGACGAATATCTCGTTGTCCAAATCAAGGGCGCGGTTGGCTGACTCAATATGCTTGAGTCGCAACTCGCCACCGCAGAGATCACAGCGCGACGAGGGCGGCGGCTCGACAAGGGTGCGCATGGGATTTCCTTTCGTCCGACAGGCTTCGGAACGAGGGGAGCGGGACACTCAAAAGGGTCCCAGTTGAAAGGTTGGATTGAAATCCCGAACGCTTTGCGATGGCGTCTCGGTCGATATGAAGCTGCACGTTTAAGAAGGGCGTGTCCAGTCACATTTCCGGAGGCTGGTCGCTCATAACGGTCTGCTTGGGGGTTCGAGTCCTCCCGGACTCAGCAGGCAGCCGTATTTATGTCGGAGCCGCTTCGTTGCCACGCGCGGCTATGATTTTCGGAAGAGATAGGCTGGCCCGCGTCTTGTCGGCGCCCTATAATATGCGCTCAAGCGCAGCGGAGGGTTTCATGCGGATTCTGACGGCGATCGGTGCACTTGCGGTCATCGGCGCGATCGGCGCGGCGGTGGTCTTCTTTGGCGGCTTCTACAGCGTTGCCGGCACCGTGGAGGACCCCGCTATCGTCCATTGGGCGATGGTCCAGGTGCGAATGGCTTCGATCAACCGCCATGCGCACGACCTGCCGCCGGCCAACTTCAACGATCCGGCCAAGGTGCAGGACGGCGCCCGCGAGTTCGCCGAACACGGCTGTGCCAATTGCCACGGCGCGCCGGGCGTGAATTGGGCCAAATTCTCGGAAGGGCTGCGGCCCGATCCGCCCGACCTCAAGGATGTGGTCAACGATCGCACGCCGGCGCAATTGTTTTGGGTCATCAAAAACGGCATCAACATGACCGGGATGCCGAGCTTCGCGCTCTCCGGTGCGAAGGACGAGGACATTTGGGCGATCGTCGCCTTCCTGAAGAAGCTGCCGAGCATCAAAGAGGCTGACTACAAAGCCTGGACCGCGCCGCCGCCCGATGCAGCACCTGCATCCGTGCCCAATCCGCCGGCGCCCGCCCCAATTGCGCCGCCGGCGCAGCAGCAATAGGCGACGTCTTCGAGCAACCGACACACGAACGCTAAGCGGCGTCAGGCGCGTTGAATTGGACGCTGCGCGACCGCAACGGCGCCGGTGATGCCCGCGAGCACCGCCCAGTAGGCGTAGCGGAAGTCCGTGGCAACGCCGACGGCGAAAAAAGTCATCATATAGACGATGGCCGACCCGCAGACGCCGAGGGCGAAAGCGCCCGCGGGCGTGTTGCGTCGGCGCCAAGCGAACAGGCACACCACCGTATCCAGCAGCAGCCACGTGCCGGTTCGGAACAGCGGCGTCGGCTTGAGCGCATCGTGCAGCGCCTTGAGCGCCATGAGACGTGGATTATCCGCAAATATTATCTTCGAGGTATCGTCGAGGTCTAGCGTCCACATGGTCAAGTTCGCGCCGGTGAGGAACGTCCACATAAAAGTGGCGCGGTGCGCAAGATAGGCGGTGGGGTAGCTATCGATCGCGCGCTTCCAGGCATCGGTGAGCGCCGGTGAGGCAAAGAGCTTTTCGCGTTCGAGATGTTCCATCACGAACCGACACGGCTCCTGCGTCCAATAAATGTCCCACGCGATCGGCTGGTAACAGCCATGGGTGATGAGCGCGGTCTCGTCCGCGGTCCAGGAGCCCGGGAACACGTTCTTCTTGGCGAAATGGGAAATGCCGCCGAGGTCGAAAACCATGATCGGGTGCAGCGGTTGCTGCCGTGTCGCGCCCAAGACGTCGTAATAAATGACCTGCACGAGCCCAAAGAGCCCGAGCGCCGCGGGCACATAGAGGATCACCGCGCGCTTCCACGAGAAATGCGAGGGCCATAGGATGTAGGCGGCGAGAATCGGCGCGGTGGCGAGCGCATTGGGCCGAAGCAGCACGCCGAACGCGAGCAGACCGAGCCCAATGGCCTGTGCCGGTACGCGCAGCTTCCAGCCGCGATCGGCGGCGGCGAAAACGATGGCGGCAGCAAGCAGCCACGCGATCGCGAACAAAACATCGCGCCAGATGATGCCGACAAACACAAAGGCCGGCGGCGACAGCGCCAGCAACGGCAGCAACAGCGCAAGCCAGGGCGAGCGCCGCGCTATCGTCAGTGCCACCACGCCGAATGCCAGCCAATAAAGCGTCACCGTCAGGAGCAATATGCTTCCTGACCCCGGCGCGATCGGATCGATCAGCGACCACAGCACGATCATCACCGGGGATTGCCAGTCGCCGTAAAAGCCCTTGGCCATGTCTTTGTAGATGTAGAGCGCGTCAAAGGTCATGATGCCGGGATAGAAGACATAGAGCGTCAGCGCGAAGCCCGCGGCTGTCATCGCGGCGATCAACAGCGCCGTCCGTTTGGGTTCAGGCCAGACGCGCATAGACGTCTCCGGAATTGGCATCGGGCGGCAGTTCGGCAAGCCAGCGAGCGACGGCGTTCGCATCGATCCAATTGCTGTGCGCAAACGTTTGGCTCTCTCCCAGTGTGGCGTTAAAGCGGGCGTAGCCGAGCGCGCTGCATCGTTCGACACAGGCGCGCGCGATATCGCGCTGGATCAAGGTGAACTCAAATGACAGCGCTTGGACGGGCTGCCCGAGACCGGCCAATGCCTCGGCCTCGAAACCTTCGACGTCGATCTTGATGAAGGCGGGCATGCCATGCCGCGCGATCAATGCATCGATGGTCGTGAGCGGCACACGAATGCGCTTAGACCAGGCTTGGCCTTCCCAGCCGGACGCGTTAGTGGCTGCTGCGATGAAATCCGTCGAAGCGGTCGAGACGGTCGGATTGTCGAGATTAAGGCTTAACTCGATAGAGCCCGGGTGACGTCCGACGGCGGCAGCTTCGATTGAGACCTTGGGGTCGCGGCCGTAGAGCAGCCGCAAGGTCTTAACCAGCGCCGGCTGCGGTTCGACCGCCACGATCCGCGCCTCCAGTCGCCGGAAGGCGGCGACGCGGTCGCCTACA
>Ga0075520_1000976_pt1 | contig 13379 bp, 14 predicted proteins | sample NGEPerB_FD_75100 | JGI IMG/M metagenome (GOLD analysis project Ga0075520, IMG submission 75100) | Arctic peat soil microbial communities from the Barrow Environmental Observatory site, Barrow, Alaska, USA - NGEE PermafrostAB12-B | ecosystem: Environmental > Terrestrial > Soil > Wetlands > Peat ... | reverse complement strand
TCTCAGTCGCCGATGGTGGCGACCATTGTCGCCTTGATGGTGTGGAGGCGGTTCTCCGCCTGGTCGAAGACGATCGACGCCGGTGACTCGAAGACCTCGTCGGTGACCTCAAGGGCGGCGACGTCCCACTTGTCGAAGATCTGGCGACCCACCTCGGTCTCCGTGTTGTGCAGCGCGGGGAGGCAGTGCATGAACTTCACGTCGGGGTTACCCGTCGCCTCGATGAGCGTGCTGTTGATCTGATAGGGCAGCAGCTCCTCGATCCGTGCGTCCCATTCGGAGAGCGGTTCGCCCATCGACACCCAGACGTCGGTGTACAGGAAGTCGACCCCCTCCACCGTGGAAGTGAGCTCCTCGCCCACGCGGACACGGGCGCCCGAGCGCCGGCTCAGCTCGTCGGCGATGGTCCGGACCTCATCGGAGGGAAGTAGGGAATCGGGGGCGGCGATCCGGATGTCGAGTCCGAGCAGCGCCCCGGTCACCAGCAGGGAGTTCGCTGTGTTGTTGCGGGCGTCCCCCAAGTAGCAGAGGGTCACTTCCTCGAGCGGCTTGTCCGAGTGGTCGCGCATGGTGAGCACGTCAGCCAGCATCTGGGTCGGATGCCACTGGTCGGTCAGCCCGTTCCACACCGGCACTCCGGCGTATTTCCCGAGGGTCTCCACGATGTCCTGGGCGAACCCGCGGTACTCGATTCCGTCGAACATGCGGCCGAGCACCCTGGCGGTGTCCTTGGGCGACTCCTTGTGGCCGAGCTGTGACTCTTCCGGCCCGAGGTAGGTGACGTGGGCTCCCTGGTCGTGGGCTGCCACCTCGAAGGCCGACCGGGTGCGAGTGGAGGCCTTCTCGAAGATGAGGGCGATGTTGCGCCCGACCAACCGTTGCCTCTCGTTGCCGGTTCGCTTCTGGTGCCGCAGCTCGTCAGCGAGATCGACGAGGTAGAGGAAGTCCTCCTTGGTGAAGTCGACCTCCTTCAACAGGCTTCTTCCGTGCAGATGCATGGCCGTCGTCCCTTCTGGAGCTGAGCCGGTTAGGCCGGGTCGCGCTGGATCGGGCAGGTCATGCACCGCGGCCCACCGCGGCCCCGGCCGAGTTCGCTGCCTGCGATGCCGACCACTTCGATCCCCTTCTTGCGCAGCATGGTGTTGGTGGCGACGTTGCGCTCGTAGCCCATGACCACCCCCGGGGCGACGGCCAGAAAGTTGGTGCCGTCGTCCCACTGCTCGCGCTCGGCGGCCCGGATGTCCTCGTTGGTGGTGAGCACGGTGATCTCGGGGACTCCCAGGATCTCGGCGATGGTGTCCCACAGGCTGTGGTTGCGGGAGATGGCGAGCTGGTCCGGCTGCTCGCCATTGGTGATGGTCCAGCTGCGCAGGTGGCGGTCGAAGTAGGGATAGAGCACGAACGTGCCCGTGTCGACCATGGACATCACCGTGTCGAGGTGCATGAAGGCGTGGCTGTGGGGGAGCTCGATGGCCACCACCGTGGTGGCCTGGCGGGCGTCGAACAGGGCGTGGGCGACCGTCTCGACGGCCATGGGGGTGGACCGTTCGCCCATCCCGATCAGCACCGCCCCGTGGCCGATGACGTGGACGTCGCCCCCCTCCAGCGTGGCCGGCTGATAGGTGCGGTCCTCGCCGCCGTAGTACGTCACGAAGTCGGCGCCGGCGAACAGGGGATGGAAACGGTAGATGGCACGGGTGTGGAGGGTCTCGCGCTGTCGGGCCGGCTTGGCCATCGGATTCACCGTCACCCCGCCGTAGATCCAGCACGAGTTGTCGCGTTGGAACAGATGGTTGGGGAGCGGGGTGAGGACGAAGTCGTCCCTCTTCAGCATGTCCCATTTGAGGCTGTGGGCCCGCAACGGATGCAGGTCGGCCTTCAGCACACCCCCCACCAGGAACTGGGACAGCTCCACGCCGTCGAGATCCTCGAAGAGGTGGCGGACCGGTCCGACCAGGGAGGGGCCGAGGATCTCCGGCGTGCACAACCGGTCGAGGACGAAGGCCCGGCCCTCGGGCAACTCGAGTGTCTCGGCCAGCAACTGGCCGTAGTAGTTCACGAGCACACCTTTCTCCCGCAGGGCCTCGGCGAAGGCGTCGTGCTCCTCCTTGGCCTTGGAGGCCCACATCACGTCGTCGAAGAGCAGCTCCCCGACGTTCTCGGGGGTGAGGCGGGACAACTCGAGACCCGGCCGGTGCACGATGGCCTGGCGGAGCCGGCCGATCTCCGAGTCGACGCGAAACGTCATACTGGTTCCTCCTGCTGGGTCTCTGGCGTTGTTCATTGCCTGGCGGCTCAGACCGACGTGGACAGCTCGACTGCCGGCTCCTCCGGCGGGAGGTCCACCGGCTCGCTCGTCTCACCGAGACGCTGCCGGCGGGCGTTCAAGAACGCATACAGGACGAGCCCCGCGAGGATCACGACCAGGGCCTGGTAGACGACCTGGTACCCCGACGCGAACGTCACCCACATCGAGAACAGGACGCTCGCCCCGGCGACCGAGAGGTCTCGAGCCAGCTGCCAGCCCTGCACGCGCCGACGCCGTGAGACGAGGTACGTGAGCTGGGCGATGGCCGACATGAAGTAGGGGATGGCCACGGTGACCACGGTGAGGTCGACCAGGTAGGTGAACACCGTCAGCCCCGAGCTGGTGGTGTAGCGCCACAGCATGAGCAGCGACGGCAGAGCGGTCCCGACCACGATGCCGAACCAGGCCGTGTCCTTGCGGTCGGCCCAGGCGAAGGGCCGGGGGAAGAGGTCGTCGTTGGCGATTGCCCGCGACGTCTCGGTGACGATCAGGGTCCAGCCGTTCAGGGCCCCGATGCCCGAGATGACGGCCAGGGCGGCGATGAACTTCCCGGCCCAGGCGCTATGGGGGAAGATGCCCTCGAAGGCATTGACGAACGGCGATCCGGTGTTCACGAGCGTGTTGTGGGACACCAGCCCCATCACTGCTGCCGTCACCAGCACGTACAGGATGGCGCTGGCGGCGGTGCCGAGGATCGAGGCACGACCGACGTTCCTGCGGGGGTCCTTCACCCGCTTGGCCGTGACCGCTGCTGCCTCGACGCCGATGAAGGAGAAGAGTGCCACCCCGGCGGCGATCCCGATGCCGCTGTACAGACTCCCTCCCGAGGCGTTGAAGGCCCCGAAGTGGGCCTTTTGGACGAAGAACCATCCGACGACGCCGACGAACAGCAGCGGGAGGAACTTGAGGACGACGGTGATGTTCTGGAACCATGCCATCTGGCGGATCCCGACCAGGTTCACGATCGCAGGCACCCACAATCCCACCAGGGCGATGCCCCAATTCTCCATGCCGGCCGGATGGTCGATGCCGAAGAGGGCGTCGACGTAGAACACCCAGGACGAGACGATGGCCGCGTTGCCGGCCCAGGACTGGATCCAGTAGCACCAGCCGACGAGATAGCCGGCGAAGTCGCCGAACTCGTGCCGTGAGTACGCGTAGAGCCCGCCGTCGCTATTGGGCACCCGCTTCGTGAGCTGGCCGAACAGCACGGCCAGGAGCATCGCACCCCCGGCGATGACGCCCAGGACGATCAGCCCCATGGTGCCGGCACCGGCCAACACGGCCGGCATCGTGAACACGCCGGTGCCGACGATGCTGCCGATGACCAGCCCGGTCGCCGAGGTCAGCCCCAGGGCACGGGCCTTGTCCTCGTTCCGCGACGACAGCGGTCGGTCGGGCCCCCCCGGTTGCCCTGGCGGCCGAGCACTGGAGAGCGGCATCGAGTCTCCCTGCTGGGAAGTACCGCGGACGGCGGGAATCGCCCCGACCACGCCTTGATCTGTCGTCGGTTCGGTCATGGTGTCTCTGCTCTCCGTGCATCCGAATCGGCATCAGCCGGCTGCTCGTCCGTCATGCCGGCGCCGGATCCGCTCCGCGTCTCGCATCTCGCATCTCGCATCTCGTCTCAGGGTAGGCATCGACTGCCGGACCCAGTAGAGGCGGAGGTCCCATGGCACGTGTCCTGTAGGTGAAACCCGCGTGACATCGGCGTGTCGACCGGAGGCGTCCGACTACCGGTCGATGGGCACCTGCCACGTGAGCACCGTTCCGCCGCCCGCCGGGGACTCGACGGTGAAGCGGCCGTGGAGCTTCTCCGCCCGGCTCCGGAGGTTGACCAGCCCGAGCCCACCTTCGCTGCTCGGGTTGTCCCCGATTCCTCGTCCGTTGTCGACGACCTCGAGGCTGCAGGTGCCGTCCTCCACGGTGAGGGCCAGGCGGACCTCGGTGGCGTCTGCATGGCGGCCGACGTTGGTCAACGCCTCGCGGACGGTGGCCAACAGGTGCTCGGCGACCCGGTCCGGAATGACCGAGTCGACCGGTCCGTTGAACGACACCTCGATCTCGGAGCCGACCACGGGGGTGACCTCGCGGACCAGGGAGAGCACGGTGGCCCGGATCCCTCTGCCGATGCCGGCCGACCCGAGGCCGAAGATGGTCGTGCGGACCTGTCGGATGGTGTCGTCGATGTCCCTGATGGCCGCGTCGAGGCGATCCACGATCCCTTCTGCCGAAGGAGTGGAGGCCATGCTCTGGAGGGAGAGCCCGACCGCGAAGAGGCGTTGGATGACCGTGTCGTGCAGGTCCCGGGCCAGACGGTCGCGCTCCTCGTAGACTGCCACCTCCTGTGCCCGTTGGTGGAGGCGGGCGTTCTCGATGGCGAAGCCGGCAGCGATGGCGAGCGCCGCCACGAGGGTCTGGTCGTCTCGGGTGAACTCTGACCAGCCGATCTTCTCGGTCAGGTAGAGGTTGCCGTAAGACCGGTCGCGCACCTTGATTGGCACCCCCAGGAACGACTCCATCCTGGGATGGTTGGCCGGGAAGCCGTAGCTCTCGGGATGAGAGGAGAGATTGGCCAGGCGAATGGGCTTGGGATCGACGATGAGCAGCCCGAGGACGCCCTGTCCGGTCGGTGGGGCCCCGATCCGCTCCACCTCGTCGATGGACAGCCCCACAGTGATGAACTCGGCGAGGGCGGTCCCTTCGTCGTCCAGGACACCCAACGCGCCGTAACGGGCGTTGGTCATGGATCGGGCCTCTTCGACGATGTGGTGCAGCAGCGTCGGGAGGTCGAGGTTCGCCTCGAGGAGCATCGTCGCCTCGATCACCCGCCGTAGCTTGGAGGGATCCTCGATGGACCGGTGGGGCGCTTGGTCCTTGCTCGACCGGTCCGACATCACGGCCAAGGGTACCGATATCGTCGGGAACCGTCCACAAGAGCACCGGGGGTGCGTGGACGTGATGGAATGGGGACCTATGGGAATGCGGTCGTGGGCCGGTGGCCAGTGCCGGAGGTGTGGCCGCCGAGAGGTGGCCGGTGCTGAATTGTCCCGGCCCCAGCCAGTTGGGAGGATGGGTCGGTGAGTGTCCGCGTATTCCTCCTCGACGATCACGAGATCGTGCGCACCGGCCTGCGGTCGCTGCTCGAGGCCACGGACGACCTGGTCGTGGTGGGGGAGGCGGCCACGGTTGCCGAGGCATTGGTCCGGATTCCCGCCGCCCGCCCTGACGTGGCCGTTCTCGACGTGCGCCTTCCGGACGGCAGCGGGGTCGATGTGTGCCGCGAGGTCCGTTCGCAGTCGCCCGAGATCGCGTGTGTGATGCTCACCTCGTATGCCGACGACGAGGCGCTCTTCGCCGCCATCATGGCCGGGGCCTCGGGATATGTGCTGAAACAGGTCGGGGGGACCAGCCTGGTAGACGATGTCCGGCGGGTGGCCGCCGGCGAGTCCCTGCTCGACCCCGCCCTGACCAAGCGCGTGCTCGAGCGGCTCCGGGAGGGTCCCGAGGAGGACCCGTTGTTGGGCACGCTCACCCCCCAGGAGCGAAGGATCCTCGATCTCATCGCCGAGGGGCAGACCAACCGCCAGATCGCCGACACGATGTACCTGGCCGAGAAGACGGTGAAGAACTACGTCTCCAATCTCCTGACCAAGCTCGGCATGGAACGGAGAACCCAGGCCGCCACCTATGCGGCCCGGCTCTCCGAACGCTCGGCGCAGACGCACCGCACCGACTCCACGGGAACGTGACGGATACTCCTCATGGCTGAGGTCAGCCCGAGGAGCGCCCCTCGGACCCGTCCAGTTGGATCCCTCGGCTCTTGAGGTTATGCTCCAGCCGCAATCGTTCCTGCTCGGGCCGGTCGAAGCCCTTCACACTGCAGTCGACTCCGGCGCTCCGTGCCATCCGGATGAGGGCGATGTCGTAGGCCAACTGATCGGCCACCGCCTGGAGGGCCCAGTCCGGGCCCGTGCGGGCAGCGTCCTCCGCCAGATGCCGGCGGTAGCGGAGCAGCTCGTCGAGCGAGCCGCGCACATCTGGCCCGCCGTCGGGCCGGTCGGCCTCACCCAGGGCCGCATCGAGGAGCTCGGAGTACATGGATCGAGCGTGCACAGGGTTCACCTCCCCCAGACATCGTCATCGGCCCCTCGCACGAGGGCACCGCGATCGTCGTTTCGGGAAGCCGCTGGCGAGATGCCCTACTCGTCCGGCCGACTGCGCCGCACGACGGCCTCTGCAGCTTCATAGGCCTGCCGGAGGTCGGCGAGCAGCTTCTCCAGCCCTTTGACCAGAGTGCCGACGTTCGCTCCGACGTCGCTGGGCAAGTCCGAGAGCCGCTTCTTGGCGGCCAGGTAGGCGTTCTGAGTGACGTCGGCGCGCTTGCGGAGCTCGTCGCGGACATCGAGGTCCGCCAGGTCGACCCGCACCATCAACTCGTCGATGCGCCCGCGCCAGTCGTCCAGCGTCCGACGCAGCCGCTCCAATGTGGCACGCTCCGCCTCGTCCCCTTTCCCGGGCTGATCCGCAGATGTCGATTCGGATGTCGTCTCCGGCATGGTCTCCCCTTTCTCCGGATTCCTTACGCCAAGGATGTACGCGTGCGGCCGGTGGTGGTAGGGCCGAACGTCCCGATGGTGAGCGCCGTGCCGGCCTCGATCTTCGTCTTGTCCGAGAGCGTCACCGCCTCCCCGCGGCCACGCCCGGCGCAGGGGGGTCAAAGGGACCTTCGGCTCTATGACGGAAGCTCCGATGGTCGGATCATGAACCAAGAGGAGCACGACCCTCGGGCGAGAGGAGAAGGCGATGGCCCTGATCCAGTGGGACAGGGGTGGCGTCCAGGCTCCGGCCGGCTTCCCGGTGGTGGCGTCGTGAGGACCGCTCCGGTGTACCGCGAGCACAGCCCTGTCGTCCTGTTCCCCTCGCAGACCGGATGGCAGGGGGACGTGGCCCTCGAGTTGTGGGTCGACGTGGGGCGGCGGCCGGTGGGCGTGCGGCTGGCCGGCACCCTCGACGGGTCGACGGCGGTGAACCTGTTGGCGGTGGTCGAGGAGCTGATCGCAGAAGGGGTACGCGAGTTCGACCTGCGCACCGCAGCGCTTCGTGTTGCCGGTCCCGACGGAGCCGATGCGCTCCGGGAGCTCGAGCAGCTGGTGGAACGGTCGGGCGGTCGGCTCACGAGGGACGGTGCCGCCATCGGCCATACCGTGGCGGGCCCGGTCGGGTCGGGCGAAACCTGTGCGGCGGGCCTCTGAGACCTCCTGCCGGGGGAGTGCAGCCGGGGGAGTGCTGCCGGGAGAGTGCTGCCGGGGGAGTGACCTTCGGCCCTACCCCCGTGGCGACCGGGCGTCTGTAATTGTCAGGGACGACACCTGTCGTCGAGGAGAGAGGAAGATGCCATGGGTCATCCCAGTAATGCCCGAGCGGGGGGCCAGCACCGTTCGACCAGTTCGGCTCTCAGCCCCTACCTCATCGAGGAGATCGCGCTGACGCCATCGGACCTTCGGAGGTCGCAGGTCAAAGACGTGGTGTTCGTCGTGTCCCACTAGAGCCGGCCTCGCCGGTCCGGGCAGGGGGTGGCATGGAGGTCGAGCAACGGATCGCCCGGGGCACGGTGGTCGGCGCCACCGGCGGGGTCCGGTCGATCGAGGTCGGCATCGACGGAACGCCGGCCTCGGAGAAGGTGCTGCACTGGGCGCCCGATGAACCCGCACAGAGTGCGCACACGAAGGGCATGGTCCGAGGAGGACCCGTGGCATTCTGGTGCGATGAGCCCCACTGAGCAGCCCGAAGCCGTCCCGGCGATCCCCGGCTATCCGGCAGATCTGGCGCATGACGAGCACACGATGGGCGGGGCCGAGGTGCGTCTGCGCCCCATCCGTCCCGACGATGCCGCCGGGCTCGTCGAGTTCCACAAGGGCCTCTCGACCCGCTCGGTGTATCGGCGATTCTTCTTCGTGCACCCGCGCCTGGCGCCGTCCGAGGTCGAACGATTCACCAGCGTCGACTACGTCGACCGACTGGCCATCGTGGCCGAGGACGGCTCCCGGCTGGTTGCCGTCGGCCGGTACGAGCGGAAACCGGAGACGACCGAGGCAGAGGTGGCCTTCGTGGTTGCCGACGAGTACCAGCACCACGGCATCGGCACGCTGCTCCTCGAGCACCTGGCCGAGGCCGCGTGGAGGAACGGCATCACCACGTTCGCGGCGGAGACCCTGGCCGAAAACCGCGACATGCTCGGTGTCTTCTTCGACTCCGGCTTCCCGGTCACGTCGAGCTCCGATGCCGGCACCATCAGCGTGCGCCTCTCCATCGAGCCGACCGCGGCATACGAGGAGGCCCGCGCCTCCCGCCACGCCCACGCCCGGCGGGGCGCAGAGAGCCTCGACAGCCCGGGCTGACCGGGCGCAGGCGTTCCCCTGGGCCTCGACGCACGCCACGCCGATCGCTGCCGGCAACCCGTCGGATGGACCTCGACGGGCTGCCGGTACTCCACGGCGAGATGCCCGACCGGTTCGTGGCAGCCGAACCCTTCACCTACTTGGGATCAGGAGACCGAACGGGTTGTCAGGTCCCCACCGCGCCTGCCGGCCCCGTGGTGGCGTCCGGGACCCGGGGTCCGCTGTCCCCTTCCGGAGCCGGGCCCTCGTCGCCGGTCCTCGGAGCGGAGAGCCGGGCGCGGAAGACGTGGTAGGACCATCCCTGGTACACGAGCACCACCGGGAAGAAGATGACGGCCACCACGGTCATCACCTTGAGGGTGTAGGAGGGACTGGCCGTGTTGCCCACCGTGAGGTTGTAGGCGGCGTTTGTGGTGGACACCATCACCCGCGGGTAGAGCTCGGCCAACAGCGAGCCGACCACACCGACCACGCCGACCGCGGCACTGGCGAACGCCCAGCCGTCCGACTTGACGCTGGCCAGCCATGCCGCAGCGATGACGGCGAGGACGGCGACGACCTCCAGTGGGTTCGGGATGAATCCCGTGCCCAGACCCAGGTGGGTCCACGTCACGAATCCCCATACCACCACGACGGCCACCCATCCGATGCCCGCTGCCAGGCGGAGCATCCGGTCGCGGAACTCACCGGTGGTCTTGAGGGCGAGGTAGGTGGCGCCCATCAGGAGGCACATCACCAGCATGGTCACCCCGGTCCACAGCCCGTACGGCGTGAGCAGGCCGAAGAAGTTGCCGGTGTAGTTGTGGGCCTTGTCGATGGGAAGGCCGTGCAGCATGTCACCGAAGGCCACGCCGACCAGCAGGGGGATCAACGCGCTCCCGATGGTCAGCGACCACTTGAACGCCGATCGCCACCGTGGGTCGTCCACCTTGCGCTGGTACTCGAAGGCGACGCCGCGGACCAGCAAGGCCACCAGCACCACCACGAGCGCCAGATAGAACGTGGAGAACATGGTGGCGTACCACGAGGGGAACGCCGCAAAGATCACGGCACCGGCCACGATCAGCCACACCTCGTTCCCGTCCCAGAGCGGGCCGATCGAGTTGATGGCGATCCTGCGCTCGGTCTCGTCCTTGGCCACGAACGAGTGCAGCATGCCCACGCCGAAGTCGAACCCTTCCAGGATGAAGAAGCCGATCCAGAAGATGCCGTCGATCAGGAACCACAGGGTACTCAGGTGCATCATGACCTCCTAGTAGATGAGCGCGGGCACGCGCTTTGACTGGTCGGACTCCGAATCGTGGGTGTCGGCCGAGCCGTCGCCCGGAGGCCCTGCCGTGCCACCGCCCGCATCGCTGTCCTCGGAACCCTCGCCGAGCTGCTTTCGCCCGTAGTGGATCATCAGGAAGGCGTCAGCGGCACCGAGGGCCGCATAGATGAGGACGAAGACCACCAGGGAGATCCAGATCTCGGCGGAGGTCACAGTGGGCGACACGCCGTCGACGGTCTTCATGAGGCCTTGGACGATCCAGGGCTGGCGGCCGTTCTCGGTCAGCATCCATCCGGCCGTGTTCATGAGGAACGGTGCCGCCACGGCCCAGGGGGCGATCCGGAGGAACCACTTCGCGTCCGCCAGCCGGTGGCTGCGGAGCAGCCACGCCCCCCACAGGGCGAAGAGGAGCATCAACCCGGCCAGGTAGGCCATGATCCGCATCGACCAGTACTGGATGAACACGTTGGGCACGTAGTTACCGGGGCCGTACTCCTTGACGTACTGCGCCTGGAGTTGGTTGATCCCCTGCACCGTGCCGTCCAGGTGGTTGGTGGCCAGCAGTGAGAGGAGGCTGGGGAGATGGATGATCTGGGTCGGGGTCTGGTCGTTGGTGCCCCCACCGATCTGGATGAGGGAGAACGGGCAGTGCGAGTCACAGGTGTTCCAGAGGGCCTCGGCGGCGGCGATCTTCATTGGCTGGTAGGTGTTTTCGACGACGCCGAGCTCACTGCCCACGAAGAGGGCCAGGATGAGCGCAGGGATGAGGACGACCATCGAGACCGTCGCCGTCCGGCGGAACGCGTCGACGTCGCGCTTGCGGCGGATCTGCCAGGCCGACACCGCCAGCATGACCAGCGACCCGGTGACCAGCGATGCCAGCAGGACGTGGACGTAGCTCCACAGGAACACCGGGCTGGTGAAGAGCGCCAGGATGTTGTTCAGCTGTGGCTGGTGCTGTGCGTTCAGCACGTAACCGACCGGGTGCTGCATCCACGAGTTGGCGGCCATGATGAACGCGGCCGAGATCGTGGTGGCGAAGGCGACCAGCCAGATGCACGTCAGGTGCGCCTTCTTGGACAGGCGGTCCCACCCGAAGATCCACAGTCCGAGGAAGGTGGACTCGAGGAAGAAGGCCAACAGCCCCTCCATGGCCAACGGGCCGCCGAAGATGTTGCCGACCTCCCGGGAGTACGAGGACCAGTTCATGCCGAACTCGAACTCCTGCACCAGTCCGGTGACCACGCCGATGGCCACGTTGATCAGGAGGAGGGTCCCGAAGAACTTGGTGAGGCGCTTGTAGGTGGGGTTGTCGTTCCGGTACCAGGTGGTCTGGAGGAGGGCCACCAGAAATGACAGGCCGATCGTCACCGGCACGAACAGGAAGTGGTAGATGGACGTGGTGGCGAACTGCCACCGGGCCAGGTCGGTGCTCATTGTGCAACGCTCCTCTCGTTGACGTGGTCACCGGAGCGCGCTCCCGGAGATCCCGCTCTCGGTGATTCATCGGTCAATCGCATGTTCGACAACTCCCTCGCTCCTCGTTCGGCGTTTGCCTCGTTCCACCACAGCGCTGCGTAGTTCGCACCGCACTCGAGCAACTCGGCGTGGCTGCCCCGCTCGACCACACGGCCCCCGCTGACGAGCAGGATCTCGTCGACCGCCTGGAGCCCGGTCAACCGGTGGGTGATCATGACGGTGGACCGCCCCTCCGTCACGGCGAGCAGGTCGGCGGTCAACGCGTCGGCCGCGTCCAGGTCGAGGTGCTCGGCGGGCTCGTCCAGTACGAGGACGGGGAAGTCGGCCAGCAGCGCACGGGCGACGGCCAATCGTTGGCCCTGGCCGCCGGAGACCCGCGCGCCGAACCTTCCGACTTCGGTGTCCAGGCCGGCCGGCAGGCTCTCCAGCCACGGTCCGAGCCCCACCCGCCCGATGACCTCTCTGAGGTCGGCATCGGAGGCGGAACGGCGGCCGATGCGCAGGTTCTCGGCCACCGATGTGTCGAAGAGATGGGCGTCCTGCCCGACGAGCCCGACGAGCCCGCGCAGGTCGTCCCCGGACAGCTGGGCGGTCGAGGTCCCGTTCAGCCGGACGCTCCCGGCCTCGATGGGGAGGAACCCGAGCAGCACCGACGCCAGTGTCGACTTGCCGGCTCCGCTCGGCCCGACGATGGCGATCCGTTTGCCCGGTGGCAGCCTCAGGTCGATGCCGCGCAGCACCGGGTGCGGTGCGTCCGGGTAGCCGGCCCACAGGGCGCGGACCTCGAGGTCGACGGGCGGGGTGGGACGCTCCACGGTGACACTGGCCACCGGCACGGGATCCGGCGCGTCGATGATGGCAAAGAGCCGGGCGGCGGTCCGGCGGGCCCGCTGGAGGGTCTGGGTGGCGACCGGCAGCCCCGACACCAGCTCGAAGGCGGCGAGGGGGATGAGGGCGACCACGGCCAGCCACACCCCGCCGAGCCGTCCGGAGTGGACGGCGGGAACACCCACGAGGAGGATGCCCCACGCGGCGAGGCCGGACAACAGGGTGGTGAGCCCGAGCCCGATGCCGGCGGTTGCCGCCGACGAGGTGGCCACGGCGGTGAGCACCCGGTCATCCGAGGAGATCCGTGCCAGCTGGGCTGCCGTGGCGCCGTAGACGGCCAGTTCGGACGCGCCTTCGATGAGGTCGAGCACCGACGCCGTCAGCTCGCCCCGCAGTTCGGCCTGGTTGGACTCGTTCCGCCGGGCCAGGGTCCCGGTCAACCACGGCACGACGGTGGCCGAGGCCAGCAGGGTGGACAGCAGCACCATCCCGGCCGCGGGCAGGAGCGCCCACACCAGGCCGACCGTGGCGGTGCCGACGAGAATGGCGATGGCGAAGGGGGGGATCACCCGGAGGATCAGGTCCTGCAGCGAGTCGACGTCGGCAACCAGCCTCGACAACAGGTCGCCGCTGCGGAATGCCGGCAGGCCCGCCGGCGCCAGCCGCTCGAGGTGGCGGTAGATGCGGACCCGTTGGGCGGCGAGCACGCGGAACGCGGCGTCGTGGCCGACGAGCCGCTCGCCGTAGCGGAGGAAGCCCCTGGAGAGTCCGAAGAACTGCACCAACACGATGGCCACCGCCAATGCGGACTCCGACGGATGTTGCGCCGCCCGTGACAGCAACCAGGCCGCGGTGCCCATCAGCCCGATGGCCGCGCCGATCGCTCCGGCACCGAGGAGTGAAGCCAGTACCAGCCGACGTGCGGCGGGGCGGGCGATTGCCAGGGTGCGGCCGATAGGTGCCGGTGCCCCCGGTTCGATCGCCCTCCCCCGGGGTGGGTCCGACGCGCTCATGACAGCACCGCTTGGCGGTCCAGGGACACGATCTGATCCGCCAGACCGAGCAGCGCGGGCCGATGGGTCACCAGGATCAC
>Ga0075520_1000975_pt1 | contig 13381 bp, 12 predicted proteins | sample NGEPerB_FD_75100 | JGI IMG/M metagenome (GOLD analysis project Ga0075520, IMG submission 75100) | Arctic peat soil microbial communities from the Barrow Environmental Observatory site, Barrow, Alaska, USA - NGEE PermafrostAB12-B | ecosystem: Environmental > Terrestrial > Soil > Wetlands > Peat ... | reverse complement strand
GGTTCGGCCGATTCGATGTACGTACACTTCGGATTGCGAAGGAAGATCGAAGTTAACGACGAGATCCAAGGCTTGTATGTCGATACCCCGAGCGGCTACATCGGTTGCAACGAGAACTCGTGTACTCGCGTTTCGGAACTTCGCCATAACGCGGTCACGGTCGTACTGCTCCAGATCGCCGTGAATACACGCGGCACTGACGCCTGCGCTCGCGAGCCATTTCTCGATCTGAGTAACCGTCAGCTTGAGGTTAGCGAACACGAGCGCCGACTCATGGGGATGATTTTCTAGTACCCAGTGAAGCGCTTTGAATTTTCCTCCGGTTTCCGTCCAAACAACAAGTTGTCGAATATCGGGTTGCTGAAGCTCCTGCGCTTGGAGGCTTATCAGAGCTGGCTCATTCTGATATTTGCGGCTAAGTGCCTCGATCGAACGCGGAAACGTGGCCGAGAAGAACAGGGTTTGTCGAGTGTCCGGAAGTGACTTCAGGATCCTTTCGACGTCTTCTTGAAAGCCCATGTCCAACATGCGATCGGCCTCGTCCAGCACGACCGTCGAGACACGGTGCACTTTCAGATTGCGCCGGCGCAAATGGTCGAGAATGCGACCCGGCGTGCCAACCACGACGTGTACTCCTTTTTCAAGGGCGCTCGCTTGAGAGCGAACGGGCTGTCCTCCGGCGAGCACGTGAACTGTGAGCCCAGAGTGTCGACGCCCCAGCTTACGGAATTCGCGCGCGACCTGTGCGCTCAATTCGCGCGTCGGGCACACCACAAGGGCTGCAACCTCGCGCGTCGCCAAGGCAAGCTTCTCCAGAATGGGCAGCACAAACGCGGCCGTCTTACCGCTACCAGTCTGGGCCTGAGCCACCAAGTCTTTTCCGGCGAGCAGTACTGGAATGCACTCAGCCTGAATTGGCGTGGGCTTCTTGAAACCGAGCGCCTCGACCACCTCCAACAGGGCTGGCGACAGAGCAAGAGAGCTAAAGTCGATATCCATGCGGCTAAAAACCGCTCTCGTGGCGCGATTCCATTGAAATGATGGGTCCTTCGGACAGGCCGCGATGCGGCCATCGCTCCACTAACTTGAATTTCTTAGGCTTCGCCTAACCCGAATTCGCTTCGCGAATTCCTAATCCCTCAATTCAGTAGAATTGAGGGATTAGTCCCAGTCGCGCAATTGCGATCGCACGTCGTCCACGTCGGCATCGAGCGTCACGAGTGCATTCGTTTGCTCTTCAGGTGTGGTGCAATTCCGCTCTTGGAAAGTAATATAAGCGGCGGAAAGCCGGCGAATAGCACTACTAATTCCCGAAAGTCTATTGACAACAGCGGGAGTGCCGGAATAGCTCCCCTGAGCAAGGCTATTAGCGGCCTTCATATTGGCTGCAAGTTGAGCCGCGCTTTGTCGAAGTGAATCCGGAATCGGATCGGAATTGTCCCACCGGGCAATGCGTGTGGCGGCGTCGAGGGACTCGACGACGAGCTCTAGAGCGCTGCGAATTGCTGCGACACGTCGATCATTCACGGTGGCACCGAGCTCGTAATGAATGTGGATCCGACATGGGCACCGATTGACGCATTACTCTTCCTCCTCGAGCTCAATGGGTTGGGGTCCCGGTACGATGCCTTCGATATCGCGGTCAATGCCCGGCTCGTCGGGGGCGCGGTTAGCGCGCTCAACACGGCGTTGTTGCTTGAGGGCGGCCTTTTCTCGAGCCCTATCCTGGAGGTCTTTTTCTCGCCGCCGCTTATTCGTACTGGGGGTATTGGCCATCTAGCTGGTCTTATCTTTTGATATCGCAAACGACCGAAAGTGAACCATGCGGATCGCGGATATCCGAGGAAGACAATGCGGTCATTAGGCCTTTTCCTGACAAGGTACGCTTTCGCGTATTGCTAGCGTTCCTCACCGGCAACGGACCGCATGAAGCAAGGTCCAAATAGATTCGACAGCAGATCGGTGTGCTGGCGCGCACAAAAACAGTAACGCTATTTCGAGCGCGTCGGCACCCGAGACGCGCTCGAAAATGCGAAAACTCTGTCGAAACGACCTGGGCGGTACGAAAACCGGGCCTAGATCGGGCGAACGTTTTCTGCTCGTGGACCTTTCGGTCCGCGGCCTTCCGTGTACGACACACGCTGCCCTTCTTGAAGGGAATCAAAGGTGGTGCCCTCCACGTTTGACATATGAAAAAATAGGTCGTTTGACGTATCGGTTTGGATGAAGCCGAAGCCTTTGTCCGTTATTAACCGTTTGATAGTACCTTCAGCCACTAGTCTTGCTCCTGGAAACCTGACGAGCGGTGCAATTCGACACAGTGCCGAGCTGCTCAACAAAAATTTACCGCACGTCGGGACTGGTTGATACTCGAAGTGACCTTCCGGCGCTACCTGTATTGTAGAGGGCGAAACCGAAGGCCAAGGATTTCGCACACCTGGACAAACCATACGGTTTTTCCTGTTCCGGTCGGGTTGCGTGAGAGAAAAGGCCCATCTGCAGCCAAGATTGCGAAGGATTTCACGAAGTCCCGCGGGATCTGGCTGAAAATCGTGGCTCGACGCGAAGGGGTTCTGGTACTAACACCCGCGGCTCGCGCCTTGAGGCCTAACCGGGCCGCAAGACAGCCCTCATGCGTTTTTCCGACTTGAATCTAATCGCCCCGCTCTGGAGGCGTTTGCATGCGTCAATCGAGCAGGGCTCGAAGGGCGGGACGGACCGGCCGAAATTTACGCTGGACCCGGGGTTCTATCAAGAACTCAAACGCCGTGTTCAACTTTGTATTCGGCAAGACGCAGCTGCATCACGTAAAATCATTGGGCTGTACGTAAAGACGGGCGTAATTCTTTGTTGGTTTGCGTTGTCTTATGCGCTGCTGGTTTTTTCGGCAACTAATTGGTGGCAAGCGATCGGGCTGTCGATCTCTTTGGCACTCGCGATTGCCGGAATAGGGTTCAACATTCAGCATGATGCGAATCATGGTGCCTTCGCAAAGAGGCCCGCCATCAATCGCGCTCTGGGGTTGTCCCTCGATCTATTGGGAGCAAGCTCATACGTATGGCATCATAAACATAACATTCTTCACCACACATATACGAATCTGATCGGATGGGATGACGATATCGACCTAAGCCCGTTCGGGCGCCTCTCCCCCGCACAGCGGCTGCTGCCTATCCACCGGGTTCAACACTACTATCTTTGGGCAATCTACGGGTTGGTAGGTCCTAAGTGGCATTTCATCGACGACTTCGTAAATGTTATCCAGGGGCGTATCGGCCGTAGTAAATTTCGCAGACCTAAAGGTTGGGAATTGTTCGGTCTTATTGCTGGTAAATTGGTATTCTTTACTTTGGCCTTCGTGCTGCCAAGTTTGAATCATCCCTGGTGGCTTGTCGTGTTGTTTTACGCGATTACATGGTTCATTGCCGGCTGGGTCGTAAGCGTCGTTTTTCAGCTCGCCCATTGTGTTGAAGATACGACGTTCCCTCAACTGACACCCAGTAGCCACCGATTGGCTAGCGCGTGGGGCATATGCCAGGTGAAATCCACGGTCAACTTTGCACCGCGAAATCGGCTTCTCACGTGGTACTTGGGCGGACTCAATCATCAAATTGAACATCACCTGTTTCCCTCGATATCTCACGTGCACTACCCGCGGATATCATCAGAGGTAAAGGCGGTGTGCGCCGAGTACGGCGTGGTCTATTTTGCTCACGAAAGTCTTTTGGCTGCCGTAATGTCTCACTTTCGGTGGCTCCGCCGCATGGGAACCGCTTAGGGCCTGGCTTGTCGACGGTTTTTGCCATAGGGTTGTTCGGCATAAGGTTTTTGCCATGCGCGAGACGTACTCTGCAACACAAGAGGAGGGTTTTCTTCTGAAGGCCTTCTTGGCATTCGGGAAATCCAATCACTACTCGACGATTCGGCTTGTGGACTTGCTACAAGTTGACCTCGGTGATGCGTGGCGGTTGTTGGTGGACTGGGAACGTGCCGGTTACGTCAGCAAAGCGGTTGAGGAGAAAGGTGTACATAATCGTTACCGGGTCTGGTACTTCACCGCAAAGGCAGAAGGCGTCTGCGGCCAAATGTCGCAATAAGAAGTTACTCGGTTTGACGAAACTTTGACTTCTTCCACCAGCTGTCGTTTCAGGCCGGGAAAGTAGATTTCACCCATCCCCGCCCGAGGCAATCGACAATGTGGCTCGACTTTGGGGGATTCCAGTACTAAAGCCGCGCCTCACGCTCGGGGCTAGTTCCGCGCGTTACAAGAGCCCTCATGCATTTTTCTGAATTGAATCTTAATAGTCACCTGCTACGTGCTGTAACTTCTGAAGGCTACCAAGAGGCAACCCCCGTCCAGGAACAGGCCATTCCACTCATCCTGGCTGGCCGTGACCTCCTGGCTTGTGCCCAAACAGGCACCGGCAAGACTGCAGCGTTTGCGCTGCCGCTTTTGCAATTACTGACTAACCGTCAAATTCAGGGAAGTGTTGCCGGGCGACCGCGTGTGCTCGTATTGACACCAACCCGGGAACTCGCTGCGCAAATTGGTAAGAGCTTCGCGACGTATGGCCAAAATGTGCCCGTGCGCGGAACCGTAATCTTCGGTGGCGTCAGTATGGGCAGCCAGATTGCAGCCTTGCGGCGAGCGATCGATGTGGTTGTTGCTACGCCGGGGCGGCTTTTGGACCTAATGCGACAAGGTCGTATTTCCTTCGGCTCTCTTGAGGCACTGGTGCTCGACGAAGCCGACAGCATGCTGGACATGGGTTTTCTGCCCGACGTGACCAAGATCATATCGGCCTGTCCGAAGCAGCGTCAAACTTTACTATTTTCCGCGACGATGCCCACCGCAATTCGTGAGCTTTCCCGCAATATCCTGCACAAACCGGCCACGATCCAGATCACGCCCGAGGCGGCTCCAGCCGACGGCATCGCACAATCGGTCTATTATGTAGCAAGGAACGACAAGCGCGCCCTGCTCGAGCATTTGCTGCGCGATAGCGCGGTACGGCGAGCTATCGTCTTTACACGCACTAAACGCGGCGCCAGCCGGGTTGCTGAGCAACTCCAACGAGCGCGAATCGATGCGGATGCAATTCACGGCAATAAGTCGCAGGGTGCAAGGGAGCGAGCCCTAGGCGCCTTTCGGAACGGTCGGATGCGAGTCCTGGTAGCGACCGACATCGCCGCGCGCGGCATTGACGTTGATGGGATATCCCATGTCATTAATTATGATTTACCGAATGTGCCCGAAAGTTACGTGCATCGCATCGGCCGCACGGCTCGCGCCGGAGCGGCCGGCATCGCTTGGGCGTTCTGCGACGCGGACGAATCGCCGTTTCTCGTCGACATTCAGCGCCTCATCCAACAGCGGATCCCCGTCAATGAGGCCCATCCATTTCACGTTCCCCAAACTGACTTCAAGGTCGCAGTTAAGGCGCGTACTGTTACCCGTCCCCCGTTCAAGGGTCGCGCGTCGAACGCGCGCGGGCAAAGATCTCGATGGCATGCGGCATGATGGCAGCCAGGATTGCTGCTGATTATTGACATCTTGCCACGTTGGGTGCCACGTAAGTCATTTTCGATGGTGCGGGGTTTGCTTCGCTTCCTCAGGGTCCCGGCTCCAGCTCGTCTCATTGGGCGCGTCTTGCGCCGCTCCCTGGTCCGGCGCACAGGGCGTAGGACTGTAGCGGACACGCCGCGAAGCATCGCGGTTCTCACTGTTGCTCGTCCCAGCGATGCGGTCGGCGGCGGCCTGCAGCACCGCCGAGATGCCCCGACCCACATTTTGCTCAATTTGTCGTGCGTTGGCCCGAATCTGCTCCTTTACCTGACGCCGCCGTTCTCGATCACGTTGCCGTTCCAAATGTCGCTCCAACCGCCATCGGTTGGGCAGAATCACCGACATCAAGTGTGAAACAAGGCCAATGCCCCAACCAAATAGGGGAAACAGCGACCAGGGAAAGTGAGTCGTCAGAACATTCAGCGTGACGAGAAACCCATTGACGAAAAGATACGGTACGAGGTGCCGCAAGAACCCGCGCCATTGTTGTTTGCGCAGCGCCACGATTTCGTCGCGCTCGCCCCGCTCAGCCAACACCTCAGAGGCCGCGGCTTCAATTGTGGTAGCGGGGATCCCAATTTCAAGGGCCGCCGCAATGAGATCTTCGTGCGCCAGCTCACCACGATTGTGCTCGCGCTCTATTGCCCGACCGAGAATAGCGTCGACTTCGTCTTTGCTGTATTTGCGCTCAGTCATGGGGACGTCACTACTCGCGCTTTAGTACCACGAGTTGAATCCGACGGTTCTTAGCCCGGTTGGCTTCGCTGGTATTTGGCACAATTGGCTTTTCTGAACCGAAGCCCACTGCTGTAAGTCGATCTGAGTCAACGCCGAGGGCGATCAGTGCGGCACGCACTGCTCCCGCGCGCTCTTCGCTCAGACGTTGACTGTATTTTACCGTGCCCGCGTCATCGGTATAGCTTTGAATTTCGATGCCTTTTAGCTCCGGGTGAAGTTGAATTACTGCGGCAAGTTCCTGTATTAACGCTTGGGAATCGAGGGCCATCTCTGCCGAACTTGCCGCGAAATGAACCTGCGTGCCCAGTTTTACTTCTTTGGCTGTCACCGTTACATTGGGTTTTTTCGGTAGCTTGTGGAGTACTAGGGAAACATGCTGTTCAATCTTCTTCTTGACTTCCATCCCAAGCGCGCTGGGTAAGTATCCATCGGCCGAGATTGCGATTTGGACTTGTCCCGTCGGCACATTTTCGACCCGGAAAGTTCCGGTGCCATTGCTTTGGAGTTCAACTGCCCGGTCGCGTTCATCTCGAACGCGAATTAGCGCCTGGGCAATCGGGGCATTTGTGTCAGCGTCCGCTAAAAGTCCGTCAATTATGCCCAGGGATGGCGCCGCCTTAAGGCTGCATTTAATCTTTGCATTTACGGATTCTGCCGTTTGACTTGATGTCTGGTCAGTACTTGATTCCGCAGTGACTGTCGCGCTGCAGGTGCCGTCTTTGTAGCCTTCCGCGGTGACAATTAACCGATACTCACCGGGCGGCACGTTGCCGGAATCAAAGGAGCCGTCAGCTCGCGACACTAGCCCCGTCATGTCCTTCCCTTCGAACTGAAGCTGGGCCCTTGCGATCGGCTGGGAGGAATCGGTGTCGACCACCGTGCCAATGACGTGGTGCTCCGGTGGAGGAGCAACTTGAATTACCTGAGGCGCCGCCGGCGGCGGCTTCTGAACCGGTGCAGCGACCGTGTCGATTGCATAGCCAACTCCAAAGTAGAAATTCCAGGGTATCTCTGGTGCGCGCTCATCAATAAAAGTGGAGGTGCCGGACGTGCCTATGTCGAAGGCAAGCAAAGCACTAAGCCCACGAAATGGCGGGGTAATCCGCGTGCCCAATGTCACGCGCGACGGAGTGGAAGAAATGCCAGATGCACGTACCAGGCACTTATCGCCCGCCGCCAGATTCAAGGTTTGGCACCTGTACCCTTGCCGGTTGGACGGAGCATCAATAGTCCATTCCGCAAACGGCTGAATTGTTGCCGTCATAATCTCGCCGCCCAAACCCATGTAAAGTGAATCGACTCGATTGATGTTGTGGTCGAAACGCTCAATGCGCGTGATATGGTGTTGGTGGGCGATTTCCGTGTCGGTGGCCAGTGATGCGGAATTATCGAACAGATATCCAATATTCGTGTGAAAACGCAGGGGAATACGTCGCTTTGAATCAGTTCGATTCGTAAAATCAAGCGTACCAAGGGCGCCCAAGCCCAAGTTAGCCGAGTTGACGCCAATGCTGCCGGCACCGCTGAGCAAACGGAGCTCGCCCAACCCGCCAAAAGAAAAGATAGTGTCCGCTTTGCGTGGAGTAAATACTTTCAAACCCAGGTAAGTATCACCCAGAACCTGAAGCAGTCGCGGAGTGCCGAAATTGTCGGATACGGCGTGGGAATGTGTTCCAAGTGCCGCTTCGAGATACGGCAGGACAGTCGCGGACAACGCAAAGTCCGAACCAATACGGCTTACGGAGTCTTGCGTATCAGTGACTCCGGTAGGTCGCCCACCACAAGCCGTCACGCTCGGACAAAGGAATCCGCTGCCCGAATAGTACCCGGACAGAAAAGAGACTCGGAATGTACCAGGCGCTCCAGAGTCCGCCGAAACAATGTGTAAAAGTCCAGTGCTACCCTTCAACGAGTTTTGCCGGAATTTCGAGTAGTCGCGCGAACCCTCGGCAGTCATCTCTGATTTTGCTTTAGGTTCCTCGGTTGCTGGGGAGTCCTCCGCGGCGTGAACCTGTGCGGTGAAGGCCGTGCCAAGTGTCAATAGATAAGCAACGGCAATTTTCCCATTTGTTCGCATGTTTTGCTCGCTTCTTCGAGTCGACTCTCGGGTCTCGACACGTGCCAAAACCTACACGACTATCGGCCGGATCACCATCGAAACTACGGCAATTGGGCTGTTATCATCCGAATCGTGCGGGCCCGCCAGGGGTGACAGATCGGGCTAGATAACGTGAAGCGGCTGTCCGCGTCCGTCTCAATCGAATTAGGCGGCAGTGGTGCCGTCAAGATTCGCCCAACGAATCTCGTTTGCATTACCAAAATTTCACGTTCCCCTCGCGGTGGGACGCTGCTGGCTTTCGGCATCTCAACACACGTCTTTGTGCCTTCGGCTATAACTTTGATGAGGTTTTCGTTCCGGCTGGTCAGACGGAAAGATTGAGTTGCGGACACGCCGGCTGAACTATTTCCGCCGCTGACGACGCGTCTTGCAGGCAATAAATGCAATATAGCCAACTTTCTTCGGGTGGGATGGTGAGTTAAGCTTGAGCCGTTACACTGGTCTCAACAGAACCCGGAGGAGCGGCCGCGCTCGCTCTCGAATCCGACGTGCCGTCCAGGAAGTTCTTATGAATGATGCAAGACGTGAGCGTAGGGGAGTACATGTATCGCGAAATGTCCCCCGGCCGAAACCCAAAGAAGCCGTCGCAGCCCCCCCACACTTGGATGAAGAATTTGGAGAATTCTTCAACAAGGGGGATGCCGGAGAATACGAGGGGGGTGTTGCCTATTCGCAGCCGCCATCAAAGCAGGTGCCGGAACTAGCTGAATCTTCTTTAGTCTCCAGGACGATTGACCAACGTGCGCGACGTGCGCGATTCGCGCGTTTGGTTGGTCTAATCGTAACTGGTTGTGTTGTTCTGCTAGTTGCTGCTGTGCAGTTCAAACCACGTGCTCGAATCGAGGCAAACAATCACGAGATTCGACAATCCGTTCCCCTACTACAAAGGGAATCCGCCGTGGCCAGGCTTGCCAGTCCGGTGCAGATCCAGGTGGGGCATTCCGTGAACAAGCCGGTAGCCGTCGGTCCAGCCGCCGAGCTTCCGCTATCAGGACGCGACGCCCCGATGCCCGCAGCGTCCGCCCGGCTTGATCGGCCCGGGGAAACACCTGTCGTCGTTACGGAGCCTGCGCCAACCGTACCAACACCGGCTGCAATCCCGCAGCTCAAGGCAAGAGCGCCACATTTGGTAGTTCCAGCTACCAAGGTTACCACGGTCTCCGCCGTTGTTGCTCACCGCAAGTCGAAGGCGAGCTCGCTGCATTTGCCGGACAAATCTACGCCGATTGCGCCAAGTGTCGCTGCACCTGTCCGGAAATCCGTGGTGGCGTTCCCGGTCGATTGATACAAGTTCTTCAATCTGTTGTTGGAGATTCTCGAACGGGATGCGACCCGACTTGTCGTGACATCAGCCGGCGGGTGGTGGCAGTGGTTGGCTGGGACGCGCAAAGTCGTACTCAAAGGTAGCACTGCCATTGCGCTGGTCGCCGGGATTGAGAACTAGCCCGTTGATAGCGGTCAATACGCAATCGATGAGTGGTTGCGGCGCCGCAGTTCGAGCTGGATCAGCTGTCACGTTACCAATCTTGCCGGTCTTTTTCTCGACCGTAAATTGAACGGTCACCTTACCGGCTGCGGTTGGATTAGCTTTTGCGGCTAAATCGTAGCAGTTGTTCAGTTCAGCGCTTTTGGTGGCGAGCAGATTTGACGTATCGTCCCGGTACTGATCCGGACTTCGGGCGATAAATGAGCAGCCGCCGAGAGCCAAAACGAGACTTGATACGACGTGCACCTTACTCGGGTGGAGCTTCCGAAACCGGCGGGCCAATGAGCTTGCTTTACCGATGAAAAGGTATTTGTTGTGATGTGACATTACTTGGTCCCCCCAGTTGCGGCAGGCTCTAGAATAGTGAATTCAACCCGCCGATTCTTTTCGCGGCCTACTTCCGTGCCGTTATCCGCGATCGGCTGGCTGGAACCGAAACCCTTGGAGGTCAGGCGCTCCTTGGCGACTCCGTGGTCGCTCAAGTAAGTCATTACGGCCTTGGCGCGCTCACTGGATAGTTTTTGATTGTACGCCGCATCGCCTTCGGAGCTCGCATGCCCCTCGATCAATATCTTCTTGATTTGAGGATTGTCCTTGATGACCTGTGCGACCTCATTCATCAGGCCAAAGGACGCATCGAGGATGGTTGCCTTGTCGTGGGCGAATTGGATCTTTTCATCAATCTCGATCTTGTTGCCGGCGACGGCAACTCGCTGCCTAACCGGAGGTGCAATCGCAGCCGGTGCTGTGTTGCCGGTAACTGCGAATGCTTTTTGCCCCTGAAAGGCGACCGTGCCACCGCAGCCGGCAACCGACAGGAAAAGAAACACAAGTGTGCTCGAGCATCGAGCTTGTGCCTGACTTAGAATCGTCATTGTCATCAACGTCTCCTTGGCAAGAATGGATCAGAGATAGCTGATTGTTGTCGGTCACGGCCAGCACGAAATTCGGTCACTCCCGCTGAGGCCGCCGGGCGCGCGCCGTTATTGCTTTTCGGACGGATGGCCGTTGCCTTCTCGGCAACGTTTGAACGCTAGATCGTCAACCCAAATGTCGAATTTCTGGCCCTCGCCATTCCTCACCACCACATACTTGCTTCGATTGTAAACACATTGACGTCGGGTCGAAGACTTGCTCCAGTGTACGGCATACCGCGCACAGCCGTCCCTTGGTTGTTCTGCGTTGACGCGCCCCAGCCGTCTGGCGCAACGGCTGATGGTGGTGGTTGAACGCATTGGGCTTCGAGTGAAAGGTCCGCGGGATTGACACCGTATGTCGCGGTAGATGGAGCGCCTGGGAACGGCGTTGACACATTACTCCGGTTTGCAGACGAAGCGTCAGGTATGACGACCGGGTTATCTGCCGGCGTACCGGTATTGCAGGCGCGCTTTAAATAGAGGTATCGCGAATACTGGAAGGCGATCGATTCGTGTGTAACGAAATTCGAACGCAACACGATCCGAGGCGAAAGTATGCCGAAGTTCTGTTGTTTGATCCGACTGTTAGGCATCAAATAGTCAAAGCGCGCCGCGACAGCCATCACCGGGAATACGTCGAAGAGCCAATCCGTGCCAACCTTGAGCTTAGTGACTCCGTTCTGGGCAATGTCATCGCTCTTGATCTTGTTCCACATGCCGTACAGCTTGACGGTCAAATCTTGACCCTCACCAAAGGGCGATCCTCCGAGTAAATCTCCAAGTTTCTCCTCATATTGGCCTGCCAGCGTGAGCACGCTGCCGTTGCCACCGCTGCATCGAGTTCCGGTATAGGCCGATGTCCAACGGCATGTTTCGCTGTCAAGATAGTTGCCAGTGACACCCATGTTGTATTCTCCACCGCCGTCGCTGTGAATCACTTCCACGGCCGGGGCCACGGTGACAGCGTCCTTCAAACTGATATACGAGGCGCCAGCCCAAAGGTATCCGAATACGTCTGGCAAATCGAAGCGTGCTTCGGCGCCGAATATCTTCATGCTACCGTCGGGTTGATTAATGCCCTGGTATTGAGACACCGCAGGCCCCGGGTAAACCCATGTTGGCTGCGGTCCAGTGACAGGAGGTTCAGATTGGGACCATGAATCCAAGAAGTGCAGACCGAAACTTATTGACTGATCGTAGACCATCTCAGCGTGAAGATGGTGGAGCAGTGTGAAACGTGCCGTGTTGTAAATGCTCGGATCGGGCTTTTTCGTGCCAACGCCGTGTTCGAATGCAAGTGTAATGGGTTGGCCTTGTAGATCAATTTCCAGGCGTGTCGTTTCGCCCATTGCGTGAGTACGACCGAACAGGAACGTGTCATATTCGCCCGCGTCATAACGGCCGGCGCCTCCATAGCGGTTCCAGAAGCTTCCCCCCTTAATTTTGAGTCTAACATTTTCGACTGGCATGTATGGGGTGATCTCAATCCAACCCTGGCCGATGCCGAAATTCGAATGCCAGTCAGCAGCGGCGCTATCTACGAAATTGTAGCCTTGAAGTGCGACCACTCCTTTGGCCCAGCTATTGCCGTAGCTTAAGAACAATTCAGCCCAGTCGCGGTTGGCGTGCTTAGTATGCTGCCAGCTCAGGTACTGATCATCAGGGACTAGTGGTGCGTGCAAGGTCATTGAACTTTGACCTGGCCCAGCTGTGCGCGAGCCGATGCCCACCCGCATGGGAGCGCGAAAGAAACCGTTGTAGCTAAAACGCCAAGTGTCGTCGCCTTCCGTAACGGGGCCACCTACAGAGCCCATTGCGTGAATTTCTTCATTTCCTTTCTTCTCCTCTTTGGAATTGGCTTGTGGTTTTGTCGCAGCATCGGTTTGGGCTGGGGCGGCCCGCGCTGCATCGATCTTTGGCATAGCAGGCTGAGCTGGAGGGGATTGCGCAAGCGTAGACTGCGGCGCCGCAGGTTGTTCATCGAGCTTTACGTCTTCGGGTTGAATTGCCTGCGCGAGGGCAGGCAGACTAGTTAAAAGCATGGAGAGAATGCACGACACTTGGAGCGTACGCATGAGGTTGTCCCTAACTTAGGTTGTGAAACCAACAGTTTCGATAAGGCAGACGATGCTTGACAGGACCGATGTCGTACCGGTTCGGTCTAGCTACGCCTGTAAATCAGTGCACGGGTTGTGCCAAGAGAATCGACTCCTACGCGAGCGAACCGCTACGCTGTGATGGAGCGCAAATCGCGACCATTCCCATCACTTTCCGGAAGTTAGGCGCGGCACCAAGTGAAAGGTGTCTTCTTGGAGTAGACAATCCAACCGGCAGTTGGAAGTGTGTTCAATGGGACGGCGATAGTTGCGGCGCGGACAAACGTTCGCAATCGGGTTGGTCATTCACGTCGTAGAATCGGATATCGCTGATTTCGATATTGGTATCGCCAGGGTAGAACCAGGGTTTCTCGATGCCCACTTGACTAATATTATTCATCGAGAAAGTACGAAAATTAGTGTAGGAAGGGTCCGCCTGATGGTCATCGGAAGTTGCCG
>Ga0075520_1000974_pt1 | contig 13392 bp, 10 predicted proteins | sample NGEPerB_FD_75100 | JGI IMG/M metagenome (GOLD analysis project Ga0075520, IMG submission 75100) | Arctic peat soil microbial communities from the Barrow Environmental Observatory site, Barrow, Alaska, USA - NGEE PermafrostAB12-B | ecosystem: Environmental > Terrestrial > Soil > Wetlands > Peat ... | reverse complement strand
CTCCTGCGTACTTCCGCGGCTGGCAGGCGGACGCTCCTCCGCGCTGGGGCGAGCACTGGGGTAATGCGTGGCAGCAGCGTAGAAGCGGGTGGGATCAATGGAGCCGCAGTTCCGCGCCGCCACCCGCGCCGCTGCCCACCTACCAACGACGCTATTCGGCCGATCGGTATCCGCAGGCGCAGCAGCAACAGGCGCTTCGCAGCCAGAACTATCGCTACGTGCCGCGCGACGCGATCGTTCGCCAGCACTTCGAACAGCCAGCGCCGCAAAAGTCGCCGGTGCCAGCACAGCGTGAGCCGCAAAAGTCGCCGGCGCCTCCGCAGCGCGAGCCGCAAACCGCGGCGCCTGCCAAGCGCCCGGAGCCGCCGCGAACGGCTGTCGAACCGGTTCGACGGCCAGAACCCATCCAGACCGCCCCGCAGCCGAAGGCACCTGCCGTTCCGGAACAGAGGAAGCAGCCCTTGCCGGTCGTCCCGTCGCATCAGCCGGAGCGCCCGATCGCAGGCCAAGTCACCCCTCAACCAAGAGCGCCGGCGGTCGCGGAGGAGAAGAAGCAACCGCAACCGGTCTCGCGTGAGCAGCGGCCCGCTCCGACGGCCGTCGCCCCTCAGGCGCGAACCCCGGCGGCCCAGGAGCAGAGGAAGCCGGCGCCAGCGGCGGCGCCGCGTGAGCAGCCACCGGCCGCACCGAACAGAAATGCCGCGCCGGACAAGGGCGCGCGGCCGCAACAGAAACAAGAGCAAGGGCAGCGCAAGGGCCCCGAGAACGGCGACGAGCCGGCTCAACGCAAGAACTAGCGACCGCGTGGTGCAGAGGCGCCGAAGGGACCGGCCGCCACGAGCCCGGTGCCCGTCGAGGGCTCGCGGCACCGGCTAAGAGCGCGCGCGCTTCCTCTTCCGGGAAAAGGGACGCACCCATCGCTCGGACAATTCATGCCTGAAAGTCATTCCCAGAATGGCGAGGACCACGACCGCGAAGATGGCGTAGAGCAGCGTCGGACCGAGCCAGGCCTCGAGCAGCTTCCACCTCTTGCCGAAGAAGTATCCGAGCAGGATGTAGCTGACCGTATAGGCCGCCGATCCGGTGAGGTTGTAAAGGAGAAAGATCGGCCAGCGCATCTTCGACATGCCCGCCAGGAGATTGGCCGCGACGGGTGGAAAGAAGGCGATGAACCGCGCAATGAAGACGGCCTTGGCGCCATGGCGTTTGAAAAACCGCTCGGGCCACTTCACCTTCTCGGGCGTCAGATGGAGCCAGTGAATCTTCTGCAAGCCGCTCTTGCCCAAGCGTCGCCCTAGCCAGAAGGAACAAATGCCGCCGAGAAAACAGGCCAGCGTCCCGGCCACCATCGGCTCCCACAGCGAGGCCGCGGCTCTCCCCAGGATGAATCCGGCGCCCAGAAGAATCGTTTCCCCCGGCAAGGGAAAGCCGATGTTGTTGAGGAATACGACGATGAAGACGAGGACGTATCCGTAATGAGGCAGGTGAGGCAGCAGTGAATCGAACCAGTGGAGCACGGTCACTGTTCTCTTGTCGATGATCGACCACTCGCGGGGATCGCATTGCGACCGATCGTCACCCACCGTGCCCGGATCAGGAATCGATGAGTGAATCGCCGACCGATCCCGCGACCGGACTGACGAGCGACAAGGCACGCCGCCGTCTGGCGGCCTGCGGAGCGAACGCCGTTCAGGATGTGGTCCAGCATCCGATCCAGCGCGCCCTCGGCAAGCTGTGGGCGCCAGTTCCGTGGATGCTCGAGACGGCGGTCGTCCTGCAATTGGTGCTCGGCGAGTATGTCGAAGCTTCGGCCGTCGCGTTTCTCCTGCTCTTCAACGCCGGTCTGGCGTTCTTCCAGGAAGGCCGTGCGCAAGCGACGCTCGACGCCCTGAAGTCCCGCCTGCCCTTGACTGCATCGGTACGACGCGACGGCGATTGGCGAACGCTGCCGGCGGCCGAACTGGTCCCGGGCGACGTCGTCAAGCTGTCGCTCGGCGCCGTCGTTCCCGCCGACGCTCGATTGATCGAGGGGTCCGTCCTCATCGACCATTCGATGCTCACGGGCGAATCCGTGCCGATCGAGGCCGCCGCCGGCTTCTTGACCTATGCAGGCGCGCTCGTCCGCCGCGGCGAGGCGGTGGCGGAAGTCGTCGCGACCGGTGCACGCACGAAATTCGGGCGCAGCGCCGAGCTCGTCCGCACGGCGCATGTCGAAAGCACCGAGCAGAAGGCGATTGTTCGAGTCGTGCGCAATCTCGCCATGTTCAACGGCGGCGTGATCATCCTGTTGATCGGCTTCGCCGTGCATCTGGCCATGCCGCTGGCGCAGATCGCGCCGCTCGTGCTGGTTGCCGTCCTCGCCTCGATTCCGGTGGCATTGCCGTCGATGTTCACGCTCGCGGCGACGGTCGGGGCGCGGGCCGTGGCGCGGCGTGGCGTCTTGCCGACCCGCCTGTCGGCGCTCGACGAGGCGGCCGGGATGGACGTTCTCTGTGCCGACAAGACCGGAACGCTGACACGCAACGAGCTCGCGGTCACTGCGTGCCGCGCGCTGCCCGGGTTCGACGAGACGCAAGTCCTGGCGATGGCGGCGCTGGCGAGTTCCGATGGCGGCGCCGACCCCCTGGATGCCGCCATCCGTGCCGCTTCCCAGGCGGCGAAGATGGAGCGCTGGAAGCTCGTCGCCTTCACGCCTTTCGACCCGGCGCGAAAGATGTCGGAGGCGGCAGTGATCGATGCCGAAGGCAGGCCGATGCGGATCGTCAAAGGCGCGTTCGCGGTCGTCGCGGCGATCGCCCGACCGTCCCCTCCGGCGGCAGCGATGGTCGAAGAGCTTCAGGGCAAGGGCTATCGCGTTCTGGCCGTCGCCGTCGGCTCGGCCGAGCCGCTGCGCATGGCCGGAGTGATTGCGCTGAGCGATCCGCCGCGCGAGGATTCTGCGGCACTCGTCGCGCAGCTGCACGGCCTGGGCGTGCGCACCGTGATGGTCACCGGCGATGGAGCGGTGACGGCCCGCGTCGTCGCAGACGCGGTCGGAATCACCGGGGCGATCTGCCCGACCGTACCGCTGCCGGGCGGCTCTCGCGCCGAAGAGTTCGCCGTCTTCGCCAGCGTGTTGCCCGAGGACAAGTTCGCCCTCGTCCAGGCGTTCCAGCACGACGGCCACGTGGTCGGCATGTGCGGCGACGGCGCCAACGACGCACCGGCATTGCGCCAGGCGCAGATGGGCATCGCCGTCTTCAGCGCCACCGATGTTGCGAAATCGGCGGCGGGCATCGTTCTCACCGCGCCCGGCCTCGGCGGCATCGTCGCCGCCGTGCTGGAAGGGCGCACGACGTTCCAGCGAATCCTGACCTACACGTTTCGATCCATCATCCACAAGGTCGTCCAGGTACTCTTCTTGCTGGCCGGATTGATCATCTCCCACGCCGCCGTGCTGACGCCGTTGCTGATGGTCCTCATGATGGTGGCCGGCGATTTCTTCGCCCTGTCGTCGGCCACCGACAATGTTCGGGCGTCGCCCGTCCCCAACGTCTGGCGGGTCGGCCATCTCACGATCGCCGCCATCATCCTCGGATGTTGCGATCTCGTCTTCTGTGTCGCGAGCCTCGCCATCGGCCGCTTCACCCTCGGCCTCGACAACTTAACCTTGCAGACGCTGACGGTCGTGACGCTGGTGTTCAGCGGTCAGGCGGTCTTCTACGTATCGCGCGAGCGCAGGCATCTGTGGAGCTCCCGGCCCGGTTCCTGGCTGCTCGCATCGTCCGTTCTCGACATCGCGCTCTTCAGCACGCTCGCGACCCAGGGCATCCTGATGACGCCCCTGGCGGCAAGCATCGTCGCCTGCGTATTCGGCGCGGCAATCGTCCTGGCGCTCTTCCTGGACACGGTGAAGATCCTGCTGTTCCGCCGTCTCGCCATCGCCTAAGGCAGGTGCCTGGCCACCCATGGGCTGGCCTTGCGCCCAAGATCATTGACGCAGATCAAAGACCGCTCTTCACGCCGCGTCACGTGCGCAACCGCACGGAGCGGCCTGCTTGGGCTGGCTATACCTGCGACACCTCGACGCTCCAATGCCACTGGCATCGTTCGTGCCGGCGTCGATCGGCCCATCCACACCCGTCCGCCCTGCACCTCGTCGGATGTCGCGATCGAAGACTTGGACGACCTCTTTCGTGCCGTCACGACTCGCCTTGCTCTGGCGTTCGACACACCGCCGGCCGCGACCCAATGGGTGGGCCTCGAGATCGGCGTTCTGGACCGCGTGCAAGCATTGGAGCAATCGCGGACGACGATGACGCACGAACTTGACCGGGTTCGGCAGGGACGTGCGGAGAGGCAAGCCATCTAGCGGGGCAGCTCCTGCGAGGTCGCGCCGGCTCCCGCCGGATGCGCGGCAAAGAGCGCGCCGCTATCATGGTCGGTTCGTCTGTTCATGTCCGAAATGCCCGCCCCGACCGACGCCGAAGCCCGACCCCGCCGGCAGACGCGCGCTGCAACAGCGGCGCCCGACACGCCTCTTCGCCCCGAGCCGGCCGTGCCCGACGTGGTCGACGCGAAAGGAGCCGCCGTCGCCGGCGCGAACCTGATCCGGGTCCGCGGCGCGCGCACGCACAACCTGAAGAACATCGACCTCGACATCCCGAGGAACCGGCTCGTCGTCATCACCGGCCTGTCGGGCTCGGGCAAGTCGAGCCTGGCCTTCGACACGCTGTACGCCGAAGGCCAGCGCCGCTACGTCGAGAGCCTCTCGGCCTACGCACGCCAGTTCCTGCAGCTGATGGACAAGCCCGACGTCGATGTCATCGAAGGGCTCTCGCCGGCGATCTCGATCGAGCAGAAGGGGACTGCGCACAACCCGCGCTCGACGGTCGGCACCGTCACCGAGATCCACGACTACCTTCGCCTGCTCTACGCGCGCGCCGGCACGCCCTTTTGCCCGAACCACGCGCTGGCGCTGCAGGCGCAAAGCGTGAGCCAGATGGTCGACGCCACGCTCGCGTTGCCGGCCGATACGCGCCTGATGATCCTGGCGCCGGTCGTGCGCGATCGCAAGGGCGAGTTCGTCGAGCTGTTCCAGGACATGCAGAACCAGGGCTACGTGCGCTTTCGCGTCGACGGCCGCACCGTCGAGGCGGCCGACGTGCCGAAGCTGAAGAAGACCGAGAAGCACGACATCGATGTCGTCATCGACCGCATCCGGGTGCAGTCCGGCATCGAGCAACGTCTCGCCGAGAGCTACGAGGCGGCATTGCGCATCGCCGAGGGCCGCGCCCTCGCAGTCGAGATCGACGCGCCGGCCGCCGAGCACCTCTTTTCGAGCAAGTTCTCGTGCCCGCTCTGCGACTACTCGCTGCCCGAGCTCGAGCCGCGCATCTTCTCGTTCAACTCGCCGGTCGGCGCCTGCCCGACCTGCGGCGGCCTCGGCGTGACGACCGTGTTCGACGCCGAGCGCGTCGTCGCCTTTCCGACGCTGAGCCTGGCCAGCGGCGCGGTCAAGGGCTGGGACCGGCGCAACGGCTACACCTTCTCGCTGCTCGAGAGCGTCGCCCGCCACTACGCCTTCGACATCGACACGCCGTTCGAGTCGCTGCCCGCCGCGGCGCGCGAGGTGCTGCTGCGCGGCTCCGGCAAGGAAGACATCGAGTTCGTCTACGAAGCCGAGGGCGCGCGCGGCAAGCAGCGCCAGGTCAAGCGGAAGCACCCGTTCGAAGGCATCCTGCCCAACCTCGAGCGGCGCTTTCGCGAAACCGATTCGGTGGCGGTCCGCGAAGACCTGATGCGCTACCAGAGCGCCAAGCCCTGCCCGGATTGCGAGGGCGCGCGCCTGCGCGTCGAAGCGCGCAACGTCTTTCTCGTTGACTCGAAGACCGGCGAGCGCGAGCCGATCTTCCGGCTCGAGCACTTCACCTTGCGCGAGAGCCTCGACTGGTTCAAGCGGCTGACCATGCAGGGCGCCAAGGCCGAGATCGCCGACAAGGTAATCCGCGAGATCTGCGCGCGGCTGAAGTTCCTGAACGACGTCGGCCTCAACTACCTGAGCCTCGACCGCAGCGCCGACACGCTCTCGGGCGGCGAGGCGCAGCGCATCCGGCTCGCCTCGCAGATCGGCTCCGGCCTCACGGGCGTGATGTACGTGCTCGACGAGCCCTCGATCGGCCTGCACCAGCGCGACAACGAGCGCCTGATCGGCACGTTGCGGCACCTGCGCGACCTCGGCAACAGCGTGCTCGTCGTCGAGCACGACGAAGAAGCGATCCGCGCCGCCGACCACGTCATCGACATGGGCCCGGGCGCCGGCGTGCATGGCGGCCGCGTCATGGCCCAGGGCACGCCGGAGGAAGTGGCGGCGGCGCCCGAGTCGCTGACGGGGCGCTATCTGTCCCACGTGCTTTCGATCGCCGTGCCGGCGCGCCGGCCGCTTCCGGGCGCCGAGGCGTGGCTGCGCGTCGCGGGAGCACGCGGCAACAACCTCAGGCACGTCGACGCGGCCTTCCCGATCGGCCTGCTCAGCTGCGTCACCGGCGTGTCCGGCTCGGGCAAATCGACACTCGTCAACGACACGCTGTACGCGGCCGTCGCCAAGAACCTCTACAACAGCCACGCCGAGCCGGAGCCGCACGACACGATCACCGGCCTCGAGCAGTTCGACAAGGTGATCAGCGTCGACCAGTCGCCGATCGGCCGCACGCCGCGCTCGAACCCGGCGACCTACACAGGCCTCTTCACGCCGATCCGCGAGCTCTTCGCCGAAGTGCCGACCGCGCGCGAGCGCGGCTACGGGCCGGGGCGCTTTTCCTTCAACGTCGCCGGCGGACGCTGCGAGGCGTGCCAGGGCGACGGCGTGCTGAAGGTCGAGATGCACTTCCTGCCCGATGTCTACGTGCCCTGCGACGTCTGCCACGGCCGGCGCTACAACCGCGAGACGCTCGAGGTGCTCTACAAGGGCAAGAACATCACCGACGTGCTGGGCCTGACCGTCGAGGACGCGCACGGCTACTTCAGCGCCGTGCCGAACATCGCCAGGAAGCTGCAGACGCTGCTCGACGTCGGCCTCGGCTACATCCGGCTCGGCCAGAGCGCGACGACGCTCTCCGGCGGCGAAGCGCAGCGCGTCAAGCTCGCGCTCGAGCTCAGCAAGCGCGACACCGGCCGCACGCTCTACATCCTCGACGAGCCGACCACCGGGCTGCATTTCGCCGACATCGACCTGCTGCTCAAGGTGCTGCACCAGTTGCGCGACGCCGGCAACACCATCGTCGTGATCGAGCACAACCTCGATGTCATCAAGACCGCCGACTGGGTCGTCGACATGGGCCCCGAAGGGGGCGCCGGCGGCGGCACCGTGGTCGCCTTCGGCACGCCGGAGCAGGTCGCCGCGAACCCCGCGAGCTTCACCGGGCACTACCTCGCGCCGCTGCTCGCGGCGTGAGCGCGGAACGCTAGACTCGCGTTCCCCGTTTTCGAAGGAGAGTGATTTGCCGCACGCGATCGACTACTACTTCGCACCGCAGTCGCCGTGGTCCTACCTCGGCCACGAGCGCTTCGCGGCGATCGCCAAGGCAGCGGGCGCGACGATCAACGTCCTTCCGGTCGATCTTGGCCGCGTCTTTCCGGTCTCGGGCGGCTTGCCGCTCGCCAAGCGCGCGCCGCAGCGGCAGACCTATCGCCTGACCGAGCTGGCGCGCTTCAGCGCCTTTCTCGGCCGGCCGCTCCATCCGCAGCCGCGGTATTTTCCTGTCAATGCGAACGATGCGGCGATGCTCATCATCGCTGTCGACCGGCTCGACGGCAGCGACGCGGCGATGGCGATCGCCGGGGCCGTGATGCGCGGTGTCTGGGCCGAGCAGCGCAATATCGCCGATCCGTCGGTGTTGCAGACGATGCTCGCCGAAACCCAGCTACCGGCGCGCCGTCTCGAGGATTCGCAATCCCAGGCGGTGCACGACCGTTACGAGGCCGACTCGCAGCGCGCCATCGACGCTGGCGTGTTCGGCGCGCCGACCTACTCGATCGACGGCGAATTGTTCTGGGGCCAGGACCGGCTCGACTTCGTCGAGCGGCGCCTGGCCCAGCCGGCCTGAAGGCGGCGCGCAAGACGCGCCGCCTTCCTCGCGATCACTTACCGTACTTCGTCTTGGCGTCGGCCATGCACGCCGTCTTGGGATCGCCGGCGAGCGCGTCGCACTTCTCGGTCGCGACCTTGTAGTTGGCTTCCCGCTTGTCCTTCGACGCGTCCATGTGGGCATCGGTGCTCTTCATCATGGCCTTGGAATCAGCCTGCGTCTTCGTCATCGCCGCCTTCGCTTCCTTGATGCAGACGTCCTTGGCGTTGCCCGCCATGTCGTCGCAGCGTTCCTTGGCGACCTTGTAGTCGGCTTCGGCGATCTCGTGTGTGGCGTCGGCGCGCGCCTTCGGCGTGTCCTTCCACGCCGCTTCGGCGTTCATCTCGGTCTTCGTCTCCTTGGCCTTCGCTTCGGCGACGCAGATGTCCTTGGCATTGCCGGTCATCGAATCGCATGCCTTCTTGTCGGCGTCGTACGTGGCCTTCGCGGAGCTCTTGGCCTGCTCGTAGGCGGTCTTGTCGCCGGCGGCGCTGGCCGAAGCGCAGAACATCGCCGCGCCGCAGCAGATGGCGGCCGCTCGAGCCAGGGAAGATAGGGTCATGGTGCGCATCGTGTCTCCTCGCGTTCTAAAAATGGAACGCTGAAAGTATCGAAGCACCGCGCGCCGCGAGGCGTCGGAGGACACGCGCTTCGGCGCCGGCACATTCCTACATTGCGGGCTCCTTTGCACACTCATTCAAACTAGACTAGACTTGGTCCGAATCGAATTAGCCTCGAGGCCCATCCCAGCATGGAAACAGTGAATATCTACGACGCCAAGACGCGGTTGTCCCAGCTGGTCGACAAGGCCGCGTCCGGAGAGGACGTGGTGGTCAGCCGCAACGGGAAGCCGCTGGTGCGCATCACTCGACTGGAGAGTGCGAAGCCTCGCGTCAAGTTCGGCCTGCTCAAGGGCAAGCTGACCATTCCGGCAGACTTCGACGCGCCATTGCCTGACGATGTACTGGCAGGCTTCGAGGGCCGCTGATGCGGCTCCTGCTCGACACGCACATCTTCCTGTGGGCCGTCGCCGGGTCACCCCGCCTGAAGCAGTCGACACGTCGATTCATCGAGTCCGCCGAAGAGGTCTATGTGTCGGCCGCATCCATCTGGGAGGTCGCCATCAAAGCCCGCCTGGGCAAAATCAAGGCAGATCCGCAAGAGCTGGCGGCGGCCATCGAAGCAAGTGGGTTCCTGGAGCTTCCTGTCACGGCCGCGCATGCCGCTGGCGTCGCGAAACTCGAGCTTCACCACACCGACCCATTCGATCGGCTCCTGATTGCCCAGGCCCTAGCCATGCCGCTCAAGCTGGTGACGGCCGACGAGACGCTGGCGAAATACAGCAACGTCGTGGTTCGCGTCTGAGGGCGAATTCGGGACAGAGCCAAGAAAAAAGCCGGCTCGCGCCGGCCGACCTCAGAAAAAAGCCGGCTCGCGCCGGCTTTTTCATGAGCAGAAGAAATCTCAGCTCAGGTGGTTGTTGATCAGCTTGGTCATCTCGAACATCGAGACCTGGGCCTTCTTGAAGATCTCCTTCAGCTTGGCGTCGGCGTTGATCATCGTCCGCTTGGCCGAGTCTTGCAGGCTGTGCTTCTTGATGTATTCCCAGACCTTCTTCGTGACCTCGGTCCGCGGAATCGCCTTGTCGCCGATGATCGCGGCGAGCGCAGCGCTCGGCGTCATCGGCTTCATGAAGGCCGCGTTCGGGGTCCGCTTCTTGACAGGCGCCTTCGCCTTCTTCGCGACGACCTTCTTGGCCGGCGCGGCCTTCTTCGCGACCGCCTTCTTGGCCGGTGCAGCTTTTTTCGCCGGGGCTTTCTTTGCCGCTTTCTTTGCAGTTGCCATATTGATTCTCTCCATCAAGTGGTTGGTTGATGTGCTCGGAGTGGGTGAAAGCCGCATGGGCCTTCTTTTCTCCTGCATCCGCGCGGTGCGAATAGTACTGCCTGTATAGGAGAGTGAGAAGCGGTTTTCACTCGAAGAACACGCATTCTTTCGATCGTGGCCGCGCTTTTGTCGCAAGCGCGCGTCATGTCGAGCGCCCGCGCAGTCGTTATCCTTCGGCCCATGAAGATCGTCGTTCGCTGGATCTTGCTCGCCGCCGCGCTGCTTCTCGTCGCGCAACTCGGCGTCGGCGTCACCGTCTCGGGCTTCACCGCGGCCATGATCGCGGCGCTCGTGCTGGGCTTGTTCAACACCTTGCTGCGGCCGCTCCTGGTGCTGCTCACGTTGCCCGTCACCGTGCTGACGCTCGGCCTGTTCCTGTTCATCATCAACGCGCTGATGTTCTATTTCGCGGCGTCGGTGCTGCAGGGATTTCGGGTCACCGGCTTCGGCGCGGCGCTGATCGGCTCGCTGCTCTACAGCCTGTGCGGCCTCGTCATCGATGCGGCGATGGAGCGGATGTTCTCGAAGCGTTAGCCGCCTTCACTCCGGCGCCGCGCACCTCGAAGGCGACGCTCTGCAGGGTTTCGTTGTCGCGGCCGAGCAGGCTCAGGCGATGCCGGCCCGGCCACGGCGCCCAGCGCCAGCGCTCGGCGGTGCCGAGCACCTTGCCGTCGAGCACCCACTGGCCGCGCTCGCCTTCGAAGGTGACGCGCTGCGCCGCCGGCGGAATGTCGGGATCGACCGCGAAGACGCTGCCGTCGCGCGGGCTGACGATGCCGAAGCGCTGCTCGCCCGCCACTTCCGCGGTCGCGCGCTGCAGGCCGCGTGCCGTGCCGGCGAGGAAAACCTCGTCGCGGCTCGCTTCCTTGGCGGAGTCGAACGCGACGTGCTGGCGGACCACGCCGGCCGGCGCGAGCGGCGCCTTCGACGGCGCACCGACGTGCAGCGCGGTCGCCAGCGCATGCCAGATCGGCGCCGCGCCGCTGACGCCGCTGACGTTGTGCATCGCCTCGCCGCTGGCGTTGCCGACCCAGACGCCGATCGTGTAGCGGTCGGTGAAGCCGACGCACCAGTTGTCGCGCATGTCCTTGCTGGTGCCGGTCTTGACGGCCGCGAAGCCGCGCGTCGCCAGGGCGCTGGCCATGCCGAAGGTGCGGGCGCGGGCGTTGTTGTCGGCCAGGATGTCGGTGACGAGATAGACCGCCGCGGCATCGGCGACGCGAACCGGCCGCGACGCGGCAACGCTCGACCGGCGCGCGGCCGACGCGGAAGCGTCGCGCGCGGACGGCGTGGCGCGCGCGAGATTCGGCGGCGAATAGAGCCCGCCGTTGGCCAGCATGCGATAGGCGTTGGCGAGCGCGAGCAGGGTCACGTCGGCGCTGCCGAGGGCGAGCGAGGCGCCGTACCAGCCGGCGCTTTCGGGCAGGGCGAAGCCGAGCGACTGCAGCCGCTCGAACAGCGCATCGGCGCCGAGCATCGTCGCGACGCGGACGGCCGGCACGTTGAGGCTGGCTCCGAGCGCGGTGCGGGCGCTGACGAAGCCCTTCCATTCGTGGTCGTAGTTCTGCGGCAGATAGAGGCCGGCCGCAGTGGCGATCTGCGCCGGCGAATCGTCGATCAGCGTCGCCGGCGTGACCAGGCGCTTCTCGAACGCGAGCTCGTAGACGAAGGGCTTGAGCGCCGAGCCGGGTTGCCGGCGCGCCAGCACGCCGTCGACGTCGCCGGCCGCCGAGAGCGGGCCGCTCGATCCGACCCAGGCCAGCACATCGCCCGACGCGTTGTCGAGAACGACGATCGCACCGTCCTCGACATTGCGGCCGCCGAGCTCGGCGAGCTGGCGGCGCAGCGTCACGTTGGCGAGGCGCTGCAGCGCGGCGTCCAGCGTCGTCGGCTGCAAGGTCGGGCCGAGCGGATCGATCGCTTGCCGGGCGAAGTGGGGCGCGAGCTGCTCGCCGAGCGGCGCGCCGCCGCGCCGTGCCAGCGCCGTCTCGGCCAGCCCGACGACGCCGGTGCAGGCGAGCTTTTGCAACTGCAAGACGCCGCAGGCGCGATCGGCGACGGCCGACGGGCGGGCATTCGGGCTGCGCACCAGCGCCGCGGCAATCGCCGCTTCCTGCGCGTCGATACCGCTCGGATGCTTGGCGAACAGCGTCTGCGACAAGGCGTCGATGCCGACGATCTCGCCGCGATAGGGCACCGAATTCAGATAGGCCTCGAGGATCTCGCTCTTCTTCCAGGTCGCCTCGAGCCGTGCCGCCAGCACCACCTGGCCGAGCTTTTGCACGACGCTGCGGCCGCCGGCAGGCCGGGCGAGCCCATCGCCGATGAGGCCGGCGAGTTGCATCGTCAGCGTCGAGGCGCCGCGCGTGCGCGTGTTGAAGAGATTGGCCCAGGCGCTGCGCGCGGCCGCGTTCCAGTCGACGCCGCCGTGCTCCCAGAAGCGCCGGTCCTCGCTCAGGACGATTGCCGTGAGCAGGGCCGGCGACATCTCGGCGATCGGCACCCAGGCCAGGCGGCGCACGCTCGCATCGACGCGAACCGTCTGGATCGGCACACCGCGGCGGTCGACGAGCGTCACGTCGGAAGGCCGGTGCGCCGCCTTCACGTCAGCGAACGTCGGCACCGCATGCGCGGCGACGCAGACCGAGAAGAGGGAGAGCGCGACGAAGACCCTCACCCCGACCCTCTCCCGCCAGCGGGAGAGGGTGAAGAGCTCCGTAGGCTCCCTCTCTCCGGTACGCCGGGGAGAGGGTTGGGGTGAGGGGACGCGCGAGCGTGACGTCACGGCGCGACCTCGACGCTCGCGTTCGGTGCCTCGCCGAAGCTTTCCGGCGCGTACATCGCCTCGACCCGTGTCGGCGGCAGCGCGAAGCGGCCCGGGTTGTTGAGGCGAACGGTGTACTCGACGACGTGCTTGCCGCGCGGCAGGAACTCGAAGTAGCTGCGGTAGGCCTCGAAGCTGCGCTCCTCGAAGGCCGGCCAGGCATTGCCGGCCTGCTTCTCGCCGCGCGTCGCGATCGCCGAATCGCGGCCGAGCCCCGAGCCGAGCAGCGTCGCGCCGCCGGGCACCGGATCGCTGACGACGACCCAGGTCATGTCGCTCTGCGCGTCGATCTCGAGGTGCACCTTCATGACGTCGCCGCGCGACCAGCGGCTCTTGTCCTTCTGCTCGACGGCGCTGACGCTGCGCGTGATGCTGTAACCGGCCGAGAGCGGCGCCTTCAGCGGGATGGCAGCGAGGCTCTGCACCGTGAGCCACGGTTTGCCGGCACCTTCCTGCGCGACGCCGAGCGTGCCGTTGCCTGCCGGCCAGGGCAACGTGAGCGACGCGCCACCTTCCTGACGCGCCCAGTCGACCACGACCCGGCGCGCGCCGGCGTCGATCGCCGCCGTGGTGCGG
>Ga0075520_1000973_pt1 | contig 13409 bp, 10 predicted proteins | sample NGEPerB_FD_75100 | JGI IMG/M metagenome (GOLD analysis project Ga0075520, IMG submission 75100) | Arctic peat soil microbial communities from the Barrow Environmental Observatory site, Barrow, Alaska, USA - NGEE PermafrostAB12-B | ecosystem: Environmental > Terrestrial > Soil > Wetlands > Peat ... | reverse complement strand
TTTAGCGCAGGCCTATGTCTTCAACGCGAGCGTGGTGCCCGTCGGCCCGCTGGGCTATCTGACCCTGTGGCCGGACGGCAGCAGCCAACCGTTGGTCTCGACGCTGAACGCGCTGGACGGATCGATCTCGTCCAACATGGCGATCGTGCCCACCAACAACGGAAAGGTCGATGCTTTCGCGTCCGGGATCACCCAACTGATCCTCGACATTTCCAGCTTCTTCGCGCCGTAGTTGAGCGTCAGCATGGGTGGTCAGGAAATAGCCCCTGGTCTGCGATTGCCGTCACCAACCGCCATCTCTGGTTTGTGATAATGATTGCGGCCCTGTACCATGAGAATAGCCAAACCTGAATAGAGTTCAGCAACCTCCCAGGAAATTCATGCCTGCCGGGGAACCTCCCCGTTCTCTATTGCTCGGCCATAATCCATTGGCACCTAGAAAGGTCACCAAGGGATTTGTGCGGCCATGTAGCGGAAGTTCCAGACTGAAGGAGTACTACTCATGCAAGGCAAGACACTTTCCATCGGATTGAGGGCGCCCCTGGCGATCTTTGCTGCGACCCTGTTTGTGACGAGCACCTGGGCGATCGCCCAAGAAAAGGTGCTGCATAACTTCAACAACGACGGCACGGACGGGGCATATCCCCAAGCCGGTCTGGTCGTCAATCCCGCCGGCAATCTCTACGGTACGACCAACAATGGCGGCGCTTACACCTACGGGACGGTGTTCGAGTTGACGCCGACAGCGGGCGGCTGGACCGAGAAGGTGCTGTATAGCTTCAGCAACGGCACGGACGGGGGTAATCCCCAGTCTGGCCTGATTCTCGATGGCACCGGCAATCTCTACGGTACGACCTACGTAGGCGGCAGTTACGGCTACGGGACGGCGTTCGAGTTGACGCCCGGCGCGGGCGGAAGCTGGACGGAGAAGGTGCTGTATAGCTTCGGCAGCGGCACCACCGCGGCTTATCCCACCAGCGGCCTGATCTTCGATACCGCCGGCAATCTCTACGGTACGACGTTACAGGGCGGCCCTGGCCAAGGCGGATCTGTGTTCGAGTTGACGCCCGTAGGGGGCGGGAACTGGACGGAGAGGGAGCTGCACGACTTCGGCAGCCTCAGTACAGGACTTTATCCCTACGGCGGCGTGACCTTCGATGCCGCCGGCAATCTCTACGGCACCACATCCACTGGCGGCAGTTCCAGCGGTGGAACAGTATTCGAGTTAACCGCGGGAAGCTGGACGATGAGGGTCCTGCATAACTTCAGTGGCGGCAGCGACGGGGATACTCCCTATGCAGGTCTGGTCCGCGCCGGCGGTAATCTCTACGGCACCACCTCCGGCATCAATTCCGGCTGGGGGACGGTGTTCGAATTGACGCCCGCAGGGGGCGGAAACTGGACGTACCAGGTGGTGCATAACTTCGGCACCGGCAACGACGGAGCTACCCCCTACGCCGGGCTGATTGCCGATAGCTCGGGCAATCTCTACGGCACGACGCTCGCTGGCGGCAATTATGGCGGCGGAACGGTGTTTCGATTTAATTCCCACGGAGAGCTGGTGCTGCATAGCTTCGGCCTGCCTGAGGGGTACGGCCCCGTGGCTGGCCTGATCTTCGACATCGCTGGCAAGCTCTATGGCACGGCCCAGTATGGCGGCACTCACGGCTACGGGACAGTTTTCCAGGTCATACCGCCGGTTGCGCTGCAATTCGTCACGGTAACTCCCTGCCGATTGGTGGACACGCGGCCGCAGAACGGTGGCAGCGGCCCGATTCAAGGCGGTACCTCCCAAAATTTCCCCATTCCACAAGAGGGTGGCTGCAACATTCCTACGAGCGCCGCAGCGTATTCGCTGAACGTCTCCGTGGTCCCGTCTGGCCCACTGGGGTACCTCACCATCTGGCCCGCCGGCCAAAGCCAACCTGGAGTCGCTACCCTGAACTCGATCGATGGCCGCATCAAGGCCGACGCTGCGATCGTGCCGGCAGGCGTGAGCGGAGCGGTCAGCGTGTACGTCACCAATACGACCAACGTGATCCTCGACATCAACGGCTACTTCGCGCCGGTCTCTGGTTCCACCCTGGCTTTCTATCCGCTGACACCGTGCCGTATTGCCGATACGCGAAACAACACCTTTCCTTCGGGTCTGGGGCCGCCGTTCTTGCCGGGGCGCCAGGAACGCGATTTCCCCATACTCAATGCCACCAGCTGCAACATTCCTTCCAGCGCCGCCGCCTATTCGCTCAACTTCTCCGTCGTGCCTCATGGCGGGTTGGGTTACATGACGGTCTGGCCCACCGGCCAGACGCGGCCACTGGTTTCAACTTTGAACGATATTCCTGGAACCATCATTGCGAATGCGGCGATTGTACCCGCGGGCACTAGTGGTAACGTCTCGGTTTATCCCAGCAACGACACTGACTTGATCATCGATATCAACGGCTACTTCGCGGCGGCCGGGCCGAGCGGGCTGTCGCTCTATGCGGTGACGCCTTGCCGGGTCATCGACACCCGCCAGCAGGGTCCGCCTTTCAGCGGAACCCTGACGCCTCCAGTGGATGTGGCGGATAGCCCCTGTGGACTGCTCGCGGATGCGCAAGCGTATGTCTTCAACGCGACGGTGGTTCCGCAAGGCGGGTTGGGCTACCTTACGCTGTGGCCGGACGGGCAAACGAAACCGCTGGTCTCGACCTTGAACGCACTGGATGGCTCCATCACCAACAACATGGCGATCGTGCCCAGCACCAATGGGAAGGTCGATGCTTATGCGTCGGGAATCACGCAATTGATCCTCGACATCTCCAGCTATTTTGCGCCGTAGTTATCGGCTGATGTGACGCCCCTGAAGGGGCTCGGGTGTAAATTCGCCAGCTTTCCCACCGCTTCCGCGGTGGGCTAATCAGTTTCGCCTCTGCGAGGCTCGATTCAGCGCTGGAAGCTGATAACTGACGGACTGATGGCCGACAACCGAAAGCTGACTGCTGACGGCTGACGGCTGACGGCCCCCTAGAACTTCGCCTTCAGCCGTTTGTAGGTGGTTTCCAGCGACTCCGGCAACACGCGGGTCTCGCCGATTACGGTCATGAAGTTGGCGTCGGCCACCCAGCGTGGCAGAACGTGCATGTGAACATGGTCCGCGATGCCGGCGCCCGCCGCCTTGCCAATATTCATTCCGACATTCACTCCATCGGGGCGATAGAGTTCGATGAGCGCGGTTTCCAGGCGCTGCGACAAGGCCATCATTTCGGTTGCTGCCGGGGACGGAAGCTTATGCAGCCGGTTAAGGTGCTCGTAGGGCACGATCATGGCGTGGCCGCAAGTATAAGGAAAAGCATTAAGGACAACGAAGTTATGCTCGCCACGGTACACAATCAGCGACTTCGGGTCGTCGCCGCAGCACAGCAATTCGCAGAAGATGCAAGCCGGCGCCTCGCCGGCAGTGATGTAGGCGTACCGCCACGGGGTCCACAGATAATCCATATCATGAGCAGAGTACCAAACCGTCTTAGCGTTCCCCAACGGTCCGTGCATCGCCGTCACAGTGGCCGGTGTCGGAGGAACTTGACAGGAGCGTTAATAATCCTGAAAAAGCTTGTAAAATCAGTACGATTATTGAACTTAGGAGTTTGACACTGCTGGGCACGGTTGTTATATTCGAAGAAGTTCCATGGAAGCGAAGTTGGTTCCATAGATCCGGCCGCTGGGTTGTCCAAACCCGCTATTGGCGGGCAATCACACCTGAAGATTCAAGCCAGCAGTCCGTTCTTATTTCTTATTAAGGCTCTCTGCGTGTTTTCGAAACGCGCGAGTGTATATACGCAACCACATGTCTTTTGAAGAAGTCCCCAACGCTCCGACCACCCAAACCGAAGACTCCGGCGCTCCTGAGCAGCCGCAAACCCAGCAGGCAACGGAGCCCAGCGTTCCTTCCGAGCAGGCTCACATAGAGCAAGCCTCGGAGCTCAGCCCGATTGCCGAGCAGCCTCACCTCGAGCAAGCCTCCGAGCCCAGCCCTCAGCCCGCCGAGAGGACCGCTGCTGCCGCTCCTCGCTCCGAAAAAGAACCGTCGATGGAAGATTTCGCCACCGCCCTGGAAACCTTCGAGCAGGAACAGGCCCAGACGGAAGCCGCGCTGAATGAAGAACAGATCGTCACCGGCACGGTGCTGAAGGTCACGGCGCAGTATGTGGTCGTGGACATCGGCTACAAGTCCGAGGGCGTGGTGCAGGTCGCGGAATTTACCGACTCCGAAGGCAACGTCACGGTGAAACGTGGCGACGAGATCGCGGTCATGCGCGAGCCCGGCCACACCGAAGAAGGCTACATCCACCTCTCGCACGACAAGGCACAACGTTTGCACGCGTGGGACGAGATTGAGAAAGCCTACGACGACAAGGCTTCGGTCAAGGCCCGTGTCATCGATCGCATCAAGGGAGGCCTGACGGTCGATATTCTGGGCGCTCGCGCCTTCCTCCCGGGTTCGCAGGTCGATCTGCGTCCGGTGCGTAACCTCGACGGCCTGAAGGGCCAGGAGATCGAGGTCCGCATCATCAAGCTGAACAAGAAGCGCGGCAACATCGTCGCTTCCCGCAAGCAGTTGCTGGAAGAAGAGCAGTCGGAGAAGCGCACCAAGACCCTGGATCAGTTGCATGAAGACGGCATTCTCACCGGCACGGTCAAGAACTTGACCGACTACGGCGCCTTCGTTGATCTGGGCGGCATTGACGGGCTGCTGCACATCACCGATATGTCCTGGGGCCGCCTGACCCATCCGCGCGACCTGGTGCAGGTGGGCGACCAGATCCAGGTGAAGGTGCTGAAGTTCGACCGCGAGAAACAGCGCGTGTCGCTGGGCTTCAAACAGCTCACGCCCGATCCCTGGCTGGACGCCGCCGAGCGCTATCCCATCGGCGCGCATGTACACGGCCGCGTTATCAGCGTGACCGACTACGGCGCGTTCGTCGAGTTGGAACAGGGCATCGAAGGGCTGGTACACGTCAGCGAGATGACCTGGTCCAAGCGCATGAAGCATCCCTCCAAGCTGGTCAACGTCAACGACCAGGTCGAGGCCGTGGTGCTGAACGTCAATCCGCAGGAGCGCCGCATCAGCCTGGGTCTGAAGCAACTGGAATCGAATCCCTGGGAGAGCCTGCACGAGAAGTTCCCCGTGGGCGCAGTGGTGGAAGGCAAAGTCCGCAACTTGACCGACTTCGGCGCCTTCATCGAAATCGAAGACGGAATCGACGGACTGGTCCACGTCAGCAACCTGAGTTGGACCAAGCGCGTCAAGCATCCTTCCGAAGTGCTGAAGAAGGGCGACAAGGTGAAGGCCATCGTACTGGCCATTGAACCGGACCAGCGCCGCCTGTCACTCGGCGTGAAACAGCTTCAGCCCGATGTCTGGGACACCTTCTTCGAGCAGCATCACGTGGGCGACGTCATCCATGGCAAGGTGCTGCGCCTGGCGAGTTTCGGCGCCTTCGTCGAGATTGCCGATGGGGTCGAGGGCCTGTGCCACAACTCGGAAGCGGCGGACCCTCAGGGCCAGCCCATCAAGCTGGAATCCGGTCAGGAGTTCGAGTTCAAGGTCATCAAGATGAACCCAGCCGAAAAGAAAGTGGGGCTCAGTATTCGTGCCGTGGGTGGCGAAGAGGCCACGCGCCGCGATGTCGAGGCCTACAAAGCTCCGGCGGCCACATCTTCCGGCACGGGCTCGACGATTGGCGAGTTCATGTCGTGGAAGCGTGCCAGCAACGAAAACAACTAGTGCGACTGAATTGAAACTGCGAAGGCCGCCAGCGATGGCGGCCTTTTCATTCTGTTGAAAATCATTTGCCGCCCTTCGGCTTCGCTCAGGGCAGGCTCCGACACGGAGGACACGGAGCTTTAATTTCTCCCGGTCTTCTCAGTGATCTCCTGCCTGCTTTCTACAAATGAAATTAGGTTTGCGTTAGCGAACTCCACAGACAGCTGACAGCTGACAGCTCCCCGCTACTTGATCCGCAAAATGATGTTGGCCTTCTGCCGGTCGTCGAACTGGCTCAAGGTTTTCGTGTCACTCTTTTTGCCCTCGCGCTGCGCATAGATCTCATAATCCACATTGGGCGAGAGCTCAGGGAAGCGATAGGCGCCGTCATTGCCGGCAATAACGGTTTTCACCGTCAGCGACTTCATGTTCTTCAGATAGACGACGGCGTTGCTCACGGGAGCGTCGCTCTTGCCGAGCACGACGCCGGTAAGAGTGCGCGTGGTGACGCGAGTTTCCTTACGCCCGCTGTCGGAAGATCCCGATCCCCCCAAAGGGAGTTGCAATTGCCAGGCAAAACAATTCAGTGCAACCAGTAGAAACACGGCCGTGCCCAGCGTCTTCTTCATTGGCTTCCCTTCCGGAAGTCTCGATCTGACAGATTGCCCGCTTACTTGGATGCAGGCTGACCTCTGTTAGCTCAATATCGCGAATGTGGACGGTGATGTCAACAACCCCGTCAGACTTACTGCCGGTAGTGAGCGCCTCCATGGCGGACGTCGGCGCCGCGCACCCAGAAAATCACGTCTTCGGCGATATTGGTGGCGTGGTCCGCGATGCGCTCCAGATTGCGCGAGATGAGCAGTACGTTGAGCGCCGAACGCGTCACCGCGGGTTCGTTGTGCATTTTCTGGACCAGCACGATGAAGGCTTCGTCCTTCATGCGGTCGACGATGCCATCCATCTGGAGAACCGCCTCAGCCACCTCGGCTTTGCCATCGAGGAAGGCCTCCAGCGCCCGTTGCACCATGGTGCTGACGCTGTCGGCCATGCGCGGAATATCCACCGGCAACTGCACCTCGGGTTCGCTGATCAGGTCGAGCACCCGTTGCGCAATGTTCACTGCCTGGTCGCCCACGCGCTCCAAGTCGGCATTGATCTTCAGCACCGCCAGGATGAAGCGCAGATCGACCGCCATGGGCTGCTGCATGGCCAGCAGGTCGAGCGAGAGTTCATCAATCTCGCGTTCGGCGTCGTTGATCGCGCTCTCCCCGGCCAGCACCATCTGGCAATACTTGCTGTCGCGGGTGCGATAGGCTTCGGTTGCGCGATCGATGGCCTGCTCGGCAAGGCCTCCCATCCGCAACAGTTTCTCTTTCAGTTCGTCCAGTCCCTGCTGAAAGCGGCTGCGCATTATCCAAACCTGCCTGTAATGTAGTCTTCCGTCCGCTTGTCGGCGGGGGTGGTAAATATCTTCTCTGTCTTGTCGTACTCGATCAGGCTTCCCATCAGAAAAAATGCAGTGAATTCAGCCACACGAGCGGCCTGCTGCATATTATGGGTCACGATGACCACGGTGTAATGCTGCTTCAACTGAAATATGAGTTCTTCGATTTTACTGGTCGAGATGGGATCCAAGGCCGAGGCCGGCTCATCCATCAGCAGCACTTCGGGCTCGACCGCCAGGGCGCGCGCGATGCACAGCCGTTGCTGTTGCCCGCCCGACAGGCTGGCCCCCGACTTCTTGTGCAAAGAGTCCTTCACTTCTTCCCACAAAGCCGCCAGTTTCAGCGAACGCTCCACCAGTTCGTCCATCTGTTTGCGGTTGCGAAAGCCGTTCAGCTTCAGGCCCGCCGCAACGTTATCGTAGATCGACATGGTTGGAAACGGATTCGGCTTCTGGAAAACCATGCCAATGCGCCGCCTCACCTCGACCGGATCGGAACCGCTGCCGTAAACGTCCATCTCGCCTACTTTGACCGAGCCTTCGGCGCGAGCTTCCGGAATGGTCTCGTGCATGCGATTGAGGCAGCGCACGTAGGTGCTCTTGCCGCATCCCGAGGGGCCGATGACCGCGGTCACGTGGTTGGCGGCCACCGTCATGTCGATGGAGTTCAGCGACTGGTTCTTGCCGTACCAGGCATTCAGTCCACGCACTTCGATTCCGACGCCCATATGAGCCTTACGATCCCCCCTTCAACATTCCGCGCCTGGTGGTGATGCGGACGGCCGCTACCGCGCCCACGATCAAAACGATCAGGATGAGCGCTCCGGCCCACGCCTGCTTGTGCCAATCGTCATAGGGCGAAATGGCGTAGGTAAAAACCTGCAACGAGAGCGCCGCGGTGGGCTGATTCAATTTCAAGTTCCAAAACTGATTTCCAAAAGCGGTGAACAGCAGGGGGGCCGTTTCTCCCGCCACCCGGGCAAATGCCAGCATACAGCCGGTGATCACTCCAGCGGAAGCGGTGCGCAGCGAGATGGAAAGGGTGGTGCGCCACTTGGGAATGCCCAGTCCATAGGCGGCCTCACGGATCACGTTGGGCACCATCAGCAGCATTTCTTCCGTGGCGCGCGCCACCGTGGGAATCATCATGATTCCCAGGGCTACGCCACCGGAAAATGCCGAGAAGTGCTTCTGGGGGACGACCACCAGCGAATAGGCGGCAATGCCGATGACGATCGAGGGCACACCATTCAGCACGTCGGCGGTAAATCGCACCAGGTCGCCAAAGCGATTGCGTCCATATTCCGCCAGGTAGATGCCCGAGCCGATACCCAGGGGCACCCCGATGACGCTGGCCACCGCAAGGATGATTCCGGTGCCCACGATGGCATTGGCCATGCCGCCGCCCGTCTCTCCAGGAGGTTTCGGCGTCTGCGTAAGAAACGCCCAATTGACGGAGCCCACTCCCTTGATGACCAGGTAAGCGAAGATGGCCAGCAGCGGAACCAATACCAGGATGGCGGCAGCAATCGCGAACGTTGTCGCGCCTGCGTTGGTAAAACGCCGTACCAGGCCGACCTGCTGCGGAGCTGACTGGGCGGACAAATTAGGCACGCACCCTCGCAGTCCCGCCGGTGATGCTCCACACCAGCAGCCGGGCCAGTGCGTTGACGATGAGAGTCACGATAAACAGTGCCAGCCCGATCTCGACCAGCGCGCTCAGGTACAAATCGCCGGTGGCCTCGGTGAATTCGTTGGCAATGACGCTGGCCATGGTATAGCCCGGCGCGAACAGTGACTTGGCGATCTCGGGACGGTTCCCGATCACCATGGTGACGGCCATGGTTTCGCCCAGCGCGCGCCCCAGTCCGAGTATGACGCCGCCCACAATGCCAATGCGCGCATTGCGCAGAACGCCCATGCGGATCATCTCCCAGCGCGTGGCGCCCAGCGCCAGCACCGCTTCACGCTGGTTCTGCGGAACCGCGGTCATCACCTCGCGCGTAATCGAGGCAATCACCGGCACCACCATGATCGCCATAATGATGCCGGCAGCCAGCATGCCCAAACCGTACATCGGACCCGTGAAGAGTCCCGTCCAGCCCAGGGTCCGCGCCAGAAATGGCTCGACGTATTCGCGTAGCAACGGGGCCAGCACGAAGATTCCCCACAAGCCATAAATCACGCTGGGAATCGCCGCCAGCAATTCCACCAGAAACGAGATGATGGCGCGCAGCCGCTGCGGGCACATCTCGGTGACGTACACGGCCACCCCAATCGACAGCGGCACAGCTATCAGCAGGGCCAGGAACGATGAAACCAGGGTGCCATAGATGAACGGCATCGCGCCGAAGCTGCCCGCCACCGGGTCCCAGTCGTGCCCGTAGAAGAAGCCGATTCCGAATTGATGAAGCGACAAGCGCGACTTGTCGATCAACTCCCAGGCCACCAGCACCACAATCGCAAACACGGAAATCGCGCTGAGCAGAATAATCACGGCAAACACCGCGTCCGGAATGCGGCTGGCGCGCGGATGGCTGGTGCGGATCTTCTGCAGGACGGTAGAGACTGCCGTCTTCCGTTCCTTACTCACCTGCGCCATGGACGGAATCGCGGTCGCAGGCTTCGGGAGCTGTCCCAGCGGTTCGGTCGGATTCATCGGGTCCACGCTATCAGACATTTGTTACAGCAGCGTTACAGGGCCGCGCTTGCGAGAACGCCAACTCCCGCTGGAAGTTGGGGGGAGTTGGCGCATGGGTATCAGGTAGATCAAGCGCTCAAGGCTTGACCTGTTTGGTGATGGCGGCTTTTTCCATCTCCACCACCTGCGCGGGCAGGGGAGCGTAAGAGAGCGCCTGAGTCATGGTCTGGCCCTTGTCCAGCATCCAGAAGAGATAGTCCTTCAGGATCTTCCCCTTGTTGGCATCCGTGGGACTGGTCGGAACCAGCAGCCAGGTGAAGCTGGCAATAGGATAAGCATCCTTGCCGGGAGGATTGGTGATCGACACCCGGAAATCAGCCGGCATCTTCACTCCCACCGCCGCCGCAGTCGTCGAGTCCAGGCTGGCCTTGATGAAATTCTTCGAGGAGTTCTGCACGCTGCCGTACGGAATCTTGTTCTGCAGCGCGTAAATCAGTTCGATGTAGCCGATGGAGCCGGGTAACTGGCGTATGGAACCGGCCACGCCTTCGTTCCCTTTGCCGCCGATTCCTACCGGCCATTTCACCGAGGTGCCTTTGCCGACATTGTTCTTCCAATCGGGACTAACCTTCGAAAGGTAATCGGTAAAGATGTAGGTCGTACCGCTGCCATCGGAGCGGTGCGCAACCGTGATGCTCTGGTCGGGGAAATTCACCCCTGGATTCGCGGACGTGATCGCCTTGTCATTCCACTTGGTAATCTTGCCCAGGAAAATTCCAGCCAAGGCGTCGGCAGTAAACTTTACCTCGCCGCTCACTCCGGGGATGTTGTAGGCCGGCACGACCGAACCGAGCACGGTGGGAACGTGCAGCACTTTGACCTTGGATTCCGCGATCTGCTGATCGGTCATGGGGCCGTCGCTGGCGCCGAAATCCACGGTTCCCGCCTGCACCTGGCGAATGCCGCCGCCGCTGCCGATCGACTGGTAATTAATCTCGATGTCCGAGTGTTGGTTGTGATACTCGTTAAACCATTTGGAATAGATGGGGTAGGGAAAGGTGGCGCCAGCCCCGTTAAGTCTGGTCTGCGCAAAGGCGCAGCTCACCAGTACAGCGATGCAGAGGAGCACCCTGAAAGAGCGAATCACGTAGTTTCCTCCTAAGATTGGCCAGAGATGAGTACCTAAGTTGGTTTTACCTTCGGATTGTTACAACTCCGTTACATGCGAGTGAATTTCGCATGAACCTCTGCTCGATGGTCAGTCCCAATGCCGGCGTTCCATCGCGTGCAGCACTTCGGCGACGAGGACCCGGCTCCAGTGCCTTACTTCGCGCTCTTCTGCCGTCGCTTCAGGTCTTCGATGAACATCTGCTCCATAGGCTTGTCGTAGGTGCGCAAGACGTGGCGGACGCTGTGTCGGCTCACCAGATGGCAAACTTCCTCAGCGAGATTCTTGGCATGGTCGCCGGCACGCTCCAGCGACTGCGTCATGAACAGCACGTGGAAACTCTCCTGGCGGGGAGCGCCATCGTGGTTTTCAATGTGCCGCATAAAAATGAGGTTGCGCAGGCGATCGAGTTCTGCATCGGAACGCAGCACCGTCAGCGCGCGATTGAGATCGCGTTCCCGGAAAGCATCGTGCACATCGCCGAGCATTTTCTCCAGCCGCGACGCCATGACGGTGAGATCGCGGATGTCCTGCAGTTCGATGCGGCTGCCTACTGCGGCAGCGCGATTGCTGCAGTTCAGCAGGAGATCGCCGATGCGCTCCAGATCAATGATGAACTTGAGGCACGCCAGCAGTTCGCGCGCATGTTCCTCGTCGACCTTGGTGATGATCGAGGTGACGCCCTGATCGATGAGGCGATCGAGGGTGTCGAGTTCCTTCTCGCGCTCGCGGACCCCGTCCGACAGGGAAGGCACGCCGGTGGCGATTCCCTCGGCGACAATGCCGGCTGCAATTCGGGCCACACGGCAAGCCTGGAGGGTCTGTTCCCGCAACTCTGCGCAGATCGTATCCGGGCTGGGCGGCACCAATTCTGCTGAACTCATGATGGGATATCTCGATGCTGCACCCGAACCGATACGTCCGCGCCGATCCAGTACCTGGAGCTGTCAGCGGGTGAATGTGCGAGCTATGGAGTGAAGACTAAATAGCGATTGTGAATTCTCGATGAAAGTCCCATGAAGTTCGCTTGAATTCACAGGCGGGGGTTTTCAAGTGGATGCCTCTGAGTATCGGCAGGGGGGGGCCGGTGTATCCCCTTGCACGGGTAGTGCCGGCCTTCACCTGGATTATTTATGAGCATCGCACGCTTTGAAAGGGCATGGCTTCAGCCGTGCCGCTGAGTGGCTGCCTTTGATGGTGGCTTTAGCCACTGAGGGACTTCGATGTTTAGACGAAGTGCGACTTTCCTCAGGGGCTGAAGCCCAATCTCCACGCCGACGTCACGGCACGGCTGAAGCCGTGCCCTTTCAAAAATTTCTGTTTTCAGATACCGGAATAGGCCAGGTTCAGGCCCGCACTACCCCAGATACAACCACTCTGGAACTGCTCTAGGCGCTGACCGGCGCAGGCTGCCGAGGCAAGGTGAAGTAAAAAGTGGAACCGTGATTCAGTTCACTCTCCACATAAATGGTCCCGGAGTGGGCGCGCACCACATGTTTGGCGATGGCCAAGCCCAGGCCGGTGCCGCCCGATTCCTGCGAACGCGCTTTGTCCACCCGGTAGAAGCGCTCAAACAGCCGGGGCAGATGTTCGCTGGAGATGCCGGAACCGAAATCACGAACGTAGAATTGCACGCCTTCCTCGGTCTCGCACGCCCCCACCAGGACCTTCCCGCCGCCGTCACCGTACTTCAGCGCATTGTCAATCAGGTTAGAAAGCACCTGATGAATGGCATCGCGATCGACCGCCACGGCGGAAGTTGCCGTGTTCATCAACGACAGCTCGATGCCACGGCTGGCGGCGCGGTCTTTAAAGGTCTCGACTGCATCCTCCAGCAACTCGCGCGGCGTGGCCGGTTGGAGATTGAGTTTCTGCTCCCCGGACTCGACCCGCGCCAGCACCAGTAAGTCCTCGGTGAGCCGGGCCATGCGCATGGCATTCTTACGGATAATCTCCAAAAAATCGCGCGCGCCCCCTCCCAGATCGGGGTTGTCGAGCAGAGTTTCGGAGTAACCCTGGATGGAAGTCAGCGGGGTGCGCAGCTCGTGCGAGACGTTGGCAATGAAATCGCGCCGGGTTTTCTCCACCCTCTCGACTTCCGTCTGATCATGCAGCACCGCAACCGCACCGCCTCCGGGCATAGGGGCAGCGGTAACGTCGAAGATACGCCCCGAGAAAATCTTGGCGGCATTGGCCACGGTCACGTCACGCTTGTCCAACGCGTATTGCAGCGCGGTCAGGATCTCGGGGTCGCGCAACGATTGCACCAGCGGCGCTCCCAAGCGCACTCCCCCCGGCAGCAAGCGTTCCATGCGCTGGTTGGCCCACAGCACGCGCCCGTCCTGGGCCACCGCAATCACAGCTTCCTGCATCGAGTTCAGCAGGGCTTCCAGCGTCTGGCGGC
>Ga0075520_1000972_pt1 | contig 13412 bp, 11 predicted proteins | sample NGEPerB_FD_75100 | JGI IMG/M metagenome (GOLD analysis project Ga0075520, IMG submission 75100) | Arctic peat soil microbial communities from the Barrow Environmental Observatory site, Barrow, Alaska, USA - NGEE PermafrostAB12-B | ecosystem: Environmental > Terrestrial > Soil > Wetlands > Peat ... | reverse complement strand
CCTATAGTTGCGAGGCTTGCACTCATCGCACTATGGCGCTGCGCGAAGCGCAGACTGCGTTGCCTTTTCGCGGCGAAGCTTGAAAAGCGGCGCAGAATGCGACGTTTTGGAATTCAAATCGGTTGACCCTAATGAGTGAATAACAAAGTTCAGTACGCATAGGCGAATCCAGTAAGCAGCGTACGTTAACAAGCGATGGCCGCGCTCCAAGTCAAACTTAGTCAGCGCATGGAAAATGCCTGCCTTACCCTCGGCAATCAACGATTAGACCACAATCACACTCGGGGGTACCAGCTGCACGCGAGTCTGCGAAGACCATAACGCACATTGGTTAGAGCGAGAAGGTTTCGCAATCTTTAGCCGATACATCTGGAACTGGCGAAGCAAAGGATTGAAATTGCGATCATCAATGAGAATCAACGTCTCGCCGTTAGCGAGCGCGTCAAGTGTGCGAATAATCTCGAGATGGCGACTTTCGGGCGACAGTGTGCGGACACCGTATTCGGAATTTGAATGTGACTGTGGTTGTGTTCCTTCGTGCAGATGAATCTTCGCGCTCCGTCGAGTGGCCAGCGGACCTTTTGAGTGCCCATGCCCAGGGTGGTGACGACGGTCTCATTGCACTTCGCATGCCCCAGCAGAAGCTTGGTTCATCATCCGCTCATAGATCATGGATCGCGTGAAGACCGCCCGCGAGCAGCATTGAGAAGAGTCTGGATGTGCTCGTGCACGCGCGGTGCATCAGAGTGCGGGGCGACGGGAACCTCGGGAGCATCCCGGAGTTGGGCAAGGATGGAATCTGCGTTGGCAGCGATGAGCCGTTCACACGTTTCATAGAGCCCACCCTCGCACTCCTCGAGCGCGTTATGGGTTTCGAGGAGCTCCTGAATCACGGCAACGATATCAAGCGTTGGCGTGGGCACGAGCAACGCTGCGAGCACTCCATGGTCCCGCCGAAGTTGGACCGCGATCGGCAAGGAGACGCCATCACGTGCCCGTCGCGTCGCGGGCAATAAAATCTTTTCCTCCAAACCAATATGGCGAAGTAGGCCCGCGCGAAAGACAGCATACGACGACATCTCGATCTCACCCGGACGCGCAACGGATTGGCAAAGCAAAGCATCGAGCCTAGCGTGGTCCTTTGAGAGATATTCGAAGATTGGTCCGGACATTTTCAGCGAGGATTCCCCTTTTTCGACGCTCGTCTCTGTGTCCCAGCAGCCCATAGTTGCTGCTCAAGCTCGTTGCGGAGCACAACGACGCACTCCTCAACACGGGCGCGGTGGACCGGCGTGGCCGTCACGGCGCTTGCTCGCTGGGCGTGCTTGTCAGGAAGAGCAGATGCATTGGCGGCCATGACTACGCGACTGCCCCTTCGGGACCCGACAGGGCGCCTTCCTTCGCGTACTTCTCGAAGAGTTGGCCCCAGCCAGTCTCTTGCTTCCAGTGCTCGAACACGATTCTGTCTCGAAGCGGCCAGCGATACCAGTCGTGGTAAACCTCAAAGCCAAAGATGAAAACCTTCACGAGTGGCGTGCGAAAGAACAATTTCTGGAGGTATTTGAGCCGACTGAACCAGAGCAGATCGCCGATCAGCGACGCTCCGTTGTCGCCCACTCGGAAGCCCCATCGCTCCGAGGCGGCGTCGGAATCGCCAACCACATCGATATCCTCGGGCTTGCCGCACCCAAGGCCTTGCTCGTGTGCCACGGCGATGTACTCGATGGACATCGGGTCAAAGCCCATCATTTGCGCTGCTACCGCATCAATGGCGACCTGGTCACTCGAAGCCAACATGATGTTCTTGACGACTGGCCGCATTGTGCGAGGGCCTGGACCGTCGCCAGCGGTCGTGCCGTCCATGACGGCAAAGACCCCGGGGTGGATCTCCTTCTGTATCGCGAGCAGATCTACGAGCGTACGGTGAATCCACGAATGTGTATAGTGGCGCCTGTTGTGGAGCAGCCCACCGAAAGCGTTTTTCATGGCCCCGGTGGTCGTCGTGTAGATGTGACACTTCGTGGTCGGCAGATGAACAATGTTCTTACCGATGAAGTAATCCGGGATCGAAATCCCCTCCGGGTAGATCTGGTCGAGAACCAGCATTTTTGCGCGTGGCCGGAATACTGACCATTGCATGTCATCAGGCTTGAAGTTGTAGAGAACCGGCACGCCGTACCGACGGAATATGGGGGTGTAGTGGTTCAGGTCTTCGCCCTTAAATGCATCGGTGACGACAGTCTTATTCTGCAGGCAAACGAGATCGGCAAAACCACGCTTGTGCAGCGCGCGGATCGTCCCTTCAATCTGCCAGGGCGTGCTGTTGGCGCCGGGAAACGGGAAGTGCCAAGAGATGTTGTCCTTAAGGATCGTGGGCATGCCCTGGGTCAATGCGGTGTCGACGCTGGCCAAGTGTGGAGCCTGTCGATGTCAGCAAGAATCGTCTCGGTTTTCACCCGTTCTTTTCTCCTTGTATGAGGTGCACTTGGCGGTGACAGTTTTGGAAATAGCGGTTTTCTGCATAGAGTACCCATGTGGCTGCGCTGGCAGTGACTTCCTTGCCAGGCCCCACTGCGAGTTTCGAGAGGCGAGAAACTTCACTGGGTCGATCAGTACTGGGCGTGGTTCGATACCGAGCGAACGAGCTTCGTGAATTTCTGACAGAATAGACATAGGTCCTAATTCACGGGCCGCAATTCTGGCTTGAATCCAACGTGAGCTTTCGCTCCCGGACCGGCTCTCGGGCGGCCGGATGCCGCAGAGAGTGAAATTAGCAGTAGTTACTCTTCAACTGTAAAATACAATAACAGGATGACTGCCTACGCAGGGAGGAAATTGCGGTAAATGTTGACGGTGTTAGCGCATGCTGACGTCTCAGTCGTAGACAGCACCCGTCGGCGCGCACTAGAGCTATTGCGCCGTTTTGGCTGGAATGCAACGTCTTTTCAGATCCTTGAACCGGGATTCGCGTATTGGTTCTACGGTAACGATGCTTGTGTTGCATACGTAGACACAGGGCACGCCTGGGTTGTGGCCGGCGCACCCATTGCATCAACGAATATGCTCTCTCAGGTTGCGGATAGATTCGTATCCGAAGCCCGAACCCGCCACAGAAGAGTCGTATTTTTTGCAACCGAAAATCGATTCGCAACAGCGACCGGATTGGATTCAATCCTGATCGGCGAACAGCCAATTTGGCAGCCTAGCGATTGGGATTCGGTAGTCAACAGCGTGAAAAGCCTCAGGGAGCAAATGCGGCGCGCGAGTTCAAAACAGGTCGTCATTCGGCGGCTGTTGCCCAGCCCCACGTCGCCACTGGTTCTAGAGCGTCAAGCTGTGGAAGCGCTTATTGCACAATGGATGGGCGCCAAATCAATTCCTGCATTACGCTTCTTAGTTGACCTTCACCCGTTTTCGTTTTTTAGTGAACGTCGATATTACGTGGCTACCTGCGGTGTCAAATACGTTGGTTTCGCTGCTGTTATCCCGATTTTCGAAAGGAATGGCTGGTTCATCGAGAATCTCATACGGTCGCGCGATGCCCCCAACGGGACCACGGAGTTGTTGGTCGATGCGACTATGCGTGACGCAGCAGCTTCAGGCAGCGATTTTGTTACGCTCGGGCTTGTGCCCCTAGCGGGCGCCGTCGAGTCTTGGCTGCGCGCCGCGCGCAAGTACGGTTCTGTACTCTACAATTTCTCAGGTCTCGAGGCTTTCAAGGCCAAGTTTCGTCCTAACGAATGGTGCCCCATCTACCTGACGTACCCCAGTGAACAATCGGGCTTTCTTGCCGTGTATGACAGCTTGGTTGCCTTCGCAAATGGAGGACTGTTTCTCTTCGGCCTTCGGGCGTTGCTCTGGGGCCCGGGCATCGTATTGCGTACACTTGCTGTCCTTTTGGTGCCTTGGGCGTTGCTCATCGCCTCCGCGGACAGCGCTCGCTGGTTTCCTTCGCCTTTTGTAAAGTGGGCTTGGGTACTGTTCGATATTGGCATTTGTGCTGCGCTCATGTCGATGTTTACACGATTCCGGCGTATTCTGGCTAGCGCGGTCGTTGCGCTTATTGCGATTGACGCGCTCACGACCACGGTGGAGGCTTTGCTCTTTAACTTTCCTCGAGTTCGGCATTGGCCGGAATATCTCATCTTGCTTGCTGCAATTGCGGCCCCGTCCTTTGCAACAATCGTCTTATGGAACGTACGCCAGCGTGAACTTCGTGTTTTGGGACATCCAAGTCGATAGACACGGGTCACTTGAGCTCAATCGGAATCAATTCTGGGCTAGGTCGACCTTAGAGGGGGACCCGCCGGTTAGCGATCGAGCGAAGAAGAAATCATCGAACCAAACCCGTCCAATATGCACCCAATTCATCGGCGTCTTCTTCCTTCCAATTTCGGTCGACCCCTTATAGTGTTCTCCTGCGGATCTGGCGGTCGGCGGACTCAGTGAATGTCACGTCGACACGCGCCTTCTTTGGGCGTAGCGTGACGACTCCTAGGGGCTGACAAGCCCCATGAGTCAACGCCAGTAGGTCCTTCATTTGAAGGGTCGCGCAGATCAGATTGCCGTCGAATCGACCGAGGCGATTACTATGAAACCATAGTCACTCGAAAGTGATCGGCTATCTCCTTGGTGGCGCCATGCCGTGATCTTGGTCATGATTTTTGGCTTCACTTTACTCACGATCGTCAAGGCATGAGAACCGCTCGTTCTATCAACCGGAGCGCGAACGATGAAGCTTCGACGTCACATCGCGCTTGCAACCATCGATGAGGCTGAGCGCGCACTAGCTACGAGCGATCGAAAGTAGAGTGGACAACACTCGAGGAGCCTCGTGTACGAGGCCCTTGGCTAGCAGTGCGCCGCCCAGCGAGCAGAAGTAAAGGTAGCCCCGCGAATCGCCGAATCGCTGAACGACGCGATCGAGCGATGGTCCCGATTCAACCTGCAACAGCTTACCGAGCCCGCGTGTGGCGCCTACGTCACCCGGAGGGAACACATCGAGGTCTCAGCGCATCAGGTCGAGCTGCGGCGACGACCTGGGCCGTGGGGAACGCGTGAAAGCGACGGCTGTCATATTCGAGTGACTCCCCGAAGCTCTCTACAAAGCGCCCGACGATCGCTACGCCGGCATCCAAGCTCACTTGCTGGAATGGCACCACGTTCGCGAATGCCTCGAACAGCTCGGAGAATATGCATGAAGCGCTCCATATCGCAGTTGGTGGCTCGGTAGCAGTTCATTAGACTCATTGCGGACCATTGACGTCCCCCTCGTCCAGCTCCATGTTCAAATATAGGACATTGTCGACCCCTCGCTGGGGAGTTTTCGCGCCTCACCATAATAAACTGCTTTCCGCACTACGATATCAGTTCGGCGGACACGACGAGAAACACTAATGGCGGCGACTTCGTCCGATGCCTTGATCTTCTTCGGCGCGACCGGAGATCTCGCTGATAAGAAGATCTTCCCGACGCTGCTGGCGATGGTGAAGCACGGCCACTTGAACGTACCGGTCATCGGAGTAGCAAAAGCGGGCTGGAATCTCGATCAACTGAAGGCGCGTGCCAGGGACAGCCTGGAGACCCACGGCGGTGGCGTCGATGGTGTCGCCTTCGAGAAGCTCTCGTCGCTACTCCGCTATGTCGATGGCGACTACCAAGATCCGGCAACGTTCGATGTTCTGCGTCATGCACTCGGTTCAGCGGAACGTCCATTGCACTATCTAGCCATCCCCTCCAGTTTGTTCTCGACCGTGGAGCCCCAGCCAGCACCGCCGAGGAGATCGTCGTGAAGGCATCAGAAATCAATCAGTCTTGCGTCAACACGATTCGCTTTCTCTCGGTTGACATGGTCGAAAAGGCGAATTCTGGCCATCCCGGGCTGCCGATGGGGGCGGCGCCGATGGCTTATGTTCTGTGGACTCGCTTTCTTCGCCACAATCCGAAGAACCCACACTGGTGGGATCGCGATCGATTCGTGCTCTCCGCGGGACATGGGTCGGCGTTGCTCTACTCCTTGCTCCATTTGACGGGCTACGATCTGCCGCTCGATCAGCTCAAGCGATTCCGACAGTGGGAAAGCAAGACGCCGGGGCATCCAGAGAGCCACGTCACTGATGGCGTCGAAGCGTCGACCGGGCCGCTTGGGCAGGGAGTCGGCAACGCCCTGGGCATGGCAATAGGCGAGGCCCATCTCGCCGCGCGCTACAACCGACCTGGGTACGACCTCTTTCACCATTTCACGTACGTCGTCGCCAGCGACGGCGATATGATGGAGGGACTGCAAAGCGAGGCGAGTTCGCTTGCGGGTCATCTCGGCCTCGGCCGCCTCATCGTCTTGTACGACAACAACCACGTGACGCTGTCGGCGACGACGCCAATCGCCTTCAGTGAGGACGTTGCCGGACGCTATCGCGCCTTCGGCTGGCACGTGATTGAGCTCGACGATGGTAATGATCTCGAGGCGATCGAAGGCGCGATTCAAAGTGCCAAGAACGTGAGCGACCGCCCTTCACTCATCTCGGTGCAGACGGTGCTTGGATATGGTGCGCCCGACAAACAGGGCACCTACCACGCGCACGGCAGTCCCCTCGGTGCCGAAGAGGTGCATAAGGCAAAGCAGAACCTCAACTGGCCCGAGGAGCCACCGTTCTTCATCCCGGACAATGCGTTGGCTCATTTCAGGAGTGCCATCGATCGCGGCCGGGAACTCGAGGAAATCTGGAAACGAAATCTCGAGGCCTATGAGCGGGACTTTCCTGACCTCGCGCGAGAGATCAAGCGTCGATTCTTAGGCGAACTTCCCGAGGGCTGGGCCAACGAGTTGCCCACTTTTCCAGCCGACGCCAAGGGTCTGGCGACGCGAAAGGCCTCTGAGGCGGTAATGCAAGTCATAGCGCACACGCTGCCCGAATTAGTCGGCGGCTCCGGCGATCTCGATCCGTCCACATTCACGTGGCTCAAAGAAGACGGTGACTTCGAATCACCCTTGCGCTCGCCGCAATTGGTGCAGGGGCTTCTCGGAGGCGGTTGGGGCTATGAGGGGCGCAACATTCATTTCGGCGTGCGCGAGCACGCGATGGCGGCCGCGATAAATGGGCTCGACTACCACGGCGGCTTCATCCCGTTCGCAGCCACGTTTCTCGTCTTCTCGGACTACATGCGCCCGTCGATTCGCTTGGCGGCACTCGCCAAGCTCCGCGTGCTCTTTGTGTTCACTCACGACAGCATTGGTGTGGGTGAAGATGGACCGAGCCATGAGCCCATCGAGCACATCGCGTCATTGCGAGCGGTTCCGAATCTCTTGGTGATCCGACCGTGTGACGCTAACGAGACGCGCTGGGCTTGGCAAACGGCAATCGAGCAACGCGACCGCCCAACCGCGCTCGTATTGACGCGCCAGAACGTGCCAACACTCGACCGTGCCATCTTCGCACCGGCGGAGCAGTTGCGACGGGGCGCCTACGTTCTCAACCCAACCGACGAGGAAAAGGAGCCCGATGTGATTCTGATCGCGAGTGGCTCTGAAGTTGCGCTCATCGTGGCAGCCGAGCCCATATTGCGAAAGGCGAAGGTGAACGCGCGGCTAGTTTCGATGCCGTCATGGCGACTCTTCGAGGAGCAAACGGTCGAGTATCGCCAAAGCGTTCTGCCCAGGGCAGTGATGGCCCGACTCGCAGTGGAAGCAGCGTCGCCGTTCGGCTGGGAACGTTGGACCGGCATCGAGGGTGCGATCATTGGCATCGATCGATTTGGGGCATCGGCACCCAGCTCGACATTGTTCAAGGAGTATGGCTTTACCGTCGAGCACGTCGTCGAACAGGCGCTTGCACTCGCGCGTCAAAGGTCAGAAATGAAGTAACGAGGTCAAACTCTGTGATGAACCCTACTGAAGCCAGGCGCGATCTCTATCAGTCCTTCGCATCAGGTGGATGAGCAAGGTCGCGAATACTATGGTTCCTTGGACATTACTGAAGCAAAGCACCCCCAGACCATTCTGGCTTACGAGATGAATGGAGCTCCAATTCCGATAAATCACGGAGCGCCATTTCGGCTGCGCGTGGAAACCAAGCTCGGTTTCAAGATGGTCAAATGGCTCAAGTCAATCGAATTGGTCGAGGATTATAGGACCGTTGGCGAAGGGCAAGGCGGCTACCGCGAAGACTTTGACTACTATGGAACCGGAGCTGAAATCTGAGGCCATGGACTCCGTGCTTGCGATCGACGGGAGTTCGCCCACCTAAGCGCGAAATATTGGAGGTCATACCGATGAAGAAGGACTTCAGAATTGGAGATCACGTGGGGTGGAACTCGGAAGCGGGCCACGTGCGGGGAACGATCAAGAAAAAGGTCACCTCGGCGATCGAGTTCAAGGGCTACACAGTCCGCGCCTCGAAGGAGGAGCCACAGTATTTGATCAAAAGCGATACAACTGATCATTTGGCCATGCACAAGGGATTAGCGCTAAGGAAAGTCAAACCATGAATACCAAACCACTCGACAATCCGCTGCTCAAGCGACCGCCGGCGCACGCAAATCAATGCGGTGCAGACACACCGGAAACGCGAGACTGGATGGGGAGCAACTCCAAGTGAATTTTCAAGGGCTCATAGATACTGCGAAGATGCTGCTCGCTGGCGACAGGGGCCTGCTGGCAATGGATGAAAGTAATCTAACCTGCAACAAGCGATTTTCTACGTTGGGGATCCCTCCAACCGAGGAGGCACGCCGTGCTTATCGGGAGTTGATTGTGACCACTCCCGGTCTCGGTGACTTTATTAGTGGAGCGATTCTCTTCGACGAGACGATCCGTCAGCATAAGAAAGATGGCACTCTCTTCGTCAAAACCATTACCGATGCGGCAATCATTCCCGGCATCAAGGTTGACGCCGGCGCAAAAGATATGGCCGCTCATCCCGGAGAGAAAATAACCGAAGGTCTGGACGGATTGCGCGACCGTCTTTCCGAATATTCTAAAATGGGCGCCCGTTTTGCCAAATGGCGCGCGGTAATTGCTATGGACAACGACCTTCCAAGCCGTGGCTGCATCGAGGCCAACGCGCAGTCCTTGGCTCGATATGCCGCGTTGTGCCAGGAAGCAGGCCTCGTCCCCATTGTCGAGCCTGAGGTGCTGATGAGCGGTGAGCATACCCTCGAGCGGTGCTGCGAGGTGACGGAGGAAGTCTTGCGAACCGTTTTCAAGCAGCTTTATACACAACGAGTGGCGCTGGAGGGCATGATCCTGAAGCCCAACATGGTACTTTCGGGACTGGCGTGTCCGAAACAAGCAGGTGTTGACGAGGTGGTCGAGGCCACTATGAGATGCCTCTTTCGATCCGTTCCTGCTGCCGTTCCAGGAATTGCCTTCTTGTCAGGAGGCCAATCCGGTGAACTGGCCTCGGTCCGTCTAAATGCGATGAATACTCGATTCAAGTCGCGGCTGCCTTGGACATTGTCCTTTTCATTTGCCCGCGCCATCCAGCAACCGGCTTTGGAGATTTGGCGAGGCGAGGAGGCTCACGTCAAGGCAGCGCAGCAAGCTCTGTATCATCGAGCCAAGTGTAATTGGGCTGCGCGCCGCGGTGAATACAATACCGAGATGGATAGGCCATGAGCCCGACAACAGAGAAACATGAAATGAATCGAGTGCCTCTGTATCCTCTGCGGTTCGACCCGATCTATCAGTACCGACTCTGGGGCGGCCGGCGGTTGGCCAATCTTCTTTCCGTCCCGCTGCCCGACGATGGTCCCATTGGTGAAGCTTGGCTTCTGAGCGATCGCGATGACCACCCCAGTCTTGTCGCTGATGGACCGCTTAAAGGACGGACAATTGGACAATTGCTAAAGCAGTGGCCGGAGCAGTTGCTGGGAAAACTGGCCGCAAGCTTTCAACGGTTTCCACTGCTATTGAAGTATCTCGACGCGAGCGAGATGCTCTCCGTACAAGTGCATCCATCGGATCAGCAAACGAACTATCTTCCCGCTGGTGAGTCCGGCAAGACGGAAGCGTGGGTTGTGCTAGAGGCGGGGCCCGAGCGCCGTATCTACGCCGGTCTGAAACCAGCCACCACGGCAGATGAGCTGCGGCGGGCGATTGCAAATCGCACTTTGGCGGATTGCTTGGCCAGTTTCCGGCCAAAGGTTGGCGATGCCATCTTCCTGCAAGCCCGGACCGTTCATTCGCTGGGCGACCTTGTGGTGTTCGAAATCCAGGAAAATAGTGATGTGACGTTTCGTCTTTACGATTGGGACCGTCTTGACGCAAAAACTGGCCACCCTCGCCCTCTGCAAGTTGATCAGGCAATCGCCTGCATTGATTTCGCGCAAGGTGAGGTGGGTCCAGTAGTGCCGGTCGTCGAAGAGGTGAAGCCAGTGTTGCGAGAGCGGCTTTTTGCTTGTGAACACTTTGGATTGTGGCGAATCCGTGGGGAAGGGCCGTTCATGGTTGGTGCGGAGCAAACGTCACGTGTGTTAGTGTGCATCGATGGTGACGGAAATTTAGAGTACGATGGCGCTGTCTATGCTGTTGGTAAGGGTGATGTTATGCTCTTGCCGGCTGTGGTGGGAGCGTGCCTTTGTCGCTCGCGTGGTGAGGTCACTTTATTGGAAATATCGCTGCCGGAGGGTAATTGACGCAATGAAAAAGCTCATTGTGTTTGACCTAGACGGCACGCTCGCTGAAAGCAAGTCATCTCTCGATGCCGAGATGGCGACGCTGCTCAGCAATCTTTTGAGCATCGTGAAGGTAGCCGTTATTTCCGGCGGCAACTGGCCACAATTCGAAAAGCAATTGCTCTCCAATCTTTCATATAATGCAAAGTTGAAGAATCTGTCTCTCCTTCCTACTTGTGGAACAAAGTTCTACAAGTTTGAATTGGGTTGGGAAAAACTTTATTCGGAAGACTTCATGGAAAAAGAGAAAGAAAGAATTATCAGTTCATTGAAGCAGGCGGTTGGTTTGTTGGACGTCAAGGTCGAACGGACTTGGGGAGAGCAGATTGAAGACCGAGGAAGCCAGATTACGTTCTCCGCACTCGGACAGCAGGCTCCCATCGAAGAAAAGAAAAAGTGGGACCCTGATTACACAAAGCGCAAGAAAATAAAAGCAACGCTCGATAAGCTTATCCCAGAGTTTTTCGTGCGTTTGGGTGGCACAACATCCGTCGATGTCACTAAACCAGGAATCGACAAGGCGTACGGGATTAGAAAACTCCGAGACAACCTAGGTATCGAAATTGATGAGATGATCTTCGTCGGGGACGCGTTGTTTCCCGGTGGGAACGACTATCCCGCCAAAGAAGCCGGCGCTCTATCCATCCAGGTCAGAGATCCAAATGAATCGAAACGGGTCATTGAAGCAATCGTCGCTTGCTTGGATTGTGTTCGACACACACCAACGCCTCCGGAGAAGAGCCCATGAGCGGTTTTCAATTGCAGCGCTTGGGGCAAATAATGGAGCCGGAACCCGGCAATCCGCTCGAGGTCGAAGGTGTCTTGAATCCAGCTGCTGTTCGTGGTCCTGATGGTAAGCTTTACCTATTTCCACGGCTTGTCGCGCAGGACAATTATTCGCGTATCGGCATTGCTCGCGTAAAATTCAATGAAGCTGGTGATCCGGCAGGCGTCGAACGGCTCGGCATTGCGCTTGAGCCGGAAGCGGAATACGAGCGGCGACCTGACGGCAGTGGCGGCTGCGAGGATCCGCGAATTACGTTTGTCGAACCGCTTCGGCACTATGTGATGACCTACGCGGCATTTTCGTCTGAAGGCCCACGTATTGCTCTAGCCGTTTCGGAGGACTTGTTTCATTGGAAACGCCTGGGGCTCGCGACATTTGCTCCCTATCACGGTATCGATTTCGTCCATGTGGACAACAAGGATGCCAGCATATTTCCTACTGCCGTGCCCAATCATGCCGGAAAGATGCAACTGGCTCTCCTCCATCGACCTCTTTTCATGGGGACTCGACCTGAGGAAACCGCCTGCAAGAATGCGTTGCGGGTTGTGGATCTCGATCATGAGAGCATCTGGATTTCCTACTGTCCGATGACGTTCAAAGGCCTCGAACCGCAGCACCGCAGCTTGTTTAATTCACATCACCGGCTTGCGACGCCAGTTGCGCCTTGGGAACGGCTCAAAATCGGCGGTGGCACTCCGCCCATTCTAACTCGGCACGGCTGGCTCGTAATTTACCATGGCGTAAGCGAAATGCCGAATTCAAGCAAAGACGGACATGAGCTGTGTTACTCGGCGGGGGTAATGCTTCTCTCGAAAGAGCATCCGCGCGTGATTCGCTATCGATCGGCGGAACCAGTGTTGATGCCGGAATTGCCGCAAGAACGCCGTGGGACTATTGCCAACGTTGTTTTTCCCACCGGCATCGACCGGCGCGATGATCTTGGGTTACCGGATCGCTTCGACGTCTATTACGGGATGGCCGACAACCGGATTGGCGTGGCACGGCTCGATATGCCGGATGTCGTGCCCTCGGCGGGAGTTGCCGACTCCGCGCAAGCTAAGGTGTAATGCGCTGGGCCGTGCGTCCGCGCGGCTAGGCTAAGTGTCAACGATTGCCACCGGATCGTCTTGCTCCGCGATGCGTGGCTTGTCATCCCGTATGGTGCAATTAACCGAGCGAGCGTAATTCGTACTGTCTTGATGTTGTGCTGGCTCCCTTGACGATCCGCGTCCTCATGCGGCCACCCGGTAATCATGGTGAAGTCCACTTAGGACGGGCACCGAGATAATTTTCGCTCCGTTATGGTGAATTGCACACGGACTTGGAATAGGTATTCGCTGTCCGATCCCTTGATGCGGTCGGCAGGTATTGAAAAACGAGCAATACTCGGTGAGTGCGCAGTCCAGATGCTTTACGCCAAAGATGATGGTGTGATCCAGGCATTCGCGTCTGACGCTACCAAGGAATCGTTCGCAAATCGAATTCATCAGGGGCGCCTGAATCGCTGTACGCAATATCTTCATCCCAGCGCCCTTCGCAACGCGATCGAGTTCGGCCCCAAATTTGTTATCGTTATCGCGAACGATGAATTGGGGCCCTTCACCGAACGGCGTGATGTTCCGAAGCTGTTGGGCCGTCCATTCCGCAGTTGGCGAACGAGTAACGCCAACGTGCATAACTCGCTTCGAATTGATATCCACGACGAAGAACGCAAAGATTGGCCGAAACCAAATATCGTAAGTCTGCCAGAAATCGCCGGCCCAAACCGTATGGTTTCTCAAGAAGGTGCGCCAATTCTGGCCGCGATCAGGGTCGGGCGGTCTGGCCTTGGTCATGTGACGCTGGCTCGTGCGCTTCGCGACTCGGATGCCGAGTTTCAAGAGTTCGCCGCGTATTCGCTCCGCGCCCCAGAGGACATTTTCAGCGGCCATGCGAGCGCTGCTCGAGCTCGGTT
>Ga0075520_1000971_pt1 | contig 13418 bp, 13 predicted proteins | sample NGEPerB_FD_75100 | JGI IMG/M metagenome (GOLD analysis project Ga0075520, IMG submission 75100) | Arctic peat soil microbial communities from the Barrow Environmental Observatory site, Barrow, Alaska, USA - NGEE PermafrostAB12-B | ecosystem: Environmental > Terrestrial > Soil > Wetlands > Peat ... | reverse complement strand
GGTTTGCTGCGCCGCGTAGCGATAGTCGGTGGCAGCCGAAGCGATTTCCGTGGCAAAAACCTCCCGGCCCACCACATGGACGCGCACATCGGTGCCTTCGACGTAGGCCTGAAACTGGACGGGGCACCAGCGAATGCGATCGAGTCGCTCCAAGTCGCTGTCTTGAAGTGTTTGAACGATGGAACGAACCCCGCTGATCGATTTGTAGATGATGCGCCCGTGCCGGGCCCGGAACGCCCGGACCAAATCGGGATCATTCGTGATCAGGGTTTCCGGCACGTTGAATCCGGCGGCCTGGATCAGTTGCGCCTGATAGGGCTTGGAGTTGTTGGACGCCATGGCGGCGGTTCGGTTCACCACCCGCGCAGGTGCGATATCGCACCACTGGGTCAGCGTGTCATGCAACGCCCGGCACGCCGCCCGTTCCGGCGCGGCCGCCGGCAGCGGGCTCAATTCGGGAAGCCGGGCCATTTCCATGAAGCGCACGTAGACACCGGTAATCGCACTCAGCGGGATTCCTTCGCCGTACAGTTCGAGCCATCCGCCGAACGCACCGCGGCGGATCTCATAAACCATGGAGCATTCCGCGAAGCGCCGCTGATTGAAGATACGATAAGCCGCGCCGCGTTCTTCCAGCGCCCGGGTGACCAGGGCGATCGGTGGTTCCGAGGGAATACCGCATAACAGGATCATGAGGCGGAACTGCCTTCCCGCATGGCGGCCGCCAGCGCATCGAGCAGCGGGTCGCCGCCCAGACGCAGTTCGGGCAGCGGAGTGGCACCTGCGAAGGTCCAGGCGCCAGCGCTACCCGCGATGAAATCCACGCCGAGCAGATCCGTCGCTGACAATTGGGCCAGGCGAAGGCAGCCGGCGCCAATCGCTGCGGGCACAGCCGCACCGGCGACCGTCTGGCCGGCGACAATCACGCTGTGGGCCTGAATGCCAGCCGGCAACAGACGCCGCTGTCCGAGAGTTTCGTCGACCCGGTCGAAATTCGTCTGACGATAAACTGGCGTGGGCAATCCGGCCGTCGCGGCCAGACATAGCCAGGCGGATTCCGGGCGCCATGCTCCCGCAAGACCCATCGCCGTCGAACGGTTGAACACCGGGCAGGGAAGGCTGTGCAGCCAGCTCAGATAAAACGCGAACAACTCTTGTTGGACATACAATCGGTCGGTTTCCGCGGCCCGGTTCCACATCGTGAGCGGAACCGAGTACATCCGGTTGAGAACACCGCGCAATTCGCCGTCGTGAATCCGGCGTCCATCGGCGAGGGTGATCTTGATCGTTGCGCCGTCGGAATCGACCCGATGCTCCCAGCGAAGACTGGAACCGAGCACTGCCGGGCTGACGAGCTCGATGGGGGTCAGGCCGCGACGCCGCAAGCCTTGATAGGCCCAGAGCGCCGACGTGTCGCCCGGTTCACAAATGACGAGCCACATGAAGGAATCCGGCTTTCAAATTTCCCGAGAAACAAGTTCGATCACGGTGTCGACCGGTGCGGTCGCCAACGAGCGGAAGGTGGCGCCGCGCAAGATGAGTGCGGTCATTCCTGGCGGCAAAACAAGGGCGGAACCCCGGGATCGGAGTCCTGCCCTCGGTCAGCTTTGGCACAACGCAGCTCAATTCCCGCAACCGCAGTCCGTGCTGGCTTTGGTCTGGGCAGCGTCGGCGGCCTGCTGCTGCAGTTCCTGACTGAGCGCACCCAGATCGGGCTCTTGTTTCAGCGCACCGGCACTCAGGTCGGGTCGCATCGCCGCCGTGATGAAGGTGGTCAGTTGCCCCACGGAAGCTTCGAGTTGCGCGATGCGCGCCTCGATTCCGTGCGTCACCGGCCCGATCGGATTGACCGGATTAACCGGGTTGTCGGTGATTTTGGGATGGTCGACGATGATTTTGGGTCCCACATCGACCTCCGATTTCTCCACCTTGTGTTCCTTGAGTTCGACCTTCTCCACCTTGTGCTCCTTAAGCTCGACCTTCTCCACTTTGTGCTCCTTGAGCTCGATCTTGTGATCCTTGGCGTCCTTGCTCTCGTTCTTGGCGTCCTTGACCTCCTTGGTTTCGAGCTTGAGCTCCTTGATCTCGATTTTTTCCAATTTATGCTCTTTGATGATCGCCTTGGTCCCAACGCACATGGTGACGTTCAATGCGGCCAGAACGTCGGCGATCGAATTGCCCAGGGTATGCCCGTCACTGCTGCCGGCGAAGAGCAAGCTGACCACCTTCAGACTGTTGTCCACGATTACGGATCCCGAGTCGCCGTGGTCGCTGAAAAGTGGATTGTGCGCGGTGTCAGGTCGAACGCCCACCTGGTTGGTCAGCGTCTTGACGCCGATGCCGTCGCCATAGTCGATGTTGACCGAAGCGCTGATGCTGTCCACGAACCCGTAGGTCAACCCCGTCGTGCGGCCCCGTTTGCGCACCGGGGCGTTGAGCACGGCGGTTGCGGTGCCGGCGACATGGCCGAGTTCCAGCACGTCGCAAACGTAACCGATGCCCGAGTTCAGGTTGCAGACCGCACAGTCGACGGTTCCGCCCAGCACGGCTCGTTGCAGCGTGCCGACGACGTCCGCCGGGCAGCTTCCGCCGTCCACCCGGCCCGGCTGGCACATCTGGTCGCCTACATGCCAACCGTTGTCGATGCACATGACGTGGAAGTTGCTCAGGCACAGAGGATTGTTCGTGGCGTTGTCCTTCACGATCGCGCCGAGGGTGCCGACGTAAACATAGCCCCCCACGGCCCGGCACGGACCAATTCCCATACCGCCCTCGACCGGCCGGTAACGGCCTGAGTCCAACTGGAGCTCCACATCCTCCAGTTTCTTGCGGTTGCGGAACTGCTGGAGCTCGTAGGTGCGCTCGATCACGTCGGTCTTGACGCCTTCGATCGTGTCCGGGATTTTTTCCCCTTTCGACACGGTCTTTTTCTTCTTCGCCACGAGCACCCGGATGGCGATCTCCTCGGTGCGTTTACCCGCGACGTATTTGTAGCCTACATCCACTCCCGTGACACCGGGCTGCTTCAGCAACGCGGCCTCAACGCTTTCTTTGACGCGGACAATCTCTGGCACGGCTTTCATGTTTTGGCTCCTTTGGTTCATTTGTCGTCACCTGGCCTGTTGGGGTTTTGCGGGGCAAATCTGCGGGAGTCGCGGGTCGTTCGAACGACCGTCATTGCGGCTCAAACGACCGCTCGATGACGTCCACCGGCGTTCCTTCCACTTCTTTTAGGGCGAGGATTTCGCGGGGCGCGCTGACCTTGCTGGAAACGTAAACACGAATCGCCGGCACATCGGTCGGCTGGCCGGCAACCAGCCGGTATCCCACGTCGACCCCGGTGACCCCCGGCTGCGCCAGCCACGTTTTCTCCCAGCGCTTTTGGATCGCGATGACTTCTTCAAGTTTTGGATTTGGCATGATACCTTATCCCCAAAACGCTCGGTGGATGATCAGTTGGCTGGAATCTCGACTGACAGGTCTAATTCAATGGGTTCGACGGAGCTTGACCCGGCGCAGATCAACCCCTCCGTCGGCGAGGCGCGCACATTATACGTGCCGTCGCTGCAGTTGCAAGTGAACGGAATCGATAGTTGGTTCCTCCAGGGCCTGTTGCAGTTGTTCTGCATATTCACAAGCCGCGGCACGGGCGATTGGCAGTCAACTTCGGCCCGGCCAAGCCCGCAGTGAGCCCGCGGACGAATGCGCGGGCGGAAACAGCGGCGCGCCCCCGTCGCAAAAGGCAGGCAGGCGCCATTGCCTTTCGAGCCTAGCGCCACTCCGGCGGATTTTGCAGATGCGACTTGAGAACGCCGATGCAGGGGAGATTGCGGTACCGCTCGGCGAAGTCCAACCCGTAGCCGACGACGAACTGGTCGGGGATCGGAAAGCCGACGAAATCGGCTTCAAAGTCCACTTCGCGCCGGCCCTTCTTGTCCAGCAGGACGCAGGTCTTCACGGACGCCGGCTTGAGCTTCTTGATCAGGTTGACCACCACCGAAAGCGTTTTGCCCGTGTCGAGAATATCGTCGATCAAAAGCACATGGCGGTTGGCAATATCGATCGTCATGCTGTGCACGATCTCCGGCTTGCCGACGGCGCGCGTCTCGTTGCGGTAGCTGGAGACGCGGATGCAGTCGAGCCGGATGGGCCGCTGGATTTCGCGCAGCAGATCGGCGGCGAACAGCAAGGCGCCGTTGATGATGGCGACGACGGTGATTTCCTCTTCGCCGTAGGCGGCGGTGATGTCCGCACCGAGCTTCCGCACGCGGTGGCTGATCATGCTTTCGGAGACGATGATTTCCTCGAGGTCCTGATAGGCGGGCAAAACATTTTTGGTGGCACGCATGGCGGAAAGTCGAACGGACGAAGAAGCCGGGACCGCGGCCGTTCCCGGGCAGGCTGGCAGAGCTAAGAACGAAACACGGCCGGCTGGCAACCTGTTTACCGGGCTTAATCTTTTTGACTTCATCGCCGGCGGGCGGTTGCCTCATTCTCCGCGGGCGACAAGCGATGATTTCCATTCAGATCAAGAAGCTGACGAAGCGTTTCGGCCCGGTCGTCGCCCTGCAGAACCTGGACCTCACGATCAACCCGGGGGAGCTGTTTTTTCTCCTGGGGCCGAGCGGGTGCGGGAAAACGACGCTGCTGCGGTGCCTGGCGGGTTTCTGCGTGCCGGACGAAGGGAAAATCTGGTTCGGCGAGGAAGAGGTGACGGCGCTGGCCCCGCATCGGCGCAACGCGGGCATGGTGTTTCAAAGCTACGCGCTCTGGCCGCACCTGACGGTGGCGGAGAACGTGGCCTTCGGCCTCGAGGAACGCCAGTTGCCGCGCGATGAGATCCGCCGGCGCACGGGGCAGGCGCTCGAAGCGGTCCACATGAGCGCCTATCTTGCGCGAAAACCGAACCAGCTTTCCGGCGGCCAGCAACAGCGGGTCGCCCTCGCACGGGCGCTGGTCGTCCGTCCGCGGTGCCTGCTGCTCGACGAACCGCTCTCCAATCTGGACGCGAGATTGCGCCTGGAGATGCGCGGGGAGATCCGGCGGGTCTGCAAGGAATTCCAGCTGACCACGGTTTATGTGACCCACGATCAGAAGGAGGCGTTGTCGATTTCCGATCGCATGGCGATCATGGAGGGCGGGCGAATCCTGCAGGTCGGGGCTCCGCGCGAAATCTACCGGCGGCCCGTGCGCCGGAATGTCGCCAATTTCATCGGCGAGGCCGACTTCATTCCCGGCAAAGTGGTGGCCGGCGGCGGGGGCCGGGCCGTCGTGGCAACGGCGCTTGGACGCATCGACGGCGTGTTGGGCGATCCGACGCTGCCGCCGAAAGCCGGCGACGAAGTGACCGTGTCCATCCGCCCGGAATGCTGGGTCATCGGCCGGGAGACGAAAGGGCAGAACTGCATCGAGGGCGTGATCGGCCACGCCGTCTACCTCGGCGAAATGGCGCAATATGACTTTGTCTGTGCCGGCCTCACGCTGAAGATCGTGGAGTTGAATCCGCGTTTTGTCGGGCCGACGGCCGAGGGCAAGCTTCAGGCCAGCGTGGACCCGGAGGACGCGGTCGTCCTGGTGGAGTAGGGGAGATCGCAGCCCGGCTGATGGCATGAAGCGGACCCTCCTCCTGCTCCTCCTGGCGGCGACCATCGCCCTTCCTTTCGTCCTGCGACCGAAGCGGCCGGCGATTGCGCGGGCGGATGCCACGCTGGTGATCATCACGCCGCACAACGAGGCCATCCGCTATGAGTTCGGGCGCGGTTTCCAGCGGTGGTACCATGAGCAGACCGGCAAGACGGTGTTTGTCGACTGGCGCGTCATCGGCGGCTCGAGCGAGATCACGCGCTACCTCGACGGGGCCTACACCGCCTCGTTCCAGAATTACTGGACGCACACGCTCAAGCGGGCGTGGAGCAACGCGGTGGAGACCGGGTTCGCCAACTTTCACGTGACGCCGGCGGCGACGCCGGCCCAAGACACGCCGGCGCAGGCGGCACGGCGCGCGTTCCTGGAATCGGACGTGGATTGTGGCCTCGATCTGTTTTTCGGCGGCGGGACCTATGATTTCGAGAAACAAGTGCAGGCCGGCCATATCGTCGATAGCGGGGTCCTGCAGCGTCATCCGGAATGCTTCACGGAAAGCGCAATTCCACGGTTTTTTGCCGGCGAGGCCTATTGGGATCGCCAGGGCCGCTGGGTCGGCACGGTCCTCAGCAATTACGGCATCCTCTACAGCAAAGAGTCCCTGGCCCGGCTGGGAATCGAGACCGCGCCACGCGCATGGGCGGACCTGCAGGACCCGCGCTTACGGGGGGAGGTGGCGCTGGCGGATCCAACCAAGAGCAGCTCAATGGCGAAGGCTTTCGAGAACGTGATCCAACAGCACATGCAGGAGCGGTGGCTGGCCCTGATGGTCGCCGCGGATCGGATTTCCTCCCTGGACGAGAAGGCGGTTGAATCCCAGGCGGTCCGCGAAGGGTGGATCGCCGGGCTGCAATGCGTCCAGTTGATCAGCGCCAACGCCCGCTATTTCACGGACTCGTCGCAGAAGGTGCCCATCGATGTGGCCGATGGCAACTGCGCGGCGGGCATGTGCATCGATTTCTATGGCCGCGAGCAAGCGGAGGCCGAGCGCCGGCGCGGCGGCTCGGACCGGCTGGCGTTTGTTTCACCGGCCGGCGGCTCGGTTTCCTCGGTCGATCCGATCGCCCTCCTGCGCGGGGCCAAGAACCGGGCGGTGGCGCTGGCGTTCATCGACTGGGTGGTTTCGTTGGATGCGCAAAAGCTGTGGGGGTTCAAGCCGGGCACGCCGGGCGGTCCGCAACGCTACAATTTGCGGCGCATGCCGGTGCGGCGCGACTTCTACGTCCACGAGGATTGGAAGCCGTTTCGCAGCGATCCGGAGGTGTCCCCGTTTGCGGAGAAGAACCAACTGATCTATCACGCGGCCTGGACTGACGGTGTTTTTCGGGAGCTCGCGTTCATCATCCGCGTCATGTGCCAGGATACTCATCCGGAACTCGCCGAAACCTGGCGTGCGATCATCGCAGCGGGAAAGCCGCCGGCGGCCATGGCGGCGCTCCAGGACATGTCGGCCGTCGACTACGACAAGACCACGGGCGAGATCAAGGCCGCGCTCGGTTCGAAGAACAAAATCGATGAAGTCGTGCTGGCCCGGAAATTGGTCAAGGCGTTCCGGGTGCAATATCAACGGGCCGAGGATCTGGCGCAGGCGAAACAATGAACCAAGCTGATTCTGACGTTGCGGGCGGAGTCAGCGGGAGAAGTCCGGCGCGCCGGCCGGACTGATCCCGACCAAAACCTGAGACATCGCCATGGACTTTGAAAACGCCGATTACGTGATCAGCACCGACCCGGCACGGCTGGATCTTGCGTTTCTCTGCCGATCGCTCAACGCGACGTATTGGGCCCAAGACCGCCCCCGGCAGATCATCGAAGAGTCCCTCCGCCATTCGCTGTGCTTCGGTTTGTACCTGAAAGCAACGAACGCGCAGGTTGGCTTTGCCCGGGTGGTGACCGACCAGGCCACGTTTTCCTGGGTATGCGACGTCCTGATCGACGAACGCTCTCGCGGACGGGGTTTGGGAAAATGGCTCATGTCGTGCGTGGTCTCTCATCCGCACGTGAAAGACACGAGCAGCCTGCTCGGCACGCGCGATGCCCATGGTCTCTACGAAAAGTTTGGCTACCGGCGGTCCGAGGGCATGAGACGCCCGCGCGACGGCGCCGGGACCGAAAGCACCGGATCGACGGGACCAGCGCTGACCACGTGACGGGCCGGCGTGCGGTCTGGCGCGCGCAGAAACGCCGCTTACTGCAGCAGCGCAAAACTTCGGGCGAATCCTCCGGGGTCGGCCGCCCCGAAGAAGGAGGTGCCGGCGACGAACGTGTCCGCGGCGACGGTGCGGCATTCCGCCGCCGTGTCCAGGTCGATGCCGCCGTCGACTTCGAGACGGAAGCCCAGGCCGCGTTCGCGGCGCCAACCCGCGATGCGGGCGATCTTGGGCAGCATATCGCTCCGGAAGGCCTGACCGCCGAAGCCCGGCTGGACCGTCATGACGAGGACGAGATCGACGGCGGCCAGCAACGGTTCGACCGCTTCCGCCGGTGTGCCGGGATTAAGCACAATGCCATTCTGGCAGCCGAGTGCGCGAATCTGCACAAGGGTGCGGGCATGGTCGTAATCAGGCTCAATGTGGACGCTGATCTGGTTGGCGCCTGCTTTCGCGAACGCCTCGATGTAGCGGTGCGGCTCGTCGAGCATCAAGTGGACGTCGAAAAAGAGCTTCGAAGAGGGGCGCAGCGCTGCCATCGTGCCCGGACCGAAGGTGAGGTTCGGTGCGAAATGCCCGTCCATGATGTCCAGGTGAATCCACGGCAGTCCCAGACGCTCGACCAACGCCGCGCTATCCGCGAGGCGGGCGTGATTCCCGGCAAGGATGGACGGAACGAGAAGCGGCGGGTGCATGGATGAATAGCCCATAACCAATGATTGATGACCGACGACCAATGACCGATAACCAATGGCAGCTAGCCGATAGCCGCCGGCCATTGTCGACCGACCAATGGCGGTTTGTCGAGTTTTTGGCAACGCTCCAGCTTCGAGTCCCACCAGCGCGGCGGGGGCAGTCGAAACAAAAGGAACAACGACGGGTGGCAAAGATGCGGGCGCTGCTGCCGGCAAGAAAGAAATCCGGCTCCACCGGATTTCTTACCATACGTCGAACACCGTGTGCGCCACCCGGTCCGCGAGCGCGGTCGCAAGCAGCGGAAGGGTCTGGTACTCGGCCTGCAGCTGGCCGCTGTCCACGTAGGCGTCCTTGGTGACCTGCAGCTCGCGTTTCGTGAAGTAGGGACGCCCGGTGCGGCGGTCGGTCAGGGTGCAGGAGGCACGCAGGTTAAGCGCGAACTTGCGGGCCAGGCCGGTGTCGGCCGGATTGGCGGCGGCGACCTCGCGATCATATCCGACCAGTGAAACCCGGAGGACGGCATCCGCCGCCTCCGGCGAGGCGACCACGGTCACCCGGCCGTCCTTCTCCAACGCGTCGCGAATCTCCGTGGCCACCAGCGCTTGCGCCTGCGGCACCATCGCACGATTCTCGACCGGCGCCACATACAGCGTGGTGAAGGCCAGTTTTGTCGGCGTGCCGAGCTGATAGTGCGAACAGGCCGGGCCGGACAGGCTGGCGCCAAAGAGGAGGAGCAGCCCCGACAGTCTGGCGGTTTTGTTCCAGATGGTGCTCAAGGTGGGTCGGATCATCCTGCGATTCTTTCCACCCGCCGGCGCGCGCGACCCGGCGGGCTTACGTCCCCGACTGGTTTCGAATCGAACGCGCATCGGGATCAAGGCAACGGCTTTCCCTTCTGGTGCTGGAAAGGCCGGATGGGTGGGGAATGGCTCAGAAGAACAGGAACCGCTTCTTCTTGGGCGGCTTGGAGGGCGTGGATTTGCCGCCGGGGCCGGTGGTGACGGTTTTATCCTGTTCGGCCAGCAGCGCGTCGACCTTCGTCAACTGCTTCCGCGCACGGACGGCGACCGGGGAGTCGGGGAAATCAGTGATGGCTTCGTTATAAAAGACTTTCGCGGCCTTGTAGTTTCGGCGGTACTTCAGGTAGTAGTCGCCGAGCTTCACTTTGCTCTCGGCCAGCACCTGCTTCATATCGGTGAGGCCTTTTTCCGCGGCGGCGATATTGGGGTCGCCCGGGTAGAGAATCACGAAGTCCTCATAATAGGTGATCGCCTCTTTCGTGGACGTCTGGTCGTAATTGGGGCCTTCAACCAGGGAAGCGTGGGCTTGCGCGGATCGCAGGTAGGCATCCGGCGTCAGCAGGCTCTTGGGGTAGGTATTGATCATCCGGTCGAGGGCATCGATGCTTTCTTCCGGCTCGCCGAGGTAGAGGTGCGCCTTGGCGATGCTCATCAACGCGAGCGGCGCGTACTCACTGTAAGGCGCATTGGTCAGAACGAGCTCAAACAGCCCGATGGAACTTTCACGATTGCGAAAGCCGGGCATGAAATACCAGCCATGGTTCCGGGCTCCATCGAGGAGGTCGCAGGCGATGCGATATTGCTGGCCGATCACCTCGTTGAATCTCGGTGTGCTCGGATAGCGGCTGACGATCTCCTGCAACGCCCGGAATGCCTTGATATACTGGTGTCGCGCCAGCCGGATGAGGGCCGTGTGGTAAAATGCCTCCTGCGCGTAGATCGAATTCCCGTATTGTTTGGTGACCTTCTTGTAATTGCGCAGGGCAAAGGAGTAGTGCTTTTTCTCCTCTTCCACGCGCGCTTTGTTCATCAACGTCAGCGCGCGGTGGGTATCCCCGCTGGCCAGCCCGGAGGTCAGGCCACCCTCGATCTTCCAGCCGCCGGCGGGCGTCCAGACCAGATCGGCTGCCAGTCGCGCCGGAAGCGAAAGCAGCATGCCGACTGCCAGCAAGAGGGCGCAGCGATGAAGCAGGCAAGTGGGCGTCATGGTCAAAGAGGTCATCAGCGAATCAGGGTGGAACCGGAGGTCAAGCCCGCCCCGAACCCGCCGCCGGGCCGCCGGGCGGCCGACGCGCTCCGTTGACCGCCGATCGGAGGGGGCGGCGAACGGACTGGAATGGCAGGCGAGGTTGATGTCCAAGCGGTCCAAGGAAAGGGAGCGGCCGGCGTGAGGTTCTTGATGCTGCGTCGGTTGGGCTGGGCGGAGTAAGGCAATTGATTTGGTCAGCCGCCAGGCGAGGTTGTTCCAGAATCTCCCACGCGGCCCCGGCGGCGCGCCGGATGGCGTACTGGCGGCCTCCCCGCCCTTTATCGTGAGAACTGAGGCGGGGCAAATCGATCACGCGACCTCTTGGTGCAAAAGATCGTTGGCGAGCGCGACATCCACTTCGATGTGGTGGTTCAGGTCGTATTGGATGGCATCCCGCGCGACGCGGATGGCGTTCTTCCATGACTGCCGGTTGCTCGATCCATGCGCTTTGATGATATTGCCCTTCACGCCGAGCAGGGGAGCTCCCCCGTAGCGTTCGGGATTCACCCGCCGGCGCAGCGCGGCGAACGCCCCCCGCGCCAGGAAGGCTCCCGCGGAGCGACAGAGATTGGCCTGCAACTGGTCGCGCAACTCATTGCTGAAAAACTTCACCAACGATTCCCAGCTCTTGATGCAGATGTTGCCGACAAATCCGTCGCACACCACGACGTCGACGTTGTTGGAGAAGAGCTGAAAGCCTTCGACGGGGCCGACGTAATTCACCAGCGAACCGATCCGCTTGAGGGCGTCGTGGGTCTCGGCGATCAGGGCGTTGCCCTTGCCTTCTTCGGTGCCGATGGTCAACAGGCCGACGCGCGGCTCAGCGCAGCCCAGCTCGATGCGCGCATAGTGCGAACCGATGATGGCGTTATGCACGAGATGTTCGGGCCGCGCGTCCGGGTTGGCGCCGGCATCGAGGAGAATGAAATACCCATCGGCGCGGGGCACGACCGGCGCCAGCGCAGCGCGGTCGAGGCCTTCGAGCGTGCGGAGCTTGAGAATCGCCGCCGCCACCAGGCTGCCGGTGTTGCCACAACTGACCGCGGCGACGGCTTCGCCATTCTTCACCAGCTCGATGGCGCGCATCATCGAGGAATCTTTCTTTCGCCGGATGGCCAGCAGCGGCTTGTCGTCCATGGTGATCACTTCCGACGCGTGACTCAACGTCACCGACGGATGACCGGCGAGCCCCGCCTTGACCAGCAGGGGCTGCAGCACCGCCGTGTTTCCCACCAGGATGAGCGGACTCAAACCAGGATATTCCGCCAGCGCCAGGCGGGCGGCCTCCACAACCTCGGCGGGTCCGAGATCGCCGCCCATGGCGTCAACGGCGATGCTGCCGACAATGGGCGTGTCTGCCATCGTTTGAAAGCAGGGGGGCGAGCGGGAAAATCCTGTTGGAGCCCCTCCCGGAGTTCAGACTTCGACGGTGAGAACCTGGCGGCCGCGATACATGCCGCTCTTGGGGTTGACGCGATGCGGCCGAACCGCACCGCCGTCTGCGGGATCCACGGCCAGTTGCGGCGCCTTGAAGGTGTTGGCCGCCCGGCGGTTGGCGCTGCGGCGTTTGGATTGTTTTCGCTTCGGGTTAGCCATGATGAAAAATGATTGACCGCGGTCGAATCGGCCGGCTGGCAGATATCAATTTAGCAAAAGAGGCCCGAGTAAAGGTCGGTCCCGAAACGGGTCAAGACATCATATCGCGGCCAACCGGTTTCCGTGCGCCTGATCCCGCAGAATGCCGGGTCTGATTGGAGGGCGCCGCGGCGGTCCCGAACTTACGCGAGGTAGAGCGCGATCAGCACGCCCGCCACCGCAAACCGGTACCAGGCGAAAACGGACAACCCATGGCGGGAGAGATAGTTGACCAGGAATTTGACCGCGGCTGCCGCGGCCACCGTGGCCACAATGATGCCCAGCAACACATGGGCCCAGCCGAAAACCGCCACCATGGCTGCCCCCGACTGGAGGCCTTTGTAGAGCGTCGCGGCAGTCAGAGTCACAAATCCAAGCAGGAAGCTGAATTCAGCGGCCCGCGCGGGTTCCAGGCCGGCGAAGTAGCCGCCGACGATCGTTGTCATCGAGCGGCTCGTGCCGGGCCAGAGCGCGAGGCATTGCATGAGGCCAATCCCCAGGGCCCGTCGCGCCGGAAGGTCGGCGGGGTTCAGCACGGCGTTCGCCGACGTGGCACATTTCTTCCGCCAGCGCTCGGCCGCGAGCATGAGGACGGCACCGCTGATCTGGGCGGTCACGACGGCGGCCACAGAAAACAGGTGGTCATCGATCCAATGATTCAGGAGCAGACCGACGACGGCGGCGGGGACAAACGCCACCATGAGGTTGCGCAGCAGGCGCAGCCCCGCGGGATCGCGTCCCAGCAGACCCAGGCAAATCCCGAGCAGTTGGGGCCAGTACAGGAGGCCGACGGCGAGGATGGCCCCAAATTGAATGACAATTGAATAGGTGTCGGCGGCCAGTTTGAGGGTGAGGGGTTCTCCGGCGGGATGTTTCGCGGACGGCGCCTTGTACCAAAGCGGCTGGCCGTCCGCGTCGACCAGGGGTGCGTCGGAATCCAGATGCATCACGTGGTTGGCGACGATCAGATGCCCGGTGGACGAGATGGGGAGGTATTCGGTGATTCCCTCGATCAAACCGAGGGCGAGGGCATTGCCGACGCTCAACTCCTTCGCCGGTTGACGATCCACGGCCGCCGTCGCGCCCAACGGCAGCCGAAAGGCCGTCAGCGCAAGCAGAGTTCCTCCGGCGAGTGAGAGCAGCAGAAAGCGACGCACGGCACGTTGCTCGGAAAATTGTGCCCGGGTGTCGAGTCTTATGATGCCGGTTTTTCGGCTTTTCTCCAATCCCCAACCGGGACAATAG
>Ga0075520_1000970_pt1 | contig 13419 bp, 7 predicted proteins | sample NGEPerB_FD_75100 | JGI IMG/M metagenome (GOLD analysis project Ga0075520, IMG submission 75100) | Arctic peat soil microbial communities from the Barrow Environmental Observatory site, Barrow, Alaska, USA - NGEE PermafrostAB12-B | ecosystem: Environmental > Terrestrial > Soil > Wetlands > Peat ... | reverse complement strand
GCCTTGTACAGCACAATGTCCTTGCAATGTCAGGCCGCGCTGTGGAAGCGGCAGGCGACGTCAATACACTGCTGCTCGACAAGACAGGAACCATCACCCTCGGCAACCGCCAGGCGGCACGATTCGTAGCAGCGCCGGGGGTCACGGAACAGGAAATTGCCGACGCCGCGCAGTTGTCGTCGCTTGCGGATGAAACTCCCGAGGGCCGCTCAATCGTTGTATTAGCGAAAGAGAAATACGGACTGCGCGGCCGTGAACTCGCTTCACACGAAGCCTACTTCATTCCATTCTCTGCCCAAACCCGTATGTCGGGCGTGAACCTGAGCGGATTCGAAATTCGAAAAGGTTCAGTGGATGCAATCGAACGCTATCTGTTGGAGGGCTCCGCTCCAATGCCGCCCGAAGTGAAAGCGACGGTGGAAGAGATCGCTCGAGCGGGTGGCACTCCTCTCGTGGTTGCGGAAAGGCATCGTGGTGCACTGGGCGTCATTGAACTGAAAGACATCGTGAAGGGTGGTATGCGTGAGCGCTTTGATCAGTTGCGCGCAATGGGAATTCGCACCGTCATGATCACCGGCGACAACCCGTTGACCGCTGCTGCGATCGCTCGCGAAGCCGGAGTAGACGACTTCCTCGCACAAGCAACGCCAAAGGACAAGATGGACTTGATCCGCAAGGAGCAAGGTGCCGGAAAGCTCGTCGCGATGACCGGCGATGGCACAAATGACGCCCCGGCGCTTGCCCAAGCTGACGTAGGAGTGGCCATGAACACCGGCACGCAGGCGGCTAAAGAGGCCGGCAATATGGTCGATCTCGATTCGAACCCCACAAAGTTGATTGAGGTCGTTGAAATCGGCAAGCAGCTGCTAATGACGCGCGGGGCTCTGACTACGTTTTCTATCGCCAATGATGTAGCGAAGTACTTTGCGATTATTCCCGCCATGTTCGCCGCGACATTTCCGGTGCTCAACGCGCTGAACATCATGCGACTGAAGACGCCCGAATCGGCGATCCTTTCCGCGGTCATCTTCAATGCGCTGATCATCGTTACGCTGATTCCACTCGCGCTTCGCGGAATCAAGTATCGTCCGATGGGTGCTGCCGCAATCCTTAGACGAAACCTTTTGATCTATGGCGTAGGCGGAGTAATCGTCCCGTTCATCGGAATCAAGATTATTGACATGCTGATCACGAGTATTCATTTGGCGTAGGAGCAATCCAATGAAAAAAAATCTCATTACCTCGATACTGATGACGGTCGTAACGATAATCCTTCTTGGATTGATCTATCCACTGATTGTCACCGGCTTTGCGCAAGTGCTGTTCCACGATAAAGCGAATGGACAGCTCATCCCGAAAGACGGTGCGATTATAGGGTCCCGGATCATCGCCCAGCCCTTCATTGCGCCGGGATATTTCCACCCCAGGGCTTCCAACGCAGGCAATGGTTATGACGCCACTAATTCGGGGGGGACGAATTACGGCCCGACAAATCAGAAGCTCATCGATCGCGTAAAGCAGGACACCGCCGCTGCGCAGGCGGAGAATCCTTCCAAACCCGTTCCCATTGACATGGTCACGACATCAGCCTCGGGTTTGGATCCGCACATCACTCCGTCAAACGCTGCGTTTCAGCTTGCTCGAGTCGCCCATGAACGTGGAATCCCAGAAGAAAAACTACAGGCTTTGGTTGCAGAGCACACGGAAGGTCGACAGCTTGGGTTCCTCGGCGAACCTCGAGTGAACGTCCTCGAACTGAACCTTGATCTCGACCGCTTGTACCCGGTTCAGAAGAATCCTTCCCGGTGAGGCTTCGCTCGTTTTAAATCACCGGTCCGACGAGGGGAGGGAGTGAAGCAATTCGCGTTGTCTATTCGGAAAATATCGGTTCGGATGTATTGGATAGCCGCAATCAGCAACGCACTCGCTCTCGGAATGCTTCTTCTAGGAACGATCACAGCTATGCACCGGATCGAGCAGTTCCTTGCGGTCGGGCTGACATCAGTTTCCATGATCTGTTGGATTATCTACTTCCGGACGCAGGAGAAGTGAAGGAGTGCCTAACTTCCTGCGCAATCAAAGCACTCATAGCTGGATACGTTAAGGAATCAAACAATCGGAATTGCGAATGGAAATCAGGCCGGAAGTGGTCATTGAAGCTCGAGCGATCACCAAGTCCTTTTCGCAACCTGACGGCGGGAAAATCGAGGTTATAGCCGCCACCAATCTGCGCGTCGATTCCGGGACCATTACAGCCCTGCTTGGCCCCTCGGGTTCTGGCAAATCGACACTTTTGCGCATGCTTTGCGGCTTGTCGCAGCCTTCTTCTGGCCAGGTGCTTTGGCACGGCAAACCCATTGCCGAATCGAAACCAAAAGTGTCATTGGTATTTCAAGCGTTCGCGCTTTTTCCGTGGCTCACGGTTCTCGGCAATGTCGAAGCACCACTCGAAGCGCTTGGCATGGGTGAGATCGATCGGCGCAAGCGGGCTCTGAAAGCGCTCGACATGGTCGGCCTCGACGGATTCGAAACAGCCTATCCCAAGGAACTTTCAGGCGGGATGCGACAGCGCGTCGGCTTTGCACGTGCGCTGGTCGTCGAACCGGAGGTTCTGTTCATGGACGAACCGTTTTCCGCACTCGACGTTCTCACAGCGGAAAACCTGCGCAATGAACTGATTGAGTTGTGGAGGAACAAACGGATGCCCACCAATACCATTTTTATTGTCACCCACAATATCGAAGAGGCGGTGTTGATGGCTGACCGAGTCATTATATTGGGCCGCAATCCAGGTCATATCCGTGCTGATTTCCTAGTTGGCATGGTGCATCCACACGACTACAAGGCGCCGCGCTTCAGGCAACTTGTGGATTACATCTACAACGTGCTTACTCAGCCGGACCGGCACATTACTCCGCCGGGTTCCTTTGGGGTGGCAATGGTTGTGAAGGCTAGACAGAGCTACCAAATGTTGCCGCACGCACGTCCTGGCGGTATTGCAGGTTTCCTGGAATTGCTGGCCGACCGCGCGGGACACGAAGATCTTTATCGCTTGTCAGATGAGCTTTCGATGGAAATCGATGACCTTCTGCCGATCGTTGATTCCGCAGTAATGTTGGGATATGCCGCCGTGCGAGAGGGTGATGTCGAGCTTACGCCGGATGGGAGAGCATTTGCGGAGGCCGAAATGCTTACTCGGAAGGTTCTGTTTCGTGAAGCCGCATTGAAAAACATCACGTTGCTGCGCTTCATAGACACCACTTTGAAGTCAAAGTCCGATCACGCGATTCCCGACGAGTTCTTCCACGACATTCTCGACGAACACTTTAGTGAAAAAGAAACCGTAAGGCAGATGGAAACCGCGCTGAATTGGGGACGTTATGCCGAGATCTTCGACTACGACTCCGACACTGGGCGCCTGCATCAGGCAGAGACGACCGAGCACACCGGCGAGCCGAACCCGCATGCATGAAGCGCAAGTACGGCTGACGACAGGTTCGTTGCAGGTACGACGACCGTCCACAGCGATCATCGACCTGGTAATGTTTGCGGGTGCGATGGCACTCTTCTATGGCATCATCTCTGCCGCACGTACTTGGTTTGCACCATTCACACCCACAGTCGAGATCCATCGTGATCCGCGATATCTGCCGGTTTATGCCGGCTATTCGCTCCTGCGCATCTTCCTGGCGTACGTCCTAAGTTTGCTTTTTACGTTGGTGTATGGGTACGTCGCCGCGTACAACAAGCGCGCCGAGAAGTTCATGGTCCCGCTGCTCGACGTGCTTCAGTCGATCCCCGTGCTTAGCTTTCTGCCGAGCGTGATGCTGGCGATGGTCGCCTTGTTCCCGCGCCACCAACTCGGCGTCGAGATGGGTGCCATCGTACTGATCTTTACTGGGCAGGTATGGAACATGACCTTCAGTTTCTATTCATCACTGAAGACGATTCCCCGCGAAATGCGCGAGGCAGCGCGAATCTACCGCTTCAATTGGTGGCAGCGTTTCGTGAATCTGGAGCTGCCCGCTTCTGCGATTGGCCTCGTGTGGAATTCCATGATGTCCGTTGCGGGTGGTTGGTTTTTCCTAATGGCTTGCGAGATGTTCGTGCTAGGCGCGCGCGACTTCCGCCTTCCCGGCCTCGGATCGTATCTTCAAACCGCGGCGAGTGCAGGAGATACATCGGCAATTCTGTGGGGCTTGTTCACCATGATCGCCGTAATTGTTGTCCTTGACCAGGTAGTGTGGCGTCCGGTGATTGCATGGTCAGAAAAGTTTAAGTTGGAGCAAGTCGAGGCAATCGAGGTGCCGACGTCATGGTTCCTTAATGTGATGCAGCGCTCGGGTCTTCTTCGAGCGCTGAACAAGCAGATGGTCGGGCCTCTGTCAGAGAGGGTCGCATTAGGCGTCGCGCGGCGCACTCGGATGCACGTGAATGACGAGAAGCCCTCATTGGTGCGACGGGCCATCAATTTAGTCATTGCCCTCGGTCTGCTGGTCCCGGTCGCATACGGAGCGGCTAGGATGACGGTGCTGCTTACCGGAATCACATCCATCGAAGTCGCACAACTTGGTAGGGGGCTGCTCGCGACCTTCGTGCGCGTGAATGTCACCCTTCTGATTGCGTGCCTCTGGACGATCCCCGTCGGCGTCGCCATCGGATCCAATCGCAGACTGGCAAAAATCGCTCAACCCTTGGCGCAAATTGCGGCCTCGGTGCCTGCGACGGCTTTGTTTCCCATTGTCCTGCTGCTACTAATGCAAATAGGCGGCGGACTTGGTATCGCATCCATTGTGCTCCTATTGCTCGGCACGCAGTGGTACGTGCTGTTCAACGTGATTGCGGGCGCCATGGCGATCCCAGCTGATCTGAAAGAAGCATCGAACATTTTCAACATTCACGGCTGGCAGCGATGGCGAAAATTGATTCTGCCGGCGATCTTTCCATACCTGATAACCGGACTGGTAACGGCATCTGGCGGCGCATGGAATGCAAGCATCGTTGCCGAGTACTTCCATTTCCGAGGCCAGATTTACCAGACGATCGGGCTTGGAGCAACCATCAGTCACGCCACCGACAAAGGAGACTATGCTCTGCTTGTCGCTGCCACTCTTGCCATGGCCGCTGTCGTGGTCACGACAAACCGCTTAATGTGGCGACGCATGTACCGGTTGGCGGAAACACGCTTCAGCCTCGAGGCGTGAAAACCATTTCGATTGCCTTGACCAATGCTCGTTAGATCACACTTAACGCGAAGGTTTCGTGAGTTTTCTATTGAGGATGCATCCTGTGTTTAGAAACTTTTTATTCGGATTTTATCCGGCCTTTACGCCAAATTCGTTGTAATGAAGTCCGGTTCCGAAGTATTGGACGCGAAAGGAAGACGGGAAACCGTATATGAACTCATCAGTATCGAAGAATGCGCTCCGACCAAGCCGGGACTCTGCAATAACGAGATCATCGCTAGACCGTGTCCCGCTATTTCCGACTATAGCCGGACTGGTCATTTTGTGCTGCGTTGTTACGCAATCGCCTTGCTTCGGGCAGACGAAAAACCAATCAACGCCAACAGCAGCAACTCAGATGTCAGGACTGAATGAATCCTCCGATCCATCCTCCAATGAGGCTTCGCACAGCGAGGCAGTTGATACCACGCACCCTGCGTCGTCGCCCGAGTCTGCCGACACGACCGCGCAGGCGGATATCACGAAAGAGCTCGAGCTCTTGAAAGCTCGGATCGAAGAATTGGAGCGTCAACAGAAGGCGCGATCCTCTTCCGCACCGTCGAATGTAACCACGGAGCCACTTGTGAACACCAGTGACGCAGTCAGGGATGCTGCGGCCGCAGTGAACGGTTCCTCTGCGACGCAGGCGCCCCGCTCGGGGTTGCCGTCAAAGCCTGCTCCCACTGAGCCATTCGCTTATGCGGATTGGACATGGCTCAATGGCAACGCCCGCAATAAGGATGTCGTGTGGGACTCGAAATTCTTCACTCCCGAAATCCGGTTCGACACCAGTTATGTCCAGGATTTCAATCATCCAAAAGATGACACCATCGGCGGATCGACTGAGATCTTCCGTTCGAATGAGTTCCAGATGGACCAGATCAGCGTTGGCGGCGACTTCCACTGGGACAATGTCCGCGGTCGTATCTTGACCATGAATGGCATGTTTGCGACCACGACGCCTCGCAATGATGCGAGCCCCGGACGCGGGCAATGGGACCTCCGCAACGCGTATCGCTACGTTTCAGAGGCGTATGGCGGCTACCACTTCAATGTGAACCACGGCCTGAACATCGACGCCGGCATTTTCGTTTCGTACATCGGTCTGTTCAGTTATTACAATTTTGACAACTGGGCTTACCAGCCGTCTTATGTTTCTTCAAACACGCCATGGTTTTTCAACGGTCTTCGCATCCAGTGGTTTCCCACGGACAAGCTAAAGATCGAACCGTGGATCATCAACGGCTGGCAGTCTTATGGCCGGCTTGGCAGTAAGCCGGGATTGGGCGGACAGATTCTGTGGCGCCCGAAGCCATGGCTCTCAATGGTATTCAACAACTACGGTATGGGCGAAGACACCTTAGGCAATGGACAAGGTTTGGTTGGCCGGTCGCGAATTCACACCGATGACAGCGTTGAGATCAAGTATTACGACAAGCCGGAGAAGACTCTCGACAAGATGGCATTCTCTCTGACGGGCGACTTAGGTTGCGAGTACGGCGGTGGTGTGAGTTGTCACGGCAACACGAAGGGTGGTCCGAAACAGAGCTTTACTGGGTGGATGCTTTACAACCGCTTCTGGTTCAAGAAGGACTTATATGCTGTCACGCTTGGCGGAGGCGTGATGGACAACCCGGGACGCTATCTGACGCTCCTTCCACCGATCAACGGTGCTGACGCAATTTCCGGGTCACCCTACTTTAGCCAGAATCCAGGAGATCCTTTCAAAGCTTGGGACATGACGGCAACCGCCGATTGGATGCCGAAACAATACATTACCTTCCGCGCAGAGTATGGATATCGCCATGCGGATGTCCCGTACTTCACGGGGGCAGGCGGCATAACACCCCCTGGGGGTAACACCGGCACGCCGGCCACGCCAGTTGCGGGATGGGCTCCGGATTTGCGCAAGGATGAACCCAGCATGAGATACGCCATCATGGTGAAGTTCTAGCAGATCGCATGTTGTTCTTCGTCGTGAGGAGCAACTCGTGGGACCCGCGGCAGAAGCCCAAGAAACGTGCTTTCTCCGTGGGTCCTGTGTATTAGCCGTGAGTTCTTCACCATTATTTGAAGGAATCCTCGACTTGCGAAGCAGACGGTCTCGAACGATGAAAGAGCAAGGCTCGAGGATAATTTTCCTGTTTCTCTTCGCTCTAGTGCTCGTGGCACTGACGTCGTGTAACAGTGAGCGAGAAAACTCGGCAGCGGAAGCGCCTCCTCCCACGACGGTAGTACCTGATGTCAACGTCGACCTTTTGGCAGTCGATCATCCCGAACAGTTTCCGGTTGCCACGGCAACCTTGTATGCGGCGGCTCCTACACTCGTAGTTACCGGCGTGGTCAGTCCCGATATCTCTCGCAGTGTGCCCGTGATCTCACTTGCCAGTGGGCGCGTCGTTGCGATTCATGCGCGCATGGGCGATGCGGTTAAGAAAGGCCAATTGCTGTTGAGTGTTCGCAGCGACGACGTTACCGGCGGATTCTCCGATTATCGGAAAGCTGTAGCCGATGAGACATTGGCCCGCACTCAATTGGAACGTGCTGCGGATCTCTATAGCCATGGAGCAATCGCGCAGAATGATCTTCAAATCGCCCAGGACGCCGAAGCGAAAGCCAAGGTCGATGTTGAAACCACTGAAGAACATTTGCGGTTGCTCGGTAACGATCCCGACAAGCCGAAGGGCATCGTCGACATCTACGCCCCGATAACGGGCGTGATCACCGATCAGCAGGTCACGAATGCCGCGGGCGTCCAGGGACTCGGATCGAATCCCTTCACCATCTCCGACCTCTCTTATGTGTGGGTTATTTGCGATGTATATGAGAATGATCTTGCCGGCGTTCACATTGGTGAAGCTGCGGAGATCAAGCTGAATGCCTATCCCGACCAGACGATTTCCGGAACCATCAGCAATATCGGTGCAATTCTCGACCCCAGTATTCGCACTGCCAAAGTGCGAGTCGAAGTTCGAAATCCGGGATTCATGCGACCCGGTATGTTCGCGACGGCCAAATTCTCAGGACTGAAGAAACAGGTTCATGTCGCTATTCCAGCCAGCGCCATCCTGCATATTCACGACCGCGACTGGGTATATGTTCCTGCGCCTGAAAGGAAGTTCCGCCGCGTGGAAGTAGTGAGCGGCGCCACATTACCAGGGAGACTCCAGGAAATCACATCGGGAATCGAGCCTGGACAGCAAGTGATCACGAATGCGCTCGTCCTCCAACACACCCACGACGAATAAGTCGATCGGGATGTCTGACAGGCACAACCAACGGAACCTTGTTTTGAGATAACGGATGATTCGAGCTCTCGTCGATTTCGCGTTGAACAATCGCTTCGTGGTGGTCTCACTGGCCATACTCGCGATCGGTTGGGGCGCGGTGTCGTTTCACAATCTGCCCGTAGAGGCCTATCCCGACATCGCAGACAACTACGTAACGATCATCACGCAGTGGCCGGGACGCGCAGCCGAGGAGGTAGAACAGCAGGTAACGATCCCGATCGAAATCCAGATGAACGGGATACCACACCTTTCACATCTTCGATCGGAGTCAATTTTCGGATTGTCCTTTGTCCTGATGATCTTCGACGACAGCTCAGACAACGACTGGAACCGACAAAAGGTTCTTGAGCGCATCGCTCAAGCCGATTTGCCCGCGGGCCTTCAGCCTTCGATGGGCACAGACTGGAGCACCACAGGTCAGATCTACTGGTATGTACTGCGCAGCACGAACCCCAAGATCGACACCATGGATCTTCGGTCAATCCAGGACTGGATCGTCGTTAAGGAACTCAAGTCTGTTCCAGACATCGTTGATGTCAGTAGCTTCGGGGGGATGATTAGGGAGTATCAGGTAAAGGTCGATCCAAATAAGCTCGTCTCGTACGGGTTGACGATTAGCCAGGTAGAGCAACAACTCGCGAATAACAACGTAAATGCCGGGGGCAACTTCGTCGAGACCGGCCTGCAACAGATGAACGTCCGCACCCTCGGCCTGTTCACGAATGTAAGCGACATCCAGCAGACAGCGATAACTACGAAATCTGGTACTGCCCTGAGAGTGAAGGACATTGCGGAGGTGTCCCAGGGGCCAAAGGTGCGGTTAGGACACGAGGGCAGAGCAATCCGCCGGCAAGATGGCGTGATCGTCGACAACGACGATGTCATCTTCGCGCAGGTGATGATGCGCAAGGGCGCGGATTCAGGTCCCACGCTCGAGAAACTCCACGCCAAGGTATATCAGTTGAATCACGGCATTCTTCCTTCGGGTGTGAAGATGGAGCCAATGATCGACCGCAGCGACCTGCTTGCATTCACACTCGATACGGTCCTACATAACTTGGGCGAAGGAATGGTCCTCGTCACCATCATTCTCTTCTTGTTTCTGTTGAACTGGCGCGCCGCTCTCATCGTGTCTCTTACCATCCCATTTTCACTTCTCTTCGCCTCGATTCTGCTCGACCTGACGAAGGTCCCTGTAAATCTCCTGTCACTCGGCGCCCTGGATTTCGGAATGGTGGTGGACGGAGCGGTAGTGATGGTCGAAAACATCGTTCGTCACATCAGCCACCGTCGTGAAATCTTCTCGAAGACCAGGACCATCGGGCAGACCATTCGCGAAGCGGCGCATGAGGTCCAGCGACCGGTGTTCTACGCCATTCTCATCATCGTTACGGCCTACATGCCGATCTTCACGCTTCAACGAATCGAGGGTCGCCTTTTCAGGCCAATGGCTTGGACCGTGGCGTTCGCTCTTTTAGGAGCAGTGACTTTTTCCATCCTCATCGTTCCCGTCCTAGCGAGTGCGTTGTTTCGTCGCGGCGTGAAGGAAATACCGAACCCGGTCATGTCGCACCTGACCGACCGCTATCGCAGAAGGCTTCGCTGGTGTATCGCTCATCGCACAGTGACGGTAAGCGTGGGCGTGGCCGGTTTGTTGATTACGCTTTTCCTGACATTCAGCGGCATCATCGGCTCAGAATTTCTCCCCCATCTCGATGAAGGGTCGATTTGGGCACGCGGCACGTTGGCGCAGAGCACAAGCCTCACGGAGGGAACCCGGTTCATGAACCAGGCGCGATTGATATTCGCGTCATTCCCCGAGGCCAAACAGGTTGTCTCTCAGATCGGTCGACCAGACGACGGAACCGATACCGGCGGATTTGGAAACACCGAGTATTTTGTCGATCTCAAGCCTAAGTCGCAATGGCGCCCAGTCTTCCACGAGAACAAGGAAGAGCTCATCTCCGCCATGAACCGGGAAATCTCCAAGATACCAGGAGCAACTTGGAATTTCTCCCAGCCGATTGAAGACAACGTGGGAGAAACGCTGACGGGTACAAAAGGTCAGCTCGCCCTCAAGTTGTTCGGCGATGACCTGCGAACGCTGGAAGACAAGGGCGAAGAAATCGCGACGATTATGCAGCGTGTAAGCGGCATCGCGGACGTCAAGTTGTATCGAGATACCGGCCAGCCAAACCTGAACTTCACGGTCGATCGAAAAGAAGCAGCGCGGTTCGGCATCAACGTGGCTGACATTCAAGATGCCATTGAAACAGCGGTTGGCGGTAAAGCGGTAAGCCAGGTTTTACCTCTTGGCACGCCGGAGCGATATGACGTTGCAGTTCGTTATCAGGAGCCGTATCGCAATGATTCGCACGCGATCAGCAACATTCGCCTTTTGTCGCCCTCCGGGGAACGTGTCGCGCTCGCACAACTCACGCGGATGAATGTCGTCGATGGGGCATATGACATCTACCGCGAGGGCAACAGCCGCTACGTCAGTGTGACGTTCAATGTGCGTGGACGGGATCTGAACACGTCGGTGGAAGACGCTATGTCCCAGATACAGCAAAAGGTGAAACTCCCGCCGGGGTATCGCCTCGATTGGTCGGGCGAATACGAAAGCGCCAAGCGCGCCCAGAGGCGGCTCGCAATCATCGTCCCACTGACGCTATTGGTCATTTTCATACTTCTCTACACCATGTTCCGCTCCTCGAAATGGGCGTCGCTCATTCTCGCAGTTGTGGCCATGGCGCCAATCGGCGGATTGCTCGCTCTGTTAGTCACCGGCACGCACTTCAGTGTCTCGTCCGGGATCGGCTTCCTCGCCTTGTTTGGAGTGTCGGTGCAGACCGGCGTCATTATGCTCGAGTACATCAACCAACTACGCGCCCGCGGCTACACCATTGTCGATGCTGCGATAGAGGGAGCAGTCCTCCGCCTTCGTCCCATCATGATGACGATGCTTGTTGCCACGTTCGGGCTAGTGCCCGCGGCGCTCTCGCACGCTATCGGGTCCGACTCGCAACGTCCGTTTGCCATCGTCATTGTGGGCGGCCTGATCGGCGCGTTGGCAATGAGCCTCGTCCTATTGCCTACCTTGTATGTCTGGATCGCGAGCGATAAGGACAAGCTCCCGGAAACGGAGGGATCGCTTGAGATCTGAAGTTCGTCACTGGTTTATAAGACGCCTGCTCTCGGTGGTCGCAACTGCGGCCATCGTATCAGCGGGCTTTGCACAGGCGCAGGGTCCCGTCCGACTCAGTTTGGATGAGGCGATCGAAAAGGCCCTTCAGCACAACCACAATTTATTAGCTGCTCGCACGACCATTCAGCAGAGTGAAGCATCAGAGACGACCGCGAACCTCCGTCCTAACCCAACTCTCTTCGGGGATTGGGAATATCTCCCGCTGACCTCAGCGAATCAGAATTCCGAGTACCTGCAAAACTCCACTGAAGCCGACATCGGTCTGAGCTATCTTCTGGAACGTGGCAAGAAGCGCCAACATCGTCTCCAGGCCGCCAAGGACCTCACCGCGCAGACGAAATCGCAGGTAGCAGACAACGAAAGAACCCTCACCTTCAATGTGGCGTCCCTGTTTGTGAATGTTCAGCTCGCTGAGTCGACGCTCGAACTGGCGCAACAAGGCTTGTCGAGCTTTCGACAAACAGTCGATCTTGGTGAACTGCGCTACAAGAAGGGCGCGATCAGCGAAGACGATTACTTGAAGATCAAACTGCAATTGCTGCAGTTCCAGACCGATGTCCAGCAAGCCGATCTCGCCAGACTTCAAGCACTTTCCGATCTTCGACAGCTACTAGGCTACGAATCGGTTTCCCCCGACTACGATGTGGCGGGACCGTTCGAGTACCAGCCACTCAAGGGAAATCTCGAAGATTTCCAGATGAAGGCGATACAGAACCGACCCGATCTTCGCGCCGCAGACCAGGGAGTAACCGCGGCTAAAAGCCAATACGAATTGCAAAGGGCAATTGGCAAACCGGATGTAACCGTGCAGGGCAACTACTCCCATGTCAACGGCACTAGCGCAACTACGTTTTATGGCAGCATTCCACTGCCGATTTTCAATCGCAATCAGGGGGAGATCGCACGTACACGTTTTGCCATTACTCAGGCGCAAGAACAGGACAAGGCTGCGAGTGGCCAGGTAATGACCGATGTCCGTGACGCATATGAGGGCCTGCGTGAAAACGACAAGGTCGTTCAGCTCTTTCGCTCAGGCTATCTCGATGTAGCTCAGAAGGACCGGGATATCAGCGAATACGCCTACAAACGCGGCGCCACCACCCTGCTTGATTTTCTCGATGCGGAACGCAGTTATCGCGCCACCCAACTGGCCTATCGACAGGCGCTGGCGTCATATCTTCTCGCTATCGAGCAAATGAAGGAGGCGGTTGGGCTGAGGAATCTCCCTTGAAGGGACAGGTCCGCTACCGCCACCGAGAGCTAAAGGAGCGAAAGTTGTGAATAGAAAGTTGGTACAGCAGCGAATCGGGGAAATCGGCATCGTTCCTTCCATTCGTGCTTCAACCGCGGAAGACGCAATCTTCGCCGCCGAGGCGGTATCGCGCGGCGGCATACCGATCGTAGAAGTGATGCTGACGGTGCCGGATGCTTACCGCGTGATTTCTCACTTGGTGCAAGAGGCGCCGGATGTGATCACTGGCGCCGGTGGTGTATTGGATATTGATATGGCGCAGCGCTGTTTGGAAGCTGGCGCTCAATTCCTGAGCAGTGATTGTCTTGAACCTGGGGTAGTGAAGTTCGCGACAAGTCACGATGTGGTTGTCATACCCGGAACGCTCACTCCTACCGATATCCTCTCTGCCTGGAATCTGGGCCCAGACTTCGTAAAGGTCGTTCCTTGCGGACACGTTGGGGC
>Ga0075520_1000968_pt1 | contig 13421 bp, 10 predicted proteins | sample NGEPerB_FD_75100 | JGI IMG/M metagenome (GOLD analysis project Ga0075520, IMG submission 75100) | Arctic peat soil microbial communities from the Barrow Environmental Observatory site, Barrow, Alaska, USA - NGEE PermafrostAB12-B | ecosystem: Environmental > Terrestrial > Soil > Wetlands > Peat ... | reverse complement strand
TGAGTGGCAACCCCGGTTGCGTGCGATCCAGCGCTTGAATTTGACTTTTCTCGTCGACACAAAGCACTAGCGCATGGAGTGCGTCCGGTTCACCGGCGCTCTGGATTGGGACCGCTCCCGGCGCCCTCATGCACGAGGGATGTTAAACCCAGAGCGGCGCTGAAGCGCGCGCACTCCAGGTGCTGGCGCGCTTGTCATTGCCCCGGACAAACAAGCCGAGCGCGATTGCGCCCCTAAAACCGCTTCGTCAGCGTCAGCGTGAATGCGTGGCCCTGCGTGCGATCTTCAGCCATGAACTCGTAGTTGTATCGCAAGGACACGAATGTCATGCAGCTCGGAAACGCGACGCTGATTTCAGGACCCACAGCCGCGACGCGATCTCGAGAACCGCTGGCATTCGCACCGGTGTCGGTCGTCACCTGTTGCTGGTAGTAACCCACGGCGCCGACGTCGATGACCTTGGCCAATGTTTTGCTGACAGCCCATTCCAGTGTGTAAGCCTGGCCCGGAGTAACGTGAGTGTCCCGTTGCTCGGTGTTAAACTCGTAACGATTCAGCGCCGACACGGCCCATGTTTTATCCGCATCCACAAACCAGGTCGCCCCGGCTGTCTGCATGAAGGTCCAGTAGCCCAAACCTGCGCGTGTGCCGCCGGAGTCGCCGGTCGGAGCATGCACGCCGCTGCCAACCGAGAAATCAAATTGCTGCTCGTGCCAGGACAATGTGCCCTCGGCAAAGAAATCGCCGATGCCGAATGTGTGGCTGCTGCCGGAAAACGCCGGCGTGTTCAGGTTCACTTTCTGATAAACCAGCGGCAGCAATGCGTCGACTCCCACATTTCCACCCAGAAATGTCTCGTCCGTTATCCAGATGAGACGGGGAATATTCGCATAGACTTCCGCATTGATGCCGATAGGAACTCCGCTTCCCATTTCGTTGTTCAGCCGGTTTGCGACATAAAAGTAATTGTAATCGCGAAAGTACAATCCAGGAGGCGGCAGGGAGGCGCCTTTGATTCCTTCGACGCCCGGAACATAGTGGGCTGTGGGTTGGGCTTGCAGCCATGCGGGGGCAGCCATGAGGCAGGCCAGCAGGGCAACATTGCGATTGAGGGTGAGTTTCTGAATGAGGGTTTTCATTGTTGTTTAGTTAGGTTCGTTTACCAACAGAGCGGACCGCCAAAAATTTGCACGGGCCGGTCACCGACCATCACCACACCTTCGGACTCTCCAAATACAACTGGGTGCGGACGCGATTTGCACATCGCGCCCGCCTCGGATCACGCGTCGATCATTTTGCCCGTTAAATAGGTTTCGTACGCGCTCAGATCCAGCATGCCATTGCCGGAAAGATTGAACAAGACCACGCGCTTCTTGCCGGTTTCGCTCGCGCGGTTGGCTTCCTCGATGACAGATGCGATGGCGTGCGCTGATTCCGGGGCCGGCACAATCCCTTCAGTGCGGGCAAAGAGAATCGCCGCCTCAAACACCTTCGTCTGGTGATACGCCTCGGCTTCCATCAATTTCAATTTCATCGCATGGCTCACCATGGGCGACATGCCATGGTATCGCAGCCCGCCGGAATGGATGGACGGTGGCATGAATTTATGTCCCAGCGTGTACATCATCAGCAGCGGAGTCATTTCGGCCGTGTCGCCGAAGTCATACCGCAATTCGCCCTGGGTGAGCGAAGGACAAGCCGATGGTTCGACGCCAACAATCCGGTAATTCTTTTTGGATTTGATCTTCTCGCGCATGAAGGGGAATGCCAGCCCGGCGAAATTGCTTCCGCCGCCGCAGCAACCGATGATGGCATCAGGCTCTTCACCGGCCATTTCCATCTGCTTCATGGCTTCCTGGCCGATGACGGTCTGATGCAGGCAGACGTGATTCAGCACACTCCCGAGGGAATACTTCGTATCGGGATGCGTCACGGTGTCCTCGATGGCTTCGCTGATGGCGATGCCCAGGCTGCCGGGACATTGGGGATCTTCGGCCAGGAGTTTGCGGCCGTACTCGGTCTGATCACTGGGACTCGGATGCACCGTGGCTCCCCAGGTGTGCATCAGCATCCGTCGATACGGTTTCTGCTGATAGCTGACTTTGACCATGTAGACATTGCATTCGAGGCCGAACAGTCTGGCGGCCAGCGCAAGTGAGGAGCCCCACTGCCCTGCCCCGGTTTCGGTGGCGAGGCGCTTGGTGCCGGCGACTTTGTTGAAGTAAGCCTGGGCGACGGCGGTGTTGGGCTTATGGCTGCCCGCGGGACTCGCCCCTTCGTACTTGTAATAAATGTGCGCCGGAGTCTTGAGCGCCTTTTCAAACCGCACGGCCCGCATCAGCGGCGTCGGGCGCCAGAGCGCATACACGTCCCGCACCTCCTCGGGAACATCAATCCACCGCTCGGAACTCATTTCCTGCTGGATGAGGTTTTTCGGGAAAATGGCCTCGAGCGCTTCCGGAGGGATCGGCTGCTTTGTCCCGGGATGCAACGGCGGAGGCAGCGGCTCGGGAAAGTCCGCTAGCAGATTATACCAGGCTTTGGGGATGTCCGACTGGGTGAGATCGAATCGTGTTTGCATAACTTTTGATCGAACAGTTCTCGGGCAAAGTGTGCCGGGTCCAATGGAAGCCGTCATCTAACATTTTTGGCTTTTTCTTATCGTTTATTGCTCAAGAAGGCGCTGGATATGTAACATTAGCTGGTGTATGGATATCCATAAGCCACGATATTATGAAAAGAACCTTGTTTCTCATTCCCGCGTTGTTCGCGCTTCAACCCGCATTTGGCGCCGATGCCCCGCGCGGCAGCCTCCTGGAACTTCATTCCTGCGAAGTCTATGCCGGGGGCTGCGTCGTCTCCAGCGAAGCGCAACAGGGCGGCCGCTACATGCTTCGCGCCTGGGACTTCAACGGCGGCAGCTTTGCGGGAACTGATTTCAGAGGATTGCAGGTGGCCGTGCTCCAACTGTCTCCTGACAACCTGGCTGCGGACGGCTCCAGTTCCGGCCGGGCAGTCCTTTACCTGCCCGACTCCGCGTCACCAAGCCAGCGCGCGGCCCTCCTGGGCTGGCTGAAATCCACTCAGCCCGATTTTCATCCCGAACAAACCCTCACCCGGGCGGTCCCGTTGGATTTGAAAAAGACGGCCGAGGGTTACACGTTGAAAGCCGGCGATTCCATTTCGGTTGAAACAACGCCCATGGAGCGTTGCGAATCCTTCACATGCGGGGAAGCCCTTTGGTATCAACCCCGCTCCCGCGCTTCAATATTCACTGTCGCCGTGGACCGCGCATCGACGGTGCAGGAGCCCCTGCTCCAACTGAAGTGGGAGGATCATGGAAAACGAAACGCGTTTATCGCCCGATTTGGCGATTCGGAATCCGCGAAGGGCCGGTTTGTGACGATGGCGGAAGTGTGTGGTGGAACGGGGGCGGCGTTTTAAACGGACAGGGACGATCCGCGAATTCAGACAATTAGCTATCCACGAATTACGCGAATTACGCGAATTACACGAATTTTTTGAGGGGAAAATGGAATCGGTGGACACGTGATCCAAGCAGCGCTGGGAAATCAAACCGCCGCCATCCTATGAACCTTCGTTACCTTCTGTTAAACGCCTTTCCGAGAGAAATTCTCCAAACACCTTTTGTACACCAGGCAAACGAAGGAAACGAAGGGTGTCGACAACGATCCCGAGAGTTCCTCCCACCCCTGTCTCCCTCAGTCCGCCTCCAAGGAATTCGCGTAATTCGCGTAATTCGCGGATAACCCGCTTCGCGCCCTTCGCGGACTTGCCCGGAAAAACTCTTGCAAAAAGAAGCGGGGCATTTAGGGTCTTCCAGAGTTGACCATCGCGCCGCCTTGCCTGCATGGGCCCTGGCTGCGCGCGGGCGACAAGCAGAATTCGGTTTGGATCCAGAGTCGAGATTATGAGCGAGTCCAATTCAAACGGAAGGTTTTCCATATCGCGGCGATCTTTTCTTAAGAGCTTTGGGACTACTGCGGCCGTTGCGGCCACGGCTCAAGTCCAGGCGGTCACGAGCGAGCTGGAGAAGGTGAACGCCGAGAAGGTGCTGGGGCCGGAGGCGGTGCCGATCGTGCTCCGGGTGAACGGCAAATCCCTGAAGCTGCAGGTGGAGCCGCGGGTGACACTGCTGGAGGCATTGCGGGAGCAAGTCCATCTGACGGGAGCCAAGGAAGTTTGCGACCGGCAAGCGTGCGGAGCGTGCACGGTGTTGCTGGACAACAAACCGGTCTACTCTTGCGGGATGCTCGCCCTGGAAGCCCAGGGCCACGAAATCACCACCGTCGAAGGACTGGCCCGCAACGGCAAAATGAGCCGTGTGCAGGAGGCGTTTGTGGATGAGGACGCTTTGATGTGCGGCTATTGCACGCCGGGTTTCATCATGAGCGTTTCCGCCTTATTGAAGACCAATCCGCATCCCACCGCGGCTGATGTGAACCACGCCTGCTCGGGCAACTACTGCAGGTGCGGCACTTATCCGCGAATCATGAAAGCGGCCATGAAAGCCGCAGGCGTGGCAACAACAAACACAACCGAGGTGATTTCCTATGCCAAGCTGGCCTGAGAAACGAACGTATATCGGCAGCCACGCCACGCGTGTGGATGCTCCCGCCAAAGTCACCGGGGCCGCGAAGTACGCCTCCGACATGCAGCCGGACGGATGCTTGATCGGGATGATCCTCCGATCGAAATGGGCCAAGGCCAAAATCACGAAAATCAATTTGGACAAAGCCCGGAAAGTTCCGGGGATTAAAGTCGCCGTGCTGCGGGACGGGACGGCGGAGCGGACGGTGCGTTATTACGGCGAAGAATTGGCGGCCGTGGCCGGCGACAGCAAGCAGGCGTGCATGGACGCGTTGAGCTTGATCGAAGTGGAAGCCACCGAACTCCCGTTTGTCGTGAACGTGGAAGAGGCCAGGGAAGAATCCGCGCCCAAAGTGTGGGACGACGCGCCCAATGTTTCCAAACCGCGCGTGAAGGAGCAAGGCCAGGTGGACAAGGCCTTCGGCGATTGCACGGCGGTGGTGGAAGGATTTTTCACGACGCCGGTGCAAATCCATCAACCGCTCGAGACCCATGGAAACACCATTTCCTGGAAGGATGATGGCGTGACCTGCTGGGCTTCCACACAGGGAATCAGCAGCGTGCGCGAGGGCCTGGCCGGAAATCTCCAGCTTCCCCAGAGCAAAGTGCGCGTCATCTCCGAATTCATGGGAGGCGGGTTCGGATCCAAATTGGGATTCGGAGTCGAAGGCGGCCTTGCGGCAGTCCTGTCCAGGGAAGCCAAAGCGCCGGTTCGCTTGATGCTCACGCGCTTTGACGAGTCGCTTGCCGTGGGAAATCGCCCTTCCACTTACCAGAAAATCAAGCTGGGCGCATCGGCTGACGGCAAACTGCTGGCGTATGAACTGGAGAATTACGGGACAGCCGGCATTGGCGCGGGCGGCGCGACCGAGGGCGGCAGCGGCGGCGTCGAGATTCCAGCTCCCTACATTTACCATGTGCCCAACACACGCGCGCGCCAGTATTCCGTCGCGGTCGATGCGGGTTCGTCGCGGGCCTTTCGCGCCCCGAGCCATCCCCCGGCATCCTTCGGCATGGAATCCATCATGGACGAGCTTGCGGTGAAGCTGAACATGGACCCCGTCGAGTTGCGGCTTAAGAATGATCCGTCTGAAGTCCGGCAAAGGGAATTCCAGCTGGGCGCGGAACGGTTCGGATGGAAACAAAAGTACAAGAAGCCTGGCAGTTCCACCGGCCCGATAAAGACGGGTGTTGGCTGCGCGGGCGCGCAGTGGGGGGGCGGCGGACGCGGCACCAAAGCCGAGGCGGTGGTCAACCCTGACGGCAGCATCGAGGTCCGCTGCGGCACGCAGGATTTGGGGACTGGGACCAAGACTGTGATCGCGGTGATCGCCGCGGACCTTCTTGGGCTGAAGCCGGAGCAGATCACGGTGCGCATCGGCGACACGCAATATCCACCCTCCGGCGGGAGTGGCGGCAGCACAACCGCCGCATCGGTTTCCCCCGCCATTTACGATGTGTGCACGAAAGCTTTGGAGGAGGTCCAGAAACAGTCGGGCATCGCCGACGCGCGCGGAGCCAACTGGGCGGCAGCCTGCAAAAAGCTGGGCGTGAACCCCGTGGTGGTGCAGGGCGAATGGCAAAAGGGCCTGTCCTCAAGCGGAGTCGGCGGTGTGCAATTTGCCGAAGTGGAAGTGGACACCGACACCGGCTTCGTCAAAGTGAAGAAGATCACTTGTGTGCAGGACGGCGGCCTCATTGTCAGCAAGCTGACCGCTGAAAGCCAGGCCAACGGAGGCATTATCATGGGCATGGGTTACGCCCTGTACGAAGAGCGCGTCATGGACAAGCAAACCGGCGTCATGCTCAATCCAAACTTCGAAACGTACAAGCTCCCCGGACTGGCCGACATGCCGGAATTCGATGTTGTATTCCTTGAAATGCCCGAGCGCGGCGTCATCGGCATCGGCGAGCCGGTCACCATCCCAACGGCGGCAGCCATTGCCAACGCCGTAGCAAATGCCATCGGCGTTCGCGTCAGCAGCCTGCCGATCACCCCTCAAAAAGTCCTGGCGGCGCTGGGCAAAGACAAACTTTCAGCATGAAACCGTTCCAATACGCAACCGCCACATCCGCCGCAAGCGCCCGCGAACTCATCGGCGACAATGGCGCCTACCTCGCCGGCGGCAACGACCTGCTCGGGCTCATGAAGGAGCAAATCCTCAACCCCGCAATCCTCGTCAACGTCAAGTCCCTGCCGGGCTTTGGCGCCATCCAGCCGGGGTGGAAAGTCTGGACCCTGGGCGGCGGCGTCACGATTGCCGACCTGGAGGATAACGCCGAATTGGCAAAGCTCTTTCCCGGCGTGCAGCAAGCCGCGGCCGAAGTCGGCTCCAGGCAAATTCGAAATCTCGCCACCCTGGGCGGCAATCTCTCCCAGCATTCACGATGCTGGTATTATCGGCAGCGCGACGTGCTGTGCTTGAAGAAAGGCGGGGACACCTGTTATGCCCGGCACGGCGAAAATAAATATCACAGCCTGTTCACCGGCAACACCTGCATCAGCCCGCTGGTCTCCAATCTCGCGGTGGCCCTGGCGGCCCTCAGCGCGACGGCAATCATCCAGAGAGGGACCCAGCAATTGCCCGTGAGCATCCCGGAACTCTATGCCAAGGCCTGGGATAATCCGACCGCGCACAATTCCCTGCAGCCCGGCGACCTGATATCGCAGGTGGACATTCCAGTGCAGGGACGGCGCAGCGCTTATTTGCAGGTGAGTGAAAAGGCGGCGTTCGACTGGGCGCTGGTGAGCTGCGCGGCGGCAGGCAGGATCGAAGCTGGGAAAATTTCGCACGCCAGCGTCGTCCTTGGCGCCGTTTCACCCATTCCCTACGAGTCCGCCGCCGTCCATCGGTTTCTCGAAGGCAAGACCCTGGACGAGGAGACGGCCGGCAAAGCGGCCGATTTGATCCTGGAAGGAGCCCATGCGCAGGCGCATAACGGATATAAGGTCGCCATCGTGCGGGCGCTGGTTCGGCGGACACTGATGCAACTCACGGCGTAGTTATGAAACCCTCCCACGTCTGCACACATCTTCGGACAAAAAAAATGTACATCCCGGAACAGGCCGCCCAGGTGTTTGCGGAGGAAAACGGCGCCTTTACGGACACCGCCCATTGCTGGTGCAACCGCACCCTGGCTGAAGTCGGGCCGGACCAGAAACAGGTGGCGCTGCAGATTTGCGGCCGCGCGCGCGCGTGTTTCGAGGAATAACTCCCGGAATCTTCAGACGCCCGACGTGCTGCACTTTGAAGAGCCGCGCGCCTGACATGGACATGAATCCGCCCTTATTTGCCGCCCGCATCGGGTTTCTCCTTGCGTTTTCATTTGCCGTTTCCGGCTGCCACTCGCCATTCCGTTCTCCACAAGGCCACGGCGCCTTCGCCACTGGCAAGTACCGCAATCTCTTCGTGGAAAACGGCCGCTCCGCGGCGGAAGTCGACGCCCGGATCAACAACACTTTCCAGCAACTCTTTCATGGCGATTCCGCGACACAGGCCGTTTACTTTTCCGCAGGCGCCAACTCCAACGGTCCGCTCGCGTTTGTCTCGGACATCAAACATCGGGACGTGCGCTCCGAAGGCATGTCTTACGGAATGATGATCGCCGTGCAACTGGACCGGAAAGCCGAGTTCGACGCGATTTGGAACTGGGCGAACACGTATATGTTCAACCCTTCCCCCGATCATCCGTCGTTTGGTTTTTATTCATGGTCGCTGAAGACCAACGCCACGCTGAACAGCGACCTGGTCGCGCCGGATGGTGAGGAGTATTTCGTCATGGCATTGTATTTTGCCGCTGGAAGGTGGGGGAATGGCGTGGGGATTTATAATTACCGCGAGGAGGCCTACACGCTGCTGAGCCGGATGGTGCATCGCAAGCCCATCACGGGCAAAACAGTTCGGGGGCAAGTGACGGCGGGACCGCTCTTTAATTCCGAATACAAGATGGTGCGTTTTTCCCCGAGCGGCGTTCCCGACCATACCGATCCGTCGTATCATTTGCCTGCGTTTTACGAGCTGTGGGCGCGATGGGGCCCGGCGGAGGATCGGGCTTTCTGGCTGGAAGCCGCGCGGGCGAGCCGCGATTTTTTTCCGCGCGCAACTCACCCGGTCACGGCGCTGGCGCCGGATTATGCGGCATTTGACGGAACCCCGTTTGCTTCCTCCCGGAACAAAGGCGCGGTCAATTTCCGATTTGACGCGTGGCGGACGGCGATGAACTGGTCGGTGGACTGGGCTTGGTGGGCGAAAGATAACCGGGAACGGGAGTTGAGCGACCGGCTCCAGGCTTTTTTTCAGTCCAAAGGAATGACCGCTTACGGCAACTCGTTTGCCCTGGACGGCACACAACTGGGAAACGACCACTCGCCCGGGTTGAGTGCCATGAACGCCGTGGCCGGCCTCGCGGCTGAAAATCCCCGATCGAAAGAGTTCGTCAACGCCTTTTGGGAAACTCCAATCCCGGATGGGATAGAGCGCTACTACGACGGGCTCCTGTACTTGATGGGCATGCTGCACTGCGCCGGCGAATTCCGGATTTGGCCGCCGAAGTGACCCAGCGCGGCAAAGCCGCAACCACAGGACAAGGAAGCCCTCACCCTAGCCCTCTCCCGTCCGACGGGAGAGGGAACAGCGGCCAACGCTCCGGATTGGATTTCGCCATCGTTGCAACCAACGCGTCAATCGATTCTCCCTCTCCCATCGGATGGGAGAGGGCCGGGGTGAGGGCACGTTTCAAATCTTTGCCAGGAGAGCGTGAACTTTCGACATTGTGGTACGAAGTGGAGCTCAATCCACCGAGGCAAGGTCCATGTCGCGCGTGTAATACAGAATCCGTCCGCAGTGCGTGCAGCCGACGAGTTCCGCCTGGGCCTGGCAACTGACCAGCACCTGGGCCGGCAGCCGCATGTGGCACCCGCCGCAAACGCCATGCTGCACGCCCACAACGACACTGTCCCCTTTGCTCTTGGCCAGGCGCTCGTACCGGCGTCGCGCGCTCTCCTCCACCGCGGCCGCCAGTTCCTCGCGATTGGTCACCAGCTCGGCATATTCCTTCTTCAAATTCGCTTCGCGCTCGCCAAGCTGGGCGACTTGTTCGTCGACAAGCTTCCTGGAATCCCCCGCGGATTTTGTGAACGCAACCGCTTCCCGTTGCGCGGCTTCGGCCTGTTCCATAAACTCAATTTCACGGTTCTCGATTTCAAAGATGGCCTGCTTGCAGCCGTCAATTTCGTGGGCCAGCGCGCGATACTCCTCGTTTTTGCGGGTCTGGAGCTGCTGGTTGGAGTATTTCTCGATGAGCTGTTTCTTGGCTTCAACTTCCAGCTCAAGGTCCTTGCGGCGGGATTCGATTTCTTTGAGCTTTACCCGCGCGTTTTCCAGCCGGAACTGGGACTCGGAAGCCTTGGTTAGCAAACCGTTGCGTTCCGGCTCGATGTGCGCCAACTGGGTTTGCACCCGTTGGATTTGTTTGTCTCGATCCTGCAGGATCAATAGTTTTTCAATAGTGCCGAGCATTTCGCGTCCGAACTTCGTGTAATTGGACAAATCAGGTTATCCCCCGCGAAGGAGCAAGTCAATGCATGCTTCGAACCGGGCAATCATCCGCGAATCCGGCGAATGAGGTTATCCGCGAATTACGCGAATTACGCCAATTTTTTCGAGAGGAAAACCCAGCGGACTCTGGTCCTGCTCAGGATCAATTCCCGTAAAGGCCCCCCGAACACCTTTAGCCGGGGAACGCGCCTGGCTGCGCGCAGCGCAGCCCTACCTAAATCCTTTTCCCCGTCTAATTCGCGTAATTCGCGTAATTCGCGGATAACCCGCTTTGCGCCATTCGTGGACCTATTTCTCGACAGCAAACGCACTGTAACTGTGAGGCATCAGGTGCACGGTGAAGGCAGTCCTGCTCTCGCTCGCCCCGCGGTTGCGGCCAAAGCCTTCCGATTGCGGCTGCGCGGTGAGAACCTCGCCCGAAACCAGGTTTCGCAACGTGGTAAAATCGCCAGTCACCGAAACCTTCACGTCGGTTTCCACCGGCAGAAAGGATTCCACGATGAACGTGTGATTGTCATAGGCGAACAAGGAAACCTGGCTGGGCCCGTCCACACGCACCGGGAATCCACTCATCACGTAGTTTTTGATGATCGTCGTGGCAAAGGCCGGCAGCCTGTAAAGATCGTTGAAATTCTCGGGAATGGTCCACACATAGATGACGCCTTTGGAATACCGATCCATCAGCAGGAGGGGAAAGCCTTTGCCGGAAGCCATGGCGCGAAGGAGCGCCCAGGAATCGTTGGTCAAAAACTCAATTTCCGGGAAGAGAATGTCTGCCGCGCGATCGGCCCCGGGCTCGGTCATGTTCCCGGGTCCGAATCCCGCCGAATACCTGCGCGCGAGGAATTTTCGATCCGTGTAACGCCACTCGACAATGTCCTCAATCCCTTTTCCCTGCAGCGCCCGCAGCAGGCCGGAAGTGATGACGACGGAGTTGCCGGCCGCCAGGTGGCGCTTGATTTTGGCGATGATTTCCGGGTCGAACTTCGCGCTCTCAGTCAACAGCACCAGGCGCGCGTCGGTGGGAAATGCGGGGCAGAGATCGATCGGGATTCCAATATTGCCAAAATAATTCTGCAGGAAATCCTCGCCCGTCGACTGGTAGGGCTTGTAACTCTTGATCCCGATTGGCCGTCCGAGTTTGCCGACGATTGCATCCGCCTGTTCCAGGGAATATCCGGCGACGCGCGCCATGGATGGATTGCTCACGCCTGCGGGCGCGATTGCGCGCCAGGATTGGAGCATTCCGTTTAAATCGAAACTCGTGTGAAGCGCCGCCCAATTCGTGCGGTTGCCGGCCCGGACCGGCTGCAGCATCGCCGCCCAGTTGAACAGCATGATCTCGGGCGCCTTGGCGAACATCGTGTCCCATAACTGCTCCGCATAACGGTCCACATACCGGACGCTGAAAGTATCCACCCATCCGCCGCCGTTTCCGCCCGGCTTGATGTTCTCGAAGTATCGGAAGATGAGATAACTCTCGTACTGTTGCAGGTTCTGGTCGGTGATCTCCGGGTCGCGCGTCTCGGTCCCGGTGTAAATGCCGTCGAAAATCTTCGGTTCCTTGTCCAGGTCGTAACCCAGCCCCTGGAAATGCTCGTACCAGTTCGGGAATTTGATGACCATCTTCACCTTCGGATTGACCGCTTTTGCCGGTTTAATCAACAGGCTCTTCGCCGCGTCGTCGGCAAGCTGCAATCGAAATTCCGTCCAGCTCTTCTTCCCTTTGGCCGCGATATCCGAATCGTTCTTGGTCGTGATGAAAAAGAAATCGTCCTGGATGATTTCGTCGAAATGGCGCGCCGCCAATTGAACGGTCTGTTTGATGAACTCGCGGTCTTTGGGATTGGTGTAACAAAATGACTGGTACTGTCCGCCGCCACCGGTATCCGACAACGCCATGCCGCCCGCCACGCGCACGCCTTTGGAGAGGAAGAACTGTTTGACCTGCGCGAGCAATTCATCCCCGGCCAGCAGCCGGTTTCGCTGCACTTCGATATACACCTTGTCGACTTTCAACTGGCTGCTGATGCGGTCCCAATCCGAGGCCAGCTTTCCGGGATCCTCAAAGCTGCGGACGACAGCGACGGGAATATAGATGGCGACGTTGAAGTTAGTGTATTGGCCGGCCGCGCAACAGAGGGTGGAGAGCGACAGGAGGCAGGATCCTTTGGCAGCGGCTCGCGACAGGGAAGCAACGATCGTTCGCATGGCTGAAGGGTAGGAGGCTCGGGGACATTGAGAAGTCATCTGTTCGCATGACACCCTTTTTCTTCTGGCATTCATTAAACGAAGCCGGTTAATTTCCCCCTTCGCGGCACGCCAAATCTCCAGGTCGCTGCGTTTGACTTGATGGAATAATGTCTGAAACGCTGGATCAAATTTTTGTGCTGCTGAAGCATTGGCTGGTCGGCCTTGCGCCGGCAGCGTGGCAGCCGCTCCTCTCGCCCCTGGTTTCCATCGCGGCGATCATCCTGGCATTTGCGAGCCTGTTTGCGCTGACCACCATCATGGAGCGCAAAGGCCTGGGCCGGATCCAAAACCGGCTGGGCCCCAACCGCGTGGGCCCCTTCGGATTGCTTCAGCCCGTGGCTGACGGGCTGAAAACACTGACCAAGGAGGACATCGTCCCGCGCGCCGCCGATCGAGCCGTGCATTTCCTTGCTCCGCTGACGCTGGTCGTGCCTTCCCTGCTGGTCTACGCCGTCCTGCCGGTGGGCCGGAACATGGTCCTGGTGGATTTTGACGCCGCTGTGCTGTTCTTTTTTGCGATCGGGGCGGCGACGGAACTGGCGATATTTATGGCCGGATGGTCCAGCCGCAACAAATACTCGCTCCTGGGAGCCATGCGCGCCATTGCGCAAATGATCAGCTACGAAATCCCTCTCATCCTGTCCGCCGTCACGGTCATCATGGCCGCCGGGTCGCTGTCGACGGTCGAAATCGTCCAGAAACAATCCGGCTATGCCGGGTGGATTCCGAACTGGTATGTGTTAACGCCGTGGGGCTTTGCCGGGTTTCTGCTGTTCATGACGGCGGCGGCGGCGGAGTCGAACCGGTCGCCGTTCGATTTGCCCGAAGGCGAGTCCGAGATTATTGCCGGCTATTACATCGAATATTCAGGATTCAAATTCGCGTTGTTTTTTCTGGGGGAATACCTGGGGCTCTTTGCGATCAGCGGGCTTGGAATCACGTTATTCTTGGGCGGGTGGCATGCGCCGCTGCCGTTTCTTGAATTCGTGCCATCCTGGG
>Ga0075520_1000966_pt1 | contig 13421 bp, 14 predicted proteins | sample NGEPerB_FD_75100 | JGI IMG/M metagenome (GOLD analysis project Ga0075520, IMG submission 75100) | Arctic peat soil microbial communities from the Barrow Environmental Observatory site, Barrow, Alaska, USA - NGEE PermafrostAB12-B | ecosystem: Environmental > Terrestrial > Soil > Wetlands > Peat ... | reverse complement strand
TCGACAGCCCCTCGGGGATGAAGCACACGGTGAGCGGCTCGGTCCGGCCGACCGACTCGGCATGGGACCGGGCGTAGTCGAGCGCCACGGCGAGGTCGGCCGGACCGAGCCGCTCACCGTGTGCTTCATCCCCGAGGGGCTGTCGATGGGGGCGCGCCCGGTCGACGAGGAGCGGGTGGTCGCCTCGATCCGGGAACTCGAGGCCATCGGCGTCTCGTGGGTGAGCGTGGCACTGCCCGGGGACACCCGTGACGCCCAGCTCGCTGCCGTGGACGGGTTCGGGCGGGCGGTCCTGGCCGGGATCTAGCCGTACTCCCCATTTGCGTCGGTGACACGCCCGTGTGGGGCCCGACCCCGCTCCCCGGCACGGCAGCCGGGCATCGCTACCCTGTGGACGTGAGCACGCCGCGGTGACCGCCCCAGGGAGCCCCTCGCGGGACAGCGCGCTGTCCCGATTCATGACGTCCGACGTCGCCGGCAGCTGGATCCTCGTCCTCGCCGTCGGCATCGCGCTGGTCTGGTCCAACGGGCCCTGGTGGTCGGCGAGCTACGCCAGCGTGTGGCTGCACCCGACCCATCTGGGCGGCCGGGCCTTCCAGGACTTCACCACGGTCCGCGACTGGGTGAACGGCGGCCTGATGGCGGTCTTCTTCCTGGTCGTCGGGCTCGAGATCGGACGCGAGCGCCGCACCGGCGACCTGGCCGACACCCGCACGGCCATCGTGCCGGTGGCCGGCGCCCTCGGCGGGATGGCCGGCGCCGGGCTGGTCTACGCGGCGGTGGCCCGCGGGACGCCCGGCTCCTCGGGCTGGGGCATCCCGATGGCCACCGACATCGCATTCGCACTGGGCGCACTGGCGCTGCTCGGCCGCCGGGTGCCGCCGGGGCTGCGGGTGGTGCTGCTCACCCTCGCCGTGGCCGACGACATCGGCTCGGTAGTGGTGGTCGCCGTCTTCTACTCGTCCCGCACGTCACTGCCGGCCCTGGGCGCCGCTGCGGGGGTCGTGGCGGGTCTCGTCGCCCTGCGGCGGTTCACCGGCGCGTCCACCGCAGTGGTCCTGGTCGGCTCCGCCGTGGTGTGGCTGTTGCTGGCTGCGGGAGGGGTGGAGCCGGCCCTGGCCGGAGTGGTGGCCGGTCTGCTGGTGCCCGGTGTCCGGGCGCTGCCCACCGGTGGGGCCGCCGGCGCCGGGGATCCGGCGGCACGGCTCGAGCGACAGGTGGCTCCCTGGTCCGCCTTCGTCGTGCTGCCCCTGTTCGCCGTGGCCAATGCCGGCATCACCTTCCACACCGGCATCTTCGGCCCGCCGGGCGCCACCGCCGTGTTCGTGGGGGTCGGACTGGCCCGTGTGCTCGGCAAGCTCGGCGGCATCACGCTGGCCTGCCTGACCGTGGTCCGCCTCGGACTGGGCCGGCTGCCCGACGGTGTCCGCTGGCGGCACGTGGCCGGGGGAGCCGCGGTGGCGGGCATCGGCTTCACCGTCCCCCTCCTGATCGCCGAGCTGGCCTTCGTACACGATCCTCCGCTGGTGACGGCGGCCGAGCTGGGCCTCTTCGCCGGGTCGGCACTGGCCTTCGCCGTCGGTGCCGCCGTCCTGGTGTGGGCCGGACCCGCCGGTCCGGACGGGTCGTTGCCGACGTCGGCCCCCGTCCCCGGACCCGGTGACGGGGACCGCATCCCCTGGTGACCGGGTCGGGCCACCGAACCGTATGCTGCGGTGAGCGCCATCACACCCGCGCACCGACCGATCCCCCGGACGATCCGGGACCGACCCCCTTGGAGGGCGACCATGAGCATTGCCGTAGGCGACACCATCCCCGACGTGCAGGTGATGACCACCAACGAGTCGGGTCCGACCCACGTCCAGACCAAGGACGTCCTGGGCAGCGGCAAGGTGGTCCTGTTCGCCGTGCCCGGCGCCTTCACGCCCACCTGCTCCGACTACCACCTGCCGAGCTACGTCATCCGACAGGACGAGCTCCGGGCCAAGGGGGTCGACACCGTGGCCTGCATCTCGGTCAACGACCCGTTCGTCATGAGCGCCTGGGGCGAGTCGCAGAACGTGGGCGACTCGGTCCTCCTCCTGGCTGACGGCAACGGCGAGTTCACCTCGGCCGTCGGCCTGGAGATGGACGGGAGCGGCTTCGGCCTGGGCACCCGTTCGCAGCGCTACGCCATGGTGCTGGAGGACGGGGTGGTCACCGCGCTGGCCGTCGAGCCCGGCGCCGGACTGACGGTGAGCGCCGCCGACGCCGTCCTCGAGCTGCTCTAGCCCGGGGTCGGTCGTGGACCTGGCCGAGGCCCTGCGCACCACCGGAGCGGTGCGCGAGTACACCGACGAGCCGGTGGACGACGCCACCGTCTACCGCCTGCTGGAGACGGCCCGGTTCGCACCCAACGGCGGCAACCGACAGGCCTGGCGGGTCGTCGTCGTCAAGGATCCGACGGTGCGCCGGAGGATCCGCGACCTCTACCTGCCCGGCTGGTACGAGTACCTGGCCCAGGTGTCGGCCGGACTTACCCCGTGGGCGGTGGTCACCGACCGCGAGCTGGAGGCCTCCTCGGTGGCCGGTGCCGGCGACATCGCCGCCGCCGCGGCCGACGGGCCCGGCGGGTTCGCCGAGCACCTCGACGAGGTCCCGGTGATGCTGGTGCTGCTGGCGGACCTCACCCGGTTGGCCACTGTCGACCGGGACAGCGACCACTACACGATGGTCGGTGGCGCATCGATCTACCCGTTCGCCTGGAGCATCCTGCTGGCCGCCCGCACCGAGGGTCTGGCCGGCGTGCTCACCACCATGGTGGTGCGAGACGAGGCGGCCGTGGTCGAGCTCCTCGGCGTGCCGCCCACCCACACGGTGGTGGGCGTCCTCGCACTCGGCCACCCCGTCCACCAGCCGACCCGCCTGCGCCGTGGTGCGGTCGAGGACTTCACCACGGTGGACCGGTTCGACGGCCCGGAACTGACGTCGACATGAAGGTCCGCATCGGCGTGGGGACGGGACCACTCGACGGCGACCCGTCCGGTCTTGCCTCCCTGGTCGACGATCTCGACGAGCTCGGGTTCGACTCGCTGTGGCTCCCCGAGGTCCTGACCGCCCCCACTCTCGACCCGCTGGCCGCGCTGGCGTTCGCCGCCGCCCACAATCCGAGGCTCAAGCTCGGTACCACCATGCTGCTGCCGGGCCGCAACGTCGTGCGGCTGGCCAAGCAGCTGGCCACCCTCGACAGGCTGTCGTCCGGACGACTGCTGGTGACCTTCGTTCCGGGCCTGGCCCAGGCCCCGGAGTCGGCCGCCACCGGTGTGCCGGGCAGGGAGAAGGGTGCCCGGATGGACGAGGCATTCCCCCTACTGCGTCGACTCTGGGCCGGGGAGACGGTGGACCACGCCGGACCGGCGGGGGAGTTCGAGGGCGTCACGCTCGCCCCGTTGCCGCTCCAGGATCCGCTCGAGTTCTGGCTCGGTGGCATGGTCCCCGCCGCGCTGGAGCGGTGCGGTCGCTACGCCGACGGCTGGCTCCCGTCGGCGTGCACGCCGACCGAGGCGGCTGCGGGCAAGGTGGTGATCGACGAGGCCGCCGAGGCCGCCGGCCGCGCCATCAGCCCCGAGCACTTCGGTGTCTCGTTGGCCTATGCGCCCGGGCCGCTCGATCCATCGATGGTCGCCGCGCTCGGTCGGTCGCGCAAGGGCGGTGACCCGACCGCGTACGTTCCCGCCGGGCTCGACGCCCTGCGCTACTTCCTGGAGGCGTTCCTCGAGGTCGGGTTCTCCAAGTTCGTCGTCCGGCCCCTGGCGCGACCGGACTCGTGGCGGGCGGAGCTCGAGGCGTTGGCCGCGGCGGTGGGCGACCTCCAGACGTGAGCCGGACCCGCCCCACCGAATTCGGATTCGTCGCCCACGACGACCCCGAGCTGCTGGCCCAGATGACCATGGTGCAGGCAGGTGGGACCGGCTGGATCAACATCGAGCCCGTCGTCGACGACGAGCACCGGCCTCCCGAACCCGGTCCGTTCGCCTTCCTCGGCGGCTCCACCCACAAGATCCCGATCATCACGTGGATGCCGGGCCGCCGGCAGCCCGGGCGCCCGACCAAGGCGACCACGGTCGGACTGCAGCATGCGTCCGGCCCCCGGGTGGCGTGGCGTCTCCGCGACCTCGGGATGCCGCTACCCGAGGGATGGAAGGTGACCCAGGACCACCCCCGCCACGGCCTGGTGGCCGAGGTGCCCGCCGACGCCGACAACCGGGCGGTGGCGGCCTGGCTGCTCGGTGCCGCCGCGGCAGTGTGCCAGGTGCGGTCCACCGGCCGGTGGACTGCTGCGGTCCATCCGGGACTGGAGTGACCCGACCGTCGGCGGTGCCGGTCGGGTAGTGCTCCGGCCCCGGACCGGCCACCCTGGATTGCCGCGGCCCGGCACGCCTACAGTCGGATCGACACCGCGCCATCGGGCGCGACCGAGGTGAGTGCGAGAGGTGACGCGATGATCAAGGAGTTCAGAGAGTTCCTGCTGCGCGGCAACCTGCTCGACCTGGCGGTGGCGGTCGTCATCGGGGCCGCCTTCACCGGGGTGGTGACCGCCCTGACCACGAACATCATCACGCCGTTCATCAAGGCGATCTTCGGTGGCGCGACGCAGTTCGACAGCCTGTCGTTCACGGTCAACGGGTCGCAGATCTTCTACGGCAAGGTGCTGACCGCGCTCCTCAACTTCGTCATCGTGGCCGCGGTGATCTTCTTCCTGGTGATCAAGCCGGTGAACCACCTCATGGACAAGCTGGGCCGCACACCCCGCGAGGACCCGGTCCGCGAGTGCCCCGACTGCCTGTCGAAGGTGCCTGAGGCTGCCGTCCGTTGCGCCTACTGCACGTCGGAGCTGACGCCGATCGCCGGCTGAGCCGCCATCGGGCGCCGGACCGGGCGGTCGTCGGCCCCCGGGACCTCGGGTGCCGACGCCGGTCCGATGGTCGGCGCCGCGTTGCCCACCACCGCGTCCCCGGGCGTCCCGGTCGAGACGTCCACGGGCTGGAGGCCGGGGTGGACGTGGCCGGCCACCGGGCGCCACACCACTGCGGCCACAGCCAGGGCACCGGCGGTGAAGGCGGCGGCCGACACGAAGGGCAGCCACGGGGCCACGGCGAACGCGGCACCGGCAGCTGCCGCCGACACGGCCGTCAACGCCGTCTGGGTGGTGCCGAACATGCCCTGGATGCGACCGACCTCGGACGGCTCGGACCCCTGGGTGAGCAGTGACTGCAGCGCAGGCATCGCCGCGGCGAACCCCAGCGCCTCGGTGCCGCCGAGCACCATGAGCGCCGGCACCCAGTGGATGAACGGGTAGGAGGCGCAGAACAGGGTGGCCAGGCCGAGCCCGCCGAGCACCAGGAGCCGACGGTCGATGTGGTCGGCCAGCCACCCGCTCGGCCGGGCGGCGATGACGAACGGCACCGCGAACAGGGTCCACGACACCCCGATCTGCCAACCCGTCGCACCTCGTGACAGCAGCAGCAGCGTCCAGCAGATGTCGTAGACCCCGGTGGTGAGCCCGAGGGCGGCCGCGGCCACCAGGGCACCGGTCATCGACCGGTTCCAGCGCAGTCGCTCCATGCGGGCGGTCGTCCCGTCGGCGTTGGTGCGGGCGAGCCGCAGGGCGGCCTCGCCGGCGGGTTCGACGATGCGGGCGGCGGGCAGGCACGCCGCGCAGGCGATGACACCCGACGCCAGGAACATCATCCACATGTGGTGCACGCCCACGATGGAGCCGACCAGGGGCCCGACGGCCATGCCGGCGATCTCGGCGCTGAAGATCGAGGCGAACGCCCGGCCCCGCCGCTCGACGGCGACCGCGCCGGACACCATGGCCAGCGCCGCCACCGCCGCCGCGCCGGCACCGAGCCCCTGCATGCCACGCAGCACGATGGCGACGGACGGCACGATCGGGAGCAGAAAGGCGAAGCTGGCGATGCCGTAGGCGACGAGGCCGGCGAGCAGTACGGGCTTGCGACCGACCCGGTCGGCCAGCCTGCCCACCGGGTACTGGAACAGCACCCCGGCCGCGAAGAACGACGCCATGACCAGGCCGGCCAGCGTGTCGGTCCCCCCGAGCTGGTGGATGTAGACCGGGAGCATCGGAATGATCGAGGTGGACCCCAACCAGAGCAGGAAGACGGTGACCGTCAGGGTGCGGATCAGGGCGACCGAGGCATCGGTCGGTGGGGCCGACGGCGCGGACAGGCCGCGGCGGATCATGACGGCACCCGGGTCAACTGCTCGATGGCGGCGCCCACCCGGGCCCGCAGGTCCCCCTGGGGGGACGCCAGCGCGAACAGGTCGCACAGCCACAGACCGTCGCAGGCCATGCGCACGACCGTGGCGAGCACCGGGTCGAGTCCGTCGTCGACGAGGCGCGCCTGCCATCCGTCCGCTGCGTCCTGCAGCGGAACGAGGAGCGTCGGTTCCGCGGCGGCGGCGGCCAGGACGGCGGCGCCCAGGCGCTCCTGTCCGGGTGCGGCCGTCTCGAGCGTCGAACGCACGTAGGCGCGTGCGAAGGCTCCCGGCGCGTCCGCCTCCGGTGTCCCGGCCGGCGGCAGGAAGGAGGCGATGTCGTCCTCGAACTGCTCGATGATCCTGGTCACCATGGCCGCCACCAGGGCGTCGCGGGTCGGGAAGTGGTAGAGCACGCCGCCTTTGGACAGGCCCGCTTCGTGGGCTGCGGCCTCCAGGGTCAGATGACCGACCCCGTCACGCAGTACCACCTGCTCGGCCGCGTCGAGGATGCGCCGCTTGGTGGTGGCGCTGTCGCGTGGGGAGCCTCCGGGGCCGCGCACCTGCGCCGAGGAGGTGGGGGTGTCGGTGGCCATGCAAGAACTATACCGTCCGGACGGTATAGTAGAAACACCCCCGGAACCCGCCTACGGCTAGCGCCGGTTGCCGAGGTGCCAGCTCCCGCAGATGCCGCAGGCGTAGGCGTCGAGGTCGAGTCCGTGCTCCAGCCGGGACTGCAGGGCGGCGCGGTTGGCCTCGTCGACCGATCCGAAGGAGGACTTGGGGCTGCCGTCGGACCGCCAGTGCTCCCGGGCCCCGCCCCCGGCATCGGGGTCGCGAGGCCGGCGGTGCCGCTTGTGGCCCCGGCGGGCCTTGGCCACCGCCGTTACTCCGTGTAGACCGGACGCCGCTTCTCCTTGAAGGCGGCGGCGGCCTCGGTGAGATTGCCGGTGAACCCGGCCAGGAGCTGTGTCCGGTTCTCCAGGTCGACCGCGGTCTGGAGGCTACCTACCTCGAGCGAGCCCCAGAGCGTGTCCTTGGTGAGCGTGAGCCCCAGCGGGCTGAGGGCGCACATCCCGACCGCCATCTCGACGGCCCGGTCGAGCACCACCTCGTCCGCCGTCAGCTGCGAGACCAGGCCGATGCGCTCGGCCTCCTCGGCCCCGACCTTCCGACCGGTGAGGAGGATCTCGTTGGAGCGGGAGGTGCCGACGGCGCGGGGGAGCAGCCAGCTGACGCCGAGTTCACAGCCGGTCAGGCCGTTGGTGATGCCGGCGCCGCAGAACACCGCGGACCGTCCGGCCAGGCGGATGTCCGCGCCGAGGCTGAGGCACATGCCGCCGCCGTAGGCGGGCCCCTTGATGGCGGCGATGACCGGCTGGGGCAGGTTGCGCAGGGCCGGCACGATCCCGCCCATGAACTCCATGGCCCGCAGGCCCATCCGGTGGCGTCCGAGGTCCTCGGTCCCCGGGGGGAGCCCGGCGTGCTCGAGCTCGAGACCCGAACAGAACGCCCGGCCGGCACCGGTCAGGACCACCACCCGGCAGTCGTTGTCGGCCGCCACCGTGGCCAGGGTGTCGTAGAGGTCGGCGACCAGTGCGAACGACATCGAGTTCAGGCGGGCAGGGTTGTCCAAGGTGACGACCCGGACGTGGGTCGCCGCGGTGGTGAGGGAGACGAGGGCCATGGGGACAGCCTCACCGACCCGGAGGCGACGCGCCATTCAGGTGCGGCCTCCGCCATCAGGAGAGTTCCCCCGGGAGTACCGCCGAGGTGCCGACCGGTCCGTCCGTGCGCCATCATGCGGAGCGTGCCGATGGAACCGTTCAGTGAGTTCGACCCGTACGGCGGCGAGGCCGCGCCCGACGCCCTGGCGGGCACGTTGCTCGTCGCCACCCCGGCGATCGAGGACCCGAGCTTCTCCCGACGGGTGGTCCTGGTGCTGGACCACGGCGTGCACGGGGCACTCGGTGTGGCCATCGACCGCCCCGGGGGGGTCACCGTCGACCAGCTGCTGCCCCAGTGGCACGCCCTGGCCACCGCCCCGGCCGAGCTGTTCACCGGCGGCCCCGTGTCGCGCAACTCGTTGATCGGCCTCGTGCGCCTGACGTCCCGGGAGGTCGCGGTCCCCGGCGTCCCCGGTTGTCCGACCGGATGGCGCCAGCTCGTCGACGACGACCGACCGGTGGGGACCGTCGACCTCGGGGCCGACCCGACGGGATTCGCCGGCTCCATCGTCGCCGCCCGACTGTTCTCGGGCTACGCCGGATGGGAGTCGGGCCAACTCGAGGAGGAGATCCTCGAGGGCTCGTGGTACGTGGTGCGGGCCGAGGCCCGCGACCCCATCTCCGCCGATCCGGAGGGATTGTGGCGCCGCGTGCTCCGTCGCCAGGGCGGTGCGCTCGGCCTGGTGTCGGCCTTCCCGGACGACCCGACGGACAACTGAGCCCGGCGGGGCCGCCGACCACGCCGGCCGGCGGGGTCAGACGGGCAGGTGGAGCCCCTGCGGCCGACCCTCGGGTTGGGCGACCGTCGTGCGCAACAGCTCGATCAGGGCCCGAGTGGGTGCCGAGGGCAGCCCGCGACTGCGCTGGGCCACGCCCACCCGCCGCCGGGGGAGTCCGGCAATGGGCATCGGATGGAAGCGGTCCCGCAGGATGCCCGGGATCGCCGTCGCCGGCAGGATCGCCGGACCGTAGCCCTCGAAGGCCAGCGAGGCGATCAGGCGGAGGCCGTCGATCTCGGCAGCCGGGAGCAGTGTGATGCCGAGCGGGCGGGTGCGGGCGTCGAGCTCGTCGCGGAACGACGTCCCCGGCAGGGGCAGCAGCAGCTCCAGATCGGCCAGGTCCTCGAGGCGCAGCGGCTTGTCGGCCCCGGCCAGGACGTGGCCCTCGGGCACGACCAGCATCAGGTCCTCCTCGAAGAGGAGGCGGGTAACCAGGTCCTTGCCGCTGACCGGCAGGTGGAGGATGGCCAGGTCGAGCTGACCGTTGGCCAGCTGTGGCTCGAGTCCGGTGGTGGTGCCCTCCACGATGACCAGCCGGAGCTTGGGGTGACGCTGGGACACCGCGTCCATCAGCCGGGGAACCAGCCAGCGGGCGGTGGTGCCGATCATGCCCACCCGGACCGTGCCGGTGACCTCGTCCTTGCAGGCGGCCACATCGGACAGCAGGGCGTCGAGCTCGGACAGGATCCGGCGGGCACGGGCCACGACCACGGTGCCCTCCTCGGTCAACCGGCCGTCGGCCCGATCGACCAGCGGTGTCCCGAGCTCCTTCTCGAGGCGGGCCACGTGGGCCGAGATGTTCGACTGCACGGTACCGAGGTGCTCGGCCGCCGCCGAGAACGTCCCGTGGTCGCTGATGGCGGTGAGTGCCTGCAGGTGTCGGAGTTCCATCGCTGAAGACGATACCAGGTATCTAGGTAAACTGCTTGACTGATTGCTCGCGGTTGTTATACATTGACTTCACGACCACAGGACATAGGAATCCCCCTCCTTTCCTTGTTGAGTCAGTGCAAAGGGACCACCTCTCCCCCCCCGGTGGTCCCTTTGCCGCGTCCGGGGGCCGAATTGCGTCGCAACGGCGTGTGCCACCCGCACGGGAGGGTGCGCCCGGCAGTAGGTTGAGGGGATGACCGACGCCACGGGTGCCGTCTTCGTCGACCTGGACCGGACGCTCATCCGGTCGGCCAGCGGTCCGCTGCTGCAGGCCGCCATGGTGGCCGAGGGGGTGCTGCCGGCGGGGCGCACGCTTCCTGGCGAGCGCTACCTCTACGGCTTCTACAACTCATTCGGCGAGACGGCGGCGTTCATGAGCCTGGCCCGGGCCGCCGCCCGGCTGATGAAGGGACGATCCGCCGCGGCGGTGCGCCGTGCCGGCGCATCAGCCGTGGAGGACCTGATCGATCTGGTCCAACCGTGGGCCCTCCAGGAGCTCGGCGCACACCGCGCCGAGGGTCGGCTCATCGTGCTGGCCACCACGTCACCGCTCGACCTGGTGGCACCGCTGGCCGAGGCACTGGACTTCGACGACGTCATCGCCACCCGTTACGAAGAGGTCGACGGCGGCTACACCGGGCGGCTGATCGGCAAGTTCGCGTGGGGGCTCGGCAAGTGGGACGCCGTACGGGAGTGGGCGGCGTCGAACAACGTCGACCTGGCCGACTGTCACGCCTACTCCGACAGCGTGTTCGACGTCCCGGTGCTGCGGGCGGTCGGCCATCCCCACCCCCTCAACGCGGACCCCCGGCTCACCGCCGTCGCACTGGCCCACCGCTGGCCACTCGAGCACTGGGACCGCCCGCCCGGGGTCCCGTCGGTCGTCGGCCTCGAGCCCTATCACCTGATCCGTCCCTTCGTCCGGCCCGAGTCCTTTCCCTACGCACGCTTCACGGTCAACGGGATGGAGCACATCCCCGACGGGGGGCCGTTCCTGTTGGTCTCGAACCACCGCAGCTACTTCGACGTGGCCGCCTTGGCACTGGTGGCCGCCCGCATCGGGCGACCGGTGCGGTTCATGGGCAAACAGGAGCTGTTCGACGCGCCGGTGGTCGGGCAGCTGGCCCGGGCCCTCGGCGGTATCCCCGTGGACCGGGACACCGCACCGGGCGAGTCGATGCGCAAGGCCACCGTGGCCCTGCAGTCCGGTGAGGCCGTCGTGGTGCTTCCCCAAGGGACCATCCCCCGGGGCGAGGCGTTCTTCGAACCGGTCCTCACCGGCAAGACCGGCGCGGCCCGCCTGGCCGCATCCACCGGCGTGCCGGTCATCCCGGTCGGCCTGTGGGGTACCGAGAAGGTCTGGCCACGCTCGTCCAAGGTGCCGAACGTGACCACCCTGCAGCATCCACCCCGGGTGACGGTCACCGTGGGTCCACCGGTCGGGCTCGGCGGACGCGATGCCGCGGCCGACACGGTCACGATCATGGCCGCCATCGTCGACCTGTTGCCGCCCGAGGCACGTGTGGCACACGTGCCGACCGACGAGGAACTGGCCGCCACCCGACCCTCAGCGTGACGGTCCGCCCCGGCGTTCCCCGTCCGGGGGCGGGAGGAGCACGCGCCTCGGCGGCGGTCGCCGCCGTGTCGGTGGTCAACGGACTGTCCCGGGCGCTCGGTCGGGGGAGCGGTACCGTCGCCGGTGGCCGGGCCGGTCTCGCCCTCGATCCCGGCCTGCTCGCCGCCCTGGCCTCGGGTCGGCGGGTCGCCCTGGTGTCGGGCACGAACGGCAAGACCACCACGACGCGCCTGTTGGCCACCGCCATCGCCGGCGACGTCGCCGGGTCCGTGGTCAGCAATGACACGGGGGCCAACATGCCCGCCGGGCACGTGGCCGCCCTGGCCGGCGCACCCGATGCCGCCGTCGCCGTCCTGGAGGTCGACGAGGGGTATCTCGGCCGCCTCGTCACCGACACCCACCCCGAGGTCATCGTGCTCCTCAACCTGTCCCGGGACCAGCTCGACCGGATCGCCGAGGTCCGGATGCTGGTCGACCGGTGGCGCACCGCGTTGGCCGGACTGACCCCTCCCAGTGCGGGGGCCACCGGCACCGTGGTCGTGGCCAACGCCGACGATCCGATGGTGGCCTGGGCCGCCGGCGCCGCACCCGAGGTCCGTTGGGTGGGGGCCGGCCAGGTCTGGCACGAGGACGCCGTGGGCTGCCCGGCCTGTGGCGGGCGGATCACGTATCCCCCCGACGGCAGGTGGACGTGCGACCGGTGCGACTTCGCCCGTCCTGCAGTGGCGGCGGATGTGGTGGGCGACGAGCTGGTGCTCGCTGACGGGACACGTCACCCGATCCGCATCGCCCTCCCCGGCCAATTCAACCGGGCCAATGCCGGGATGGTGGCCGTGGCCGCGCTGGCCATGCTCGGCGCGATCCGGTCGGGTGGCGATGCCGACGGCCCACCGACGGTCGACCAGGTGCTCGCCCGGATCCGCGGCGTGACCGAGGTGGCCGGTCGGTTCTCGACCGTCGAGCGGCACGGGCGACCCGTGCGCCTGCTGCTGGCCAAGAATCCTGCCGGATGGACCGCCATCTTCGACCTGCTCGACGAGGCACCCCGCCGGGACGCCCCGGTCGTGCTGTCGGTCAACGCCCGGACCGCGGACGGCCTCGACCCCAGCTGGCTGTGGGACGTCCCCTTCGAGCGACTGGCGGGCCGGTCGGTGGTGGCCACCGGAGACCGACGCCTCGACCTCGCCGTGCGCCTCCGCTATGCCGAGGTCGGCCATGCGATCGTCGACGGCCCCATCGCCGCACTCGATCACGCCCTGGGTGGTACGGCTGCCGATGCCACGGCCGAGTTCCTCGGCAACTACACCGCCTTCGCTGACCTGCGGCGCGCCCTGTGAGCCCGACCCCCCGAGTGCTCACGGTCTGCGTGGTCCACCCGGACCTCCTCGGTACCTACGGCGACGGTGGGAACGGGGTGATCCTGACCCGCCGGGCGGCGTGGCGCGGGATCGACGCGGCGCTGGTGCAGGCACCGTCGGACCGGCCGCTGCCCGAGGCCGACATCTACACGATCGGCGGGGGCGAGGACGGGCCGCAGGTCCGTGCGGCCACGACCCTGGCCGACGACGGCACCCTGGCGAGACGGGTGGCCGAGGGCGCGGTGGTCCTGGGCGTGTGCGCCGGGTTCCAGCTCATCGGGCACACCTTTCCCGACGCCTCGGGCCGGTCGCAGCAGGGGCTGGGTCTGCTCGACGTGACCACGCGCAAGGGGACCGGTGCACGGGCAGTCGGTGAGCTGGTGGCGACCCCGACGGTCGACGCACCCCGTACGGCGGCGGGTGACCCGTTGCCCCGCCTCACCGGCTTCGAGAACCACGGAGGAGTCTCGGTGGTCGGGCCCGGGGCGAGGCCCCTGGCGTCGGTGGAACGCGGCGTGGGCAACGGCGGTGGGGACGGGACCGAGGTGCCTGGTCCGGACGCGTGCTCGGGACCTACCTCCATGGCCCGGTGCTGGCCCGTAACACCGCACTGGCCGACCTCCTGCTCGGGTGGGCACTCGCGCCCGAGGGCTCGCCGGACGGCACCGCGGCCGTGCTCAGCTCGCTGGAGGACGACGAGGAGTTGGCGCTGCGGGCCGAACGGCTGGAAGCGGTCGACGCACCGCGGGCGTCGGGGTGGCGCGCCAGGGTGGCCAGGACGCGTACC
>Ga0075520_1000965_pt1 | contig 13427 bp, 10 predicted proteins | sample NGEPerB_FD_75100 | JGI IMG/M metagenome (GOLD analysis project Ga0075520, IMG submission 75100) | Arctic peat soil microbial communities from the Barrow Environmental Observatory site, Barrow, Alaska, USA - NGEE PermafrostAB12-B | ecosystem: Environmental > Terrestrial > Soil > Wetlands > Peat ... | reverse complement strand
GTCCGGTCGCTGGCTACATTATGACCAACTACGACGGGGTCCTGAAGATCGACGGCGAGGTCGGAAACAAGAAGAAGTACGACCCGCGCGCCTGGGGCAAAGAGGCAGAGGCCAGCATGGCGGCCCGTGTCGTGCAGGCCTGCCAGAACCTGCGCAGCGCTGGCACCCACGTTTCATGAGCAACCTTCTGGGCACTCCCGAGACCCGGCTCCCGGTCGACCCGGCAGCCGCCTCCCTCGCGGAAGGCAAGGACCCCAGGGCCGTGGCCGCGGCGTACCCGTCGTCCCCCCTGGCCTGGGCGACCCTGGCTGAGGATGCGCTCGCCCATGGGCACACCATCGAGGGGTACGCGTTCGCGCGCACCGGCTATCACCGGTCGCTGGACGCGCTGCGCCGCGGCGGTTGGAAGGGCCAAGGGCCGGTTCCTTGGTCTCATGAGCCCAACCAGGGGTTCCTGCGGTCACTGGCAGCCCTGAGCCGGGCCGCCGGCGAGATCGGTGAGACCGATGAGCAGCAGAGGTGTGCGGAGTTCTTGCGCGACTCTTCGGCCCAGGCAGCAGATACGCTCGGTCTTTAGCGGTGTCCTTGACCGTCGCCGCCGAGACGGTCAAGGACACGCTCTACTGATTGGGGCACATCATGAGAGCTCGCACCAGCACCGATGAGCAGGACGCTTTTCGGGCGTCGGTCCGAGCTTTTCTGCTAGAGCGGGTCGTCCCGCACGTGGCCGACTGGGAGGCTGCCAAGAGTGTTCCCAAGAGCCTGTATGCCGAGTTCGGCCGCCTCGGCGTCACCGGCATCCGGATTCCGCAGGAGTATGGGGGCGGGGGCGAGAAGTCCTTCATCTACAACGTGATTCTTGCCGAGGAGATCATTGCCACCGGTGCGGTCTCCGGCGCCCTTCAGCTGCATCTCAATGTCGTGCTGCCGTACTTCCTGGATCTGTCGACGCCCGAACAGCAAGCCCGGTGGTTCCCTGCTTTCGTGTCCGGCGAGTCGATGACGGCGATCGCGATGACCGAGCCTGGTACAGGCTCCGACCTGGCCGGCATCTCGGCCTCCGCTGTTCTGGAGGGTGACTCCTACGTCCTGAACGGCACCAAGACGTTCATCACCGGCGGGGTTCAGGCCGACCTGGTCATCGTGGTGGCACGCACATCGCGCTCGGAGGATGACCGTAGGGCGGGTCTGAGCTTGCTGGTCGTCGAGGAGTCCATGGGCGGCTTCAGTCGTGGCCGTAACCTGGACAAGCTGGGCCTGAAGTCCCAGGACACCGGAGAGCTCTTCTTCGACGACGTCCGGGTGCCGGTCGCCAACCGGCTGGGGCTGGAGGGAAACGCGTTTGCCTACCTCACCGCCAACCTCCCAGCCGAACGGCTGTCGATTGCAATCTCGGCCCAGGCCTCCAGCGAGCGGGCGATCGAGCTGACCCTGGACTACACGCGGCAGCGCAAGGCCTTCGGCACCCCCATCGCCTCCTTTCAGAACACCAAGTTCGTCCTCGCTGGTCTCTCGGCCAAGGTCGAGGCGGGGCGCCACCTCGTTGACCGGGCCATTGAGGAGCTGGACGCCGGGACTCTGAGCGTGGCCGACGCCGCCAGAGTCAAGCTGTTCACCACCGAGGTGCAGGCAGAGGTGATGGACTCCTGTCTGCAGCTGCACGGCGGATATGGGTACATGCTGGAGTACCCGATCGCCCGAATGTATGCCGATGCGCGGGTGTCGCGCATCTATGGAGGATCCAGCGAGATCATGAAGGTCATCATCGCCAAGGACCTTGGGCTGTAGCGCGACCGGCGCATCACGGTCTGTCTGCGTGGGGATCGTTTCATGACACGGTTCGGTGTCAGGGTACTTCTGCGGCTAACCTTTGGAGGCACGGGTCCGTGCGCATGCGCAGCGGGGCCGCGCCACATCCGTCGACCGCATGGCCGCAGATAAGGCAGCCGGTCGCAGACAGGACTGCAGACAGGACTGTCGTCGGGCGTGCCATTCAGGTGACAACGAGGAGGCCGGCATGCCGGCGATCGTGTTGGTCGGTGCCCAGTGGGGCGACGAAGGTAAGGGCAAGGCGACGGACCTGCTGAGCAGCAGGATCGACTATGTCGTCAAGTTCAACGGCGGCAACAACGCCGGGCACACCGTCGTCATCGATGGCGAGAAGTATGCCCTTCACCTGCTTCCCAGCGGTATCCTCACCCCCGGCTGCATCCCCGTGATCGGCAACGGGGTCGTCATCGACCTGGCCGTGCTGTTCGAGGAGATTGACGCTCTGGACGTGCGAGGCATTGATACCTCACGGCTGGTGGTCAGCGCCAACGCGCATCTGATCACTCCGTACAACCGCGTGCTTGACAAAGTCACCGAGCGGTTCCTCGGATCTCGCAAGATCGGGACCACTGGTCGCGGAATCGGCCCGACCTACGCCGACAAGATGTCGCGGGTCGGCATCCGGGTGCAGGACGTCTTCGACGAGTCGATCCTGCGCCAGAAGGTCGAGGCGGCTCTTGAGGTCAAGAACCAGATGCTCGTCAAGATCTACAACCGTCGTCCCGTCGAGGTTGACGAGGTGCTGGACGAGTTCAAGAAGTACGCCGACCGGCTGAGGCCGATGGTTGTGGATACCGGGCTGCTGCTCAACACTGCACTGGATGCAGGCAAGACCGTGCTCTTCGAGGCCGGTCAGGCGACTCTGCTGGACGTCGACCACGGCACCTACCCGTTCGTGACCTCCTCCAGCGCAGCCGCGGCCGGTGCGTGCACGGGTTCCGGGGTGCCGCCGACCAGGATCGACCGGGTCATCGCGATCCTCAAGGCCTACACCACACGGGTCGGCGAAGGCCCCTTCCCGACTGAGCTGCTCGATGACTCGGGCGAGTTCCTGCGCAAGACCGGGGCCGAGTATGGCACGACGACCGGCCGTCCCCGCCGTTGCGGCTGGATGGACGCGGTGGTCGGGCGCTACTCCACCCGGGTCAATGGGGTGACCGACTTCGTGGTCACCAAGCTCGACGTCCTGACCGGGCTGGAAGAGGTGCCGGTGTGCGTGGCCTATGACGTGGGCGGCGTGCGGCATGAGGAGATGCCGATAACCCAAAGCGACTTCCACCACGCGAAGCCCATCTATGAGAACCTCCCCGGCTGGTCCCAGGACATCTCGAAGTGCCGCACTTTCGAGGAGCTGCCGGCCAACTGCCGGGCCTACATCCTGCGGGTCGAGGAGCTCATTGGCGCCCGGATCTCCGCGATCGGCGTCGGCCCCGGCCGCGACGAGATTATCGAGCGCCACTCGTTGCTAGGTTGATCCTTTGGGCCCGACGCAGGCGACCGCCAGTAGGATGCGGTCTGCGCGCGGCGAGGCCATCACCGTCTTTCAGCGCACGGTGCCGGTGTCCCGCTGTCGTGGATCACAGCGCCGCCGTTGACGTCGGTGAAGCCAGCCTGGGCCAGCATCGCCTCGCATGGTTCGTTCTCGCCGAGCGTGCGTGCCATGACCCGGCGGACTTCGCCCTGCTGCGCGACCCAACCGACCAGCAGCGGTAAGGCTTGGAACCCCTGGCCAGTGCCTCGCGCCGTAGGCGCAAGGCCGAATCTCACCTCGACAGACCCGCCCGGCCGCGGCGCGTAGAAAAGATGTCGCCGACGACGAGGCCGCCGGCGATTGGGAGTGCCGAAACCGGGACGGCGGTCCCGGATCGCGCAAGGTCAGCCCACGCAGTGCTAGCTGGTGGGCAGCTGCAAGATGGTCATTCGGTGGGCGGCACGGGTGAGGGCGACATAGAGCACGCGGATGCCGCCGGGGGACTGCGCGGTGATCTCGGCTGGGTCCACGATGAGCGTGGCGTCGTACTCCAGACCCTTGGTCGACATCGGGTCCACCACGTTCACCCGGCCTGACGGGTCCGCAGCCAGGGACCTGAGCGAGCCGAGCCATCGGGCCGGGGCGATGACCGCGATAGACCCCTCAACCTCGCCGAGCAGCACCTCGAGCGCGGCGGAGGCCGCGGCCGGGACTCCGCCGGCGTCCACATCGGTGATGACCGGGTCGACGCCCGTCTCGCGGACGGCCTTGGGGATGTCGGCATCGGGGACCTGCGCCCGGATCACCTCTGCTGCATGGGCGAAGATCTCCCGCGCGTTGCGGTAGTTGGTATCCATATGGAACAGCGAGCGCACCTTGCTGCCGAAAGCCTGTTCGCGAGCCTGATGCGCCTCAGCCGCGTCAGGCCAGGACGCCTGTGCCGCGTCGCCGACCACGGTCCACGATGACCAGCGGCCGCGACGACCCAGCATGCGCCACTGCATCGGCGAGATGTCCTGCGCCTCGTCGATCAGCACGTGTGCGTACTCTTGCGGGTCCTCCAGCCGGCCGTTCATCAGCCGTTCCATGTTTGTATGCGGGGTGAGCTCGTACCCGATCCGGATTGTTGCCCAGGGGGTGGTGCCGTGCGTCATGACCTCGGAGACACCGTGCGCGGAGACCTCATCGAGCTCCTCGACCTGGGAAGACGCCTGCTCCTCCCGATCGGGTTCGCGCATCGTGCCGAGGAGGGAGGCGATGTCGTCGATCAGCGCGACATCGGCCACCGACCACGTCCCGGTGTCGATCGCCGTCTGAATGGAGTCCGTGAGCACCGCGGCGTCAGCCTCGCCCAGGATCCCTGCCGCATAGCGCCGGGCTCGCTTCGGGTCGGCAAGCCACAGCAGCACCTCGCGGGCGTCCAGTGGCGGCCACCACTGCCGCATGAACGCCTCGACGTTCATGTGGTCGAGGAACTTCTCCACGAACACCCAGCGTTCGTCTCCGGGGTTGTCGGCCCACGCTGCGTCGGCTAGTGCCTGGGTTGCGGCCCTGCGGGCGTGGTTGCGCTGGTGGGATTTCAGCACCTGGGCGCGCACCCGGTCCAGCTCGGCCGCGTCGAGCCGGACCGCCCGCCCGTTGACAAAGACGCGCAGCTCGGTCGGCGTGTCCGGGATGGCGTCGTGGGCTGCGCGGGAAAGGATCCGCCGGATCTTCAGAGAGCCTTTGATGGCGGCAGCCGCTGGGGGGTCGAGCCGCTCGGTCGTTACCCCGTCGGCGATGTCGCCCAGTGACCGCAAGGTGACGGTGTCCTCGCCGAGGGAGGGGAGAACCCGCTCGATGTATGCCGTGTAGGCAGCCGAAGGCCCAACGACCAAGATTCCGCCAGCCTCGTAACGGCGGCGATCGGAATAGAGCAGGTACGCCGCGCGGTGCAGAGCCACGACGGTCTTGCCGGTGCCGGGGCCTCCGGTGATCTCGGTGACGCCCCGAGCAGGTGCCCTGATCGCCTCGTCCTGATGGCGCTGGATGGTGGCGACGATGTCCCTCATCCGGCTGCCACGTGAGCGGGTCAGAGCCGCCATCAGCGCACCGTCGCCGACGACCACGAGGTCCTCGGGTGCTTGCGAGACCATCAGGTCGTCCTCGATGCCGATGACATCTGAACCTTTGCAGCGCAGAACACGGCGACGTAGGACACCCATCGGCTCGACCGGTGTCGAACGGTAGAACGGGGCTGCCGCGGGCGCGCGCCAGTCGATCACCAGAGGCTCGTACTCATCGTCACGTACGCCGACGCGACCGACATATCGCGTCTCGCGGCCTGGATGGTCGCCGGAGTCGTGTCCGAGGTCCAGGCGTCCGAAAACGAGGCCTTCGTACTGGGTCTCCAGGATCGTGCGTCGCTTGTTCGCGTTGAAGACCAGCGCATCGCGCTCGAAGAGCCCGGTGATCTCCTCGTCGCGAATGTCGCCGGTGCGGTCGGTTCGCCCTCGGGCAAGTCCCTCTGCCTCCACCAGCGCGACGCGCTCAGTGGCCTTGGTGAGCTCGGAGTAGACCCTGTCGACTATCTTCTGTTCGATGGCGATCTCGGATGCGATGGAGTCCTGGGTCGCAGACCGGGAGGGGTGTGGCGAAGGGTCGGTCCGCTGCTGGGATTCGCTCACTGCTCCCCTTGAGTCGTGGTTGTGGGATGCGGGCCGTCAAGCGGGCCCGGGACGTCGAAGGAGAGGTCGGGTCCCGCGCGACCCCCATGCGAACACATGAGTCTAGCCCCTGATTCCCCCCGCGAGGCCGTTGACACCTTGCTGCCCGGCGCGGGAAGCCCCCGGGCACGCCCGACCCTGGCGGTCGCTGGGCCGGGCGCGGTGCTGACCTGAGAGCCGGTCGCCTACGCTTACCACTCGTGAAGGTTCTCGTCATTGGCACCGGTGCTCGTGAGCACGCCATCGTCAGGGCTCTGACGCTCGACCCGTCGGTTGACGCGGTCATCGCAGCACCCGGGAATCCGGGCATCGACACCATTGCGCTGTGCCGGGAGCTGCCGAAAGGTCTGCTGGACGGGGCCGGCGTGGCCGCTCTGGCGGCTGAGCTGGGTGTGGACCTGGTCGTCGTCGGCCCGGAGGCGCCCTTGGTGGCGGGGGTTGCTGACGCGGTTCGCGAGCGTGGCATCGCCTGCTTCGGTCCATCGGCCCAGGCCGCCCGACTTGAGGGAAGCAAGGCGTTCGCCAAAGAGGTGATGGCCGAGGCCGGTGTGCCCACCGCCTTGGCTCATGTCTGTACTACCGTCGAGGAGGTCGCCGCCGCCCTGGACGTCTTCGGGGCGCCGTATGTGGTCAAGGACGACGGCCTTGCCGCCGGTAAGGGCGTCGTGGTGACCGAAGCCCGTGCGCAGGCGCTGGCCCACGCCGTTCAGTGCCTGCAGAAGCCGGACGCGCGGATCATCGTCGAGGAGTTCCTGGACGGCCCTGAGATCTCCCTGTTCTGCATCACCGACGGGACAACGGTGGTGCCGCTGGCTCCGGCGCAGGACTTCAAGCGCCTCTCGGACAACGACGAAGGTCCCAACACCGGCGGGATGGGCGCGTACTCACCGTTGGACTGGGCGCCGTCGTCCCTGGTGCAGGACGTCGTCGACCGTGTGGCGCAGCCGACCGTGGACGAGATGCGCCACCGGCTGACGCCCTTCGTCGGCGTGCTCTACGTCGGGCTGGTCCTGACGTCGCGGGGCCTGAGAGTCATCGAGTTCAACGCCCGGTTCGGTGACCCGGAGACCCAGGTGGTTCTGGCCCGTCTGGCGAGCCCGCTTGGCGTACTGCTGCACGCGGCCGCCATCGGCAAGCTTGACGAGATCGCGCCGCTTCGCTGGCGCCCAGAGCATGCCGTGACCGTGGTCGTGGCGTCCAAAGGCTATCCCGGATCTCCCCGCGTCGGTGACGTGATTGAGGGCATGCCACAGGTCGGCGACGAGGCGTACGTCCTTCATGCCGGCACGGCGCTCGAGAAAGACGGCACCGTCGTCTCCGCGGGTGGGCGGGTCCTGTCCGTGGTGGCGACCGGCGCTGATCTGGGTGAGGCGCGCGAGCGCGCCTACCGCGCCGTGAAACGGATCAAGCTCAAGGGTTCCACCCATCGCAGCGACATTGCGCTGGCGGCCCAGCGTGGCGAGATCTCGGTCGCACCATGAGCTCGCCAGCACCACGCGGTGGACCGCTGGAGATGGCCGGGTACGAGCACGTCTACTCGGGCAAGGTCCGTGAGCTGTACGCGCCGATTGACCCAACTAGTGGTCAGGCCGTCGCGGACACTCTGCTGCTCGTGGCCACTGACCGGATCTCGGCCTACGACTTCATCCTGGACAGTGAGATCCCCGACAAGGGCAAGGTCCTGACTCAGCTTTCGCTGTGGTGGTTCGACCAGCTGGCCGACATCATCCCTAACCACGTGATCTCCACGCAGGTACCGGATGCAGTGGCGGGGCGTGCGGTCCTGGTACAGCGGCTCGACATGGTGGCAGTGGAGTGCATCGGGCGGGCGTACCTGACTGGCAGCGGCCTCACCGAATACCGCCAGAGGTCCTCGGTGTGTGGGGTTCGGCTACCCGCCGGACTGAAGGACGGGTCACGGCTGCCCACGCCGATCTTCACCCCGACCAGCAAAGCGCCGATCGGCAAGCATGACCAGCCGATGACCTACGCCGAGGTCGCAGCCAAGGTCGGTGCCCCGATCGCGGCCAGCGTGCGCGACCTCACCATCGCGATTCTGGAGCGGGGCAACCAGATTGCCGCCGAACGCGGGATCCTGCTGGCCGATACAAAGGTCGAGTTCGGGCTCGACGCCTCCCGGCCCGATGCACACGGCAACCCCACGATCATGCTCGCCGATGAGGTGCTCACCCCGGACTCGTCACGGTTCTGGCCGGCCGCATCATGGGCACCTGGGCGGGCTCAGGACTCCTACGATAAGCAGTTCGTCCGTGACTGGCTCACCTCGAGTGCAAGCGGCTGGGATCGGTCGTCGGGCCAGACGCCTCCCGCTCTGCCCGATGACATCATCGCAGCAACCCGGGCGAAGTACGTTGAGGCCTTCGAGTCATTGACCGGTCGAACCTTCGTTTAAACTCGGCTGACCAGCCCGTATCCGACCAAGCCCCGTATCTGAGGAGCACCTCGCATGGGAATCGTCGTCGTCGACGTCATGCTCAAGTCCGAAATTCTCGACCCCCAGGGCCAGGCCGTCGCCGGTGCCCTGCCGCGGCTGGGATTCAACCAGTTCACCGACGTCCGCCAAGGCAAGCGGTTCGTCCTGACCGTCGAGGGCGAGGTCACCCAGCAGGTGCTGGCGGCCGCCCGGGAGGCAGCCGAGAAGATGCTGTCCAACCCGGTGATCGAGGACGTGGTCAGCGTCCGGGCGGAGCCCCAGAATGCGGAGTCGCACGCATGAGGATCGGCGTCGTGACCTTCCCGGGGTCTCTCGATGACCATGACGCCCGCCGGGCTGTCCGCGTCGCCGGTGGCGAGCCCGTCACGTTGTGGCACGGTGACGACTCGCTGCGCGATGTCGACGCCGTGGTGCTGCCGGGCGGCTTTTCCTACGGCGACTATTTGCGAGCCGGTGCGATTGCCCGCTTCGCGCCGGTCATGTCCGCGTTGATACCCGCGGCCAACGGCGGGTTGCCGGTGCTGGGCATCTGCAACGGCTTCCAGATCCTGTGCGAGTCACACCTGCTTCCCGGCGCGATGATCCAGAACGACCACCGCACGTTCATCTGCCGCGACCAGCGCCTGCGCGTCGAGAACGCCACGACGGCCTGGACCTCGGATTTCGCCGAAGGCGATGAGATCACGATCGTGTTGAAGAACCAGGACGGGCAGTATGTCGCCGACCAGCGCACGCTCGACGAGCTCGAGGGCGAGAGCCGGGTGGCCTTCCGCTATGTCGTTGATGGTCCGGACGCTCCTGCACCAGTGACGTTCGACCGCTTCGCCAGTCGCAACCCGAACGGGTCCTACCGTGACATCGCGGGGGTGACCAATGAGCGCGGCAACGTCGTCGGCCTGATGCCGCACCCCGAGCACGCCATCGAGCAGGGCTACGGCCCCTCGCTCGATGGCCTGAAGTTCTTCACGTCCGTCCTGAAATCAGTGGTGAACGCATGACCTCCGTGGCCAAGACCAACAGTGATGCGGCGACCAGGACCAACATCGACACGGTGCTCGATGCCGCCACGACTGCCGGCACCGAGCAGCCCTGGGCCGCGCTGGGCCTGAAAGCTGACGAGTACGCGCGCATTCGCGAGATTCTCGGCAGGCGTCCGACGACCGCTGAGCTGGCGATGTACTCGGTCATGTGGTCCGAGCACTGCTCCTACAAGTCTTCAAAGGTTCACCTCGCACAGTTCAGCCAGAACACCACCGACGAGATGAACGAGAAGCTGCTGGTGGGCATCGGCGAGAACGCTGGCGTCGTCGACATCGGGGACGGCTGGGCGGTCACCTTCAAGGTCGAGAGCCACAACCACCCGTCGTACGTCGAGCCGTACCAGGGCGCTGCGACCGGTGTCGGCGGCATCGTGCGCGACATCATGTCGATGGGGGCGCGCCCGATTGCCGTCATGGACTCGTTGCGGTTCGGCGCCATTGACCATCCGGACACCATGCGGGTGCTTCCGGGGATCGTCGCCGGTGTCGGGGGTTACGGAAACTGCCTCGGCCTGCCCAACATTGGTGGCGAGGTCATCTTCGACTCCTGCTACCAGGGCAACCCGCTGGTGAACGCCTTGTCGGTCGGAAAGATGCGGATCGAGGACATCCACCTGGCCAAGGCCTCGGGGGTCGGCAACCTCGTCGTCCTGTTCGGGGCCAAGACCGGCGGAGACGGCATCGGCGGCGTCTCGGTCCTCGCGTCCGAGACCTTCGATGCCGACGGGCCGGCAAAGCGCCCGGCGGTTCAGGTCGGCGACCCCTTCGCCGAGAAGGTGCTCATCGAGTGCTGTCTGGATCTTTATGCGGCCCGGGTGGTCGACGGTATCCAGGATCTCGGCGGCGCCGGACTGTCATGTGCTACCAGTGAGCTCGCGTCCAACGGTGACGGAGGAATGCGCGTCTGGCTCGATCGCGTTCCGCTGCGTGACACCTCGCTGCGCGTGGAAGAGATCCTCATGTCAGAGTCTCAGGAGCGGATGATGGCAGTGGTCGAGCCGGCAAAGCTTGAGGAGTTCGTGGCGATCACCAGGCGCTGGGACGTCGAGGCAACGGTGATCGGCGAGGTCACCGACGGCAAGCATCTCGAGGTCTTCTGGGGCGACGATCTGATCATCGACGTGCCGCCGCGTTCCGTGGCTCACGACGGCCCCGTCTACAACCGGCCGATGCAGCGGCCGGCATACCTGGATGACTTGCAGGCTTTGGTCCCCGACGACCTGGTGCGCCCCGGCGACGGTGCCGGACTTGCGGCGGCGTTGTTGTCTTTGCTGGCCTCCCCGAACCTGTGTGACAAGTCCTGGATCACCGGCCAGTACGACCGCTACGTCATGGGCAACACGGCGCTCGCAATGCCCGACGACTCGGGCGTCGTGCGCGTCGATGAGCAGACGGGTCGTGGCGTCGCGATCTCGACCGACTGCAACAGCCGCTATGCCAAGCTCGACCCGTTCGCCGGTGCGCAGCTGGCGCTGGCCGAGGCGTACCGCAATGTCGCCACCTCCGGCGCGGTCCCGTTGGCGGTCTCGGACTGCCTGAACTTTGGCTCACCTGAGGATCCCGCTGTCATGTGGCAGTTCGCCGAGGCTGCCAGGGGTATCTCCCAGGGCTGCAAGGCACTGGGCGTCCCGGTGACCGGCGGCAACGTCTCCCTGTACAACCAGACGGCGGACGTCGCCATCCATCCAACCCCGTTGGTGGCAGTCCTGGGCGTCATGGACGATGTGGCCCGCCGCACTCCTTCGGGCTGGAAGACCCCCGGCCACGTTATCTATCTGCTGGGCACGACCGCAGACGAGTTCGGTGGCTCGGCCTGGACCCAGGTCGCTCACAACCACCTCGGGGGCCTGCCGCCGAGGGTCGACCTGGACGTCGAGCGCAGGCTCGGCGAGATTCTGGTCAACGCCTCGTGTCAAGGTCTGGTCGAGGCCGCGCACGACCTGTCCGAGGGGGGCCTGGCTGTCGCGCTGGCGGAGGCGTCCCTGCGCAACGGGGTCGGTGCCCGGATCCGCCTGGACGAGGTGTGCGGGCGCGACGGCGTGGACGCCTTCACTTTGCTGTTCAGTGAGTCAGCCGGCCGGGCGATCGTCGCCGTGCCTCCCACTGAGCAGGTCGGGTTCACCGATCTGTGCCTCAGCCGGGGCTTCGCCCATACCAGCATCGGTGTGGTTGAGGACGAGCGCAGGTCACTGCAGGTGCAGGGTCAGTTCAGTCTGTCGCTCGATGAGCTGCGCACGGCCTACACCGCGACCCTGCCGGATGTCTTCGCCCCGCTGCCCGCGGTGGGCTGATCGCCGGGCGCTCTCCGCTGACCGTCGGCACGTCGTGACAACAGTCCTCCTTCCGGAGCCTTACTAGGGCAAGGCGGACAGTCCAGCAGACCCCCTGTGCGCTAGGCGGGCCGTGGCAGGATCTGGGTCTGCTCTGCCATGTAGTAGATCGCGAGGACTCCAGAACTCCCGACATGGTGAGAAGATTCACGCAATCGGAACAGGCCGCGAACACCGCTGCTCTGGCTGGGCCGGATTGCATCGCCGCAGGTCATCAACGGCTTGCGGGCTGAGAAAACGCGTCGTGAATGCGGACGCGGGCGGTGAGTTCATCGCCCCGAGCTCACAGCATCCTTCTCACATGCCGCTGCACCTCGAGCGTCCGAGAGGCACGGAAACCGTTGCGAGACAACAACCATGGTCAAACCGCGTGCCACCTATGTCAGGAGTTCTGGACTCCGATCGCGATAAGCATTAATGGCGGCCAGAGCAGGCCGAGCGTCGTCGCAACGGGGTAGGCAATGGTTCCCAGCCCGAACCGCCGGATGGCCCGGTTCCCGACATCGGGCGGGACGGGGTTCACCAACAGCCCCTGATGGATTATCCGGCTCAGCATGACGGTGAAGCCCAATGCCATACCGATGTTGGAGATGCCGTACAGCAGGACGGCCCAGCGTGCGTTGCTGCCACCCTCGGGGATGAAATCGGCCAACGTCGAGGTCATGAACGGGACGGTGACCACGAACATCAGCAGCACGAGGTTTTGGAACAGGAGGACGCGGTCGACCCGGTCGATCAGCGCGAACATTGCGTGATGGTTCACCCAGATGACGCCGATGACGAAGAAACTGACCACGTAGGCAACAAAGCTTGGCCACGACTGGCTCAGCTGATGCACGAGGGTTCCGCGGCCGGTCGCCTCGACGCGCAGGTCGAGGGCGAGCAAGGTGGTTGCCACTGCGAGGACGCCGTCACTGAATGCCTCGGCGCGACTCTTGTCCATTTCGTCGTCCTGCCCGATCAGAGCGACCGCGCACCAGAGATCACCCGCCCACCCGTGCGGCCAACCGTGGCCCTCAGATGCAGCCCCGCAGCAATGTCCAAGAAGGTCAGAGAGCCGAGGACGCGTGCGATCCGGCCACCGTCGCACATCGGTGTCTTCACCGCAGTGATGCGCGTATCGGTTGGCCAGAGTTGCTCCTGCTCACACGTGTCTTTGACCCATGCCGGTGTGTCGCAGGGCTATCGTCGTGGGCCAGCGAGCCTGGACGCCGCGAGCTCCGGGGGTGCTCGCTGCGCAGCCGCCTTGCGCCGTGGGCGAACATCGGGCACAGGGAAGCCACTTCATTTGTTCATTTCCGTATGGTTGACGACTCTGAGGCACTGGACGCCTATTCGAGCGCTGTCGTGCGCGTCGCTGAGAGCGTGCTGCCGAGCGTGGCCAGCCTCCGGGTGAAGACACGCAGAGGGGAAGGTGCCGGCAGCGCCAGTGTCCTGACCAGTGACGGATTCCTGCTGACCAGCGCACACGTCGTGCAGAGCTCCGACGCCGCTGAGGCTGCTTTCACCGACGGTACGGTGACTGGCGTCGACGTGATCGGACGGGATCCGCTTTCCGATCTTGCTGTGCTCAGGGCGCGGGGTCCGGTTCCTGCG
>Ga0075520_1000964_pt1 | contig 13427 bp, 9 predicted proteins | sample NGEPerB_FD_75100 | JGI IMG/M metagenome (GOLD analysis project Ga0075520, IMG submission 75100) | Arctic peat soil microbial communities from the Barrow Environmental Observatory site, Barrow, Alaska, USA - NGEE PermafrostAB12-B | ecosystem: Environmental > Terrestrial > Soil > Wetlands > Peat ... | reverse complement strand
GAGATGTTTGCCCATGGATTCCAAAGCCTGGAGGACGACACCGAAGTGCTCTACATGATCGATGAATTCTTTGCTCCGGATAAATCGACCGGAATTCGGTATGACGACCCCAGGCTTGGAATCTGCTGGCCATTGCCGGTCGTTGCCATGTCCGAAAAAGACCGCAAGTGGCCATTGATCGATGCCTGAAGCTTTAACGCTACGTTGCATTAGTCCAATGATTAAGTTTCCTGCCGGGATCAGGCCAGTATTGGACGCTCCCGTTTACTTGTGCTAAAGTAGGCGGCATTACCTAAATAGCTAACTACCGCAGTCTCGCATTCATATGATGTTTACGTCTTACGTTCATACAGATCGTGGTGTGCTCAGACGGTTCATTTTGCCGGTCATGTTGGGTTGGGTCCTGTTGGGAACGGCGGCATCGGGCGTTGGGCAGCCGGGCAGCCTGACATTTTCTTCGGTGACGTTTGAGGGAAACAACCTGGTGGCGAGCGGTTCGGGCGGACTCGCGGGCGCGACGTACTATGTCATGTCCAGCACGAACGTGGGATTGCCGCTGGCGTCCTGGCCCCGTATTGCCACCAACGTTTTTGGCAGCAGTGGCGAATTCACCAATACTATTCCGGTCAACCCGTCAGGCACGCAGAGTTTTTTTGCGCTGTTAATGAATGTCTCGCCGCCTGCTTCTCCGCCGCTGACGGCGGCATATCCCTTCGAGGAGGGGACCGGAACGACGACGGCGGACGTATCGAGCAACCATATCACAGGAACGCTGCACTCAACGACCTGGACGACGGCGGGCGAATTTGGAAAGGCCCTGAGTTTCAACGGGACGAGCAGCTACGTTGATCTGGGCAATCCGGCTGCATTGAAGCTGACCGGGAGCATGACCGTGGAAGCCTGGGTTTTTGCCACGACGAACCTGCCCGATGATGGCCAAATCGTGGCGAAGTCCGGTTCGACTTCTCCGACCGAAGGCTGGCAGTTCAAGACTTCTCCGGACACCGGCTTGAGGACGTTTGCAATAGGAGTCTCTGCCAGCGGCGCTTCCCTGGTGCAACGCTACAGCGGTTCGGTGGTTGAGTTGAACACATGGTTCCACGTGGCGGGGGTTTACAATGCCAGCGCGCGGACGCTGGATATTTATGTCAACGGCGTATTGGACAACGGCCTGTTGAAAGGGACGGTGCCGGCGTCACAATTTGATCCTGCTGTCAACGTCAACATCGGCCGGCGAATCGGTGGCTGGTATTTCAAGGGGACGATTGATGAAGTTCGGATTTATAACACTGCGCTGACGCCCGCCCAAATTCAGGCGGATATGAATACGCCCCTTGGGAATTTCCCCTCGGCGCCAGCCAACCTGAGCGTGACAGTGGCTGACAGCAGCCAGGTCAACCTGAGCTGGGCTCCGGCTTTTTCGAGGGTCGGTGTGGCAAGTTACCGGGTGGAACGCAGCCAGGGAGCGGGTTCGACGAATTTCACGCAGATCGGTACCGTCGTCGGCACGACCTACATCGACGCCACAGTGTCGGCGAATACGATCTTCAATTACCGGGTTCGGGCGATGGATACGGCAAACAACCTGGGCCCTTACTCGAGCGTCGTGAAGGCCTATACCGGGATGTCGATTATTCCGAGGCTATCGATTTTGACGCCGCCGCAAGTCCAGCAATTTACGATCAGTCCCGCGGATATGCAGGTGAACTGGTTCGTGGACGGCGTTCAGGGCGGGTCGGATTCTTCCGGGACGATTACGGCGACGGGCCTTTACTCTCCACCGGCAAGCGCCGGCGCACATACCATCACCGCCACCACGACCGATCAATCCCAATCCACCAATGCCACTGTCTATGTCACGACAAGCACAGGTGTGTTTACCCGTCATAATGACAACTTTCGGACCGGCCAAAACCAGAACGAAACGGTGCTGACCCCGGCCAGCGTGTCCTCCGCAACTTTTGGGAAGCTTTTCTCCTATACCATCGATTCCGGCGCGTATGCCTCGCCCCTGTATGTGGCCAATGTGGATATGAACGGAGCCGGCATCCACAATGTCGTCTATGTCGCGAGCCAGCACGATACCGTTTACGCCTTTGACGCCGATGGCCTGATCAGCACTCCGCTTTGGAAAGTGAGTTTCATTAATCCGTTCGCAGGCATTACGACCATTCCATCCAGCGACGCCGACCCGGTTCCGTCCTCCTGTTGCGATTTGAATCCGGACATCGGCATTATTGGAACGCCGGTGATTGACCCGTTGACCGGCACGATGTACCTGGTTGCCGCGACCAGGGAAATTTCCGGGAACACGACCAATTATGTGCAGAGGTTGCACGCGCTGGACATCACCACGGGTTCCGAAATGCTCGGCGGGCCGGTGGCGATTCAAGCGAGCGTGTCTGGCACCGGGGACGGAAGCCAAGGCGGCGTGATTGATTTTGATCCTCTTCTTCATGGCCAGCGGGCAGGGCTGCTGCTGAGCCATGGCGTGGTGTATATCGCGTTTGGCAGCCATGACGACACCGATCCATACCATGGCTGGGTGCTCGGATACGACGCAACCACTCTCCAGCGAGTCCTGGTCTATAACGATACTCGCAACGGCTCGGAGGGCGGGATCTGGCACGCCGGGGGTGGCCTGGGAGCCGACGATGCGGGGAACATTTATTTCTCAACCGGCAATGGAACCTTCGATGCGAACAGCGGCGGCGCCGACTATGGAGACAGCGTCGAAAAACTGGGGACGAACGGCATTGTCCTGGACTATTTCACACCGCACGACCAGGCGGCCATGGCGGCCGGCGACCTGGATCTCTCCTCCGGCGGCCTCGTCCTGTTGCCGGATCAAAGCGGCCCCAAACCGCACCTGCTCATCGCCGCAGGCAAAAGCGGCACGATCTACTTGCTGAACCGAGACAGTATGGGTCACTTCAATCCGAATAATGACAACCAAATCGTGCAATCAATCGTGAACGGGCTCCCCGGCGGAACGGGAGGGAACGGAAGCTTCAAACCGCCCGCTTATTTCAACGGAAATGTTTTCTTCGGCGCTGTTGACGATTTTATCCGGGTTTTCCACATGAACAATGGTCTGTTATCCAGTTCGCCTACGTCCATGTCTGCCGTTTCCTACGGGTATCCTGGCGCGGCTTTTTCGCTTTCAGCCAATGGCAATGCGAACGGGATACTTTGGGCGCTGCAGAGACAAGGCGACACGTCCCCGGGCATTCTGCGCGCCTACGATGCCCTGAACCTGGGACATGAACTTTACAATAGCACCCAGGCAGGGTCGCGGGACACCCTGGATGGCGCGGTCAAATTCACTCCTCCAACCATTGCGAACGGGAAAGTCTTTGTCGGCTCGCTCAACAAGCTGACGGTCTACGGATTGTTGCCATAGCCGAATGGCCTGGACGGAAAATCCACGTCGGCCTTTTTAGCATTTGAGATGCACGATTTAAAGACATGCAACCTTTTGTTGCAGCTGCAACAAAAGGTTGCATGGACTTTTTTGCGGAGCCCGCGTCCTGGTTCGAACACTTGACCTGGCGTGAATCATCAGCATCCTCCTTCTTCGGAGCATCCAATGGCAGCCAAACAGCAGCTCAAAGACATCCTCGAAAACTGGGATTCAACCCGCGAGGGGCGCGGGCTGCACTCGCTCATCGCCGCCCTGTACCCGATTTGCCGGAGCATCACGGGGGAAGGACTCCGCCAAAGCCTCCGATTGCTGCAGCAGCACGTTCCATTGTCGCTGTGCGAAGTCCCCACAGGCGACCAGGTGTTCGATTGGACAATTCCCCGGGAGTGGAATATTCGCGATGCCTGGATCAAGAATGAGCGGGGCCAGAAGGTCGTGGACTTTGCCAAATCCAATCTGCACGTCGTCAACTACAGCGTGCCGGTGCGTCTCCGGATGGGATTGGCGGAGTTGAAGCAGCATTTATTCAGCCTGCCCGAGACGCCGGATTGGATTCCTTATCGCACTTCCTATTATCGCGAGACGTGGGGATTTTGCGTGACACAGCGCCAGTTGGAAATGCTTGAGGAAGGCGAGTACGAAGTCCGCATTGATTCGACGCTGGCACCGGGTCACCTGACGTACGGAGAGTTTCGGATTCAAGGGGCAACGGACGAGGAAGTATTGATTTCGTGCCACTCCTGTCATCCCTCGCTCTGCAACGACAATCTATCCGGCATGACGATTGCCGCGCGGCTGGCGGCATTGCTGCAGAATGTTCCTCTGCGCTATTCGTATCGTTTCGTGTGGGTGCCGGGAACCATTGGGGCCATCGCCTGGCTGGCCCGAAACGAGGCGGAGACCGGGCGCATTCGGCACGGGCTGGTGCTATCGTGCCTGGGGGATCGCGGCCCGTTTACCTACAAGCGGAGCCGGCGGGGCAATGCTGAAATTGACCGTGTCGTCGCGCAGGCGCTTTCGCGGCCTGCGACCGGCCATTCCATCCTGGATTTTGTGCCCTACGGTTACGACGAACGGCAGTACTGCTCGCCGGGCTTCAACCTCCCGGTCGGGGTCCTGATGCGCACTCCAAACGGCCGGTATCCTGAGTACCACACTTCAGCCGACAATCTGGACCTTGTGGACGCGGGCGCGCTGGGAGAGTCGCTCGGCCTGTTGCTTCGGATTGTTTTGCGCCTGGAGAAGAATCGAGTTTGCATCAATCAGAATCCAAAATGCGAGCCGCAGCTCGGGCGCCGGGGGCTTTACCGAACCATGGGTGGGTTGAAGGACTCGCCGGAGCGGGAAATGGCCATGCTCTGGGTCCTGAACTTCTCCGATGGGAGCCATTCGTTGCTTGATATCGCGGAACGCTCGAGCCTAGATTTTGCCGTTCTCGAACAGGCTGCCGCGGCACTGGAGGAACATAACCTGCTGCGCCCGGCAGGCTGACCCGGATATTGCCCGGAGATCAAAACAGGAAGACCATGATTGTTTCCAAAGCAACACCGGGGGCTGCCGCCGAAGTTGGCGCGCCCAATGCCAGAGAGCCTGTCCAGCAGTGTCTCTGGTTATACGAACGGATGTCGCTGATCCGCCAGTTTGAAGAGCGCCTCAAATGGCTCGTCGAAACAGGGGCGCCCGTGGGGCCGGTGCATTTTTATATCGGGCAGGAAGCCGTCGCGGTTGGCGTCTGCGCGGCGCTGGAGGAGACCGATTGGGTGGCATCGACCCATCGCGGACACGGCCATTGCATCGCAAAAGGCGTGGAGGTCGCTCCCATGATGGCTGAACTGTTCGGCAAACTTTCCGGCACCAACCGCGGCAAAGGCGGTTCGATGCACATTACCGACATCACCAAACATATTTTGGGAGTGAATCCCATCAATGGGGCAGGAGTGGCCCACGCCGTCGGTGCAGCCCTGTCCGCCAAAGTCCGAAAGACCAAACAGGTCGCTGTCGCTTTCTTTGGAGAGGGCTCCGCGGGAGTCGGCACGGTCCATGAGTGCATGAACATGGCTGCGATTTGGAAACTGCCGCTCGTGTTCGTCTGCGAGAATAATGGTTACGCTCAAACGACGCCGGTCGAGTACGCCTGCGCTGTGGGGAAGATCGCGGATCGGGCGGCGGCTTACGGCATGCCGGGGGTAACCGTGGATGGACAGGATGTGTTTGCGGTGCTGCGGGCGGCTTCGGACGCAGTCGAGCGCGCCCGCTCGGGTGCCGGTCCCTCGTTGGTCGAGTGCATGACCTACCGCTATTTTGGGCACCATCAAAGCGACGACACCACCCGATATCGCCCGGCTGAAGAAGAGAAGGCGGCGAAGGGTCGTGATTGCCTCAAGGGATTTCGTGATCGGATGGCAAGTGAGGGGCCGCTAACGTTGGCGCAATTGGACGCAGTCGATCAAAAAAACAAGCTCCGCATGGATGAGGCCGTTGAGTTTGCCAAGTCAGGCCCGTTGCCTGAGGCCGCCGACCTCCACACCGACGTCTACGTGCCCGCCGAAAAATCTCCGTCATGAAAGAGTCCACGGCACTTCGGGAGCTGTCTTTCGGTCCGAGCATCAACGAGGCTCTTCGCCAGGAGATGCGGCGCGATCCGAATGTCATCGTGATAGGCGAGGATATCGCGGGCGCGGCCGGTCGCGCGCACCTGGGGTTTGTGGACGCCTGGGGAGGGCCCATGCGGGCGACGCGCGGATTGATCACGGAGTTTGGGCCCGAGCGGGTGATCGACACTCCGATTTCGGAAATGGGTTTTGTGGGAGCGGCGGTGGGAGCGGCCATGAGCGGGCTGCGGCCGGTGGTTGAGGTCATGTTCGTCGATCTGATTGGCATGTGCTACGACCAGATCATCAACCAGGCGGCGAAGATGCATTACATGATGGGCGGTCGCGTCAAGGTGCCCATGGTGATCCGAACGGCTTACGGAACGCGCGGCGACAAGAGAAGCTACGGCGGCGGGGCGGCGGCGCATCATTCGCAAACTCTCTATTCGGTTCTGGCCCACATTCCCGGGCTGAAAGTTGTGGTGCCCAGCACCGCTTACAACGCCAAAGGCCTCACGATCGCCGCTATTCGCGACGATGGCCCCGTTGTCGTGCTGGAACATAAATTCCTCGGCTTGCAGGCGAAGGGCCATGTGCCGGAAGAGCCTTATGTCGTGCCCATCGGAAAGGCCGCGATCGTTCGACCCGGCAAAGACGTTACCCTTTGCGGCGCGGGCCGGATGACCCATCTCTGCGTGGAGGCGGCGGACGCCCTGGCCAAAGATGGAATTGCCGCCGAAGTCATCGATCTGCTCACGCTCAATCCTCTCGATGAAGAGACGATTTTCGAATCCGTCCGCCGCACGCACCGGCTGATTGTCGTCGACGAAGACACGCCGGTTTGTTCGATGGCGCGGGACATCGCCGCGCGCGTGGCGGAGAACGTGTTCGATTACCTGGACGCGCCCGTCAAAACCGTGACGGCTGCCGACACGCCGGTTCCTTTTTCCGCAGTCCTCGAAGCGATCTATACTCCGCGAGTTGAACAAATTCTCGAGGCTGTTCGACAACAGATGGGTTGAGACAAGCCATGGCCATACAAATTGTCATGCCGAGTTTTGGGATGTACACCGCGGAAGGGACGCTGGTGAACTGGCTCTATGCAAACGGCGCCCGTGTGAAAGAAGGCGAAACGGTTCTTGAGATTGAAACCGAGAAGGCGGTCAACCCCGTCATTTCTCCGGCGGATGGAATCCTCTACCAGGCTGCCGAAATTGGGGCCTTGATTAAAGAGCAGGGGCTGCTGGGTTACATTATGGAGGAAGGCGAACCTGCGCCTGCGATTCCGGGCGCCGCTCCCGCCCCAGCGAGTACCTGCAAGTCCGAGCCGGCAAAGGCGCCAGGCGAACCGGGTGTGGCGGCGCCGGGCCGGGTGCGGGCAAGCCCTGCGGCGCGCAAACTGGCTCTCGAGAACAAAATCAATTTGGAAACCCTGGCTGGAAGCGGACCCGAGGGCCGCATCGTCGAGGCCGACGTCAAGGCGGCGATCAAAATCAAAACCGATCGCAGCACGCAAACCGGCGGCTCGGCGCCACTGAGCACCCTGCGGCGAACCATCGGCGAACGCCTTCGTCGATCCATCGACACCGCGGTATCGCTGACGATTACGCGCGAAGTCGAAGCCGGCGAACTCGTCAGGGCCCATAAGGTTTTGTCCGAGCAGATGAAGTGTTCCGTGCCGTATGACGCATTATTCATGAAGCTGCTGGCGGCCGCGCTCCGGGAGCATCCCTGCTCAAACGCGATCCTCGACAACAACACCTTGCGGCTCCTGGACGAGGTGGATATCTGTTTTGCGGTTAGCGTCTCCGAAGGCCTTGTCGTGCCGGTGGTGCGCAAGGTGGACACAACGCCGCTGGCGAAAATAGTCGATGAGATGAAGCGTCTGGCCAATCTGGCGCGGTCCAATTCGCTTCGATCGGAAGATCTGTCGGGCGGTTCATCCACGGTGAGCAACCTGGGCGCTTCCGGCGTTGATATCTTCACTCCCATTTTGAACCCGCCGCAATCCAGCATCCTCGGTGTTGGACGAATTGCCGAACGCCCCGTTGCGAGGGGAGGGGCTTTGTCGGCAGCATCAACTTGCTGGCTCAGCTTCACTTTCGATCATCGCGTCCTGGATGGCGTTCCAGCCGCGCGTGTGCTGGAATCCATTGCAAAAAGGATGACCGATCGGGAATACTTCGATAGCCTTGCATGATCGCTTTAAGCCTATGAAAACCATTAAGGAACTTCCCGTCGCGGATTTCGCCCGGCGGATTCGCCGCCATGTGATTGTGATGGCCAACCGCGCCAACGCATCGCACATCGCTTCGTGCCTGTCGGTGGCCGATATCCTGGCCGTGCTGTATGGCAGGATACTTCGGGTGGACCCTCAGTTGCCGCGCTGGCCCGACCGGGACCGGTTTATTCTGAGCAAGGGCCACGGCTGCGCGGCGCTTTACGCCGCCCTCGCCGAGTGCGGTTTTTTTCCTCTACAGACGCTCGAGACCTACTATCAAAACGGCACCATTCTTCCAGGTCACACCACACACAAGTTCACGCCCGGCGTGGAAGCGTCCACAGGTTCGCTGGGCCACGGACTGCCGATGGGCATCGGAATGGCCCTCGCCGCCAAACGCGATGGCAAGGCGCACCGGGTATTCGTTGTGCTCAGCGACGGGGAGTGCGATGAAGGTTCGAACTGGGAAGCTGCGTTGTTCGCGCCTCATCACAAACTGGACAACCTGACAATCATCGTGGACTACAACAAGATTCAGAGCCTTGGCAATGTCAAGGACGTGCTGGACCTGGATCCGCTGGCGGACAAATGGCGCGCTTTCGGCTGGGCCACACAGGAGTTGGATGGGCACGATGTGGCGAAGCTGGAGAAAGCATTGTCCGGAGTTCCCGAGCGTCCGGGCCGGCCCACCTGCATTGTGGCGCATACGATCAAAGGCAAAGGCGTCAGCTTTATGGAGAATAAATTGCAATATCACTACACGCCTCCGCGGGGCGAGGAACTGACGCGCGCGCTGGCCGAGGTGGGGGACGTATGAGAAACGCATTCCTGGACACACTCTTCGAGCTGGCCCAGCAGGACTCCCGGATCGTCTTTATCACCGGGGACCTTGGCTATCGGGTTGTTGAAAAGTTCATGGAGCAAAGGCCGCTGCAGTTCCTCAATGCAGGCGTGGCGGAACAGAACATGACCAGCCTGGCCGCAGGGATGGCCCTGAGCGGAAAAATTGTGTTCACTTACTCGATTGGCAACTTTCCAACCATGCGTTGCCTGGAACAAATCCGGAATGACGTTTGTTATCACGAGGCCAACGTAAAGATCGTCACCGTCGGCGGCGGATTCGCTTATGGTCCCATGGGAGTGACGCATCACGCCATTGAGGATCTTGCGGTGATGAGGGCCATCCCTGGCCTGACGATCGTTGCTCCAGGGGATCCGGTTGAGGCGCGTGCGGCGACGCGGGCGATTACTGCGCTTGCGGGGCCCTGTTATTTACGCCTCGGCAAGGCGGGCGAACCGACGGTGCATACGAACCCGATCGATTTTCAACTGGGCAAGGCCATACGCTTTCGCGAAGGGAAGGATCTGACGCTGATTTGCACAGGCGGCATGCTGCAGACGGCGGCGAAGGCGGCGGAGCGGCTGGCCGGGCAGGGCTTGCAGACTCGCGTGCTGAGCATGCACACACTCAAGCCGTTGGATGAAGCCGCTGTGCTTGCGGCGGCCCGTGAAACAGCCTGCATCGCCACCCTGGAGGAACACAGCATCAATGGCGGACTGGGCAGTGCCGTGGCGGAGGTGCTTGCGGAAGCAGCGGGCATCAAAGTGCCCTTCAAGCGGCTGGGCATGCCCCCGATTTTCTCTCCGCACATTGGATCGCAGGAATACATGCTGCAACAACATGGGCTCAACGAGGAAAGCGTTTCAAACGCATTGAAAACCCTTTGCCAACAACGCAGGTAACCAACACTTAACCTATGCAATCGAAACAGACGGCGGCTGTTCCTTCCCTATCTGACAAGCGGGTGCTGGTGACGGGCGCCAGCGGGTTTATTGGCGGCAATCTTTGCAACCGGCTGGCTGCGAATGGCGCCGAAGTCCACGCCGTCTCACGCACCACAAGCCGTGATCTGCCCGCCGCAGCTCGACCCTGGAACACGGACCTCAGCCGATACGACGATGTCAAACGGCTCTTTAACGAGATCAAGCCGTCGATCGTCTTTCATCTGGCAGGCTACGTCCAGGGCTCCAGAAACCTGGACCAGATCGGGCCCGCCATGACCGGCAACTTGACAACGGCGGTGAATATTTTGACCGCTGCCACCGAAGCGGGTTGCGAACGGATTTTGCTCACCGGCTCGCAGGACGAGCCGGATCCAGGGGAGGCGTGCGCCACCGAGTTTGTGCCCCCTTCACCGTATGCTGCCGCGAAGCTCGCCGGCAGCGCCTATGCCCGAATGTTCCACGCCCTGTACCAATGCCCGGTCACGATTGGACGGATCTTCATGGGCTATGGCCCGGCACAACGCGACCTCAAGAAATTATTGCCTTATGCAATTCTTTCGATCCTCCGCGGCGAAGCGCCCAAAATGGGTTCCGGCGCACGGCCAATGGATTGGGTTTACGTGGAAGATATCATCGACGGGATGTTGCTCATGGCCAAGGCGCCGAACGTGGTTGGCCATACGGTTCATCTCGGAACCGGAAATGTGCACACCGCGCGACAAGCGGTCGAGATGATCGTTCGGCTCATGGAAAGCCCGCTGACCCCCAGCTTCGGGGCCGTTGCCGATCGGCAGATGGAGAAGGTGCGATTTGCCAATGTCAAAGCGACGCAGGAGCGCCTCGGATGGCAGCCGGTGGTCGCGTTCGAGGACGGTTTGCGCAAAACCATTGCCTGGTACAAAGCCCAGGTTGCGTCGGGCGCCATCTCACGGGCCTGATCGCGCATCGCCGGAACGTTTTCCAGGAACGCTTCGTGTGTTATACTCGCTCATGTACACCCGGACTCGAATGCGGCTCGTGGTTCCATTGCTCGTCAGCATGGCAGTCTGCGCGTGCGCGATGGCCGGTCCGGTTTATCCGCTGAAGCAGAACGCCAACGGCCGCTTCCTGGTGGACCAGCACAACACACCATTCCTCATGCTCGGGGATGCGCCGCAGTCCTTGATTGTCAATTTGTCCGACACGGACGCGGCAAGTTACTTTCTGGACCGGCAACAGCACGGCTTCAACAGCCTTTGGGTGAATCTCCTTTGCACGACTTATACCGGCGGCCGACCGGACAGCAGCACCATCGGTGGAGTTGTGCCCTTTACCAACACGATCCCGGGCACGAGCTCTTACGATCTTTCCACCCCCAATCCGGACTATTTCGCCCACGCGGATCGGATGATCAAGCTGGCGGCGACCTATGGTTTGCAGATCATCCTCGACCCGATTGAAACGGGAGGCTACCTGGGCGTCATGCGCGACAACGGAACTGTCAAATGCCGCGCGTACGGACAATACGTTGGCAATCGATACAAAGGTTTTCCCAATATTCTCTGGATGAGTGGAAATGATTTCCAGAGTTGGCGGACGGCATCGGACGATGCGGTGGCGGTGGCGGTGGCGCAAGGGATACTGGATAATGACAGGAACCATCTGCACTCGGTTGAGTTGAACTACCTGGTGAGCAGTTCGCTGGATGACACCAACTGGGCTTCGATTGTGGGTTTGAACGCCGCCTACACCTACAGCCCGACGTACGCGGAGGTGCTGCATGCTTATGGGCAATCGAGCACAACACCGGTGTTCATGGTGGAAGCGAATTACGAATTTGAGACCAATCCCGCGACGGACGGGGGATCGGCCTTCAACCTGCGGCTGCAGGAGTATTGGACGCAATTGTCGGGAGGCTGCGGGCAGTTGTATGGGAACCATTACACATGGTCGTTTCTTCCAGGCTGGCAGGCGAAACTGGACACGACGGGGGTGACGCAGTTTGGGTATGTGAAGGCTTTATTCGAACCGCGGGCATGGTTCCAATTGATCCCGGACACCGGCCACGTGGTGGTGACGTCGGGGTATGGCAGCTTTTCCAGCAGCGGGAGCATCGATAGCAACGATTATGCGGCGGCGGCGAGCACGGGTGACGGAAGGTTGGTAATGGCCTACATGCCGACGCTGCGAACTTTGACCGTGAACATGGCCAGCATGAGCGGGGCGGCAGTGGCGCGCTGGTATGATCCGGGCAATGGAAAATACGTGCCGATCGCGGGCTCGCCATTCAACAACACGGGATCGCACGATTTCACTCCGCCCGGCAGGAACAGCGCAGGGGACGGCGACTGGATCCTGGTGTTGGAGACCACGCCGGTGGCGATGCTGCCACCGCCAGGCACCTATAATGGCCTTTTCTCGGCGGAGGTGGTGCAACAGGGGAGCGCGGGTTTGTTCATCGCGACCGTGACTCCCAAGGGAAAATATTCCGGCCGCATTCAAATTGGCGGAAAGCGCTATGGCTTTAGTGGAATGCTGGGATCGCAATTTCAAATCGCCAATGTCATCCCTCGCCGGGGCGACAGTCCCTTGGAATTGAATCTTAATTTTGGGTTCGGAGCCAATGCCGGCGAACTTGGCGGGCAGATCACCAATGGTCTTGCAGTCGCGACACTGCAGGCGGCGAGATCCGCGTTTGATTCCCGGACCAACCCGGCCACTTATACGAGCCGGTTCACGTTGAAAATTCCCGGGCAGCCGGGGGATTCTTCCGTGCCCGGAGGGGACGGAATTGGCGCCGGGCGAGTGCGTGCCAATGGGCTTCTGACGTTTGGCGCGATTCTCGCCGATGGCACGCCGTTCAGCCAGGGTGTGGCCCTGACGAAAGACAATCAATGGCCGTTGTACGCCGCGCTTTACTCGGGAAACGGCTCGATCTTCAGCTCGCTGGTTTTTGACACCAACCAGCCGGGCGGCGATGTCCAGGGATCGGTGGCCTGGATCAAACCGGCGAATTCATCGGCTCGATATTATCCTTTTGGCTTCACAAATCAGAACCTGCCGGCGGTTGGGTCGCTTTACTCGCCTCCCGCCGAGGGCTCGACCGTATTGGGGTTGACGGAAGGAGCCGTGCAGTTCAACGGCGGGAATCTCGCGGATAGTTTTACTAATTCGGTGGCGATTGGACCTGGCAGCCGGGTGACGGATCCGGGTGCCGGCAAGCTTTTGGCAATAAGCTTTTCCCTGACAGCCGGCACGTTCGCCGGTCGCGTTGCGGACCCCGCTACTGGCAAACCTCTTGGTTTCAAAGGTGTCATCCTGGCGAAGCTCGATGCCGGATCCGGCTTTTTGCTGGGTTCCAACCAAAGCTCTCAAGTCCTGTTCACCCCATGAGAGCGCCCCGTTTTTCTTCGCCCGAGCCTTGAAT
>Ga0075520_1000962_pt1 | contig 13443 bp, 11 predicted proteins | sample NGEPerB_FD_75100 | JGI IMG/M metagenome (GOLD analysis project Ga0075520, IMG submission 75100) | Arctic peat soil microbial communities from the Barrow Environmental Observatory site, Barrow, Alaska, USA - NGEE PermafrostAB12-B | ecosystem: Environmental > Terrestrial > Soil > Wetlands > Peat ... | reverse complement strand
GTCGCTCACTCTGCCCTGTCCCTTGAGGAACCGGTCCCGCTCCGCCTCGTCGGCAAAGAGCAGGATGGTCCAGGCGTGTGTGGCGCCACTGCGACGGAGCGTCTCGTAGCGGTGATTCCCGTCCTCCAGGTAGTACTCGCCGTCGCGGTGAGAGACAAGCAACGGCGGAGGTTGCCATCCCTCCTCGATGCTGTGTTCCATCGCTTCTACATCGGACTCCCAGTCTTCCTTGCGCACGGGAACGACCACTCGGCCCTCGTCAGGGCCAGCCATCGGTGTGAGTCGGTCGAGCTCGAATCGAATCGGTCCGAGATAGGCCGCTCCGCTGAAGGCAAGGGCGGCAGCGAGCTCACCGTTATCACTACCTGGACTGGCGAGGAAGTCGACCACCCATTCGGCCAGAGTGCTCTCGTCTGCAGCCCGCTGGGCCGAGGCGAGTGAGAACTCCTCGCAACTGGTCATGTGGGTGGCTTGTGGGGCGAGGAGGTCGTGATCAGGTCGGCCAGTGCAGCCAGAGAGGGGACTCGCTCGTAGCTGGCGCCGAGGTGGAGGCCGAGCGGATCCATGAGAAACGGCCTGATGCCCGCCCTCCGTGCGCCGACGACATCGATCGCAGGCATGTCGCCCACATACCAGACCTGATCGGCACGGAGTCCGAGGAGGTCGACGGCAGCTTCGAAGATCCGGGGGTCGGGCTTCATGACGCCGACATTGCCGGAGTCCACGACACACTCGATCTCCACCCCGATGCCAGGACCCACCTGACAGAGCTCGAGTTGGGCGAGGCGCTGGGCCATCAATCCGTCGGCATTGGAGACGATACCGAGTCGGACCCCAGTGTCGGCCAGGGCTTGCAGGCCCTCACGGCTGGCCGGTACGGGATCGATCCAGAGTGCTGCGTCGGCGAACTCGCTGTCGATATGGAAGTGGGCCTCCTCGCGCCAGTCCGGCGGCACACCGCACTCGGCAACGTAGGTCTGGAGGTAGTCAAGCCACGCCTCGGACCAGTTCGCTTCGACGTCGATATGGGTCCCGAATCGCACTGCGGCTCGGTAGTGCGCGTCAGCCAACACCTCTCGTCTCACCGAGCACTCGGCCCTGGCAAAGGCCCGCAGGATCCGATCGGGGTCAGGGAGGACGAAGACGCCGCCCGCATCAAGGAGCACAGCGGCGGGCGGGTTGCCACGAGAGGCCATACCGAGAACGTACACAGACACCGCACATACCGGCGCAGTTGCATTGATTGATCGTCTGACATGGGACAGCCAGCCTTGGTGAGATTCGGTGCTCAAGCAACGAGGGCCAGCTCGCCGAACGCCGAGGCGATGGGCAGCCCAGGACGTGCATCGATGCGAGTTGGTAGGGCACTTTTGCATTGAGCGCGCCCTCGTCCGGCTGCATTGGAGCTCGTGTCCTGGCCCTTGATCGACGAGGCTGTCGCGGTGGAGTACCACCGACTCATTCGACCCATCCAGCCGCCCAAGTCAGCGTTCGCTGGGTTCAGGTTCCCGCCTGAAGTCATCCTGGTCGCCGTGCGCTGGTACCTGCGTTGGCACTGTTGCATTGAGCCGCACCACCCGGCACAAGGCATCAGGTGAGCCAAGAATCCCGTAGTGAAATGCATTGTGAAGATATGAGCGTCACGAAATCGATGCTCATTCGCGACGGCAATTGGTGCGAGTTCAGCGTCGGTCGCGCTCAATGCACACAGTGCCCCCATGGATGAGCCGTCTCCCGCTATCCCACTCGGACCGTCTTGATTGCCCCTTCCGTCGAGCCGTCAAAGGTGCCAGTGTGTCTGGCAATGAGCACCGAGGAGAACTTTCACACCCTGGTGGCCAATGTGGACTACCCCATGTTCATCGTGACAGCGGCTGCCCACGGTACGCGAGCCGGTTGTCTCGTCGGATTCGCCACCCAATCCAGCATCGATCCACCACGACTCTTGGTGCTGCTGTCCAAAATCAACCGGACCTACCGTCTCTCACAAGAGACAGGCACCTTAGTGGTGCACTTCCTTCACGAAGGAAATCACGACCTTGCGACCCTTTTCGGTGAAGAGACGGGCGATGAGGTGGACAAGTTCGCGGGATGCCAATGGCAAGAAGGCCCACAGCACACGCCTGTTCTGCGCGGCACTCGTGGATGGGTCGCCGGATCGATCCTCGGCCGCCTCGACGCTGGCGACCACGTGGCTCACCTCTTGGAAGTGAACACTGCCATGACCGATGTCCCCGGTCGCCCGCTGGCGTTTCAAACAGTTCGCGACATGGAGCCTGGTCATCCCGCTTGACCTAACCGAGAAGAATTCTTGCAGGACGGTCGGACTACCACTGTTCCGAGCCCTGCACGGTGTTCAATCGTCGCCTCGTCGTGGGCAGGGCGTTAGGAGTGGGTGCAGGCGCGCGTTCCCAGTGCCGATGCCAGCCAATGGCCTCGATGAGACGTTCGAGAGGCACTGTTGCATTGAGCGCGACCTCGCCGGGATGTCCTGAGGGCTCGAGCCCAGGGGCACTGTTGCATTGAGCCGCACCACCCGGCGCAAGACATCAGGTGAGCCAAGAATCCCGTATTGAAATGCATTGTGAAGACATGAGCGGCACGAAATCGATGCTCATTCGCGACGGCAATTGGTGCGAGTTCAGCGTCGGTCGCGCTCAATGCAACAGTGCCACCAGGCCCGGTTCGGAGGTCCACCGGGCTGGCCATGGTGGCGACCCTGTGAATGAATGTGGCTTTGTACCCTAGTCACCGCGCCGTCCCCCACCGTAGCGTCGTCCCAAGGTACGGAAAGCTCGCGGCATCGCAGAGGTCGGGAGGGGGTCTGATGCAGGAAGAGACGTTTGACATCGTGGTGGTCGGGGGTGGCCACAACGGCTCGACGATCGCGGCGTATCTCGCCAAATCGGGCCTGTCGGTCGCGGTCTGTGAGGCCCGCCCGGAATGCGGCGGTGGTCAGGAGAACACCGAGCCGCGTCCCGGATTCCGCATCGACCCGCACGCGACCTATCTCTACGGGGGCGCGGCCCCGGGTTTCGACCAGCTCGAGCTGTGGAAGTACGGGATGCGGATGGTCTACTACCCGTCGATGTCGGGCGTCGTCACGCTCGACGGGATCGCCGCGAACATGGGGAGCAGGTGGCGCCCGGACATCGGCGAGGAGACTGCCCGTCGCTACTTCCCCGACAACGCCGGCGGGATCGGCGGCCTCGGGGACGCCCTCTCGGAGCCGGCCATGCGCGAGCTGCTCCGGGCGCTATTCTGGACGCCACCACACCCGCGCCAGGCCGAGATCGACGAGGCCGATCTGCCTTGGTGGAAGGTGTTCCGGAAGCACGTCCCCGACATCTGGACTGACCGCCTGCTCGACATGAGCTACTGCGACTTCCTCGAGGAGTTCGTGCCGTGGGAGCCGGCCCGCGTGGTGGCGGCAATGGGCGCCTGGTACTGCGGCGCGCACCCCAACTGGGACGGGATGCTGCTTCCGTCAATGGGGGGCACGCTGCTGTTCAGCTACTCGGGGGGCTCGCCACGCGGGGGAATGCACACCTACGCCCACGCGATCATCCGGTGCGCGATCGCGCACGGGGCCCGGATCCTGACGAACTCGCCGGTCGAGGAGATCGTCGTCCGCAATGGACGTGCAGTCGGCGTCAAGCTCTCCGCGGATGCGTCGTACCCGGAGAAGACGATCTGGGCGCGCAAGGCGGTGATCTCCGGAGCCGACGTGAAGCAGACGTTCCTGCACCTCGTCGGTCCGCAGCACACCGACCTGGGGTTCGCCCAGCGCATCGCCGACGTCTCGCTCAAGGGTGGCAGCCTCTTCGTGATGTCGTTGATCTGCCGCGAGCTTCCGAAGTATCACGGTCGCGACGAGGCCTTCCCCGAGGACGTCTACCCATCGTGCGTGGTCGGCCCCGCCGACTCGATGGAGTACGTCTACACCCAGACCCGCGACGCGTACTCGCACAAGAAGGCGCCGGAGCACCTCACGCCGGAGCACCTCACGATGATGATCTGCTCGCATGACCAGTACGACCCGACCCGCACGGTGGAGGGCTACCACGTACTATCGCCGATCTACCTCGAGTGCCCCCCACCGCAGTACGACGTAGACGGGCCCGCGGCCTACAACCGAAGGAAGAAGGAGATCGTCGACGCCGCCCTGGCGCTCATCGAGCGGATGGCGCCGAACATGAACTCCGACAACATCGTCGACGTCTTCGTCAACACGCCGTATGACTCGGAGTTCCGCAACGCCGGCATGTCGGGCGGCAACTGGTACGGGGCACGCCAGTCGTCCGATCAGTGGTTCGGCACGAGGCCGATCCCCGAGCTCGCCCGGTACCGCACGCCGATCGACGGGCTCTACATGTGCAGCCAGAGCATGCATCCCGGGGGCCTCTGCCTGATGGCGGTGCCGTACAACTTGATGCACATCCTTATCGAGGACGGTGTCGTCGAGCCCGCCAACTGGTGGTATCCGTCGGACTGGTACGTGCCCGAGGCCGGTCGGCAGATTGTCGGGGTGTCGTGATGGTCAGATCCGGCTACGGCATGGAGCCGACCGAGCACATCCTCGACGAGTTCCCCGAACACTCCGTGTTCGACGTCGCGATCGTCGGCGGCGGACCGAATGGACTCATCGCCGCCGCCTACCTCGCCCGGGCCGGCCTGCGCACGATCGTCGTCGAGCGCCGGCACGAAGTCGGCGGCGGGCTCGCCACCGAGGAGACACTGTTCCCCGGCTACTACACGAATCCGCACGCCATCTACCACATGATGACGGACTACATGCCTCTGTTCCGCGACTTCGACTTCGGCGTGCACGGCCTCACATTCGTGAAGCCGAACGCCCAGACCGCAGCGGTCTTCTCTGACAAGACGAGCGTCATGCTGTGCAACCAGGTCGAGGACACGAAGGACTCGATCGCCAAGTTCAGCCAGCGCGATGCCAACAACTTCGGGAAGACCTTGCGCCAGTGGCGGCGGCTCGTCGACGACGTGATCGCACCAGGCACCTATCTCCCGCCGATGTCACCGCTGGACATGATCGAGGCGTTCGAGAAGACAGAGGCCGGTCGGGAGGTGCTCCGGCTCACGGAGATGTCACCGATCGAGATCGTCAACGAACTCGCAGAGGACGACCGTGTCCGAACGCTGCTGCTGTACGCCGCCTGCATGTGGGGGCTGAACCCCCACGAGAGCGGCCTTGGCTTTCTCGTCCCGCTGTATATCGATCGCGCGGCCAACAAGGCCCAGTGCTACGGGGGATCCCACAAGCTCGCCGGGTCGCTATCGCGGGAGATCCTCCGCAACGGGGGCGTGGTGCTCGACAACGCCGAGGTCACGTCCTTCATCGTCGAGAACGGGAAGGTGACCGGGCTCGAGGTCTTCGACGGGCGCGTGATCGAGGCCAAGGCCGTGCTGTCGAGCCTGCCCCCCCCGATCACCTTCGGGAAGCTGCTGCCGAGCGAGAGCGTGCCGCAGGAGCTCCAGCGCGTGTCGAATGAGTGGGAGTGGGACGACTGGTCCTTCTTCACCGTGGCGGTAGCGACCGACGAAGCGCCGCACTACGAGACCGACGACCCGTGGGTCAACGACGCCTTCATGGTCGTGACGGGGTTCGACTCGACCGAGCAGCTGCTGCGGCACTGGGACGGCGTGCTCGCCGGACGCCTCGACCTCGACTGCGTGGGAGGGCATGCCACGGTCGAGACGCGCTATGACCCGACGCTCGTCCGGGTACCCGGGCACCACGTGAGCTTCATCCAGGCGCACGTCCCCGGGGCGATTGAGGGCGGCTGGAAGGCACACCAGGAGGCGCTGACTGACGTGCTCCTTTCGGGGTGGGGGCGCTCGGCTCGCAACGTCTCGCCGGCGAACATCGTGCTGACGACCGCGGAGAGCCCGCTCGATATCGAGACGCGGCTCCCGAACATGGTGCGCGGGTCGATCAAGCACGGCGCGTACAACGCTTTGCAGATGGGCGTGTTCCGGCCGCACGACTCGTGCGTCGCGGGACGTACGCCGCTCGAGGGGCTGTATCTGTGTGGCGCGTCGTCGTACCCCGGAGGCCTCGTCATCGGCGGGCCCGGCTACATCGCGGCGAACTCGGTCGCCGAGGACTTGGGCGTGCAGAAGTGGTGGACTCCGCCGGACTACGTGCGACGGTATCGGGAGACGTACCTGTCGTGAGGCTCAGATCTCGGGGACTGGGCCGTAAGGAACTCGTTATGGACTTCCGTGAGTACGAAGTCACCCGCGAGGGCAACGACGTGATTGTGACCGGGACGATCCGCGAGCCCGTCAACTGGGACTTCACGATCCGCATGACGGGTGACGACATCCCGGGGATGCTGCGGCTCGGGCTGCACCGCTACACGCTCGCGATGGCCGCGCACTGGCTGTTCCGCCGCCGGTCGCGGTCGTTGGCAACCGCGGAGCCGGCTCCCGCGGCGAAGCCCGAGCCCATGGTGTCACCCCGAGCCGTCCGCAAGGCGCCGGTGGCAGCGGTCTCGCCTCGACCGGCTCAGCCGGGGGCCGACACCGGGGAACCCGAGGTCGAGGAACCCGAGGTCGCGAAGCCCGACAAGATCGTGCCCGCAGTGCCCGCAGTGCCCGCAGTGCCCGCAGCAACCGTAGCGGTCGATGCGGCGCCGCAGCGTCCCGCCGGGCGGGCGCAGGTCGGCAACGCGACGGCCGACTTCGGGACTCCCCGCCGACGGGGCGCGCCCGTCGGCGGGCCCAAGGTGGCGACGGACGCCGTCGCGGGAGGAGCAGGAACGTGACTCGGACGTACGACGCAATCGTGATCGGCTCGGGCCACAACGGCCTGTGCCTGGCCGCCTACCTGCAACGCGCCGGCCTCTCCACGGTGGTGCTCGAGCGTCGGCATGAGGAGGGGGGCGGCGCGAACACCGAGGAGCCAGTCCTACCGGGCTTCCGACACAACATGCACGCCCAGTTCATGGAGTTCTTCGACATCATGCCGATGATCAAGGACTTCGGACTGGAGGACCTCGGCCTTCGCACCGTGATGCCCGAGGCCCAGGCCGGCATCACCTTCGCAGACGGACGCCCTCCGGTGATCCTCCACCGTCCCGACCTCCTCGATCGAACGCACGAGAGCATCGCGCGCTACTCGCGTGCGGACGCCGACAGGTACGTCGAGCTCAAGCACCGCGCTGCCGCGCTCGAGCAGCTGCTCGCCGCGAACCTCTATACGATCCCGCAGCCCGCCAGCCTCGACGAACAGGGCGAGATGATCACGAGCGGGTTCGGCGACATGGGCGTCGGCCCCCAGTTCCTGATGAAGTCCCCCAAGAACGTCATCGATGAGCTCTTCGAGACGCCCGAGCTCCGAGCTCTGCTCTACCGGGCATGCGTGGAGTGGGGCTATCCGATCGACGGGCAGGGCACCGGAGCGGGCTTCCTGCTCTTTGTGATGTGGACGCTCGGCAACTGGAAGCTCGTCCTGGGCGGCACGCACGGTCTCGCCAAGGCGATGACCCAGGCGTGCTACCGCGAGGGTGTGGACCTGGTCGAGAACGTCATGGTGGACCAGGTCATCGTGGAGGACGGGCGTGCGGTCGGGGTCAGGACCCGGCTCGGCGAGTACCGGGCCACCAAGGTCGTGGCGTCGAATGCGGACCTACGGCAGACCCTTCTCGACCTGGTCGGTGAGGAACACCTCAGCCCGCTGTGGGTGCAGCGGGCGCGTGCGTACCGGTACGGACCCAGCCACGTGCTCGGGACGCCGTGCTTCTGCCTCTACGAGGCGCCCCACTACAAGTCCGCCCGATGGGACCCGGCCATCGACCGGTCCTTCTACACCATGGTCGGCTTCGACGGGCCGGACGACACGATCCGTTACATCCGCGACGCCTACTCGGGCAAGGTGCCCAAGCCCGCGGCGGGTACCTGGGTCAACAGCCTGTGGGACACGTCGCAGGCGCCTCCCGGGCGGCATGCCGCAACCGGGTGGTACTTCCTGCCGTGCGCGAGTGAGCTCACGGCCCAGGAGTGGGCCGAGGTGCGGGCGACCTTCAACGAGCAGTTCCTCGACGTCTGGCACGAGTCGGCGCCCAACATGAACCGCGACAACGTGATCGCCCACAAGCTCTACACACCCGACCAGATGGAACGGAAGAACCTGATGCGCGAGGGCGACTTCTCCAACGGGGAGTTCTCGGCAGACCAGATCGGACCGAACCGGCCGTTCCCCGAGGCCTCCAACTACCGCACCGAGGTCGATGGGCTGTATCTCTGCGGGCCTTCGGCGTACCCCGGCGGCGGGGTCCATGCGGCATGTGGCTACAACGCGTACAAGGCGATCGCTGAGGACCTCGGGTTGGCCAGTCCGGCGCTCGCCGAGCGCGGGTACTGAGAGGAGTACGGATGGCAGACATCTACACGACCGAGTGGTACTCCGAGGTCCGCGACGCCATGAACGCCCGGATCGCGACGATGAAGGGGCTGCCGGCGGACGAGATTCTGATCAAGGTGGAGATCGTCGGCGACGGTGTCTCGCCGTACGTCGAGGCGGCCGCGGAGCGCCACTTCCTCGTGAAGATCGAGGCCGGTCGTTGCGCCTGGTACCGAGAGGTCGAGGGCGACGACCCCGCCCTCACCTTGAACTACCGGTTTCGCGGCTCCGCGACGACGTTCGATGAGATCGCTGCGGGCCTCGAGGACCCGATCAACGCCGCGCTCCAGGGTGGGATCAAGGTCCGCGGGGACATGCGGTTCCTGATGCGCCAGGCCGAGCAGGTCAAGGTCCTGCTCGATGCCTACGCGAGCGGGGTGCAGACGTCCTGGCCGAAGGGCCGTCCCCCCTATGCCTCGAGCGAACAGGAGCAGGTCCGTGCGTGACGCCTACGACGCCATCATCATCGGAGCCGGGCACAACGGGCTCACGCTCGGCGCCTACCTCGCCCGCAGCGGACTCGAGGTGCTGGTACTCGAGCGCCGGCACGAAGAGGGCGGGGGGCTGTGCACCGAGGAGCTCACCCAGCCCGGGTTCCTGCACAACTTGCATGCCAACTACCACACGTTCGTCGACCTCGCGCCGCCCGTGCACGACCTCGACGTGCGCGGACACGGCGTCGAGTACGTCCGACCCGAGGTGCAGATGGCGTCGATCTACGACGACGGCACCGCGCTCACGATCCACACGGACCTCGACAAGACCTGTGCATCGATCGCCAGGTTCTCCGAGCAGGACGCCGAGACCTTCCGCCGCCTCTACACCGAGGCACACGGCTACGTCGATCTGCTCCTGGGCACGCTCATGTACCAGCCGCCGATGTCGGTCAAGGAGCTGACGAAGGCGCTGTCGACCTTCGGCGTCGAGGGCCGGTCCGAGTTCCTCTCGGTCAAGCTGCGTCGCGAGACCATCAACCAGTTCCTCGACCAGCACTTCACGCATCCCAAGGTGAAGGCGCACCTCGCCTTCCACGGTGCGGTGTGCGCCTACACGAACGATGTGCCGGGGCTCGCTATCGGCTTCCCGCTCCTCGTCGGCAAGATCGACAACTGGCACCTGTGCGTCGGTGGTTCGCACCGCCTCGCCCATGCGCTGTGGCGCGACCTCGCGCAGCACGGCGGAGTGATGGTCAGCGACGCCGACGTCCGGGCGATCGTCGTCGACGACGGCCGCGCCGTAGGGGTACGCCTCGCGGACGGCACCGAGATCGCGGCGCGCCGGCTCGTCGCATCGACCGTGTCCGTGGAGCAGACCTTCCTCGAGTTCCTCGAGCCGGCGGAGCTGCCGGCGGAACTGCCCGAGCGCGTGCGCAAGGACGTCAAGCACAAGGACTGGTCGCTGTTCTCGGTCCACCTCGCCATGTCGGCGCTACCGCAGTACGAGGCTGCCGCATTCGATCCCGACGTGGACCGGGCGTGGGTGGTCAACCTCGGCTACGGGTCGCTCGAGGAGTTGAACGCAGACTTCGACGCGGTGCGCGCGGGACAGCTCCCCGAGCCGAGGCCGAACGCGGCGGTCAACTCGCTCTATGACCCGACGGACGCGCCCGCGGGGTCCTTCACCGGCCTGCTCCGCCAGTTCGCACCGTTCTCGATCGCCCAGGGGGGCGAAGGCGAGTGGGAGAGCCTGGGCCGGTGGTACGGGCACCGTTGCATCGAGGCGTGGCGCCGCTTCGCGCCGAACCTCACCGACGACTCGATCATCGACTGGGTGCCCTACACCCCGCTCGAGATCACCCAGAAGCTCCCGAACATGGTCCGTGGGGACTGGATGATGGGCGAGGTGAGCCTCGCGAACATGCTCGACCAGCGTCCCCTGCCCGAGCTCGGCCAGTACCGGACGCCGGTCGACGCCCTCTACATGGCCGGCTCGACCCAGCACCCGCACGGCTTCATCACTTTCGCCCCGGCGTACAACGCGCTGCAGGTGATCGCCGACGACCTCGGTATCGACGCGTGGTGGCGGCAAGTGTGACCTCGGCCGTAGGGTCCACCGGCGGCCAGGGGCGCGGCCCCACCCGGGTTCGGCTCGCGGCGGGGGCGGAGGCATCCGGGCTCGCGAGCATGCTCGCGAGCCTCCTCGAGGACAACCTTCGCGACTTCCCGACGCGTGCGCTGGCCGCCCGCCTCGCCCGCGGCGACGTCGTGCTGCTCGCCTCGGATCGCGACATGGCGGTGACGCTCTCGTTCGGGTCGGACGAGGTCGTGGTCGAAGAGGGGGCGCTGCCCGGCGTCCCGACGCTGGCGGGCGCGTGGCTCGACCTCGCGAAGTTGTGCAGCGGGCAGCGCTCTGCGCTCGCCTCGATGCGCTCCGGCGACCTTCGGATTACCCCGGGACGGGGCATGCGGGCGGCTGCCGGGGCCGGCCTCGCCCTGTCCGTCCCGAGGTCGTTCTACGACGACGATCAGGAACGGGATTGGCGTCGACGGACGCTCCTGGCGCTGGTGGTCATGGGCGCCGTGGTGCTCGTCGCACTCGTCGTGCATCGGGAGCGTGCGAGATGACCCACTTCCTGCTCGCCACGGAGGCGGGCCTGCTGCACCTCGACGCGTCCGGTTCGACCGTTGATGTCGACTTCGAGGGCGTCGAGGTCGTCTCGGTCGCCGCCATGGGCGACGAGGTCGCTGCGGCGGTGTCAGACGGGGGGGTGTGGCTCCGAACTGGGGGCTCCTGGCGTGAGCTCGGTCTCCGAGACGCAACGGTGTGGACCGTCGCGCTCGCCGGCGCCGACGAGGTCTATGCGGGGGTGGAGCCAGCGGCACTGTGGCGACTCGGCGGCCGCAGGCCCGAGGAGCTCTCGGGCCTCGCCGCTGTCGCGGGGTACGACGACTGGCACTCGCCGTGGGGCTCCGCGGACCTCTCGACCATCGTGGTCGACGGCGATCGGCTGCTCGTGGGCGTCGAGCTCGGCGGCGTCGCGGTCAGCCATGATCGGGGCGCGACCTGGGAGGCGCGCAACGGCGGGCTCTTCGACGACGTGCACGTAGTCCTCGCCGACGGCCCACTGCTGTACGCGACCACCGGCATGGGCTGCTTCGTGAGCCCCGATGAGGGACGGCGCTGGTCGTGGGCGAGCGACGGGATCGACCGCGGGTACACGCTGGGGCTTGCGTGGACCGACGATTCTGCCGTCGTGAGCGCAGCCTCCGGCCCTCCTTCGATGTGGGAGGCCGGCGGTCCCGAGGCGGCCATCTACCGAGCGTCGTCTCGCGGGAGCGAACCTCGATGGGAGCGGGTGTTCGACGCGTTCGGCGGGGCCGTCGAGCGGAACTGCCTGCAGGCGCGAGACGCGCTCGTCGTTGGAGGGACGACCGACGGCGAGCTGCTGATCAGCCGGGACGCCGGTCGCACCTTCTCGGTCGGGCGATCGGACCTCCCTGTGGTCAACGCGGTCGCGCTCGCTGGGTAGACCTGTGGGTGCCGAGAATCTCATCCGGGTACCTGTGGGTGCCGAAAATGCCATCCGGCCTGGTCACGCCGCTAATCGGTATTCATGGATCAGACCGAAGACAGCGTCGTCGCGACGCAGGTGAGGCGGCTCGGGGTGACTATCCGGGCCACGGAGCCCGACCCACCCTGTGGGTGCCGAGAATGCCATCCGAGCAGGTCATGCCGCTAATCGGTATTCGTGGATCAGTCCGAAGGCGGCATCACTGCGACGCACATCGCGGGGCTCGGGATCGCTGAGGTGCGACGGCAGTTCTACGCTGAGCGGGGCCAGCTGACCCAAGGACCGGTGCGGCCGGTGTTGGTTGTAATGGACCACGTACTCGGTCAAGACTCGTTGCAGATGTCGACGACCGAAGATGAGCATCCGGTCGAGGCACTCTCGGCGTACGGTGCCGACGAAGCGCTCGGCGAAGGCGTTGGCCTGAGGAGCTCTGATCGGGGTACGGATGATCCGGATGCCCTCGGCCTGGAAGACCTCGTCGAAGCTCGAGGTGAACTTGGTGTCCCGGTCATGGATCAGGAACTTGACTGGATGGACCCGATCTTCCAGCACCATGGTCAGGTTCCTCGCCTGCTGGACAACCCAGGAGCCGGTCGGATGAGCGGTGACTCCGGTCACATGTACCCGTCGAGTATCGAGCTCGATGAAGAACAGCACGTAGAGGCGCTTCAGCAACACCGTGTCGACCGAAAAGAAGTCACAGGCCAGCATCGATGACGCCTGGGAAGAGAGGAAATCCGACCAGGTCGGACCGTTCCGCGTCGGTGACGGGTCGATGCCGTTCCGCCGCAAGATGGCCCAGACGCTCGAGGGAGCGAGGACGACGCCCATTGTGGCCAGTTCGCCTTGGATCCGGCGGTAGCCCCAGGTGGAGTTCTCCCGGGCCAGTCGGAGGACGATCGACCCCGTGCCGGCGGGAATGCTCGGTCGACCTGGGCGGTGGGCATAGGTCCATTTCCGCCGGACCAGGTCCCGGTACCACCGAAGCAGGGTCTCTGGCTGGACGAAGAACCGAACTCGACGCCTTCGGTCCATGAGTCGACTCAACCCGGCGAACAGGGCTCGATCCTGAGGCTCCAAGGCCGGCCGGACTACCTGGCGACGGAGCACAGCCACCTCGTGACGGAGCATGACTACCTCGATCGCCAACTCGTCCCCGTCTCGCCGGCTCAGGCGCACCAACTGGAGAATCCTGGTGAAGGCGAGGTAGAGAAACGATAGGGCCATGGTCCAGTTTCGTCTTGCTGGGCCATTCCAGGAAAGTCCTGGTCAAGGTACTTGGATGACATTCTCGGCACCCACAGGGTTGGACTAGGCCGAGTCGGACATCTGACCAGCCCTCGGTCTCGGATACTCCCTGATGCACAATTCCAGCGCCATCTCAGTAATACTGGACGCCAAACGGAGCAATCGACCATGACGGACTTACCCGCATCCCTTGAGCCTCTGACGGAGAATCGCAGAGAGCTGCGTGCCATCCTGGATCTGCTCGACCAGGAACGCG
>Ga0075520_1000961_pt1 | contig 13448 bp, 12 predicted proteins | sample NGEPerB_FD_75100 | JGI IMG/M metagenome (GOLD analysis project Ga0075520, IMG submission 75100) | Arctic peat soil microbial communities from the Barrow Environmental Observatory site, Barrow, Alaska, USA - NGEE PermafrostAB12-B | ecosystem: Environmental > Terrestrial > Soil > Wetlands > Peat ... | reverse complement strand
TCTATATCATATGTCATATAATCAATTTTTAATTTCCTTAATAAAAAAATTTACTGCTGCTACGTTTTTTATTCCCGGAGCGATCTCGAATCGGCTGTTTATGTCCACAGCAAAGAACCCCCTGTTCTCAATTGATTTAATTTCAGCAATATCTTCAGGGCTGATTCCTCCGCTAAGAAAAAAGGGTTTATCTAGTGTATATTCAGTCAGCTTTTCCCAATTAAACTTATTGCCGCTGCCCCCTTGCTTTTCACTTTTTGCATCAAATAAGAAATAGTCACAAACCGGCATAAAAGGCCTCAGATTATCAAAACTAAATTTATTATCAATATTGAATGCTTTAATAACCGAGAGCCCAGCCAATTTTAACTGCAAACATGATACAGGTGATTCAGTTCCATGCAACTGTATAATATCAAGTCCATTACGTAAAGATAAATCCAGGATCTTATGATTTCCCTCATTCACAAATACACCAATCTTTTTAACGTTATGAGGCACATTATGATAGAGAGTCAAATCAGTTTCTTCACCTACATACCTCGGGGATCGTGAATAGAATATAAATCCCATGAAATCTGGCTTTGTCTCTCCTATTTCCTTAACATTCAAAGGATCACACATTCCGCATACTTTAACTTTAATCATGGTGTAATAAGATATCCTTAACAAATTCAGAAAAAGCTTTTACCGGATCAGGTGTGCACATAAACTTTTCGCCTATCAGAAACCCTTTGTAACCGCAGCCTTTTAGCTTTTTTATAATCTCCGGCGATGAAATTCCGCTTTCGGAAATCATCAGGAATCCATTTGGAATTTTCTCCGCAATCGCTACTGAAATATCTGTATTTACCTCGAATGTTTTCAGGTTGCGGTTATTTACTCCTACAATATTAACATGCTGGTTTACCTTATCAAGTTCATCGTATTCATGTATTTCGAGAAGAACCTCCATCCCTAATGACCGTGACAAATTTGAAAGTTTCAGAATTTCTCTATAGTCCAGAACCGCGGCGATCAGCAAAATTACATCAGCACCAATGGATCGGGATTCAACTACCTGGTATTCATCAATAATAAAATCTTTTCTCAAAATCGGAAATAAATCTTCTCCCCGGGCATTCTCGAGGTCAGTGTTTGAACCTCCAAAAAACTGATTATCCGTAAGAACCGATACTCCTGAAGCTCCTTCTCTGAAATACCCGGATGATACCTCTTCTACAGTTGATAATGAATTGATTATGCCCTTTGAAGGGGATTTTCGTTTGAATTCTGCAATTATCCCCGTTTTATCCTTATCAAGAAGTGATTGTGAAAGAGATATAACCTTCCGGTTAAACAGTTTGCTCTTTTCGAGATCTTTTAGAGAAGTTCCTGCTGAAAGAAGTTTAAGTTCCTTCTTCTTGTTTTCAATTATTCTATCGAGGATGGTCATGCCTGTAATTCAATCAGTTTGTTGAAAGATTCATATGCCTTTCCTGTTAAAAGAGATTCGCTGGCAATTTCGCGGCACTCTTCAAAGGATTTTGAAGGGTAATAACATTTCAGAGCCATCTGGGCATTTGCCGTTACGACGCTATTCTGTGTTGGGGTACCTTCATTTTCAAGGATTTTAATAAAAATATCCGCCGCTTCCTGCACATTTTTCCCACCGCTAAGGTCCGATTGCTTTGTTCTTTTAAAGCTCATTATTTCAGGGGAAACGATTTGTTCAACTCCGTTCAGGATATATTTGAATTCAGAAGTAAGCGAAACCTCATCATATCCGTCGAGACTGAATATTATCATATACTCTATTGAAGACTGCTGGTATAGATAATTATACAACCGGGCAAGTTCAAGACTATAAACCCCAATGAGTTGTTTTGTCGGGAATGACGGATTAACCATTGGTCCCAGCATGTTAAAAAATGTCTTTATTTTCAGAGCCCTGCGGACCGGCACCACATTTTTCATTGCAGGATTAAAAAGAGGAGCGTGCAAAAAACAGACACCCGATTTATCTATCTCAGTTCTTAATTTATCCTTGCCGGTCGAAAATTTATAACCGAAATGCTCTAAAATATTGGAAGACCCGCATGTTGAACTTACACCATAATTTCCATGCTTTGCCACTTTGATTCCGGCACCTGCAAGAATAAATGTGGTAAGAGTCGATATATTGAATGTATCTTTCCCATCTCCCCCGGTTCCACATACATCCATGGGATCGAATTCTGACAGATCAACCCTGATGCAGAGGTTCAAAAGCGCATCCCTGAATCCTGTGAGTTCATCGACTGTAATGCTCCTCATCAGATAAACTGTAAGAAAAGCAGCAATCTCCGACTCTGAATAATTGCCTTTCGCTATGTTTGTAAGAACCTTTTCTGCCTCTATCCTGGTCAGAGTTTTGTGTTCGAAGAGATGATTCAGTACTTCACGCATAATTAATTGTATTTTTCGTAGTCATTTTAATCTCCTGTAACTGCCTGATTATATTAGGTATATCTAATTGTTGATCCAGTTATTTATAATCTCAATACCATGCTCGGTAAGAACCGATTCAGGGTGAAACTGCAAACCACGTACATCATATTCTTTATGGCTTAAACCCATGATTATTCCATCCTCATCTTTACAGGTGATATTAAAACATTCAGGCAGATCCTTCCCAGATACTACCCATGAGTGATATCTTCCGCCAATAATTGGGGAAGGAATATTTAGAAAAAGAGGATCATTCAACTCTGTTATCATGACAGGTGTGGCGATACCATGATATACTGAGCTCAGGTTAAGGAGTTTCCCACCAAAAGCTTCTCCGATTGCCTGGTGTCCGAGACATATTCCGAGTATGCTTTTCACCGGGGCATAGCGTTTAATAATATCAATGCAAATCCCTGCATCAACCGGAATGCCTGGCCCCGGTGAAAGAAGAATTTTGTCATACCCGCCAACTTCCTCAAGTGAAATTTCATCGTTGCGGAAAACAGCAGGACAAAGACCGGTAAGCTTTTCAATATAGTAGACAAGGTTGTATGTAAATGAATCATAATTATCTATAACCAGTATTTTTTTCATTTCCCTAACTATTAGTCATTACTTAATATCTGCTGCCATTTCAATCGCCTTTCTTAGTGCTCCCAGCTTATTATTTACCTCCTGCAGCTCCTTTTCTTCGTCAGATACTGCTACAATTCCGGCGCCTGCCTGATAATAAAGCGTATTGGCTTTGCTTAGAAATGTTCTTATCATTATGGCATGGTTAAATGTGCCGCGGAAGTCGATGAACCCAATAGCTCCTCCGTAATAACCCCTGCTTTGATTCTCATATTTATCTATGATCTTCATCGCCATATATTTAGGGGCACCGGTGAGGGTACCAGCAGGGAATGTTGCAGACATCATTTCGGCCACGCTGGTATCTTTTTTAAGTTCACCTGAAACTGCTGAGACAAGGTGAATAACATGTGAATAGAACTGTACCTCCCTATAACTTTCAACTTTGACATTGCCGGCATGTCTGCTCAGATCATTACGCGCAAGATCAACAAGCATTACATGTTCCGCATTTTCCTTCGGATCGGTTACAAGTTGCTGGGCAAGAAGCTTATCATTTTCATCATTCCCTGTCCGCCTGAATGTTCCGGCTATGGGATTAATATAGGCTTTGCCCTTGTTTATCTTCAGGTGAGCTTCAGGGGAAGAGCCGAATATCTTAAAATCACCATAATCAAAGTAGAACAGGTAGGGAGAGGGATTAACTGATCGCAATGCCCTGTAAACGTTGAATTCGTCACCTTTAAATTGTTGAGAAAACTGCCTCGATAAGACCACCTGGAACACATCACCCAGGTTACAATGTTCCTTCCCTTTACTGACCATCGCCTTGTACATATCGTCTGAAATGTTCCTGATTTCCTCTCCTTCAGTTTTAAAGGAATAGATTGCAACATTCCTGCTATTAAGCAGCGACTCAATTGTATCAAGTTCTCCGGGTTCTCCATTTACCTGGTTTTCAATTATCTGCAGAGTATTCTGATAGTGATTTATTGCGATGATATACTTATACAGGTGATACCTTGCATCCTGCACTTTATAGGGGCAGTCAGAACTGTGTCTCAGTTCAATTTTTTCAAAATATTTCACAGCATCGTATGACAGGTAGCCAAACAGTCCGTTAACCGGACTATCAGCCCGCAGGTCTGTTTGGACAAAGGAATTGATAAAAATTGAAAATCGTTTATTAAATGTCTGTTTATCAATTATTTCTGTAATGATTTTTGATCCATCAGGATAGGTTTCAGTCACAAATCCACTATCAGCTTCGAAACCTGCCAGCGGTTTCATACAAATGAAGGAATAGCTGTTCTCAATGCCATGATAATCGGAACTTTCGAGCAATATGGAGTTTGGATATATATCTCTTATTCTCAGATATATGCTCACCGGAGTTATTATATCGGACAGCAATTTGCGGGATATCGTTGATATTTTGTATTCAGCCATAATTTTTATTCTTTTCTTTAGAATTTTTTTCTGTTGTATCCGGATCAACCCGGAAAATTAAAAAAGCCCGTCGTGAGTACGACAGGCTTCGGATTAATATCTTATTATATTATATACAAATAGCTGGCAATCTCACAGAAAAAAGTGACATAAACTTAACCGCCAACGCCAATATGTATAAACTGCTTTCATTTTAATGTTTTGTTCCGATGCAAATGTAAAATTAGTTTTTGATAAAACAAATTTTAGATTAGATTTTTAATATTATGATATAAAGAAACGGTATTGTGAATAAAAAGTTATAAAAAATTCTTATCGAGGAATTCCTGAAATTTTGCTTTATACTGGTCGCTTACAGGAATATATTCCTTCCCGAAAACAATCCTGCTGCGTTCGATCGTATCAATTTTTTCAAGGTTAACAATGAAAGAACGGTGAACCCTCATAAATTTATTTTCAGGAAGTTTTGATTCAAGAAGTTTCAGTGAAGTAAGTGAAAGAACCGGTTTAAGTGAGTTCTGGATAAATACTTTTACATAATCTTTAAGCCCTTCAATATAGAGGATATCGTTAAAATTGATCCTTTTGATCTTATAATCTGATTTAAGAAACAGGAATTCATTGTTTACGTCCACCCTTGCAGGAGTTTTCTGTTCAAGTCTGAGCAGATTCTGAACTTTATGGACTGCATTTAAAAACTCTTCATAGCTGAAAGGCTTCAACAGATAGTCTACAATTTCAAGCTTGTAACCCTGCAGAGCATATTTTTCAAAAGCCGTAGTGAAAATTACCTTAGGACCTTTTTCCATAAGCCTGGTAAACTCTATCCCTGAAAGATCGGGCATCTGAATGTCAATAAAAATAAGATCAACTCTGCTGGCACTCAGAAATTCGGCCGCTTCCAGCGGATTTTCGAACTTTCCTGCGAGTTTCAATCCAGGCGTTTTTTCGATATACCCCGTTACCAGCTGCAGTGCCAGAGGTTCATCATCGATTGCTATCGTAGTAATCATTAGGCAAAATTAATATGAAGAAGCACCTCGAATTCAGTATCTGATTTATTGATCTTTATTTCATGTTTACCCGGGAACAGCAGGTTGAGTCTCTTCATCACGTTCTCCAGCCCTATCCCAGATTGTCCGGGTTCATTGTCTTCCTTTGTATTCACAATACTATTTGCACATTTGAACTGAACAGATCCCTTCTCTGCCGTCATAGATATATCTATATATGACTTTTCACGATAACTGATACCATGTTTAAATGCATTTTCAATAAATGGAATAAATATGAGGGGAGGAATATTAATATCCTCGTACTTTTCGGGGAAAGAGACATTAAGTTTAATCTTATCGCTCATCCGGAGTTTCATGAGATCAATATAGTTTTTCATGAAGTCTATCTCATTACTGAGCTTTGTATTCCCATGTTCCGAATCGTATAATAAGTATCTCATTAATTTTGAAAGTCTTAATACGGCTTTTTGAGAATCTTCGGCATTTATGCTTATTAAGGAATAGATATTATTAAGGGTGTTAAAGAAAAAATGGGGACTTATCTGGTTTTTCAGGAATGCCAGTTCAGAATTCAGCTTCTCCTTTTCCAGCTCTTTCTGCAGTTTTTCCGTCTGTGAATGGCGTTCCAGAACTCTCATTCCCAGTGAAAAAAAGACAAGAAAAATTGAGGTGAAGGCATAATTAAAAAGATGCATCTCACGGAATGGAGGGCGTCCGTGCTCATCGGGCTTTGGAGGTTTTGAATTGATTCCCTCTTCTCCGGCTTTGCCTGTTTCTTCTGTTTGAGCTCTACCCGGGACGTATTTAAAAATCAGTTCATTTGATCTGTCAGAGACAAAATAGAGGAACGTTAATAAAAATACGACCGATAAATAGTAGTTATGTTTCTGGCTTTTGAAAAAGTATTTGGGAACAAGAATCAGGTAGTTTGTATAAAATATTATCCCGTTAATTATATTTCCGATATAGTAAACCCACATAAAATCTTTCCCGACATCCCATCTCTTAAAAAAATAAAGAGGAATACCCAGAATGATTGCCCATGCCAGAAGATGGAGCAAAATCTTGATTTTATTTCCCGTGAAAAAGTTTTTCATGGTTTTAAAAGTAGAACAAATAATGATAGATTCATAGTAAGACAATCAGATTTCCCCATGAACCGGAATCTATTCATACCTGAGGGCATCGATCGGATTCAGATTGGCTGCTTTCCGTGCAGGATACCATCCGAAGAAAACACCTATGACAAAACAGACAATAAATGCAAGTACTACAGATTGTGTTTTTACTATTGCCTGACTGCTCATAAGTGATCCTGCCAGTCTGGCCAGGAGGTAACCGAAGAGTACTCCCATCACTCCTCCCAGAATGCTGAGGATAATAGACTCTGCAAGGAACTGCTTCATTATATCCTTACCACGCCCTCCGATAGACATCCTCAGTCCGATTTCACGGGTACGTTCAGTAACTGATACAAACATAATATTCATAATACCTATACCCCCGACCAGCAATGAAATTCCTGCAATAGCGCCGAGAAGATATGTCATAATATCTGTAATAGAAGTAATAGTTTTGAGAAGCTCTGATTGTGACATTACTCTGAAATCATTATCAGCAGACTCTTTCAGCTTATGAGTCCTCCGCAGAATTTCCTTAACTTCGTCAATAGCTTTCGGGCTCTTCTCCTCACTTACCGCAGAAGCAAAAATACCATTTATATAATCTATTGCTGCCAGTCTTCTCTGCACTGTGGTATAAGGAGCAAGTATCAAATCATCCTGATCCTGACCCATTCCGCTTTCACCTTTATCTTTAAGGACTCCTATAATTAGAAAAGGAAGGTTCTTTATGCGAATGGAAAGGCCTACCGGATCTGCCTTTACACCAAAGAGATTTGTCACAACTGTTTGCCCCAGTATACATACTTTAGACATATCTTTTATTTCATTGGAATTAAAAAACCTCCCGCTTAATACTTCAAGTTTTTTGATTCCCAGATATTCCTCGCTCACTCCATATATTGTTGTCTGTGTGTTCTGGTTGCTGTATATAACCTGTCCGCTTGCCACAACTTCCGGAGAGACTGCTGAAATAGCTGTGGCTTCGTTCCTTAGTGCCAGAACATCCGTATACTTAAGGGCCATTGAACTTGAAGCGCCCAGGCTTACGCCACCCCTCCGCTGCATATTAGGCATGACCATTACCATGTTTGTTCCCATCGAGGATATCTGCTTCCGCATTTTCTGTTTGGATCCCTCTCCGATTGCAAGCATTGCAATCACTGAAGCAACTCCTATGATTATGCCCAGCATTGTAAGGAATGCTCTCAGCTTATTCCTTACCAGAGCCCGCAGAGCTATCCTGAATAAATTAGTATAGTTCATTTCTTTGAGATTTACTTTATTAATCAAATTCCTCTATTAATTCCACAGGCATAGTTTTCAGTATATCTCTTGCATTGAGGCGTTCGCTTACCATACATTCACGCTGAATTTTGCCGTCGCTAAAGGTTACATTACGGGTTGCAAATTTTGCAATATCAGTTTCATGAGTTACATACACAATGGTTCTGCCCTTTTCATTCAGATCCTGGAACAATTCCATAATTTCAAAAGAGGTCCTGGTATCGAGATTTCCTGTTGGTTCATCTGCAAGAATAAGGACAGGATCATTAACCAGCGACCGGGCTATTGCCACTCTTTGCTGCTGGCCACCCGATAACTGGTTCGGCATATGGTGCATTCGTTCAGACAGGCCCACAGCTTCAAGCGCCCTGAGAGCAGATTCTCTTCGCTCCTTTGACCTGATCTGTGGATTATAGAATAGAGGAAGCTCCACATTCTCAAGAGCCGTGGTCCTGGCCAGTAAGTTATATGACTGAAAAACAAAACCCAGCTTTTTATTACGGAATCTTGCCAGAGAATCATTATTCATTGTATTGACATTTATTCCATCAAGAAGGTAATCGCCGAAAGTCGGTTTGTCGAGACACCCCAGGATATTCAGCATAGTTGATTTTCCTGACCCGCTGGCACCCATGATGGCAACGAATTCTCCTTCATGAATTTTAAGATCAACCCCGCGCAATGCATGTACCGTAACCTCACCGACATGGTAATCCTTCCGCAGACCTTTTATCTCTATGATAGCATTTTTCATAATACTTTCTTTTAAGTTCGTTACAATCTCAGTGTTTAAAATGGGAATCCCGGAGGACCATTATCGGTCCTTTTTGCCGAACTTTTTACTTCTTCATTACCTGAAGAAATAACCACCTCGTCTCCCTCTTTCAATCCTGACAGTATCTCAACACTTGTTCCGTTATCTATCCCAATTTTGATCATGTTCGGACGAATCCCCATTTTATCATCTTTTATCCACACCGTTTTTGTTTTCGGATCAGAGTTCATGGCAGTCATTCCTGCCGGCGAAGGCATACCCTGGAAAGATTGTCCTGCAGGAATGTTCTGAGGTATTCCACCTGAAACTGCCGGAGTTCCTGCCGGCATCTTTGGCATTGTGCCGCTTGCTTTCATCTTTGCAAACATTTTCATCATATAAGCCTGATCAGGTGTGAAACGCACTGCTTTCCCGGAAAGAAGCAAAGTATTTGTTTTCTCTTCAACGTAAATAGTTGCGCTTGCAGTCATCCCCGGCATTAGCTTTTTATCAGGATTCGGAGCATTAAGTATTACAACATAAGTCACTACATTATTGGTGGTTACAGGCTGTAATCTTACCTGTGAAACAGTACCTTCGAATTTCAGATCAGAATAGGCATCGACGGTGAACTGAACGTGCTGGCCATCTTTCACTTTTCCAATATCAGCTTCATCAACACTTGTCTGCACTTCCATCTGTGTCAGGTCATTTACAATAGTAAAAAGTGTTGGCGTGCTAAAGCTGGCAGCTACGGTCTGACCTTCCTCAATAGCCCTGTTCAGAACCACACCATCAATAGGAGATGTTATGGTAGCATATTCCAGATTCACCTTAGCCCTGTCAAGCCCCGATTTTGCATTAGAGAGTGCGGCTTTGGAATTTTCAAAGTTATAGAGCGCCTGATCGTAATCATTCTGCGCGATCAGCTTCTTGTCATACAGGACTTTTAACCTGTTATATGTTGCCTCTTCGAAATGCAGTTGTGACTGTGCCTGATCGACTGCAGACTGGCTTTGATCAAGCTGGGTTCTTAGAGGTGTTTCGTCGAGTTTTGCAAGCAATTGTCCCTGTTTCACGTGATCATTAAAATCAACATAGATATGCAAAATAATTCCTGAAACCTGAGTACCCACATTAACAGTTTTTAAAGCCTGAATCGTACCAGTGGCAGTAACTGTATTGCTGATATCACCCTTCTCAACTTTGACAGAGTTGAAGGCAACGGTAGCTTCCTTTTTTGAAAAGGGTTTTAGTGCCAGTATAGCAGCAATCCCTATAACCGAAACAGCTGCAACAATTATTAATGTTTTCTTTTTCATCATCTTATCTTTTTACTTTTGTCTTTTGTCTTTTATATCGATAGAGAAATTCCCATATAAAAATCGAGGATTTTATAACTTACTATCAGGTTATATTTTGATTGCAGAAGGTCGCTCTCTGCCACAATCAGGTTTGTTTTGGAAACCAGGTAATCTACAGAGTTTATAACGCCTTGTTTGAATTTCTCATCTGAAAGAACTTCTGCTTCAAGTGTGGCACTGTAATTCTCCTTGCTTGCTTCATATTTAATCTGGGCGGATCTTACGTCAACACAGGCCTGTTCAATGCTCTTTCTCAGTGTGTTTTTGGTATCGAATTCACTCAACTCTGCATTCTGGTAACCTATTTTTGCTAGAGCAATGCTGGTTTTGACCTGTTTCTTCTGATAAATCGGAATAGAAAGCATGAACCCTGCAGAAGGATAAATTCCGTTATTCAGCTGACCAAAATATGAACCATTGTTTAAGCTTGAAAATCCTGAACTTATTCCTGCGCTGGCTGACAGTTCAGGGAAAAGACCTGCCTTTGCTACTTTCTCATCAAGGAATGCTATTTCTTTATTTATGGCAGCATTTTTTATTTGTGGTTTGATTGCCAGAGCTGTTTCATAAACCGATTTAACATCGGGTACTCTATTCTGGTTCAATGACTCTGTCAGATCAGGATGTACAATGTTAAAGTTATCTGAAACAGGAAGTTCCATTAACTGTTCGAGGGTTACCTTGGCAATTACAAGCTGACTTTGTGAATTAGCCAGAGTTAGTTTTTCACTTGCCAGCTGAGATTTAACCTGAGCAAAATCCGATTGAGCGATAGCCTGAAGTGCAAGTCTCTCTTCTGCTAGATTAAGCTCGCTTGTTGTGGATTCAATCTGTCTCTCGCTGTTATGCACCTGCTCTTCGGCATATAATATCTGAAGATATGCATCAAGAATGCTAAGGCTGATCGATTCTTTGGTAGTTTCAAGTGAGTATTTGCCACCTTCAATGTTAAGCTCTGCCTGTTTAATCAGGGTTGTTATCTTTGATGCATTGAAAACTGTAACTCCTGTATTAATCGAGTAATTGGAACCGTTGCTGCCTGTTAATCCTGGTTCTCCGGTAGCACTGCTTTTGGTCCAGTAAAAATTCTGACTGACAGAGGCATTTGCCGAGGGAAAACGTTGTGCTTTGGCTTCTCCAGCATTAACCAGATTCTGCTGGTTTGTTAGTTCGCTTTTCCGTACCTGTATATTACGGGTCAATGCATATGATATACATTTCTGCAGAGTCCAGGTACTGTCCTGCTCGGCAAGAACGAACATGCCATGGCATGTCCCTACTAAAAAACAAAAACCTGATATCAAAACCAATTTTCTCATAAATCTTTCCAATTTTGGGATAAATGTACCCACCGGGTTATCCCTGAAAAAATTTAATAGAAGTATTGACTTGTTTTACCGACAGATAGTGAGAATTCAGATATGTATCAAGATGAAAACAGGGACATGCAGTTAGCATGTCCCTATTTCTTCAGATCAATTAACTGGCATTAATTGACTACTGGCGCTGACGCTTTTATCATATAAAGATTTGCTTCAAGTCCATCGAGGTAGGTAAGGACCCACGACAGATTTATCAGTATGTTCCTGAAAGTAAATGCCCAGGCCGGATCTTCTTCGTTCTCATCTCCAAGTCCGGTTATTGCAGGCAGAACTTTAGCAGTCTCTTCATAACCTTTGGTTTTTTTCATAAGTACAACAAGTTCATTGAGTGACTTTTCAAGCTTTATCCCTGCAGGCATTTCCCCGTTATCCGACAATACTGTTGCAGCAATATTTGGTGAATCGGCCCTGAGTAAATTCCCGGGATTGTTTTCCCATTCTTCCCTTGTCATTCCTTCATGCTTTAGTATCAAATCCTGGTATTCATTTGTGATTTTCAATACCTCATCTATTTTCATATTAACTACTGATTCATTTCCAATTATCGGTTTTTGAGTCACAGCGGCTTCTACTTTATTATAGTTCCCGGAAATGTTATAACTGTCAATAATGGTATCTCTCGAAACATTTAATGAAAGAAGCGCCGAGAATACTGAGTTCAATGCAAGCAGAAGCAAGACAAAGATCGTATTGTAGATATTGAAATTCTTGTTCTTTGAAGTAACAACCAGAAAAACAGGAAGGAATACAATATATGGGAATGGAAGTGCAATACTCAGCCCAACGCCAGCATAGGGCCAATGCTGAATTTTAAAAAGCATTCCTATGAAAACAACAAAACAAGTAATGTATGTTACTATATAAAGTACCTTGTTCTGAGCATTGCCTTCAGCTTTATAATTATTTATCAATGCAGCAGGAAAGAATATCAGGACAAGTATTAAAGTCCCGGCAGCAATCAGAATTTGAGCTGCCGGCCAATGATTCACTTTGAGTATAACACCTGTGGAAATAATAATGGCCGAAATCACTCCAAGAATATATATCTTTTGCTTCATGATCTTATGTATTTAATGATTATTGATGTTTTGCAATTGTTTTTAATACGCATGATTCAACAGTTAGCAGCCCGTTTTTCATAATTTCAAGTGTGTGCAGACCTGCCATTAAAGATATTTCACCTTTGTCAGGATTTCCTGCAGGCAGAAATATTTCTGCATCAAGCATTTTTTTATACTTAAGCAAGTCTTCTGCAGGAGTTATACTGGTTAGGTAGTTTACATACTCTGCCATTGAAGAATTAAGTTCCTTACGGGTACCGCATCCAGGCATAAGAAAAACTTTTACAGGTATGGGGTCGAAAGGTCTTGAAAGTTCATTGTATAATATTTTCTGACCGGTTTTAGTCATACTTATCTGACTAGCGCTAACGGCTGGCTTGCCAGGTTCTCCCTCCGATTCCTGAACCATCTTCTCCTCTATATTGCTGATTATTGTAAGGATTCCGGTAGTTTTTGAATGAAGTTGTTCCATTTCATGATAGTTTAATGAATCTTTATACCTGCTGATCAAAGAACTGGTATTTCTGAATAAGTAATCATATAATACACTCTGCTGATCATTATTAGAATAGTAATACGCCTGGTATGAATGCTGCAGGTTCAGTGTTATCATGGCTCCGGGGACTACAATTAACAGAAATCCGATGACCAGGAAAATAAACTTGGAACTAATATGACTTTCCTCTTTCCAGGTAAGCCAGGTAAACATGGGGAACGCCAGAAAGCATAAAAGGATAATCCCAATAATTATAAACAGAGTTGCCAGAGGCCAGTGTTGCATCTTAAAGAGCATGCCAGCACAAAAAAGTACTATGCCGGCTGCACCCAGTATATAAGCCGGACGTTTATCCTTGTTTTCCTGATCCGACAACCTGCTCAGAGCCAGTGCCGGGATAAAAAACAGAATACCGGATATTGCAGCCAGGGTTAAAATTGATCCAGCCATTGGCCAATGTTGAATTTTAAAGAGAG
>Ga0075520_1000958_pt1 | contig 13456 bp, 15 predicted proteins | sample NGEPerB_FD_75100 | JGI IMG/M metagenome (GOLD analysis project Ga0075520, IMG submission 75100) | Arctic peat soil microbial communities from the Barrow Environmental Observatory site, Barrow, Alaska, USA - NGEE PermafrostAB12-B | ecosystem: Environmental > Terrestrial > Soil > Wetlands > Peat ... | reverse complement strand
TCAGAAGCTCGACAAGGCCACGGATGGATTGGAAGACCAGGGCGCTTTGAGTGTGCTTGGCATTGCCGTGCAACATCTCTTCTGATCCGTCAAACAGCGTCAAGTCAGCGCCGTCAAGTAGAGCGCCTTCAGGTAAGCTGCTTCCTTGAAAGTCGCGGGATGATCGGGCGGGTGGCCTGTGGTGCGGATTTCTTCAAAGCGCCGCCGCGATCGCCGGGCGCCTTGTCGAATGGCCTGGAAGAATTCCTCGCTCGTAACATGCGCCGAACAGGAGCAAGCCACCAGGATGCCGTTGCGCGACACATGCTGCATTCCAAGAAATGCCAGTTTTTCGTAAGCGCGAATGGCGGTGGATCGCTCCGCCTCGCGCCGGGCCAGCGAAGGAGGATCCAGGACCACGAGATCGAATTGTTTATCCGGGTTGCCGGCCAGCCATTCAAAGGCATCGGCCTGCACCGAATCGCGCCTGCAGCCTTGAATGGCCGGGTCGGATTGGTTGAGCGCGAAATTGCGCTCGGCCGACGCGAGCGCGTGCGGGCTGATATCCAGATCCGTGACGGAGCGGGCGCCGCCCCGGGCGGCGTATAACGAAAATCCTCCGGAAAAACTAAACGCATTCAGCACACTTCGGCCTCGCGACAACGTTGCCACCAGTCTCCGATTCTCGCGTTGATCCAGAAAAAAGCCTGTCTTCTGGCCCCGCAGAAGGTCCGCTTCGAAACGCAATCCACTTTCCAGGAACGGCACCGGGCCGCCGGGGGGCGGGCCGGCCAGGAGGTCCTGGTCGGCCCAATGGCGGCCCGACTCAGGCAGCCGCAAATTCCTGCTCAGTCGCAGCACCAGCCGTTCGGGTTTCAACCGCGCCTGCATCAAGCCAATGATTTCCTCCAGCCACGGGAGCCACGAAGCCGTGTACAGTTTCAAAACGTAGCTGGCATCATAACGATCCAGCACCATGCCCGGCCAGCCGTCGCTTTCGCCATGAATGCATCGATAGCCCGTCGTGAGCGCGTCAAAGAGACCGGCCCGGCGGTCCAATGCCTGGTCGAGCCGCGCGGACCACCATTTCGCATCGATCGTTTCCGGCCTGCCCGCCTGAAGAACGCGCACGCGGATCGGAGAATCCGGATCGAATAGCCCCACCGCGAGAAACCGGTTGTTGCGATCGTAAATAACGGCCAATTCACCGGACTGGCCGGGCCGGTTCAGTTCGCGAATGCTTTTCTCAAACACCCACGGATGGCCGGCGCGCAGGACGGATTCAGCGACAGGGGAGAGCCGCAGGCGCAGCCGCGGCATGGGTTGGCTGACCTCCATATCAGATTTTCGTCCGGAACCGCAGGGCGCACAGGGAGAACTTCTGCGACATGTACCCGATGAGCTGCTTGATTTCATCGGTCTGCGACGCCACGTCAAATCCCGCAATCCGCGCAAAACCATCGCTGGGCTCCAGCAAGCCGCACAACATCCGAATCACCGTCGATTTGCCGGAGCCGTTCGGGCCCAGAAAACCGAAGATGGATCCTTTTCGAATGCTGAAGCTGACATGATCGACCGCGGTGAAATGGCCGAAGCGCCGGGTCAATCCCTCGCACTCGATCATCACCCTGGAATTGGCCGGACCTGCCGCTCCCCCTTGGAGTTCACCTGTACCACAATGTCGAAAGTTCACGCATTCCTGGCAACAATTTACGGACTACCCTCACCCGCCCTTCGGGCACCCTCTCCCATCGGATGGGAGAGGGACGGGGTGAGGGCCGACCCTGGTTGCGGCCCTGCCGCGCTGGGTTTATCCTTGGACGAGACCACTGCCTGGACGTAGCGCTCGATGCGATTGCCCGCCTCAATGAGTTGCTCGTAGCCCGTGGCGAAGCATGCCCGGCAAAAAGCGGCGCCGTTCTCCCCGAATGCCGAACCCGGAACCATCGCCACGCGCTCCGACTGCAACAACCCAAGAGCAAAGTCTTTGCCGCTCATTCCTGTCGACTCGACGCATGGGAACGCATAGAAGGAGCCCCGCGGCAGATGGCACTTCAGGCCGATCTCGTTCAAACGGCGCACCAGGAAATCGCGCCGGCGCTGATACTGCTCGCGCATGGATTTCATGGCATCTTCGCCGCGCGTCAATGCTTCAATGGCCGCTTCCTGGCTGATCACCGATGCGCACATCATCGAATACTGGTGCACTTTCATCATGGCTTCAATGAGTGCCGCGGGTCCGCATGCGTAACCGATGCGCCACCCCGTCATCGCAAAAGCCTTGGAAAATCCGTGCAGGAAAATCGTCCGCTCCTTCATCCCCGGCAGGCTGACAACGCTCACGTGCTGCCCTTCAAAGGTCAGCTCGGCATAAATCTCATCACTCAAAACAATCAGGTCCTTCTCGACGCAAAAATGCGCAATCGCCTCCAATTGTTCGCGATTGCACGTCCCGCCCGTGGGATTGCAGGGAAGATTCAAAACCAGCAATTTGCATCCCGGCTGCCATGCGGAGCGCAGGGCCTCCGCCGTCAACGCAAAGTTGTCTTTGGCAAATGTCGGCACAGGAATCCCGACGCCATGCACCAGCGTGATGCTCGGGTGGTAACTCACGTAACAGGGCTGGTGAAACAGGACCTTATCGCCCGGATTCACCAGGGCACGGAACGCGATATCCAGCGCCTCGGAAACCCCAACAGTCACCAGGATCTCGTCGTCGGGCCGGTACGTGACGCTGAAATTTTTTTCGTCATACCGGCTGATCGCCCGGCGCAATTCAATCAGCCCGAGATTCGATGTGTAATGCGTTTTTCCCTTTTCCAGGGCATAAATGCCGGCTTCGCGAATATGCCAGGGCGTGTCAAAATCCGGCTCGCCAATCCCCAGCGAAATCACATCCTTCATCTTCGAGACCACTTCAAAAAAGTCCCGGATGCCTGATCGCGGCAGGTTGACAACATGCCGGGCAATGTGGCGTGTGACGTCCATGGGAGCAGCCTACGGAGCCACGTTGAGCCGGTTGTTCTCCTCAGGAACCGTCGCCATCAGAAAACCCTGTTCCTTGTACGACCGCAACATGAAGTGCGTCGCCGTCGACAGCACGCCCTCCAGGGTTGCCAGTTTTTCCGACACGAAAGCGGCCACTTTCTGGAGGCTGGAACCGTTGACGAATACCAGCAGGTCGTAACTTCCCGACATTAAATAGCACGATTCGACTTCGTCAAAGCGGCTGATCCGGTCGGCCAAACGGTTGAAGCCCCCGCCGCGCTCGGGCGTGATTCGGACTTCGATGACGGCGCGCACCGCGGCGGATTCTTGTTCGGCGATATTCAGCACCGGGCGCCAGCCCAGCAGGATGTGATCTTTCCTGAGCTGGTCCAGGTGACGGTTGACGTCGGCCTCGGTCAGGTTGAGCACCTGGGCCATTTGCGCGGTGTTCAAACTGCCGCCTTCGAGCAAGAGCTTCAGAACCGGGTTCATGAGGCGGGGATTTTCGCAAAACAACTGCATAAAGCCATAAAAATTGTTCTCCTTTTCTCTTGTGAATAAGCGTGGTAACCTGTGCGGAGAGAAACCAATTCAGAGACCGGACGAAATACTAGTTGAAAGCGCTGATCGAGACCAGGAATACGAGAAGTGAACAGATCTTTCTCGTCGGGGTGGAACTCAAATCCCGAAACGGAGGTTGGGAAACAGACGATTCCCTCGACGAACTCGCCGAACTGGCCGCCACGGCTGGAGGCAAGGTCGTCGGCGATGGCGTCCAAAAAATGGAGTCGCCACACGCAGCGACATTCATCGGGAAAGGCAAAGCCGATGAATTTGCGGCGATCTGCCGCACGCAGGGGGTGGATACGGTTATTTTCGATGACGAACTGTCGCCCGCGCAAAGCCGGAATCTTGAGAAACTTTTCAACTGCAAAGTCCTGGACCGGACCTCGCTCATTCTCGATATCTTTGCCCAGCGCGCGCGCAGCCGGGAAGGGAAACTCCAGATCGAACTGGCGCAATTGCAGCACCTGCTGCCCAGGCTGACACGGTTCTGGGGACATTTGTCGCGGCAGAAAGGCGGCATTGGCATGCGCGGCGGCGAGGGTGAAACGCAGTTGGAAACCGACCGCCGCCGAGTCCAGGATCGCATCGCAAAGATCCGGGTGGAGCTGGACGTGGTGCGGCGGCAGCGCCTGACCCAGCGCCAGGCCCGCCAGCGCAACCGCTGGCCGCTGGCCTCCATCGTCGGTTACACGAACGCCGGCAAATCCACGCTGCTGAACCGCTTGACCGGAGCCGATGTCCTGGCCGAGAACAGGTTGTTCGCCACGCTCGATCCCACAACCCGGCGCCTGCGCCTGCCTTCCAACCAGAATGTGCTGCTGACAGACACCGTGGGTTTTATCCGCAAGCTGCCGCACGGGCTGGTCGAAGCCTTCAAAGCCACCCTGGAGGAAGTCGTCAAAGCGGACTTGCTCTTGCATATCGTGGACGTCAGCCACCCCAAGGCCGAGGAGCAAATCCAGTCGGTCGATGCCGTGCTCAAGGAAATCGGGGCCGACGGAAAACCGACGCTGATGGTCTTTAACAAGATTGACCGGCTTAAGGGCAGTCCGGAGAAGCTGGCGCGTTTCCTGGATCGGCACCCGAAGGGTGTCGCCATTTCAGCTGAAAATGGCGACGGGATCGATCAATTGCTGGCCGAACTGGGCAGCCAGCTCCGCCCGGCGCGGGAATTCATGGAATTGTCGGTGCCGCAAGAAAAAGCCGGGGTGATTGCGCGCCTGCACGAAGTGGGCGAGATCATCGAGCGCCGTTATAACGGCCGGACCGCGCGATTCAAAGCGCGCGTTCCACAGCACTTTCATCACGAGTTCGAACAGTTCCTCGTCCGCCACCTGCAGGCGGTTTAACATTTTCATTAACCACGGATGGACACGGATGACTCCCTCAAGTCAGTGAGTCAATGAGTCAGTGAGTCAGAGAATGAAACACTGACAACCCTCTCTCATTCATTGACTCACTGACTCACTGACTCACTGACTCAATAAGGGAAGGTAGGGCTTCGCTGTGCGCGCAGCCGGACGCACGCAGTGCGCCCCTACCTTTTAAATCCGTGTCCATCCGTGTTCATCCGTGGTTAAACTTTTTTGCTGGCCGGATTTGTCAAACGTGATAAACCTCGGGCATGGCAACAGGGTTTCGGATCAGGGATTTGCCTCTCAACGAACGGCCGCGCGAGCGGCTCATCAATAATGGCGCCGAGGCGCTCAAAAACTCGGAGCTCATCGCCATCCTCCTGCGCACTGGATTGAAAGGGATTTCCGCAATCCAGGTCGCCGAACAACTCCTGAACAAATTCCAAACCCTCGACAATCTCTCCCGGGCCGGCATCGAGGATTTGCAGTCGATCAAAGGAATCGGGCGCGACAAGGCCATTGCGCTGAAGGGCGCGTTTACTCTGGCGCGACGGATGGCTTTGGAAATGCGCCGCGAATCCCCGACGCTGGACTGTCCGGAAGTGATTGCCGATCTATTGCGCGAACAGAACCGGGCGTATGCGGTTGAAACCTTTCAAGTGGTGCTGGTCAATACCCGCAGGCGGCTGATCCGGGTGGAGGTTGTTTCGCAAGGCACGCTGGACACGATCCTGGTCCACCCGCGCGAGGTCTTTAAGGCCGCCATCGCCGCCAACGCGGCGGCAATCGTCCTGATCCACAACCATCCGAGCGGGGATCCGACGCCCTCCGAAGCGGACATCAAAGTGACACGCGACCTGATTCGCGCCGGCCACCTGCTGAAGATCGAGGTGCTGGATCACGTCATCCTTGGCCGAGCCACCCAGGAGCGGCCAAAAGATTACGTTTCATTGCGCGAACTTGGATACTTTGCCGCGTGATGAACAATGCCACGCTGCGAATCACAAGCCCCCGTCAAAATAGTAGCGTTGTGTTCCTGCATGCTGGCCGACGGACAATCGAAATGTCTTTTGTGTCCCGTCCGCGAATCGAATTGTGTAGGGCACAAACCACTTGAGGACGGCGCTGGTAGCCAGCCAATTTGTGGGCTGCCCAATACTGACGATTTCCGTTCCCAGAAAGTTGCTCCTCATTTGTTCGGTAAACATTTGCGCGTACGTGTCATGCGGCACCCCTGGTTCCGTGAAGTTAGTCAGAAACGATTCGAAATCGCCTCGCGACAATGCCGCAAAAATACCCTGTGTTGCGGCTTCCGGTGTCTTTGGATAATCCTCGGGCAGGCTCGACGGGGGCTGCGAAGGCTGTGTGTTCGCGTTTCGTGACTGAGGATGCTGCTGTTTGGCAAGCAGGTCTTCAAAGTCGGCCTTCTGCCGTTGCAACAGGCCAAGCTCGCCGCGAAGCCGGAGCAGTTCGTTGTCTGGTGACATGTTCACCCTATAGCAGCCGCCGAACCGGCAAATCGCACAAGGAAAATGTGCTGTGGATAAAAAAACTGTCCCTTTTCGTTGATCCGCGGCATTTAAAGATGGATGCAGGAACTGGATGACAATGCCTTGCTGCGGGAATATGCGGAGCACGATTCCCAGGAAGCCTTTGCTGCGCTGGTCGCGCGACACGTAAACAAAGTGTACTCGGTCGCGTTGCGTCACACGGGCGATCCGAATCGGGCTGAGGAAATCACACAGGCTGTCTTTACAATCCTGGCAAAGAAATCCCGAAGTCTCGGCAGGGACGTCGTGATTTCCGGTTGGCTTTATCAGACAGCGCGGCTGACGGCCAGGACTTTGATCCGGGGCGAAATTCGACGAGCGCAACGGCAACAGGAGGCTCTCATGCAGAATGTGTCCAATCAAAGCGAGCCCGAGATCTGGGCTGAAATTGCCCCGCAATTGGATGCCGCAATGGAGGAACTGAGTGAACTGGATCGTCATGCGGTGGTGCTTCGGTTTTTCGACGGCAGGAGCATGAGTGATGTCGGAGCAGCGCTGGGCGCGACCGAAGAGGCCGCCAAGAAGCGCGTCACCCGCGCCGTGGAAAAACTGCGGCTGTTTTTCTCCAGGCGCGGTGTCGTATTAACCGCCGGGGTGCTGACTTCAACGATTGCCGCCCATTCAGTTCAAGCTGCGCCGGCGATGCTGGCCAAAAGCGTGGCGGCCCTCGCGGTGACGCAAGGAGCGGCGGCGACCGGTTCAACCCTGTCTCTCATCAAAGGAGCATTGAAAGTTATGGCATGGACAAAAGCGAAAACCGCGATCGGCATCGCAATCGTAATGGTGGTTGGAGCCGGTGGTGTGGTGGTTAAGAACAGCTATTTCCCTGGCGAGCCGAGCTATGAAGGCCGCAAACTTTTGGAGTGGCTTGCGGATGTTGACTATCGCCAGCCGCAGGCAAAGCGCGCGAAAGCCGCCGAAGCGATCCGGCACATGGGAAGAAAGACCCTGCCGTTCCTGCTGGCCGATCTTGGAGATAAACGCTTCGGCACGGTGCATTACGCCGAACAAGATAACCGCTCCAAGGACGAGCGCAGTCGCCAGGCGACCTGGGCTTTTGATGCACTGGGGACAATGGGAACGTCCGCCATTCCTGAACTCAAACGGCTTTTGGAACAAAACCCCGGCTACGCGCCGGTTGCGCTGGCAGACATTGGACCGGATGCCCTGCCCGAACTATTGAACGCGCTGACCAACGGAAGCTTTTGGGTCCGGGACAATACAGCCGTGGGGTTGGTCAACGCGATTTACTCGGGGAAAATCACTTCCGATCAGGCGAAAGCTGCATTTCCAATTGCCCTCAACAATTTGACATATGAAAACACCAATACCCTGTTCCGCGACAATACTCGATGGCGGGCGACATCGTTACTGGCCGCCTTAAAACGCGAACCCGAAATTACCGTTCCAGCTTTGCTGCGGGGGCTTGATGATACTAATGCTAGTGTCGCCGCCGCATATATAATTGCTTTGGGTGCATTTGGAAAAGACGCAAGGGCTGCGATTCCGGCATTGGAAAAAGCTGCCGATTCCACAAACAGCCTGCTGAGTCCTGTTGCGAAGGCGTCATTACATGGCATTGAGCCATCAAAATATTAAGCCGCGAAACAATCCCTCGGAATAACGCAGAGATCACGGAGAACTTCTCTTCGGGCGCGAGCCACAAAACCCAGTACCACAAAAAATGGTGTTGACACAAACAGGTTTGTTCTGCCAACTGAATTGCATGAAAGATCCGCTCCAGGATGTCATGGGCCGGCCCAGGCGCTATGCGAACATCGACGGCACCGGGGAACTGAGCATGGGTGTGATGCTGCTGGGCTTTGCCGCCTTGAGCTATCTGCAGGCGGCGCTGCCGGAGCATTCGATGTGGAGGACCGGCTTTGCGAGCATGGCGTTCATGTACCTGATCCTCGTCCCGGCCCTGGCGTTGGGCTACTGGGGCGGAAAGGCAATCAAGAAGCGAATCACCTGGCCTCGCACGGGATACGTCGCTTATTCCCGCGGCGGAAAGTCCTGGTAGACGGGGGTTGTGTTCTGCTGCATCGTTTCCGCGGTTATCGCGGCCGGCTTCAGCTTTCTGCTTCTGTTCGCAAAACGGGGCGATTCAATGGACCTTCCACGGATATTCATTTTAATCACCTGGGTCCCGGGCTACGCCTATTGGATTTTCCTGACCGGCAGGCAACAACCCTGGAAATGGCTGGTATTGCTCTTCATGGCCGCAGGGCTTGTCGCCATTAATTCCAGAGTTCCCGGCGATTATGTGGAATTGTTTCGGCCTGTGGCTTTGTTTGTTGGCCTTACATGGCTCGCATCCGGCGCTCCCACCCTGGCGCTCTACATTCGCCGCACCCAACCACCCGCCACGGAAGCCGAATGAACGATCAACTTCGAGCCATCTCCTAACTGGACCGGGTCATTCATGAACCCGGACGGCTGATGATCCTTGCCCTGCTCGGGGCGGTGCAGGAATGCGACTTCCTTTACCTGCTGACCGAAACCGAAATGAACAAGGGCAACCTCTCCAGCCATCTCGCCCGATTGGAGGAGGCCGGCTACGTCGAGATTGAGAAAACCTATCGCGGCAAAGTGCCCCAGACCCTGTTGCGCTTGACAAGGGCCGGACGCATGGCGTTCGACCAGTACCGCAAGTGGCTGAAGTCCGCCCTTTAGGGCGTGTTGCCCAAAACGAAACGCCGCCCTGACGACGACAAAAAGCCAGGACACCCTCACCCCGTCCCTCTCCCATCCGATGGGAGAGGGTGCCCGACTTGTCCGCCGTAGCTTTAGCGAAGGCGGAAAGGACGGGTGAGGGTTCCTTTTGACCAGATTCTTGATTTGGTTCCGCCAAGGCCAGTTTTGACTTGGCAAGTTCCTGGTTTGCCTCACTTTGAATTCGTGATTCATCCAACCGCAATCATTCATCCCAAGGCAAGCGTGGATTCCACGGTCCGGGTGGGGCCGTACTCAGTCATCGATGAAGGCGTGCGACTCGGGCCGGACTGCGTGGTCGGACCGCACGTATACATCACCGGGATCACCACCATCGGCTCCCATAATCACTTTCATGCGGGCTGTGTGATTGGCGACGCGCCGCAGGACTTGAAATATGACGGCGCGCCGACGCGCCTGCGCATTGGGGACCACAACGTGATGCGGGAACATGTGACCGTGCATCGTTCGACCCATGCCGATTCCGAGACGGTCATTGGCTCCAACAATTATTTGATGCAACACAGCCATGTGGCCCACAATTGTGTGATTGAAGACCACGTGATCATGGCGGGCGGAGCGCTCCTGGCCGGCCACGTTCTCGTCCAAAAGAGCGCTTTCATATCCGGGAACTGCCTCGTCCACCAGTACACGCGAGTCGGCACCCTGGCCCTGATGCAGGGAGGCTCCGCCATTAGCAAAGATCTTCCCCCGTTTACCATGGCCCATGGGGTCAACCTGATCTGCGGCCTGAACATCGTCGGCCTGCGGCGGGCCGGCTTCTCCGCCGACCAACGGCTGGAACTCAAGCGCTTGTATCACGCAATTTTTCGCGAAGGCCATCCCCTGCGGCAAATCATCGCCACCCTGCGCGAAAAAGCCTCCAGCTCCGCGGCACTGACCCTGTTGGATTTCCTGGCGGCCGCCAAACGGGGTATTTGCAGCGATGCCGCGATCAGCCCTGGTGAACCTGACAAAATTGAGCTTTGACTGAAGGGCTTTTTCAGGATACGATTCCAGTCCAGAATGACTCTTAGGCGCTTGATTTTTAAGTGCGTTTTCGGCGCGGTTTCCGCGCTTGTTTTTGCCGCATGGAACGCGTCGGGAGCCGATGCGTCCAAGCCGGCGGAAAAGATCGAATTCTCGACTCCCACTCAGGGCGCGTGGGTCACTAATGTGAATGACCTCGGCGCGGCAGCCAGCGACAAGGAAACGGCTGATCCTCGATCCACCACTTCGTTCCATCCACAGACTTCCGATTTCGAATTATTGGCTCCGATCGCCCCGGCTCCCGAGGTGGTCGTCACCCGGCGAAGCAAGGACCCCCTCGACTCCGGGTTGCCGGGGAGTCCTGAAGACATGCTGCGGGACAAGCTTATTAAAGATCTGCTGAGAGTGCCTGGCTTTGAACAGCCGGGTCAATCCACCGAGCAAGGCCGGTCGGGGCATACGGTCCAGAGCTTGTACGGACAAATGCTCGGCGGATCCACCACGGAAACAAAAAGTGTCTGGCACTATTACGACGCCTTTTCGGTCGGGGGCGAGCAAGGAAAAACGTCTTCGGGCCTGAACGGGCCGGCATCTCCCTGGGTTGACAATATGGGTTCCCACGGCGACGCGGATTCGGTGCTGAATCCGAACTCTGCTCTCATTGGCTCCGGCGCTCACAGCTTGTGGGATTCGCTGAGTGCCGAAGGATACGCGCGCGTAAACAACATCAATGAGAACGCCCGAGCCCGCGAAGCACAGCAGAACCAGCTCAAGCAAATGCAACAAGTGCTGAACGGGAATTATGACCTGCAACCGGCCACCCCACTCTCCGGAGCTGGGGGAGGCAGCTTTGGAGACTCTTCGACGCCGGCGGAACCGCGCAGTGCGGCCAGCATCCTGGCAAATGGCCCGGGCTCGATCGGCTCGACTTACTCCCTGAGTCCGCCCACTGCTCCCACGGCGCCAGTCCCCTCCAGTCTCGCCCCCATTCCTGTTACGCTCCCCACGCGAGCGCCCCCTCCCAAGCCCATCTTCTCCGTTCCCCAGCGGATGTTTTGATCGTCAGCTATTCCCAGCGCAACACGCGCACAGTCGTTCCCTGGCCTAGTGTCGTCCTGGCCGGCACATCCACAAGGCCGTTGGCCGACAACAACGAACTCAGAGTGTGAGAAGCCTGCACGCCCGCGGAACGGACATTTCCCTGGGCATCCATGCATACCCTGACGAAATGGCGCCGACCGCCGGGATTGGCGAGCGGCTCGGCAAGCACACCCGGCGAACCGGGCAGCTCGATTGCTCCAGCCCCTTGCCAACGCTCCAGCGCCGGTCGCACCAGCACCAGGAAAGTCACCACGGCGGAAATCGGGTTTCCAGGCAGCCCAAACAAAAACTTGTCCGCCAGCCGGCCAAAGCTAAAGGGTTTGCCGGGTTTGATCGCCACTTTCCAGAACTGGATTTTCCCGCCAAGTTGCTCAAAGGCGCTCTTTGTAAAATCCATTTCGCCAACCGAAACTCCGCCACAACTGACCACCAGGTCGCATTCCGCAAAGGCGCGGTCCAAAGCCTCGCGCGCCGCCTCCGGCACATCCGGAACCAGCGGGTATGTTCTGGCAATCCCACCGGCCCGTTGAACCAGCAACGCAAGCCCCACCCGATTGCTCTCGTAAATCTGACCCGGCCCAAGAGCTTCTCCGGCTTCCTTGAGTTCAGATCCGGTGGCGATGACCCCGACGACAGGGCGTCGTCCCACGCTGATCTGACCCACGCCCTCTGCCGCCAAAAGCATCAGCCGGCCCAGTGATAGACGATCCCCGGGTTGCACCAGCATTGTCCCCCGCTTCATGTCTTCACCGCAAAAGCGCACATTCTCCCACGGCTTCACCGGATCAACCACCAGCACTTCCTCAGGTTGGCCGGGAACAATGCGCGTATCCTCCTGCATCACGACTGCATCGGCACCTTGAGGCATCGGCGAACCGGTGAACAACCGAACGCAACATCCGGCCGCCAACTCTCCAGATGACCCTTGACCCGCCGGCACCAGGCCCGTCAATCGAAGTGTCACCGGCACGCGGGGACTGGCCGCCGCAACATCGGCCGCCCGAACCGCGTAACCATCCATGGATGAATTGTCGAATACCGGCAGATCGATGCCTGCGATGATCGCATCCAAAGCGATCCGGCCCTGCGCCTGGTCCAGGGACACCGTTTCCCGGAAAGGAGTGGGAACGACAGCCAGGATCCTCGCCAGGGCCTCTTCGAGTTCAAGCATCCGCTTGTGTTAACTCCGAACCGGATCTTTGGAAACCAGGAAATGCGCGCGCCTCCCGAACCCTCACCCGGCCTCCGGCCACCCTCTCCCATCGGATGGGAGAGGGATGGGGTGAGGGTGCCTTCGTCGTTCGTCCCTCGACCCTCGACTCCCTTAAGGCCTTTTGCCAGTCCGCACTTCGTAGAGATACTGGATCAGGTCGAATGGGCCGGAAACAGTCACGCGACCGGAGTTGATCATGTCCACCCTCTCATCGTGCAATTTCTTCAGCTCAGCCACGTCGAGCCAGCACCCGTCGCAGCTTGGGCATTCATGGATGTGAACCTGGCTTCCGGGAGTCAGCAGAACGCGCTTGAGTTGCACGGTCTCGCAGCGAGGACATTGGCGCGGCCCGGCCGGGTCGGTGACGACTGTGCTGTCGCTCTGGCCCAGCAGCAATTCGCCGACGGCCTCCGCGTCGCGGTCGACTTGCTCCATCTCCAGTGTGTCAAACCACATGCCTCCGCAGCCCGCCTCGCAGATGCGCACGCTCAGGCTGCCGATCTGTTTTTCCGAAAGACTGGATTGGCAAGCGGGACATTGCATATCTCTGGTAGGGCTGCGCTGCGCGCAGCCTTCTAAGGCGCCTTCGGCCGATTTTGATACTTTTCGTAAAGCCGGGTATGGCGGTTCTCAAGGTTTATCTCGTTTCCCGCAATCCACATCCTTCTCACCCGCGTCCGGATATCAAAAATATCGCCGTCCGCCAGGAACACGGTCGCTTCCTTGCCGGGTTCAATGGACCCGATGCGGCTATCGAGTCCCAGCACTTGTGCCGGATAGAGCGTGATGGCTTTCAGCGCTTCGGGCGCGGGGAGCCCGAAGGCAACCGCCTGCGCGGCGGCATATGGAAGATTTCGCGTGAGCGGAGCAATGAAGGTGTCGGCTCCGAGGCTCAAAACGACTTTCACGCCGGCCTTCTGGAGGATTCCCGGACCGCTAAAGGTCACGTCATAGGATTCACTGTCCCGGGGTGGTTGGGTGAAAACGCGCTCGTAAAT